>Ga0075163_10006764_pt1 | contig 15216 bp, 10 predicted proteins | sample JI1023141ADNA_FD_71478 | JGI IMG/M metagenome (GOLD analysis project Ga0075163, IMG submission 71478) | Wastewater effluent complex algal communities from Wisconsin, to seasonally profile nutrient transformation and Carbon sequestration -... | ecosystem: Engineered > WWTP > Effluent > Algae... | reverse complement strand
AACGCCAGTGAATACTCAGCAGAGTCGCATTGATACTTTTTTCGAGTTGACTTCTGCTAAGAAGATAGGTTTGCCGCTTCCTATTCCTTATGAAATGGCTTACTTCGAAATGATGGAGGCCTTAAAGGACTCTCAAGATCTTCAGCAATACGTATATCAGAAATATTCGCAAAAGCTTGTATTAGATGATAAAGGAAAGGCGACCTTTTTCAGTGAGCTGCGTGCGATGTACAACAATGAAGCGAGGGCAGATAGAAAAACGATGATCATTGATTGGATTGGCGATTTCATAAATACGCAGGAGTATCCTAAAGCACAGGAGCAAGTCTATGACTTTGTTTGGCAATACAAGCTCACCGGGAATGCAGCTCATGATGAGGCAGTGAAGCAAAACTTCCCGGAAAGTGATTTGCTGAAGCTGGTAGATAAATGCCGAAACCGGTTTGCCACCTATGCGATGAGTACTCCCTACCCCAGTCAGCAAGAAGACCGTATTAAGTTTTGTGTGACCTATGGAGTTCCGATTCCAGGTGTTATTCCTTCTCTCGAAGAAGCGGAAGTTGTTTTGAAAGGTAGTGATGTAAAGGAACAGCTCCGTATTATGAAGCTATTGGTGTTAATGGGCGATCGGTCAAAGAAGATAGAGTCCTCCTTAATTTCTTTGTTGGAACATAAGTCGTTGGAGGACCGCAGTACATTATTGGAAGCACAGACCTTAGCAATTACTACTTTAGGAAATTGTAAAACCAGTAATGCAAAAGCCATTGGATTTATGTTGGACGCCTTACCTCATTATGGAAATGATACGGAAGCAGTTAAGCTTGCCTTGGTGCAAGTGGGTAAACCAGCAGTTACGCCTATGATCACTCGGCTCAACAAAACAACGATACATGAAGGAGGTTTGCAGTATCAATTAATTGTGTTGCTTGGAAAAATTGGTAAGGATGCCGCTCCGGCTAAGCAAGCCATCAAGCGTGTGTATGATGCCTCTTCGAATAGCGATGTTCGCTATGCAGCAGAGGCGGCACTCCAAGCGATTGGCGGATAATGCTTTTAAAAAAAAGATGGCTTGCGATTTCACAAGCCATCTCATTTTTATATTGACAGGAAATGTTGATTTAAAACTCAGCACTACCCGGATAACGTGGATAAGCAATCACATCACGAATGTTGGTCATACCTGTAACAAACTGTATGAGACGTTCGAAGCCAAGCCCGAAACCAGAATGTGGTGCAGAACCAAACTTACGCAGTTCTAAATACCACCAAACCGTTTCTTCCGGTATGTTCAATTCTTTTACACGTTTTAAGATGTTCTCATAGCGCTCTTCACGCTGCGAACCTCCAATGATTTCACCAATGCCCGGGAATAATACATCCATGGCGGCTACTGTTTTACCATCCTCATTCTGACGCATGTAAAATGACTTGATCGCTGCAGGATAGTTGTAGAGTATGACTGGTTTTTTAAAATGCTTTTCTACCAGGAAGCGCTCGTGCTCACTTTGTAAATCCGTTCCCCATTCTTCTACAATGAATTGGAATTTCTTCTTCTTGTTAGGTGCTGAGTTCTTTAAAATTTCTATGGCCTCTGTATAGGACAAGCGCTGGAAATCATTCTCGCACACAAATTTTAAGCGTTCAATCAATCCAAGTTCACTGCGTTGATCTTGTGGTTTGGCTGCCTCTTCTTCTTTCGCGCGCTTATCCAAAAACTCTAAATCTTCTTGGCAATTGTCGAGTGCGTATTGGCAGAGGTATTTAATGAAGTCTTCGGCCAGTTGCATGTTATCCTGAATGTCATAGAAAGCCATTTCAGGTTCAATCATCCAAAACTCAGCCAGGTGACGAGACGTATTGGAGTTTTCTGCGCGGAACGTTGGACCAAACGTATAGATTTCTCCCAAGCTCATCGCGAATGTCTCGCCTTCCAACTGGCCAGATACGGTAAGGTTTGCTTCGCGACCGAAGAAATCTTCTTTATAGTTAATATGACCTTCCTCGGTACGCGGAGGTTTGTTCATGTCAAGAGTTGTCACTCTGAACATATCACCGGCACCTTCCGCATCCGATCCTGTAATAATAGGTGTGTGGATATAAAAGAAGCCGCGGTCATTAAAAAACTTATGCACAGCAAAAGCCATGGCATGACGTACACGAAACACGGCACCGAAGGTATTGGTACGAACACGCAAGTGAGCAATCTCTCTCAAAAATTCTAAGGAGTGCTTTTTAGGTTGTAAAGGATATACTTCGGCATCACTGTCGCCTAGTATCTCCAACGAGTTCACTTTTATTTCTACTGTTTGCCCTTTGGCAGGGGAGGGAATAAGCTCACCCGTAGCCGAAATACAAGCACCGGTGGTGATTCGCTTTAATAACGCATCCTCGAACTTACCCAGTTCTACTACAGCTTGTAAGTTATTGATGGTGGAACCATCGTTTAACGATATAAATTGATTGTTGCGGAAAGTACGAACCCAACCTTGGACAGTAACAGTTTGCCCGGTGGGGCTGGTTTTTAACAGATCTTTAATCTTAGGGCTTCTCATAATCAATAAAAGGACTTGAAAATTTACTCTTTTTCTTAACCTGTGTCCCCACAGACCAAAAAGTTGACTTTTTTACTTGCAAGAACGGCTTATGTTCTAAAAACCATGGATTGCTAAGCAATAAGTTCGCAAAAAACGTGATTTGAGCAGACTTGTACAAATGGATGCGCCATTGACTCTCTACACTTCACCCGGCCAGAGACAGTAGGGGCCTGGTTCGGATCCCGATTTTATCAGGAAGCTCGGTTGGAGCACTTGACAGCGCGAAGTCGATTTTGCGTGGGTAAGGCAGGTAACGGAAAGGCTGCCAAAAGAAATAATTCTTATTGGCATGATTTTTTTACGCTAGCCATGAAATGATAACTTTGTTATAGAATTAGTGTATGCAGAAACTCGGATTAAGTCAGTCTTTACAACAAAAGCTATCACCCCAGCAGATTCAGTTCATAAAGCTGTTGCAGGTGCCTACTGCCGAATTGGAGACCCGGATTGAAGAAGAGTTAGAGATAAACCCGGCCCTGGAAGAGGGGGAGACTGAATTACCTGAGGAAAAAAATGAGGAGGCCGATGCCCAGGAACAGGAGTTTGAAGAGACCTCCGGGGGCGAAGAAGAGCTGGACATTAACGACTACTTGCGTGATGATGATTACAGCGGGTACAAAATGCAAGGCGATGGGGATGGGGATGAGGACGAGCGCGAAATGCCCATGGTCATGGGAACTAGCTTACAAGAGCTGTTATTGACACAGCTTGGGTATCTGGGCTTGAATGAAAAAGAAAGTAACATTGGTAAGCAGTTAATCGGCAGTATTGAGAGTGATGGTTACATCCGCAGAGAGTTGGATGCAATTGTAAACGACCTCGCTTTTTCACAAGGCATTGATACCACTCCTGAAGAGGTGGAAGGCATTCTCAAGAAAATTCAAAGTTTTGATCCGGCTGGTATTGGTGCACGCAACTTGCAGGAATGCTTGTTGTTGCAGCTGGAGCGGATGAAGCAGGGTATTGAGGAAGATGATTCAGATAAATTCAGTAAGAGCTATATCGTTGACAAGGCCATTCAGACCGTGAGCGAATGCTACGAAGAGTTTACCAAGAAGCATTACGATAAGATTATAAAGAAGCTGGACATAGCGGAGGAAGATGCGGATGATATTAAAGATATTATCACCTTAATATCCGGACTTAATCCGAAGCCAGGAGGCACCAGCAATACAACCGGTGTTTCCAAAAATCAGGTAATCATTCCCGATTTTATACTGACGAACAATAACGGTAAACTAGAATTGGCATTGAACTCACGCAATGCACCGGAGTTGCGCATCAGTCGATCGTATACTGAAATGTTTAAAGCTTACGACAAGGGCGATAAAAAGGATAAGAAGCTGAAAGAAGCGGTAACCTTTGTGAAGCAAAAGTTGGATGCCGCCAAGTGGTTTATTGATGCGATCAAGCAACGGCAGCACACCTTACTTCGCACCATGAAAGCGATTGTCGATTTTCAATACGAATACTTTCAGGAGGGAGATGAGACGAAGTTGAGGCCAATGATTCTGAAAGACATTGCGGGGATGATCAATATGGATATATCCACAGTGTCGCGGGTGGCCAGCAGTAAGGCAGTTCAAACAGACTTTGGTATTTTTCCGTTAAAGTATTTTTTCTCAGAGGGTATTGCTACGGATTCGGGTGAAGAAGTAAGTAGTAGGGAGGTAAAGCAAATTATCAAAGACTTAATTTCAGCGGAGTCAAAGAGCAAGCCCCTTTCAGACGATAAGATTGAAAAAATATTGAATGAGAAAGGCTATAACATTGCCAGACGTACGGTTGCGAAGTATCGCGAGCAATTAAATTTACCAGTGGCAAGGCTGCGAAAGCAATTGTAAAGTCAACACTTACTGCCATCATAAACGGTTTTAAATTTTAACTCACACATGCATCTACTGGCAAGAATTGTTTCTTTCGTATTTCATCCACTACTTTTTGCTACGTATTTATACTCGTTATTTGCCTGGGTGTATCCCCCCGCTTTGTTTCCAATTACTCCACGTTCCTTCTCAGGAGTTTTGATGTTGATTGGGTTAACAACCTTTATCCTTCCTGCGATTAATGTTTATTTTTTTAAAGCCTTCGGTACCATCAGTTCGGTAAGCATGCCCTTAAGGCAAGAACGCGTTGCTCCATTTTTAATGATAGCGTTATTATATGGAGTGGTGACGTATCTTTTATATTCTAAAATAGGACTTGCCTGGCAAGATCCCTTTATGAAATTTCTCTTGATCATTGATGCCTTGGTGTTGAGTTCATTTATCGTGACACTTTTTATTAAGGCCAGTATTCACGCTCTTTCGATCAGTGGCTTTACGGTGCTATTAATCGCACTGAATACGATTGTAGAAAATGGAAGTCTTTTTTATCCTATGGTCATTGCCATTTTTCTCAGTGGACTCATTATGACGAGTCGTTTATATTTGCAAGTACACACACCGAAGGAAATTGCCGTAGGGGCCGCAGTGGGTGTATTGGTAAGCTTGAGCGGTATGGTATACTTCTTTTAATTATGATATGCGAATAACTTTTAACCTATAACTGTTAACCCTTAACAAACATGGCTTATACATTTTTAAAATATGAAGTGACAGAGGGCGTAGCCACGATAACCCTGAATCGTCCGGATGTTTACAATGCTCTGAACGATGAAATTACCTATGAGCTACAAGATGCACTGAAAGCAGTTGCGAAGGATGAGAAGGTGCGTGTAGTGGTGCTCACCGGTGAGGGCAAAGCCTTTTGTTCCGGACAAGATTTGAAAGCCGCCAGCGGCCAGCAAAAGCGTTCCTTTATGGAGTCGCTTCATAAAAGATATAATCCGATTATACGGGCCATGAGAAATTTACCCAAACCCATTGTGTGCAGACTGAATGGCGTAGCAGCCGGAGCGGGTTGTTCCATTGCCTTGGCATGCGATGTAATTGTAGCGATAGAAGAAGCACAACTGATTGAGATATTTATTAACATAGGTTTGGTTCCTGATTCCGGTTCGTCTTTCTTTTTACCAAGAACAGTGGGCATGAACAAAGCCTTTGAGTTGTGCAGCATGGGCAATCGCTTAAAAGCAACAGAGGCTGCAAGTATTGGCTTAATTAACAAAGCGGTGCCAGTAACAGAATTGGATGCTACTGTAAAGGGCTATACTGATTATTATGCAAAGGCACCTACCAAGTCTATCGGGCTCATAAAGAAAATGTTGAATAAAGCACAGACTTCTTCGTTGGACGAAATGCTAGACTACGAAGCATATTGCCAGGAGATAGCTGGTACTTCTCACGATTATAAAGAAGGAGTGCAGGCGTTTTTAGAAAAAAGGAAGCCAGAATTTTTGGGAAAGTAAAATTTCTATGAAGAGAATAAAAAAAGCCCTCGCATTTTCCGCAAGGGCTTTTTTGTTGAGGTGTTGAGAATTAGAATTTGTAGTTGAATTGCGCTAAGAAAGTAGTTCCCATCTGGCTAAAATGCGAACCATCATAAGAAAGAACAGGATAGCGACCATTAAAAGTAATGTAGCTAATCTGTTCGGCAACTTGAGCTGGATCTTCAAGAATGGCTCTACCGGCATCGTTCAAAGGCTTAAGATTATACTTAGGCATAACATTCAAAATGTTTTGAATGCTTAAGGAAATGTTGGCATTTGAATTCAGCACGTAACCGATGGTAAGGTCAGTAACCACCTTCGGTTCAAATTTAAGACCAAGGTCGTTACTTAAATCGGCATTGTTAAAGGAGGTTGGTCCAAACAAGGTGTTGTTAAGATTCAACATCAGCTTTTTAATGGAAAGATCCGCACCTAAAATATACTTGTAGGTAGGACGACTGGTGGTTAACAAAGCTTCTTGTGTATCATTAAAGATGGGCAAACCAAACTGCTGGTTTACGCCTTCCCAACCGCCAACTAACTCATTATTTAAAGTGTAGTTACCTGCTAAATTCAGGTGAAGCTTGGCAGATGGACCGATGAGAATGTTTCGGTAGCTGGCCACCAGATCCACTCCGCTGGTTCTTGTTTCTGCTGCGTTTACAAAGAAGGAGATATTATTGACATAAGCATTGCTTACTTCGTTACCGTAAACAATTCTGTCAGTAATGTCAATCGAGTAGTAGTCAACTGTAAGAGAGAAGTTGCCCATAGGATTATAGCCAAAACCAAAAGAAAGGTTGGTCGATTTTTCTGCTTTTAACCTTGGTACTCCCAGCAGCGCTGCTTCACGACTGTAATTGTTCGCCAAACCTGTGATGATAATATCTCCACCAGAAAAAGACGCCTGACTCAGGGATAGATACTGCTGATGCAGAGTAGGTGCTCTGAAGCCTGTTGAAACAGCACCTCTGATGGTTACGTTTTCGCCAATCTTATACCGGCTGGTTGCCTTAAATACATTGGCTGATCCAAAGTCGGAGTAGTTTTCTGTTCTGAAAGTACCGCCAATCAGGAAGTCCTCTGTAATATCCCAGGTCAGATCAACATATGCTCCAATATTGTATCGGGTTGCTTTAATAGCATTGCGCTCCTGGAAGCCAGGGAATGAGTTAGCACCTTCTCCTGAATAGGAAGCAGTATCACCAGCGATTAACTGATAGGTCTCGGTACGAAACTCTGAACCAATTGCGAGGTAAAGATTGTCAGCAATTGCCTTCGAGAAATCCATGTTTCCCACTACGTGATTGAAAGAGAAGCCTCCTGGTTTGAAAGAAACAGGACTGCTGGAGCGAAGACTGCGATTGATAGTATTGTTAACGGTAAAAAGCATCTTATTTCCGCCAACGGTAAGACTCATATCCTGTTTCCATCCTCCAATGTCCTGAGAACGAATACCAATAGTTCCATTATAATCAGTCAGATCACCATCAAAACTAGGTTGGTATCCAATATAACCTCTGTATACTCCGGCTGCTTTATCAGCTTCAAATTCATTTTGAATGTCTGAACCAGGTGCTCCATAACTATTGGTAGTATAATCTGGAGCAGATGGATTAGGCGTGTGTAGCAAACCATGGTCTATTCTCCAATAGGGCTGGCGGTAGTTGGCATTACTTTGTGTCTTTCTGTAAACGTACGCTGCATTTGCGTAAATCTCGGAATTAGCACCTACTTCAAACGCTCCGTTTAAAAGAAATTTAGCCGAAGTATTATCAGGTGTACCATTCTTGTTATTTCCATCTTCATACTTGCTTAAGTAGTTTTGTACCTGAGCAATGCTGGCAGGAGAGTTGTCCGTTAAGTCTCGGGCATCGCTTAGTGCATCAATCTTGTCTTTTCGAATGGCTGCTTCCTGCCGCGTTAAGGACATGTGATAGTTAAGAAATCCTTTACTTCCTAAGTTGGCACCACTGTTATAATTAATGCCATATTGAAAGCCACCATAGTTTAGGGTTGACCCTGAGTTAATAGAAACTGTGGTTGCGTCATAGCCATCTTTTAAAATAATGTTCATAACACCGGCAATGGCATCTGAACCATATTGCGCAGAGGCTCCATCGCGCAAAATCTCTACCCGCTTAATGGCATCGGTTGGAATGGCTGAAAGGTCTGCACCCGTTTCACCGCGACCTGGAGATGTTTGTGTATAAACAAGTGATGTCAAATTCTTACGCTTTCCATTAATTAGGATAAGTGTACGGCTTGGGCCAAGATTTCGTATTTCATAAGGATCGAACAAAGAGGTCGCATCATTCACAGGCGTATTTACGGTATTGAATGAAGGCACTCTATATTGTAACGCTTTATCGAAAGAAACTTGTCCGGAAGATTTTAGATCGGCTACGGTAAGATTGTCGATGGGGAGCGGTGTATCGGTAATGGTTCTTTCGGAACCTCTTCCTACCGAGATGACAACTTCATTAAGCTGTCCCACGGCTGACTCAAGGGATACCAATACTGAGTTCGAAGGAGGAATGGTTAATTCCATCGTTATATATCCAATAAAGGATATAATAAGTGTATTGGATGACTCGGGTACAGAAAGGCTGAATTTACCATCTGCATCAGTTGCTGTTCCGATAGTGGTGCCCTTTACAACAACGTTTACACCGGCAATTGACTCATTTGATGATTTGTCTACAACGGATCCGGTAACGGTTCGGTTTTGAGCCATGGCTTGTATGCCAACAAGCAATAGCAAGACTAGCTTGAGTAAAATAGTTTTCCTCATAGGTTTTGGTTTAGGTTAAGGAAATGTAACGAACTTGCCTATGCTTTCCAATAGGCGCATTTTCAAATTTTAATAAACAACCTAGATTTGTGCTTTGCTTAGTGCATCTTATTCTATGAAAAATGTTCGGCTCGTTTTAGGGAGTGGTGGTGCAAGGGGGATGGCGCACATTGGTGTAATCGAAGAGTTGGAAAAGGAGGGCTTTACTGTAAAGGAAGTGGCCGGTTGTTCAATGGGGGCCATTGTGGGGGGGTTGTATTGTGCGGGCCATCTCGCGGAGTATAAGCACTGGCTAATCAGTTTGAGTCGTTTCGATGTGTTCAAACTTCTGGACTTCACCTTATCTACCCAGGGTTTTGTAAAAGGTGATCGTGTTTTTAAAGCCATTGAACAGTTAATAGGTGAACACGAGATAGAGAAATTTTCTATTCCCTTTACAGCGGTAGCCTCTGACTTAACCACACGACAGGAGATTTATTTTCGGTCTGGTAGTTTGTTTAAAGCCTTACGCGCCTCTATTGCTATTCCCACCATCTTTACTCCAGTAATTGAGGGACAAAAACAATTGGTGGATGGAGGTGTTCTCAATCCACTGCCGTTGAATTTGGTAACAAGAGATCCTGAAGAATGGTTGGTAGCTGTTAATTTGAATGCCAACGTACCCGAGGTGAAAAAAAACAGTGAGCCGATTGTGGTGAATGAGGAAAGAGGCGCTTACCTGCGCATGATTGGTCAGTTCAAAACTCAGTTACTTCGTTTTGATTCAAGAGCGGAGGAGACAGTAGAGAAATTAGGGCTTTTTGATATTTTGAATAAGTCGTATGACCTGACCCAGGATCGCCTCACAGAATTAATGATTGAAGTGCATAAGCCAGATTTAGTAATTGATATTCCCCGCGATGCCTGTGGTGTTTTTGAATTTTACCGAGCAAACGAAGTGATTGAGATTGGCCGAAAGGCTTTCAGGAAAGCACTGGAGGAGAAGAAGAGTGTATAGTATATTCCGTTGTATTTTTCTTCGAGGCATTTCTTTTTTCCCAGCGCACCACAATGATGAAAATGATGGTAAGGAAAGCAACGATCAGAAAATAAATAAATATTTTGAACATCCTTTTCCATTTTTGATCGCGGGCATGACGCTCCATCAAGTCGCCATAATTTCTATGGCGAGAAATGTTTCCGGCAGCTATGCGCTGTCTTCTTAGCCGAATCTCATTTCTTCCCATCGTACTTTATGCTAAGATTAAATTTTTTACGCAATTGATCCAGTGCTCGGTAAGTTCGCATTTTAGCTCCACTCTCGGTTATTTCTAGAATATAAGCAATCTCTTTAAAATCCTTGTCTTCAAAAAACCGAAGTTCGAGTACTTCCAGCATTTCTGTAGGCAGGTCTTTTAAGTGCAGTAAAAGTTGATTCACCAGTTCTTCATCCCAACCTTCGTTCCCCTGTTCAAATAATTCTTTTATCCGAAGTTCCTCAATACTAAATACACGGTCAGTCTTTTTCTTACGATAATGTTTATTGACTTCATTAACGGCAATTCTGTAAAACCAAGCCGAAACAGGTAGTCCGCGAAATTCGAAGCGTTGTAAGTTATTAAGTGCATTTAAAAAGGTTTGTGAACATAAATCGGAAGTCAGGTCTTCATCTTCTGTTTGTCGGTAAATAAAATTAAATATCCTGTCGAAGTATTTTTCATAGAGAAGCCCAAAATGCTTTGAGTCGCTCTTGGCGCGGTGCAGTATCTCGTACTCTTGCCGTATCTCTTCTTCGGTCATGGGTCGTGGTTATCTCCTTAAGCTGCCGGGGTGTAAAAAGTCACAAAATCTACAGCAGCACGGGGTAGAGTAGAAAGCACAATTTTGCTAAACTTTGTCTAAAACCTAAAAATATGAAATACTTTGTTGTTCTCATGGTTTGGTTTTCACCACTGGTAAAAGCACAGTCACCTGTTTCTTGCATGGAAATAGCGCAGGCAAGGGAGTTTGATTTTTGGATTGGCGAATGGGATGCCTATGTAACGGGAACTGAAAAGTTAGCGGGTCACTCCAAAATTGAGATGGCCTCAGGAGGATGTATGATTTTGGAGAGTTGGACTTCTGTAGGGCAACCTTTTAGCGGAAAGAGTATGAACTTTGTAGATCCGGCTACTAAAAAATGGAAACAGGTTTGGGTTGGCTCTGGAGGAATTAATGTAAGCGAATTTTTAAACGGAGAGTATAGGGAAGGTGCCATGCGTTTTGAGTTTCAACATAAACTTACCGATGGAAGTACACAATGGGTAAGGTTTCATTTTTATAATGCAGGGAATAACGAGGTAAGGCAGTTGCACCAAACTTCTCCGAACGGAGCAGACTGGACAACTACCTATGATTTTACCTATAAAAGAAAGAGTTAGTTATTCACTCCGCATCGATTCGCTTGGGTTAATCAAAGAGGCTTTGATGGCTTGAAAACTGGCCGTCCCTAAAGCTACTGCAAGAGAAGCGAGTGCTATACTTACTAGATAGAAGGGGCCTACCGTTGTTTTATAAGCAAATCCATCAAGCAATAAATTGTTAATCCAAACTGAGATCGGGATCGCTAAAATAATGGCCAGGAGTATCAGGCGTGTGTATTCGCGGGTTATCAATAAAACAATAGAAGAGGCTGTGGCGCCAAGTACTTTGCGTATTCCAATTTCTTTGGTTCGTTGCGAAGCAGAAAATGATACAAGTCCAAAAAGACCAAGGCAGGCAATGATCATGGCAAGACCGGCAAAGATGCTAAAGAGAGTGCTGAGTCTTTGTTCACTGGTATACAAAGCTTCATATTGTTGATCTAAGAATTCGTATTCAAAGGGTCGATGCGGTACAACCTTTGCATAAACGTCTTCAAGACTGGCAAGAGTCTCTTGTAAAGGCCCAGCCTGGAGCTTTACAAAAATGTAGTTGTATTGTTCTTCATTAAAAAACAGAAAGGGGGCAATGGGTTCGTGCAAGGAGGTAAAGTGAAAGTCTTTCACGACACCAATGATTTCGCCTTTGCGCCCGTTTACATTGGCTTTTTTCCCAATAGCATTTTCAGGTTCAAGCCCCAGTTCATGCAAGGTCGATTCATTTACAATAAAGCCGTAGGTAGTATCGGTCTTGTAAATCTGCATATCTGCTTCCGTATAATTTCTTCCCGCAAGTAACTCCATATCAAGTGTTGGGATAAAATCGGGATCAATAGCATTAGCCGTAATGATGATACCTTTTTCACTATCACTACCTTCCAGCGATAAACTGTAGCCTCCGCGTATATTCGTGGGTGATTCAGTGGCACGGGTAACAGAGGTAGCTTTTCCAGTTCGGAGAAACTCTGTTTTTAATTGCGTGTATGCGGCTTCTGTTTTATTATCTAATGGCAGTAAAATGATACTCTCTTTTTCATAGCCCAGTTTTTTGTTTTGCATAAAGTCTAATTGCTTGCTGATGGTTACAGTGCCCACCATCAGAATAACCGAAATACAAAACTGTGCAACCACTAGGGACTTGCGAAGCCATAATCCTCTAGCTGATGTTTTGAAATTTCCCTTTAGAATACTTACTGGCCGAAAGGACGTAATAGCTAATGCCGGGTAGGCTCCTGCCAAAACAGTGATGACAATGACAGAAAGAGAAGAAACGCCAATAAAGAGTGGCGAAACAATGAAATCTCTGCTTAATTCTTTTCCGGTAATGGAGTTGAAGAAGGGGAGCAGTAATTGTACGAATAGTAGCGCAACTAAAAAGGCAAAGAGGGTTACCAAAAATGACTCCGTTAGATGTTGAAAAATAAGTTGAAAGCGTTCGGCACCTACTGTTTTTCGAATACCCACTTCCTTTGCTCTATCCATGGCTCTGGCTGTTGCCAGATTGATATAGTTAATGGCCGCCAGCAGTAAGATGATAAGAGCCACGCCACTAAAAATGTATACATATTGAATATTGCCCACCGGTACAGACTCATTCATATCAGAATGTAAATGAATATCGGTGAGGGGTATCCAGTTGTACACTACGTAGTCATTAGCACCTGTTAATTCACTGGCCAGCGCTTCTTTTACCAGTGCGTTTGTTTTAGAGGCCAGGGATAATACATCGGCTTGTTTATCTAAAACAAAAAAAGTCTCATAATTTGCACTCCACCATTGTTCATCTTTTGATTGTGGTAAAGTAGAAAAGGAGGCAATAAAATCTGCTTGTAAAGTGGAGTTATCCGGCAAATCTTTCATGACACCCGTCACGATATATTCCCGGGTATCATTCACGCGTACTACTTTGCCAATGGGGTCAATGGTTCCGAAATATTTTTTGGCACTGGACTCAGTGAATACAATGGTGTTGGGTTCGTTAAGTACAGTGGATTCCGCTCCCTTTATTAAAGGAAACGAAAAGACTGAAAAGAATGAGCTGTCAGCAAAGTAGAAGCCGCTTTCCTGAAACTTCTTGTCTTCAGCGCTTACAACAAAGGGACTAAAGGAAGCAGGATTGTAAAGTCTAAACCCATTCTTTATTTCAGAAAAATTTCGACTTAGAACAGGTAAGAGTGCCGTTGGCGATACGGATGTTTTTGAAGTCTGCCCCCCAAAGCTATACTCCAGGCTAGCGCGGTAGATACTTCCGTTTTGTTGATGAAAACGATCGAAACTCAGTTCATGCTGTATCCAGATCACGATAAGAATACAGACCGTCAGACCAAGTCCTAATCCAAAAATATTGATGAGTGAATAGGCGAAATTTTTACGTATGCTGCGAAGCGCTATGAGGAGGTAATTTTTAACCATGAGGAGATGGGTTTGATGGTTGACTTTTAACTAGGACGCTTTCTTATAGGAAAGGTTGCATGCTGCCTCATAAAAGGAGCAAATAAATAGGCGTATGGGCCATACCAACGCTGATGACACCTCTTTTGTAACATCCTAAATTTAATGACGTAATAGGGGGTATTATTCAACCGAAAAATTCGCGGTAAATTGCAAGTAATGAGAGCCTGGTCAGTTTTGTTCTTTCTGCTACTTTTCTTTGCGGGTGCAAGTGCCCAGGAATACTCGCTGCGCAATTACAAGGCTATTGATGGATTACCCCAATCTCAGGTAAATATGATTGTGGAGGATGCCAACGGTTACCTCTGGATTGGAACTCATGGTGGCGGCTTGGCTCGTTTTGATGGACGCGAGTTTAAAGTGTACACAACGTTGGATGGATTACTCAGTAACATTGTTACTTTTTTAAAAATTGATACGGAGCAAAACTTGTGGGTGGTTCACCCTCGGGGTATTTCAAAGTTTGATGGAAAGACTTTTACAAAATTTCAGCAACCCGGCAAACCCTCCAATATCAAGCGCATTCGAAGGATTTTTCAGTACGCAGATACGCTCTTCTTTATTTCAGTACCGGGCGCATTGGGTAAAATTCATAACGATTCTATTTACTACTGGGCTAAACAAGTAAAAGAAGGCAAGAATATTTCGTATTCACATTTGCTACCCTCTCGCGAAACGATGCTTTACCTGAATGACAGTTCCTTTGTCTTATTGGGCAACGAAAGCAAAGTGACTTTTGATCACAAGAAAATGTTTAACCGCCTCTACGGTATTTTTAATTATCACAAGGAAACGCTCTTGTTTACCGATAGTGGCTACTTCGCCCTGGATAGCAGGGATCTAACCTTCCACAAGTATCATTTACCCATTGATCATACCGTTCTCTATTACGACTCCCTGCAAGATGTTTTCTGGACAAGAAAAGGAAATTTATTATTGAAAGAGCGCTTAACGCAACAGGGGCACAGCATTGATACTGTATTAAATGAAGAGGAGATAATGCAAATCTTGCCAGACTCAGAAGGCAACACCTGGCTGGCTACGTATGGACATGGCATGTACAAATATTTTGTTCAGGATTTTAATAAATGGCAGGGCAAAGAAATGCGAGGAGTTATGTCTATTCTTAAAGAGGAAGACGGAACAACCTGGATTGGTACAATGGGCAGAGGCTTACATAAAAAATCACCAGGAAAAATCAGAACATACCATGATCCCATTGAACCTTACCGAAATTCCATACACTGCATTAAAAAGGCCCCTGATGGTACTATATGGGTGGGGACACAATATGGACTGGGCAAATACAATCGAGTAAAAGATACTTTTCAATGGTTTACCAGCAATGAAGGATTGAGTTCAAGTTCCATTTCCACAATTGAATTTGATGAAAAGAACAATGTATGGGTTGGTACATTCAGTGGAGGACTCAATTATTTTGACGGTAAGAAGTTTGAAGCATACTCACTAAAGAACGGTCTTGAGAGCCCGAATGTGCTAGCTTCCTATTACTGCACAAAACATAAGACACTTTTCTTCGGCAGTGAGTTTGGACTTTCCCGAATGCAGAACGGAGTGGTAACCCACGAACCATTACCAGAAATTGAAAACACAAGTGTTTTTTCTGTT
>Ga0075163_10006763_pt1 | contig 15217 bp, 13 predicted proteins | sample JI1023141ADNA_FD_71478 | JGI IMG/M metagenome (GOLD analysis project Ga0075163, IMG submission 71478) | Wastewater effluent complex algal communities from Wisconsin, to seasonally profile nutrient transformation and Carbon sequestration -... | ecosystem: Engineered > WWTP > Effluent > Algae... | reverse complement strand
GGGTCCGGCCGCCGTCGCCATGGGCGCGCTGCATGTCGGGTGCGGTGCCGTCGGCAACCCGCACATCGTGTTGCACCTCGTCTCCCTCGAGGGCGTCGACCCCTCGGTCGATGGCCCGCTGATCGAGGCCGACGTGCCGGGTGGGGTCAACGTGCATTTCCTCGCGGCGAGCGGTCCCGACACCATCCGGCTCCTCCACTGGGAACGCGGCGCTGGGGTCACCGAGGCGTGCGGATCGGGGGCGAGCGTGTCGGCGGCCCTGGCCCACCGGTGGGGTCTCGTCGGCGAGCGGGTCACGGTGGAGATGCCGGGTGGTACCGCCGTCGTCGACGTCGGACCGACGCTGGCGTTGACCGGCGAAGCCGTGCACATCGCCGACATCGAGGTGGAGAATGCCTGGCTCTGATCACGACTCCTTCGAGTTCGAGCCGGACTTCTCCGACGACGAGCTCCTCGCGACGATCTTCGGCGACGCAGCGAATGAACCCGACGGACCCGACGCCGGAGACGGCGACCCCGACGCGGCGGAGTCCCACCGCGGCGCGTTCGGCGACTTCGGTGCGACGTCGAGCGCCTTCATCGACCGGTCGTTCCGGGAGAAGATCGTGCTCGTCGGCGTGTCGTTCCCTCCGTTCGACGACGATCTGGTCGAGGAACACCTCGACGAGCTCGCACGCCTGATCGACACCGCCGGGGCCGATGAGGTGGGCCGGGTGGTACAGCGCCGGCAGAGTCCGGATGCCGCCACGTTCATCGGCTCCGGCAAGGCGCAGGAGATCAAGGAGATGGCGATCGCCTTCGACTGCGACACCGTGGTCTTCGACGACGAGCTGACGCCTGCACAGCAGTTCAACCTGGAGAAGATCCTCGGGCGAACCGCGATCGACCGCACTGCGGTGATCCTCGACATCTTCGCCCAGAACGCGTCGAGCCTCGAGGGCAAGGCGCAGGTCGAGCTGGCCCAACTCAAGTACCGGCTTCCCCGGCTGCGGGGCAAGGGTCGCAGCCTGTCGCAGCAGGGCGGTGGCATCGGCACCCGCGGCCCGGGCGAGACGCAGCTCGAGGTCGACCGTCGTCGACTGGTCCGGCGCATCCACAAGCTCGAGGAGCAGCTGCGCGGCATCACCCACGTGCGCGACACCCAACGCAAGGCCCGACGCCGTTCGCTGCTCCGCAACGTGGTGATCGTCGGGTACACCAACGCGGGCAAGTCCACGTTGCTCAATCGCCTCACCGACTCCGGTGTGCTGGTCGAGGACCGTCTCTTCGCGACGCTCGACCCCACCACCCGACGTCTGCAATTGCCCGGCGGCGAGTCGGTCCTGATGACCGACACCGTGGGGTTCGTGCGAAAGCTGCCCCATCAGCTGGTCGAGGCGTTCAAGTCGACGCTCGAGGTCGTCAACGACGCCGACCTGCTGGTCCACGTGGTCGACGGGTCGGCCGTGGATCCGCAGGCCGAGATCGAGGCCGTACGAGATGTGCTGCGGGAGATCGACGCCGATGGCCTTCCGGAGCTGCTCGTGTTCAACAAGTGCGACGCGTCGGAGGAATCGGCGCGACTCGCCGAGCGGTTCGAGGGCGCCGTCGCGATCTCCGCCGTCACCGGCGAAGGGGTCGAGGCGTTGCTGGCCACCATCGGCGACCGCCTGCGGGCCCTGGTCGCGCCCGTCGACCTCGAGATTCCCTACGACCGGGGCGATCTGATTGCCGCGGTGCACCGGTCCGGTGAGGTGCTGTCGGAGACGCCGGGTGAACATTCGATGCGTATGCGAGCACGGCTCGAGGCCTCCGAGGTCGGTCGGTTCGAGCAGTACCAGGTGCCTCCCGGCGTCCCCGCCGCCGAGCTGAACTGATCGGAGACCTGCTCTCGTGGAACCGTTCGTCCCACCGCCCTACCCCTACGACCGCCTTGCCGGGGTGATCGCCACCGCCAAGGAACACGAAGGTGGAGCCGTCGACCTGTCGATCGGTGATCCGTGCGATCCGCCGCCCGCAGCCGTCGTCGAGGCGATGGGCCACAGCGGCACCGAGCGCAGCTACCCGTTCTCGATCGGGTCGGCTGCATTCCGCGATGCCGCCTCGGCGTGGATGCGTCGGCGTCTCGGCGTCGACGTCGGCCCGAAGCAACTTGCCGGCTGCGTCGGCACCAAGGAGTTCGTCGCCGGCCTGCCCCATCTGTTGCGGCTCCGTCGGCCGGATCTCGACACCGTGCTGTATCCCGCGGTGTCGTACCCGTCCTACGCGATGGGGGCGACCCTCGCCGGTTGCCGGGCCGTGCCGGTGCCCGTCGACGAGCACTGGCGCCTCGACCTGTCCGCCATCGATCCTGGCGACGCCGCCCGAGCGTTGTGCCTCTGGGTGAACACCCCGGGCAACCCCGCCGGTGGCCTCGACGACCTCGACGCCGTCGCTGCGTGGGGTCGTGCCCACGGCGTGCCGGTCTTCAGCGACGAGTGCTACGTCGAGTTCACGTGGGTGGGGGAGCGCCGGACGATTCTCTCGTCGGGCCTCGACGGGGTTGTCGCCGTGCACTCGTTGTCGAAGCGGTCGAACCTCGCGGGCGCCCGAGTCGGCTTCTACGCCGGCGACGCCGAGCTCGTCGGCTACCTCTCCGAGGTCCGCAAACATCTCGGCCTGATGATCCCCGGGCCCGTGCAGGCAGCGGCGATCGCCGCGTGGGGCGACGACGCCCACGTCGACGTTCAGGCCGTCACCTACCGGACGCGCCTCGAGCGGCTCATCGGCCAGCTCGGCCGCCTCGGCATCCCTGCGGTCATGCCGGGTGGGGCGTTCTACCTGTGGGTCGCGGCGCCCGATGGCGACGCGTGGGCGTTGGCCCACCGCCTCGCCGCCGACGTCGGCATGGTGGTGAGCCCCGGCGAGTTCTACGGCGATGCGGCGGCGTCGCACATCCGGGTGGCTGCGGTACAGCCCGATGCTGCGCTCGACCTCCTCGACCACCGTCTCGACGCGCTGGGCGCCACGGGAGCCACGACCTCATGAACCCGATCGACGCAACCGACGTCTTCGCGCTCACCCGCCAGCTGGTCGACGTAGCCTCGGAGAGCTTCGCCGAACAGGAACTCGTCGACCTCTTGGAGGCCGAGCTCCGGACGCTGCCGCATCTCGAGGTCACGCGGGTCGGCGACAACGTCGTGGCGCGGACACAACTCGGTCGAGACCAGCGACTCGTCCTGGGCGGGCACACCGACACGGTGCCCGCCAACGCCAACTTCCCGTCCCACGTCGACAACGACACGCTGTGGGGCGTCGGTGCAGCCGATATGAAAGGTGGCCTGGCGTGCATGTTGGCATCGGCTCGCCGGCACACCGATCCGCGCCTCGACCTCACCTACGTGTTCTACGCCCGGGAGGAGGTCGCAGCCGTGCACAGCGGCCTCGGCGAGCTCTTCGACGAACGTCCGGACCTGTTGGTCGGCGATGTCGCTCTCCTCGGCGAACCGACCGACGGCAAGATCGAGGCCGGCTGCCAGGGTTCGTTGCGGTTTCGACTCACGCTGGCGGGCCGGCGGGCGCACACGGCCCGGGCCTGGATGGGACGCAATGCCGTCCACCGCCTCGCTCCGGTGCTGACCGCACTTGCCGACTACGACGCCCGCCAGCCCGTCGTCGCCGGGTGCCGATACCACGAGGCGCTCCTCGCCGTGGGGATCGAGGGGGGTGTGGCGGGCAACGTCGTCCCCGACTCGGCGACGCTCCTCGTCGTCCATCGATTCGCCCCCGACCGCACGTCCGCCGAGGCAGAAACCCACGTGCGGTCGGTCATCGAACCGCTGCTCGACGAGGGCGACGTGTTCGAGCTCGTCGACGTCGCCTCCGCGGCGGCGCCCGCCGTGGACCATCCGCTCGTCGCGGCGCTCATCGAGCGCAACGACCTCCCGGTGACGGCGAAGCTCGGCTGGACCGACGTCGCCCGGTTTGCCGAGCGAGGCATCCCCGCCGCCAACTTCGGGCCCGGCGATCCGACGATCGCGCACACGGCAGGGGAGCACGTGACACGAGATTCCGTGGATCGCACCTGGGCGGCCCTCGACGATCTGATCTCGCGGGGCTGAGAACGCTCTCATCCGCGGATTTCGCACCGACCCCGGTTAACCTCGGCGCGTCGAGTGACAAGGAGGTCGTCGGATGGCCGACAAGCCCAAGGTGAAACCGTCCAGCGCTGGTGTCTGGATCGGACTGGTGATGATGCTGCTCAGCTTCGCGAGCTGTGGCGCCGGCTGCGTGCTCGCCGGGAGCGAGATCAAGGACGCCGCGGACGCCGCACAACGTGTCGACGTGCCGGCGAGCCAGACCTACGACATGGAGGCGGACGCTGCCGGGATCATCATCGGTCTCGCGCCGTCGGCGTCCGACGCCAAGGACATCGAGGTCTCGTTGACCGACGAGAACGGCACCGCCGTCGAGGTCAGCACGAGCTCGAGCTTCTCGAGTTCGACCACCGAGAGCAAGGGTGACTCCGTCGAGGTCCTCGGCACGTTCGAGGTCAAGAAGGCCGGTACCTACACGCTCAACGCAACGGGCCCGGCCGGCACCCGCGTCGCCATCCTGAACATCTCGATCGGTGCGATCCTGGGCAAGTTCTTCGGCGGCATCGGCATCGGCTTGGTCCTGTTCCTCGTCGGTCTGATCTTGGCCATCGTCACCGGTGTTCGCCGCAGTCGTGCCAAGAAGAAGGCCGCAACGGTCGGCTCCTTCGGCGCCCCGCCCCCCGGTGGCGGGTTCCCGGGCCAGGTGCCGCCGGCACCCGGCGCTCCCGGCCAGATTCCCGCTCCCGGCCAGGTGCCGCCTGCCCCTCAGGGCTACCCCCAGCAGGCACCGCCCGCGCCGGCATTCCCGCCGGCTGCTCCGCCCGCGCCCGGCGGTTTCCCGCCTGCTCCGCCGGCACCGGCGGCGTACCCGCCCCCGGCCCCGCCCGCCCCTACAGCTCCTGCTCCCGAGGCGCCGTACACCCCGCCGCCGGCCCCGCCGGCTCCTGCTCCCCAGGACGTCCCGCCGCCCCCGCCCCCTCCCGGCCAGTGGGGCAACGACACGCCGCCACCTGCGCCGCCCTTCGGGAGCTGAGCGACCGATCACCAACAGTCCTGCGTGCGGGGAGGGGCCACAGCGCCCCTCCCCGCTTCGCGTCTGTCCACGACTTGCCGTCTGCCGCTGACCTCGGCGGCCTCTAGAGTTGCGCCTCGTCGTGGGCGCGGTGCCTGCGGCGAACCGCAGCCAGGAGGCCCCCGACGTGTCGTTGTCGCCCAGTTCGTTCTCGTCGATCGACGAGTTCCGCCAGCACGTCGCCGCCCTGCTCGAGCGTCCCGGCTGGACCGCACCGGCCGCCTTCGGCCTCGGCATCGCAACGATCTCGGAGGTGGGTGACGGCACCAAGGTGCTCGACACCTACTTCCCCTTCCCGAACCGTGACGAGAACGTCGGGTTCGTTGCCCTCGTGCTCGACGTGCTCGGTGCCGAGCCCAAGAGCGGCACCACTGTTCTTTCGCGCGAGGCGTTGGAGCACGCCAACCAGCTGGTCGACGTGGTCCTCGAGGACGGAGGCGACCATCCCAACGCCCGGCTGCTCCCGATGTTGCTCGACTCGCTCGACGCTCCGGCGCCGCTCGCCCCCGCCCGACGTGTGCCGGTGCTCACCGTCATCGCCGACCTCGATGACGCGCCGATCGACGCCCACGACGTGTACCTCCGTCTGCACCTCATCTCGACGCGGAAGGTGCGGCCCCACGGGTGCAACCTCGACGGCCAGTTCGGCCTCCTCAACAACGTCGTGTGGACCGACGCGGGGCCGTTCGACCCCGACGGCTTCGAGACCACCCGGCTGCACCTCCGAGCGCAGGGGCGTCCCCTCACCGTGCTGAGTATCGACAAGTTTCCGCAGATGGCCGACTACGTGATCCCCTCGGGCGTCCGCGTCACGGTGCCCAGCCGCGTTCGGCTCGGGGCCTACCTGGGCGAGGGCACAACGGTCATGCACGAGGGCTTCGTCAACTTCAATGCCGGCACCGAGGGGCCGGCGATGGTCGAGGGTCGCATCTCCGCCGGCGTGTTCGTCGGAGCGAACTCTGACATCGGCGGAGGCGCCTCGATCATGGGCACCCTGTCGGGCGGAGGCAAGGAAGTCGTCTCGATCGGGTCGGGCTGCCTCCTCGGCGCCAACGCCGGTCTCGGCATCTCCCTCGGCGACAACTGTGTGGTCGAGGCGGGTCTCTACCTCACCGCCGGCACGGTGGTCACCCTGCCCGACGGCTCGACCTGCAAGGCCGCACGTCTGAGCGGGCGCAACGACATGTTGTTCCGGCGGAACTCGATCTCGGGTGCGGTGGAGATGCTGCCCCAGTCGGCGGAGTGGGGCGGTCTCAACGCCGATCTCCACGCCAACTGAGGGCCCCTGGCACAGAGAGAGCTGACCCGTGCTGGCCAGGTCCGACCCGTGCCGAAGGTGACGAGGTACGTCACGTCCGGCACGGATCAGCGCTGGGTCTGGGACCAGTGCCTCGGGCCGCCCCGCTCGGAAGGCGGTGCCTACAGCTTGCGGAGCACCGTCACGACCTTGCCGTAGACGGTGACATCGGATGCGTCGAACACCATGTCGGTGAGGCGCGGGTTGGCCGGGACGAGCGTGACGACGCTGCCCTTGGACTTGAACGTCTTGACCGTGGCTTCCTCGCCGGGAATGCCGGCGACGACGATGTCGCCGTTGTCAGCAGTCACCTGGCGACGGACCACCACGAAGTCACCGTCGAAGATGCCCGCCTCGATCATGGAGTCGCCACGGACGCGGAGCATGAACAGCTCGCCTTCGCCGGTGAACTGCGCCGGCAGCGGCATGAGTTCCTCGACGTGCTCCTGGGCCAGCACGCCGGTGCCGGCGGCGACGTCACCGACGAGCGGCACGTGGCGGACCGGAGCGCGATCGGCGGTGGCGCCGGAGTTGGAGTCGAACCGGACCTCGATGGCGCGGGGCTTGGTGGCGTCACGACGGAGGTACCCCATCTTCTGGAGGCTGGAGAGATGGGTGTGAACCGTTGACGGCGAGGTGAGGCCGACCGCCGTGCAGATCTCGCGGACCGACGGCGGATACCCCCGCTCGCCGACGGTGCGCTCGATGACCTCGAGGATCTCCCGTTGGCGATCGGTGAGCGGGTCGAGTTCGCCGTGTGGGGCGGAGTTGGCAGGTGGTTGGGTGCTCATGGGCTGGCTCCTGGTTGGGAAGGGCTGACGGGTCGTGGCCCCGGACGGTCGAACAGGCGTTCCTGACGGTAGCACGTCGGAACAAACAAGTGTTCGACCTTGACACCGAACATCCGTTCGTGTCCAATGGCGAACAGTTGTTCGCATCGCCCCCGGTCATCTCACTGTCAGGGGTCCCCAGGAGAATCATCGACATGGCAGTTTCCTTCCTCGTCCAGCCCGACCGTCACCCGCTCGGCGCCCACCCGGCCACCCGTCGCCCGCAGCTCGTCGGGCTCGATGGTGGCCGATCGGTCGCCGCGGTCCGGCGGCGTCGGGTGTTCCTCGTCCGTCGGTGCGTCGTCGGCGTGCTCGCCGTCGTTGCGATCGTGCTGGCGGGGTCCGCCGTGTCGGCCGTGTCGTCGGCGCTGTCACCCGACGTTGCAGTGCCCACCTCCTTCGAGGTGGCGCCCGGCGACACGTTGTGGAGCATCGCCGGCGAGCTCGGGGTCGACGCCGACCGTCGCGAGGTGGTGCAGCTGTTGTCGGTGGCCAACGGCGGCACGGTCGTCGTTCCGGGCCAGCATCTGCAGATCCCCGAGTCGGTGCGGGCCCTCGGGGCCTGAGCGTTCGTCAGTCGAGGGAGGCGTCGCCGTGAACGGTCAGGTACCGCGTGAACAGCGTGCCGTCGTCGTGGGCGTACACCCGGTCCAGGCGGAGGCGCTGCCCGAGCGCTTGTTGGGAGTGGAGCGGACGCACCGCATCGCCGGCCGCCACGATCGGAGCGACGGTGAAGTTCCACTCGTCGACCAGCCCGGCCGAGCCCAGCTGGGCGAGCAGCGTCGGCCCGCCCTCGCAGAGCACCCGGCGCACGCCGAGGCGTCCCAGTTCCTCCATCAGCCGACCGAGGTCGACCGAGTCGTCGCCCAGCTCGAGCACGTCGAAGCGCTCGTCGAACGCTGCTCCTGGATCGTGGCGGATCGTGGCGATCAGCGGCCGTTCCCACGGCTCGGCCGGCGCTCCCGGCGGTGGCAGTTCGTCGAGCAGGGGCGGTTCGCCGTCCAGCGTGCTCGACCGGGTCACGATGCACAGCCGTGCCCGCGCCCCCTGGCCGCGTTCGGCTCGGCGACGTCGACCCACGAGGCCGGGTTCACGTGCCAGGCGGTACCGTTCGTCGCGCACCGTCTGCGCTCCCACCACGATCACGTCCGCCTCGGCTCGCAGGGTCGAGAACACGTCTCGATCGCCGGGGCCACCGAGGCCGCCCGATCGACCATCCACGGTCGCGGCGCCGTCGATGGTCGTCACCATGTTGGCGAACACCCATGGGCGACGACCGTCGGGGTGCACCCGCAGTTCGGATGCGATGCGCTCGGCGACGTCGATGTCGGCACGGCCAGGGCGTTCGTCGAGGGGGTCGGAGGGCACGAGTTGTCGCATTGCGTTCACCCCTTGGCCGTGATCCGCCAGAAAAGTTCAGATCCGTATATCCACAGGTTGTCCCGAGGAAGTGGATGAGCGGAAGGTGGCGAGATTACATCTCAACTGCTGGAACACGTGGACGGTCACGGCGGTTGAACGCACTGTCCGTGAGGTCCACCGCCCACCGTGAGATTTTCGGCCCAACTCGAGGCGATCATGACCGACGTTCCCCGGTTATTCACACGATGTTCCCCTTTTCCCCCACAGGCCGTTGTTCGTAGTGTCCTGGGCGCGGACCGTGACGTGCGCGTTTGGATTGGTGGCTGCGTCTCGTCTCACTTGGCAGGCAGGACGGGTGCTGGAGGCAGGAAGCGATCGACGACGACCCACCCGGTCGTCCCGCTCGCACCCCGCCTCCGCCCGACGCCCACGTCACGGTCCCAGTTCTCGCCCGACGAGCGTCCGCATCGGCGCGCTCTGCCCTGCGCTGCCCCCGGTAGCGTGAACCCATCGAACGGAGTCGTCACATGTCGCTGACCGACAACCAGGTCGGCCTCGGCCTCAGCCGGGTCTTCACCACGTCGGATCGTCACCCCTACGACGAGATCGAGTGGGGGCTCCGCGATGCCCGCATCACCGACTATCGCGACGGGTCGGTGGCGTTCGAGCAGACCGGGGTCGAGTTCCCGCTGTCGTGGTCGGTGAACGCGTCCAACATCGTCGCCCAGAAGTACTTCCGGGGCACGCTCGGCACCCCCGAGCGCGAGTGGTCGCTCCGTCAGGTCATCGATCGTGTCGCCGACACGATCGCCACGTGGGGCGACCGAGACGGCTACTTCGTCGACGACGACGAGCGTGACACCTTCGTCGACGAGCTCAAGCACCTGCTCGTCAACCAGAAGGCAGCATTCAACAGCCCGGTCTGGTTCAACATCGGTGTGCCGGGTGTGCCGAACCAGGGCTCGGCCTGCTTCATCCTGTCCGTCGAGGACTCGGTCGACTCGATCCTCGAGTGGTACCGCGAGGAAGGTGTGATCTTCAAGGGGGGCTCCGGCGCCGGAGTGAACCTGTCCAGGGTGCGGGCCTCGACCGAGCGTCTCGCCGGCGGCGGCACACCGTCCGGCCCCGTCAGCTTCATGCGCGGCGCCGATGCGTCGGCGGGCACGATCAAGTCCGGCGGCAAGACGCGTCGCGCCGCCAAGATGGTGATCTTGGACGTCGACCATCCCGACATCGAGGAGTTCGTCACCTGTAAGGCGCGCGAGGAGCGCAAGGCACGCGTCCTACGCGACGCCGGCTTCGAGATGGATCTCGACGGTGCCGACGGGTTCAGCATCCAGTACCAGAACGCCAACAACTCGGTGCGTGTGACCGACGAGTTCATGGAGGCGGTCCGCGCTGACGGCGACTGGGCCCTCCTGGCCCGCACTGACGGCTCCGTGCAGCGCACGGTCCGCGCCCGTGACCTCATGCGGTCGATCGCGACAGCGGCCTGGGAGTGTGCCGACCCCGGAATGCAGTACGACACGACCATCAACCGCTGGCACACCGCCGCCGTGACCGGCCGCATCAACGCCAGCAATCCCTGCAGCGAGTACATGCACCTCGATGACTCGGCCTGCAACCTGGCCAGTCTCAACCTGCTGAGCTTCCTCCGCGACGACGACACGTTCGACGAGGAGCAGTTCCGTGCCGCGGTCGAGGTCATCTTCGTGGCCCAGGAGATCATCGTCGGCAACGCCGACTACCCGACCGAGAAGATCGGCAAGACCACGCGGCGGTTCCGCCAGTTGGGGCTCGGCTACACGAACCTCGGTGCGCTGCTGATGGCGCTCGGGCACCCCTACGACTCCGAGGACGGTCGTGCGTGGGCCGCAGCGATCACGGCGCTCATGACCGGCCACGCGTACGCGACGTCGGCGCGTATGGCGGCTCGGATGGGTCCGTTCGCCGGGTTCCACGAGAACCGCGAGCCGATGCTGAAGGTGCTCGAGATGCACCGGGCCGAGGTGGTCCACATCGACGAGGAGCGGGTCCCGTCGTCGCTGCTCGGCGCCGCCCAGCAGTCGTGGGATCTGGCCTGCCAGCTCGGCGAGACGGTCGGCGTGCGCAATGCTCAGGCGAGTGTCCTCGCTCCCACCGGCACGATCTCGTTCATGATGGATGCCGACACGACCGGCATCGAGCCCGATCTCGGCCTGGTCAAGACGAAGAAGCTCGTCGGCGGCGGCACCATGTCGATCGTCAACCAGACCGTCAGCCGTGCGCTCCGCCAGCTCGGGTACGGCGAGGTCGAGCTCGCCGAGATCGTCGCCTACATCGACGAGCACCACTCGATCATCGGGGCCCCGCACCTCGCTCCGGAGCATCTGCCGGTGTTCGCCTGCTCGATGGGCGACAACGTCGTGCACTACTCCGGGCACCTCAAGATGATGGCGGCGGCGCAGCCGTTCCTCTCGGGGGCGATCAGCAAGACCGTCAACACGCCCGAGGAGACGACGGTCGAGGAGATCGAGCAGATCTACCTCGATGGGTGGCAGCTCGGTCTCAAGGCCGTCGCCGTCTACCGCGACAACTGCAAGGTCGGCCAGCCGCTGTCCACGGGCAAGACCCCGGCGGCGACAGCGCTGCCCGATGCCGTCGAGCAGCAACTGGCGCTCGTCCCGGTCGCCCACCAGCCGGTGCGGGAGCGTCTGCCCCGGTCGCGGCGGTCTCGCACCTTCGAGTTCCGGGTGGCCGACTGCAAGGGCTTCGTGACCGTGGGTGAGTACGACGATGGTCGTCCCGGCGAACTGTTCGTGCGGGTGTCCAAGCAGGGTTCGACGCTCGCCGGCATCATGGATGCCTTTGCGATCGCCGTCAGTCACGGCCTGCAGTACGGCGTGCCCCTCCAGGCGTACGTGGCGGCGTTCGTGGGTATGCGGTTCGAGCCTGCCGGCATGACCGACGATCCCGACCTTCGCCTGGCGTCGTCGCTCATGGACTACCTGTTCCGGCGGCTCGCGCTCGACTACATCTCCTACGACGAGCGCTCCGCCATGGGCCTGTTCAGCATCGCCGAGCGCACCCAGCCGACGCTTCCCGGTGTCGAGGAGGCGGTGGCCGCCACGTCCCAGGGCAACGACCTGGTTGCCGATCCGCCGACGCGGTTCGCCCAGCCCGTTGCTGCGCCCACGATCGCTCCCAGCGCAGAGCACGCGCTGCACGCCCCTGGCTCCGACGCACCGTTGTGCATGCAGTGCGGCGTCGGGATGCAGCGGGCCGGCTCCTGCTACGTGTGCCAGGAGTGCGGCTCGACCAGCGGCTGTAGCTGACGCTTGGCATCCCGCCAGGGGTGGCCCGAGCGCGGATTCAGGATCGGGGTCGGAGCACCCACCACTCGACGGGCCGGTCGTAGCCGCGTCGGTCGAGCAGCGCGTCGAGTGGTTCCTCTCCGGGGCCGGCAACGACGAGGAGCGCCACGTCGCCGCGGTCACGACTCTGTGTCTCGACCGCTGCGACGAGACGAGCGAGCTCGGTGGTGTCGCCGGCGACGACGGGGTCGGCCAGGCCGGTCGTTCCGCCGGGTCGGTAGACCGGCGATGGGGCGATCGGCGGACTCAGGAGGGCCTGCCCTCCGGGCACGGCGACGGGGGCCCCGGTCATGGCGAGTGCGCTCAGACCATGAAGGTGGGGGAGCGGCAGCCCCGGTTCGTCGTCGGGCTCATCGAGGAGGAGCGCTGACGCCACGTCGAGGCGTCGGTGTCGATACCAACAGTTGAGGTCGAGCCCTGCGGCGACGAGCGCGTCGCGGCGCATCCGGTCGGCGACCGCGCACGGCACGACGATGCGTGTCGCGCCCAGGCGGTGGGCTCGACCGGCCACGGCGGCGAGCAGCGCCCGCCCGACCCGGTCCCAGTGGTTGGGCGCGGCCACGCCGACGTCGTCGACGACCCAGGTCGGGTCGGTGTCGACATCGAGGGACAGCGGAGACGCGATCACGAACCCTGCGACGCTGCCCGCGACGGACGCGACCAACGAGATCGACCGCCCGCTGCCGAGGGTCACGCGCAGGAACAGCGGATGGACCTCGCGGGCGTTGGGTGCGAGCGCCCAGAACGTCGGGGCCCACGCCTGCTGGCGCAGGCGTTGGTCCTGAGCGAGGTCGGCGATGGCGTCGAGGTCCCCCACCTCCGCGTTCCGGATGGTCATGTCGCGGTTCCCCCGTCCGACGCGGTAGACCTTGTGCGCACTCCTGCCTGCGGCCGGGAGGAGTTGGGGAGAGGTTAGATGCATCGGCTGCACGAAAGGAACTGAGGTGTACTGATGACTTCGGAGCAGGGGATGAACGGCGAGCGGCTCGTCGGTGCGCTGGAGGCGGTGTGGTCGTCGACGGCGGCGCTGTGTCGGGACCTGACCGACGACGAGTGGGCGCTCCCGACTCGGTGCCCCGGCTGGTCGGTGCAGGACCTGATCTCCCACATGCTCGGCACCGAGGCGATGCTCGCCGGCCGGCCGCAACCGGCGGTCGACGTGCCCGACGCCCCCCACCTTCGTAACGACATCGGGCGCTTCAACGAGGCGTGGATCATCGAACGACGGTCCCACCGCGGGGCCGACGTCCTCGACGAGTTCGTCGCGATCACGAGCGATCGCCTCGCCGCACTCGGGCGCATGGGCCAGGCGCAGTTCGACGAGGAGGCCTGGACGCCGGCCGGCAAGGCGACCTACGGGCGGTTCATGCAGATCCGGGTCTTCGATTGCTGGATGCACGAGCAGGACGCCCGCGCCGCGCTCGATCGGCCCGGCCATCTGACCGGGCCAGCGGTCGACGTCTCGCTCGACGAGATCGCTCAGGCCCTGGGCTATGCGGTGGGCAAACGCGCCGGGGCCCCGGCGGGGTCGTCGGTCGCGCTCGTCGTCAACGGTCCGACCCGCCATCGGTTCGACGTGGTCGTCACCGATCGCGCCCGCCTGAGCGCAACTCCGACGCTCGCCCCGACCACGACGGTGACCACCGATCTCGCCACCTTCGTGGCGCTGGTGGGCGGTCGGATCGACCCCGAGGAACCGCTCGACGGGGGCATCGTCACGGTGTCGGGTGACGCCGAGCTCGGTCGAGCGGTGGCGACCCACCTCGCGTTCGTGATCTGACGGGCGGCGGCCGGCGGCCGCAGCGCTACAGCGGACCCGTCCCTCGGTCGGTCGCATCGATCTCGGCGATGCGCCGTTCGAGGTAGGTGGAGAAGTAGCCGCGATACCGCTGCTGCAGCTCGGGGTTCATCCAGTCGTTGCCCGTGACCTTGCCGCGGCAGTTGGGTGCGAGGCAGTGGCACTCGAACTCGTCGTAGCTGTCGGCATCGCACATGGCGTAGTCGAACGTGATCTCCTCGTCGGGCGCAACGGGACGCATCGTGACGAGGAGGATGTTGCCCAAGATGCCGAGGTTCGGCGAACAGCTGTGGTTGAAGAAGTCGGCCGGCTCACCGTCGGTGGGGCAGACCATGAACAGCGTCTCGGAGATCTGGAGGGAGTGGGTCTGCTGCAGCTCGGGGAGCTGCTCGAAGTCGGACAGGGCCATCACGTGACCACCGAAGCCGGACACGACCTCGCCGGCGGCGAAGTCGCGGGTCGCGAAGAGGCCGATGCCCTTCGCTCCGGCGGGGCGGACATCGACGTCCGGCGAGAGCCAGGAGTGGTACATGAGCGCGAATGGTACCCGTGACCGATGAACCTCCGGAACGGCCTGCACGATCGCTCAGGACCGGGCACAATGGTCTGTCCGCGAGTGCGGCATCGGGGCGCGGCGATCGGTCGTCGCGACCGGAGAATTGGCCGAGGTGTTCGTTGCATGGCATCCTCAGCCCCAACGCACGGCTCATCGGCGAACGATGCCGAGCCCTGCAGGAAGCACCGAGCTGAGGAGCGAATCTTGTTCGATGTCGGAGATCGGGTGGTTTACCCCCACCACGGCGCAGCCATCATCGTGAGTCGGGAGACCCGCGAGTTCAATGACGAGAAGACCGACTACCTGGTCTTGAAGATGGCGCACGGCGATCTCACCCTCTCGGTCCCCGCTGACAAGGCGGAAGAGGTCGGGATGCGTCCGCCGATCGGCAACGAGGAGGTCCAGGACCTGTTCGAGCTGCTCGGCAAGAAGGACATCCGCGAGCCCGCCAACTGGAGCCGCCGGTTCAAGAACCACCAGGAGAAGCTCAAGTCGGGCGACGTGTACCAGGTGGCCGAGGTCGTCCGGAACCTGGCGCTCCGCGACCAGTCCAAGGGCCTGTCCGCCGGTGAGAAGTCGATGTTCGTCAAGGCTCGGGGTGTGCTCGTGTCGGAGCTCAGCTTCGCGCTCGACGTCTCCGAGGACGAGGCGCTCGACCGGGTGCAGAACACCCTGGCCTGATGTCGTCGCGGCACCGATGAGGGTCCGTGGTCGGCGCGTCGCCGCGCTCGCGATCGCGCTGCTCGTCGGTGGCTGCACGAGTTCGACGTGGGACACGTCGGAGATCGACGACACCACGCCGACGACGATCCGCACGTACCCGCGTACCGACGCCGGCCTGACCGAGTCGCTGACCGACTACCTGTCGAACGTCGGAACGGACCTCGGCGAGTG
>Ga0075163_10006762_pt1 | contig 15219 bp, 12 predicted proteins | sample JI1023141ADNA_FD_71478 | JGI IMG/M metagenome (GOLD analysis project Ga0075163, IMG submission 71478) | Wastewater effluent complex algal communities from Wisconsin, to seasonally profile nutrient transformation and Carbon sequestration -... | ecosystem: Engineered > WWTP > Effluent > Algae... | reverse complement strand
CTCGGAGAACTCGATCTCGTTGAGTGCTCCGCTGCGATTGGCCATCTGCACCCCGGCCTGGAACTCGCCGTAGCGCTGGCCGGCGGCCGGCAGCTCCCACTCGCCGGACTCGGAGTTCAGGCCTTCGATCAGGAAGGGCTTGGTGCCCGCGCGGCGCGACGGCGGCAGGTGCATCAGGGCCATCTCGCCGCTCACCGGTGCTTCGAGCGTGATGGGGGCGATGGCGTCGATCAGCGGGTCGAGCCGGGCGCTGGCCTTGCGCAGCGCCGGCGGGCGCAGGTCGGCCAGGGGCACGGCGTCGGCGGGCGCATCGGCGCCCAGCGTGGGCTCCTGGCGCGGCTCGTCGGATGCGGCAGTCTCGGCGCGCCGCGGCTTGGCCTTGCGGGCGCTCCAGGCCCCTTGCGCCACCACACCTGCAAGGACCAGGGCACCCAATACGGCCAGTTCCGACATCAAGGTCATTTCAGCTCGTCCTCCCGCAGCGCATCCGCTCCGTCGTCATGCGGCCTCCGCCAGGCCGATGGCCGCCTCCATGTCCACCGCCACGATGCGCGACACACCCTGCTCCTGCATGGTCACGCCGATCAGCTGCTCGGCCATCTCCATCGCGATCTTGTTGTGGCTGATGAACAGGAACTGCGTGCCCTTCAGGCTCATCTCGGCCACCAGCTTCGAGTAGCGCTCGGTGTTGGCGTCGTCCAGCGGCGCGTCCACCTCGTCAAGCAGGCAGAACGGCGCGGGGTTGAGCATGAAGATGGCGAACACCAGCGCAATGGCGGTGAGCGCCTTCTCGCCGCCCGACAGCAGGTGGATGGTGGAATTCTTCTTGCCCGGCGGCTGCGCCATCACCTGCACGCCGGCGTCCAGGATCTCGTCCCCGGTCATCACCAGCCGCGCATTGCCGCCGCCGAACAGCAGCGGGAACATGCGGCCGAAATGCTCGTTCACCTTGCCGAAGGTCGTGGCGAGCAGGTCGCGGGTCTCGAGGTCGATCTTGTGGATGGCGCCTTCGAGCGTGCCGATGGCTTCGTTCAGGTCTGCGTACTGGGCGTCCAGGAAAGTCTTGCGTTCGCGCGAAGCGGTGAGCTCGTCGAGCGCGGCCAGGTTGACAGCGCCCAGCGCGCCGATGTCGCGGTTGATTCGGTCGATCTCGCCCTGCAGGCCCCACAGCTTGACGTTGTTGTCGGCGATGCCGGCGGCCAGCGCCACGAGGTCCACCTGTGCGGCATCGAGCTGCTCGAGGTATTGCGCGCCGCCCAGTTGCGCGGCCTGCGCTTCGAGCTGCAGCTTGGTGATCTGCTCGCGCAGCGGCTCGAGGCTGCGCTCGAAGCCCATGCGCTGCTCGTCGGCCTGGCGCAGCCTGGCGGTGAGATCGTCGTACTGGCTGCGCTGCGCGGCCAGGGCCTGCTCGCGCTCGACCTTGAGCGCCAGCGCCGTTTGCAAGCCGGCCTGCGCCGCGGCATCGTTCAGCGAGCCCAGTTCGAGCTCGAGCTGTTCGCCGGCCTGCATGTTGGCCGCGGCCTGCTGCACCGCCGTCTCGATCGAGCGCTGAAGTTCGCCGCGACGCGACGCCAGGGCCCGCGCCTGGAACTGGGACTCCTGCGCCTGGCGCTCCAGCGTGCGCAACTGCTCGCGGGCGTCGGCCAGGCGCCGCTCGGCGGTGATCACCAGTTCCTCGAGCTCGGCGTGTCGCTCCTGGGTGTTGGCCAGTTGCATGTCTAGCTCTTCGAAGCGAGCCTCGCCCATGGCGCGGCGCTCGTCCAGGCCCTCGTGCTGGGCGTCGATCTCGGCCAGCTCCTCGTCCAGCTGGCCGCGCCGCACGCTGGTGGCGTCGGCCTGCTGCTGCAGGCGCATCAACTCGACCTGCAACTGGTGGGCACGCGTCTGCACTTCGGCCGCTTCGCGCCGGGCCGACACCAGCCGCTGCGCGGCGTCGGTGCAGGCGGCCTCGATGCGAACGAGCGCGGTGCGGGCTTCGTCGGCGATCAGCGCCTGGGCGCGGGTCTGGCGCTCGAGGTTCTCGATCTCCTGGGCGCGGGCCAGCATGCCGGCCTGCTCGGAGTCGGGAGCGTAGAAGCTCACCGAGAACTGGCTGACCGCATGGCCCTCGCGGGTCATGATGACTTCGCCATGCGTGAGCTTGGGCCGCTGTGCCAGGGCTTCGTCGATGCTCGCGGCGGTGTAGACGCCCTCGAGCCAGTCGTTGAGCAGCGCCTTCAAGCCCGCGTCGCCCAGGCGCAGCAGGTCGGACAGGCGCGGCAGGGTCTGGTGCGTGTTGGCAATCGCCGCCTGCGGCGTGGTGTAGAACGCCAGCCGGGCGGGCGGCGCGTCGGTGGCGAAAGCGCGCACGGTCTCGATGCGACCCACTTCGAGCGCGCTCAAGCGCTCGCGCAGGGCGGCCTCGAGGGCACTCTCCCAACCGGTGTCGATGTGGATGCGGGTCCACAGGCCCTGCAGGCTGTCCAGGCCGTGCTTGGCAAGCCAGGGCTTGAGCTTGCCCTCGGTCTGCACCTTCTCCTGCAGCGCGCGCAGGGCCGACAGGCGGGCGGCAATGTCGGACTGCCGGCCCGACTCGGCGTTGACGAGGGCCTGCTGCTCGCGCCGCTGGTCTTCGAGCGCGGGGGTCTGCTCCTGCAGCTCATGCAGCCTTGCCTCGGCCAGCTGCTGCGTCTCGTCGGCAGCGGCGGACTGGGTGCGCAGTTCGGCCAGGCGCTGCAGGTCGGGCGCAGCCAGCGACCGGGCCTCGGCCGCCAGCCGCTCGCGCCGCGCTCGCAGGCTGCGCGACTGCTCCTCGATGTGGCGGCTGTCGGCGGCCAGCACCTGGATCTGCTGCTGCACCTCGACCACCTTGCCGCGCTGATCGTTGGCCCGGCCCTGGGCGGCACGCACGGCGTCCTCGACATCGGGCAATTGCATCGACTGCTCTTCGGCCTGCGCCGCGAGCACCTCTGCCTGCTCCTCGGCGCCGGCGATCTGCTCGGCAATGCTCTCGAGCTCGGTCTCGGCCTGGCTGCGGCGGTCGTCCCACTGGTCGTTCTGCAGCTTCAGGTCGGACAGCCGTTGCTGCACGCGTTGCCGGCCTTCCACCACGTAGCGGATGCGCTCCTCGAGCCGGCTCACCTCGAGTGCGGCCTCGGCCAGCGAGCCCTGGGCGGTGTGCAGTTCGTCGCTGGCCGCGTAATGCGCCTGGCGGATGGTCTCGAGATCGGCCTCGACATGGCGCAGCTCGGCCACGCGCGACTCCATCGCATTGGTGGCCTCCAGCACGGCCTTCTTGACGCGGTCTTCCTCGACGGCCGCATCGCGGTGCTTGAGGAACCACAGCTGGTGCAGCTTGAGCGTGCCGCTGTCCTGCAGGGCCCGATATTGGCTGGCCACTTCGGCCTGCTTCTCGAGCTTGTCGAGGTTGTTGTTCAGCTCGCGCAGGATGTCGTCCACGCGGGTGAGGTTCTCGCGGGTGTCCTTCAGCCGGTTCTCGGTCTCGCGGCGGCGCTCCTTGTACTTGGAGACACCGGCGGCCTCTTCGAGGAACAGGCGCAGCTCCTCGGGACGCGACTCGATGATGCGGCTGATGGTGCCCTGGCCGATGATGGCGTAGGCCCGCGGCCCCAGGCCGGTGCCCAGGAACACGTCCTGCACGTCGCGGCGCCGCACCGGCTGGTTGTTGATGAAGTAGCTGGACGTGCCGTCGCGCGTGAGCACCCGCTTGACGGCGATCTCGGCGTACTGGTTCCACTGGCCGCCGGCGCGCGCGTCCTCGTTGCTGAAGACCAGTTCGACGCTGGCCCGGCTGGCCGGCTTGCGGTGCCCGGAGCCATTGAAGATCACGTCCTGCATGCTCTCGCCGCGCAATTCGCTGGCCTTGCTCTCGCCCAGCACCCAGCGCACCGCATCCATGATGTTGGACTTGCCGCAGCCATTGGGGCCGACCACGCCCACGCGCTGCCCCGGCAGCTGGAACGTGGTGGGTTCGGCGAAGGACTTGAAGCCCGAGAGCTTGATCTGGTTCAGGCGCATGCAGGGGGCCGGAGGAGCGTCTCAGAAGGCGCGCAGCCTTCGCAAGTCATTGATTTGTAAGGATTTATCTCGCGCAAGACGGCGTGCCAAGCGGGCCGGATGATACCATCGCGGCCTTCTCGAAACCGTTCCGTCCCATGGCCAAGAAACCCGCGCCGTCCTCGTCCGCAACGCCGCAGCACAACCAGCGACAGGCCCCGGCCACCCCGCCCTCGGCGCCCAGCAAGGACCTGCAGGTCTTTCCCAACCCGGCCCCCGAGCGCGACTACGTCATCCAGTTCCAGGTGCCCGAGTTCACCTGCCACTGCCCGTTGACCGGCCAGCCCGACTTCGCGCACTTTACGATCGACATGATTGCCGACAAGCTGTGCGTCGAGTTGAAGAGCCTGAAGATGTACTTCTGGAGCTATCGCAACGAGGGCGCGTTCCACGAGAAGGTGACCAACGCCATCCTCGACGACATCGTCGCGGCGACCCGGCCGCGCTTCATCCGCATCACCGCCAAGTGGTACGTGCGCGGCGGCATCTACACCAACGTGATCGCCGAGCACCGCCGCAAGGGCTGGAAGCCGCAACCCGCGGTCGACCTGCCCTCGATGCCCATGGAGCGCGGGCTGCTGGGGTGACCCGCCAGGCCGGTCCGGCCACGACTTCCACGCCCGCCCCAGGCACGCACTGGGCGGCCGTGCTGGCCGGCGCCTTCACAGGCGTGGCGGCCGCAATGAACGTGGGCAAGGTACCGGTGAGCCTGCCGCTGATGCGCAGCGAGTTCGGGCTGTCCCTGGTGCAGGCCGGCTGGGTGTCGTCGATGCTGACCACGCTGGCCGTGCTGTCGGCCATGGGCGTGGGCCTGATGGTCGGCCGCGTGGGTGCGATGCGCATGGTGATCGCCGGCTTGCTGCTGGGGGCCATCGGCTCGGTCGGCGCGCTGGCCGCCCCGGGCTTCGTGGGCCTGCTGGCCAGCCGTGTGATCGAGGGTGCGGGCTTCCTGTTCGTGGCCGTGTCCGGTCCGGCTTTGGTGAGCGCGGCCGCGGCGCCGCAGGATCGCCGCTTTGCTCTCGGCGTCTGGAGCAGCTACATGCCGCTGGGCGCCGGCATCGCGATGGCCATGGCGCCCTGGCTGCTGCCTGCCGCGGGCTGGCGCGCGCTGTGGATGGCTTCGGCAGCCGTTCTGCTGCTGTCGGCCCTGCTGGTGTGGCGCCAGCGGCGGGTGTATGCCGCCGCCGAGTCCTCCACCCACGCACTGGCCGCCCCCGGCCCGGCGCTGACGCTGCTGCGACGGCCCCTGCCCTGGTTGCTGGCCGTGACCTTCGGCGCCTGGGCGATGCAGCACTTTGCGCTGATCATCTGGCTGCCCACCTTCCTGAAGGAGCAGCGCGACTTGCCGGCCGGCATCGTGGCCGGCCTGACCTGCGCCATGCTGCTGGCCAACGTGCCGGGCAACCTGATCGGCGGCTGGCTGGTGCAGCGCGGCCTGCCGCGCGGCCGGCTCATCGCCGCGGCGCACACGGTCACCGGCCTGTGCGGATGGTGGCTGTTCGACGACAGCCTGCCCGATGCGCTGCGCTTCGGTCTGTGCGTGCTGCTGTCGTTCAGCGGCGGCCTGATCCCCGCGGCGGTGATGTCCTCATCGACGGTGCTGGCGCGGTCGCCCCAGCAGATCGGTGCCCTGCAAGGGCTGATCATGCAGGGCTCGCAGCTGGGCCAGTTCATCGGCACGCCCCTGATCGCCAGCGTGGTGGCGGCCAGCGGGCATTGGTCCTCGGCGCGCTGGGTGACGGCCGGCGCGGCCACGCTCGGCATGCTGCTGGGCCTGCTGTCGGTCGGCCACGAACGCCGCATGCAGACCTTGCTGCCGCCAGGATCCCCACCATGAACCCGTCCGACGACCGCCCGGCCTACCAGAAGTACGACGTGACCCCGCGCAAGAGCCGCATCGACGGCTTCGGCGTGTTCGCGGCCGAAGACATCCCGAAGCACCGCAAGATCGGCGAGATCCGCGGCGAATCGATCAGCGTGGCCGAGGCGCGCCGGCGCGCCGCCGGCCGCCAGCGCATCATGATCGTCGAGGTGTCGCCCCGCAAGGCGATCGATGCCTCGAAGTCCGATGACCCGATGCGCTTCACCAACCACAGCTGCCAGCCCAATGCGCGGCTGCAGATCCGCGACGGCCGGGTCGAGTTCTATTCGCTGCGCCCCATCACGCCCGGCGAAGAGATCACGGTGAACTACGGCGAGACGCACCACGAAGGCACTCTTGCCTGCCGCTGCGGCGCACCGGGCTGCATCGGCTGGTTGTGAACCCGGGCCCCCGCCATCATCAGGCCGACCCATGCCGCGGCCCACGCGGCCGGGGCCGCCACCGATAATCGACCGATGAATCCGCTGCTCGGCAAACTGCATCCCTACCCGTTCGAACGCCTGCGCGAGATCACGCGCGACATCACGCCCGCACCGCACCTGCGCCCCATCAGCCTGGGCATCGGCGAGCCCAAGCATGCGGCGCCGGAGCTCGTGAAGCAGGCCCTGGTCGGCAGCCTCGCCGGGCTTTCGGTCTATCCACCCACCGCCGGCGAGCCCCGCCTGCGCGAGGCCTTCACGGGCTGGCTGAAGCGGCGCTACGGCGTCGACGTCGATCCGGCCACGCAGGTGCTGCCGGTGGGTGGCTCGCGCGAGGCGCTGTTCGCGCTGGCGCAGACCGTCATCGACCCGACCCGCCCGGGCGCCACCGTGGTGTGCCCCAATCCGTTCTATCAGATCTACGAAGGCGCGGCGCTGCTGGCGGGCGCCCGGACGGCCTTTGCCAACAGCGATCCGTCGCGCAACTTCGCGGTCGACTGGTCGCAGATCGACGACGCCACCTGGTCGCGCACGCAGTTGCTCTACGTGTGCTCGCCGGGCAATCCGTCGGGCGCGGTGATGCCCCTGTCCGAATGGCAGCGGCTGTTCGAGCTGAGCGACCGGCACGGCTTCGTCATCGCCAGCGACGAGTGCTACTCGGAGATCTACTTCCGCGACGAGGCGCCGCTCGGCGGGCTGGAGGCCGCCAAGGCCCTGGGCCGCGACGATTTCCGGCGCCTGATCGCCTTCACCTCGCTGTCCAAGCGCTCCAACGTGCCCGGCCTGCGCTCGGGCTTCGTGGCCGGCGACGCCAGCATCATCAAGCCCTTCCTGCTGTACCGCACCTACCACGGCTCGGCGATGAGCCCGCTGGTGCAGGCCACCAGCATCGCGGCCTGGGGCGACGAGGCCCACGTGGTGGCCAACCGGGACCTCTACCGCACTAAGTTCGCGCAGGTGACGCCGCTGCTGGCCGCCGTGCTCGACGTGCGCCTGCCCGACGCCAGCTTCTACCTGTGGGCCGGCGTGCCCGGTGGCGATGACATTGACTTCGCCTGCAAACTCCTCGCTCAATACAATGTCGCCGTGCTGCCGGGCAGCCTGCTGGCCCGCGACGCCCACGGCAGCAACCCGGGCCGCGGCCGCATCCGCATGGCGCTGGTGGCCGGCACCGAAGAATGCCTGGAAGCCGCGCACCGCATCGTCGAATTCACCCGTTCCTACCAAGCCCCATCGAGCTGACCCCATGACCCAGCAACTGCAAGACATCATCGACCTGGCCTGGGAAGGCCGCGCCAGCCTCGGCCCGACCACGGCCGATCCCAAGATCCGCGAGGCCGTCGACCACGTGATCTCCGACCTGAACGCCGGGCGCATCCGCGTGGCCGAGCGCCAGTCGGTCGGCCAGTGGATCGTCAACCAGTGGGTCAAGAAGGCCGTGCTGCTGAGCTTCCGCCTGAACGACAACAAGGCCATGCACGCCGGCGACCTGACCTTCTTCGACAAGGTGGACACCAAGTTCTCGCACACCGACGAGGCCGCCATCCGCGCCTCGGGCGTGCGGGTCGTGCCGCCGGCGGTGGCGCGACGCGGCAGCTTCCTGGGCAAAGGCGTGGTGCTGATGCCCAGCTACGTCAACATCGGTGCCTACGTGGACGAAGGCACCATGGTCGACACCTGGGCCACCGTGGGCTCGTGCGCGCAGATTGGCAAGAACGTGCACCTGTCGGGCGGCGTAGGCATCGGCGGCGTGCTCGAGCCGCTGCAGGCCAACCCCACCATCATCGAGGACAACTGCTTCATCGGCGCGCGCTCCGAGGTGGTCGAGGGCGTGATCGTCGAAGAGAACTCGGTCATCTCCATGGGCACCTTCATCGGCCAGAGCACCCCCATCTACGACCGCGAGAAGGACGAGGTGAGCTACGGCCGCATCCCGTCGGGCTCGGTCGTGGTGAGCGGCAGCCTGCCGCGGGCCGATGGCAAGTACAACCTGTACTGCGCGGTGATCGTCAAGCGCGTCGACGCGCAGACCCGCGCCAAGACCAGCATCAACGACCTGCTGCGTCCGTGAGCGTGCGGGCGGGCAGTCGGCATCGGGGGGGAATGGCATGAGCGGAAACATGGAGAAGGTGCTCCGGCTGATGGCCGAGAAGCACGCGTCGGACGTGTACCTGTCGGCCAACATGCCGATCCTCATCAAGATCCACGGCCAGGTGCTGCAGCTGTCCGACCAGGTGCTGACACCGCAGCAGCCCCGGCTGCTGCTGTCCGAGTTGCTCACCCCGCGGCAGCTCGAGGAGCTGGACGACACCGGCGAGCTCAACCTCGCGGTGGGCATCGACAAGGTCGGCAGCTTCCGCCTGTCGGCCTTCAAGCAGCGCGGCACCATCGCCGGCGTGTTCCGGCACATTCCGCATGTGATCCCCGAGCTCGACTCGCTGAAGGTGCCCGAGATCCTGGGCAGCCTGGTGCTCGAGAAGCGCGGCCTGATCCTGATGGTGGGTGCCACCGGCACCGGCAAGAGCACCACGCTGGCCTCGATGCTCGACCTGCGCAACCGCACCACCACCGGGCACATCCTCACCATCGAGGAGCCGATCGAATACCTGTTCACCAGCAAGAAGTCGGTGGTCAACCAGCGCGAGGTCGGCCGCGACACGGTGTCGATGCAGGTGGCCCTGAAGAACGCCCTGCGCCAGGCCCCCGACTGCATCATGATCGGCGAAATCCGCGATCGCGAGACCATGACCGCCGCGCTCAGCTACGCACTGTCCGGCCACCTGGTGCTGGCCACGCTGCACGCCAACAACAGCTACCACGCGCTCGGCCGGATCCTGTCCTTCTACACGCCCGAATCCCGCCCGGTGCTGCTGGGCGACCTGGCGGCCGGCCTGCGCGCCATCGTGTCGCAGCGCCTGCTGCGCGACGTCACCGGCGGGCGCATGCCCGCCGTCGAGGTCATGCTCAACACCAAGCTGGTGGCCGAGATGATCGACAAGGGCGACTTCAACGGCGTGAAGGAAGCGATGGAGAAGTCGCTGGCCGAAGGCTCGATGACCTTCGAGCAGGACATCGCCCGCATGATCGACACGCGCCTGGTCAGCCGCGACGAAGGCCTGGCGCATGCCGACTCGCCGACCAACCTGATGTGGCGCCTGCAGAACGACACCACCACCGTGTCTCGCGCGGCCCCCCGCAAGGAAGAGTCCGACCAGATCGCCTTCACCGAGTTCTCGGTGGACATCTATCCCGAAGGCACGGGCCCGCGCAAGGTCAGCCTGTTCGACAAGTCGCCATGACCGACACCGTCCGCCTGCTCGAGGCGCTGATCGCCTGCCCCTCTGTCACACCTGCCGATGCGGGTTGCCAATCGCTGGTGGCGGCACGCCTGGCCGCGCAGGGCTTTGCCTGCGAGACCATGCTGCGGGGTCCCGACGACGCCCGGGTGACCAACTTGTGGGCCCTGCACCGCGGTGCGCGCCCCGGGCCCACGGTGGTGCTGGCCGGCCATACCGACGTGGTGCCCACCGGCCCCGTCGCGCACTGGACCAGCGACCCCTTCGTACCCAGCCACCGCAACGGCAAGCTGTATGGCCGCGGCGCGTCCGACATGAAGACCTCCATCGCGGCCATGACGGTGGCGGCCGGCGAGTTCGTCGCCGCCCATCCCGGGCACGCGGGCACCCTGGCGCTGCTGTTCACCAGCGACGAGGAAGGCCCCTCGCTGGACGGCACGGTGCGTGTGATCGAGGCCCTGCAGGCGCGCGGCGAGCGCCTCGATTGCTGCATCGTCGGCGAACCCACCTCGGTGAACGTGCTCGGCGACATGATCAAGAACGGCCGTCGCGGTTCGCTGTCGGCGCGGCTCACGGTGCGCGGCATCCAGGGCCACGTGGCCTATCCGCACCTGGCGCGCAACCCGGTCCACCAGCTGGCGCCGGCCCTGGCCGAGCTGGCGGCCACCGTGTGGGACCACGGCAACGAGCACTTCCCGCCCACCACCTGGCAGGTGTCCAACATCCGCGCCGGCACCGGCGCGCTCAACGTGGTGCCCGGCGAGGCGGTGGTCGACTTCAACTTCCGCTTCTCGACCGAATCGACGCCACAGTCGCTGGAGCAGCGGGTCGAAGCTCTGCTGCAGCGCCACGACCTCGAATACGCCATCACCTGGACGCTCGGCGGCTCGCCCTTCCTCACCCGTGAGGGCAGCCTGAGCCAGGCATTGAGCGCCGCCATCCAGGCCGAAACCGGTCAGACGCCTGTGCTCAGCACCACCGGCGGCACCAGCGACGGCCGCTACATCGCCAAGGTGTGCGAGCAGGTGGTCGAGTTCGGCCCGATCAATGCCACGATCCACAAGGTCGACGAGTGCGTCGAGGTGGCCGACATCGAGCCGCTGAAGAACATCTACCGCCGCACCCTCGAGGCGCTGCTGGCATGAGCCCTTCGACATCCTCGGGGTCCAGAGGCCGATGAAGCTCATCGAATCCATCGAGCAGAGCAGCGCCCGCCTCGATTCGGCGGGCGTTTCGTTTGGCCATGGCACCACCAACGCCTTCGACGAAGCCGCATGGCTGGTGCTGTGGCGCCTGGGCCTGCCGCTGGAAGCCCTGGACGAGCACGCCGAGCGCGAACTGTCGGCCGACGAGCAGGCCGCCGTGCACGCGCTCGTCGACCAGCGCATTGCCAGCCGCAAGCCGGCCGCCTACCTCACCGGCGAGGCCTGGCTGCAGGGCGTGCCCTTCACGGTGGACGAGCGCTGCATCGTGCCCCGCTCGCTGATCGCCGAAGCCTTGGCCGACGGCGCCATCGACGCCTTCCTGTCCGACCGCACGCAGGCCGTGCTCGACCTGTGCACCGGCAATGGCAGCCTGGCGGTGCTGGCGGCCATGGCCTGGCCCGATGTGGCCGTGGACGCCGCCGACCTGAGCGCCGATGCCCTGGCCGTGGCCCGAATCAACATCGACCGGCACCAGCTGGCTGCGCGCATCACGCTGCACCAGGGCAACGGCCTGGCCGCCGTGGGTGGGCGCCGCTACGACCTGATCCTGTGCAACCCGCCCTACGTCAACAGCCAGTCGATGGCCGCGCTGCCCGCCGAATACCGCGCCGAGCCGGCACTGGCCCTGGCCGGCGGTGACGACGGGATGGACTTCATCCGCACGCTGCTGCACGGCGCCTCCGATCACATGACCGAGCATGCCGTGCTGGTGCTCGAGATCGGCCACGAGCGCGCGCATTTCGAGCACGCCTTTCCCGGCCTCGACGTCGTCTGGCTGCCCACCAGCGCCGGCGACGACCAGGTGCTGCTGATCACCCGCGAGGCCTTGCTGGCCGCGCCCATTGCCTGCCCCACGCCGCAGGCCCCGACCCGATGATCCTGATCAAGAACCTGACCTTGCGCCGCGGCGTCAAGGTCGTGCTGCAAAACGCCAGCGTCACGCTGAACCCGAACGACAAGGTCGGCCTGGTCGGCCGCAACGGCGCGGGCAAGTCGTCGCTGTTTTCGCTGATCGCCGGCCGGCTGCATGCCGATGCGGGCGATGTGGAGATGCCGCCACGCTGGCGCATCGGCGAGGTGGCGCAGTCGATGCCCGAGACCGACGAGCCGGCCACCGATTTCGTGCTCGACGGCGACCTGCCCCTGGCCGAGGCCAACGCGGTGCTGGCCGCGGCCGAGGCCAGCGGCGACGGCCACGCCATCGCCGAGGCGCACATGCACCTCGAGCAGGTCGGCGCCTTCGACGCCCGCTCGCGCGCCCAGTCGCTGCTGATGGGCCTGGGCTTCAAGACCGAGCAGCTCGACGCGCCGGTCAACAGCTTCTCGGGCGGCTGGCGCATGCGCCTGCAACTGGCGCGTGCGCTGATGTGCCCGGCCGAGCTGATGCTGCTCGACGAGCCCACCAACCACCTGGACCTGGACGCGCTGGTCTGGCTCGAGGGCTGGCTCAAGCGCTATACCGGCCTGCTGATCATCATCAGCCACGACCGCGAATTCCTCGACGCCATCACCACCGTCACCCTGCACCTCGAGGACGCCGGCCTCACGCGCTATGGCGGCAACTACACCACCTTCGAGGAGATGCGCGCCGAGCGGCTGGAGCAGCAGCAGGCCGCCTTCGGCAAGCAGCAGGAAAAGATCGCCCACCTGCAGAAGTTCATCGACCGCTTCAAGGCCCAGGCCACCAAGGCCAAGCAGGCCCAGAGCCGGGTGAAGGCGCTGGCGCGGATGGAGAAACTCGCGCCGGTGCTCACCGCCAGCGACTTCGACTTCGAGTTCCGCGAGCCGAACAACCTGCCCAACCCGATGATCACCATGCGCGACCTGGTGTGCGGTTACGGCAGCACTGCCATCGTCCGCAACGTCGACAAGACGGTGTTGGCCGGCCAGCGCATCGGCATCCTGGGCGCCAACGGCCAGGGCAAGTCGACGCTGGTGAAGACCATCGCCCATGCGTTGCAGCCGCTGGCCGGCACGCTGATCGAGGGCAAGGGGCTGGCCATCGGCTACTTTGCGCAGCAGGAGCTCGACCTGCTGTCCGAGGACGACACGCCGCTGCAGCGCATGGTGCGGCTGGCGCGCGACGTCAGCCCCAACGCCAAGGAGCAGGAGCTGCGCAACTTCCTCGGCCAGTTCCGCTTCACCGGCGACATGGTGCACCAGAAGGTGGGCACGCTGTCGGGCGGCGAGCGCGCCCGGCTGGTGATGGCCACCATCGTCTGGCAGCGTCCCAACCTGCTGCTGCTGGACGAGCCCACCAACCACCTCGACCTGACCACCCGCGAGGCACTGTCGGTGGCGCTCAACGAATTCGAAGGTACGGTGATGCTGGTCAGCCACGACCGCGCCCTGCTGCGCGAGACCTGCGACGAGTTCTGGCTGGTCACCTCCGGCGGCGTGCTGCCCTTCGACGGCGACCTGGACGACTACCAGAAGTGGCTGCTCGAGGTGTCGCGAGCCGCGTCGCGCGGCTTGCCGCCGCCTCCCGTGCCTGGCAACGCACCGGTGCTTTCCAAGGCCGAGCCGGCGGCGCCTGTCGCTGAGCCCAAGGGCGGCGCCGGCGGCCGCTCCGGCAAGGTGGCCAAGGGCGCCGCAGGCTCGGGCGCCGCCACCCCCAAGCCGCCCGCTGCGGCCGCGGGTGCGCCGGCCGGCGGTCGCCGCGACGACAGGAACGATCGGAAGGCGGCATCGCAGGCCCGGTCGGAGCTGGCCAACCGCACGCGGCCGCTGCGGCAGGAAGTGCAGCAGATCGACGGCCGGCTCGAGAAGCTGGGCCGCGAGCGCACCGACATCGAAGCGCAGCTGGCCGGCGGCAGCCTGCCCGGCCCCGAGATTGCCGAGGCCGGCCGGCGGCTGAACCACATCGCCGCCGAGGTGGCCATGCTGGAAGAGCGCTGGCTCGAACTGCAGTCCGAGATCGAAGCCCTCGCCGCACAGGCGAGCTGATCGCCGGCCCGCGGGTCGACGACCGGCGGTACTGCGACTGCGGCCTTCGGAAAGACCATTTAAATTGTGTGCAATTTAATTGCTCACTATCATTCGAACGATGTCACGCCGATCCCCTCCCGCCACCGCAGCCTCGGGCACCGAGGCCTGGCTGGCCCTGGACCACCAGCTGTGCTTCGCGCTGTATTCGGCATCGCTGGCCATGACCAAGGCCTACAAGCCCTTGCTGGACCCGCTGGGGCTCACCTACCCGCAGTACCTGGTGATGCTGGTGCTGTGGGAAAGCGATGGCATCACCGTCTCGCAGCTCGGCGACCGGCTGAAGCTCGATTCGGGCACCCTCACGCCCCTGCTCAAGCGGCTCGAATCCGGCGGCCTGATCCAGCGCCTGCGCGACGCCGCCGACGAGCGTCGCGTGCTGCTGCAGCTCACCGCTGCGGGCCGCAAGCTCAGGTCGCAGGCACTCGCCGTGCCCCAGGCCATCGCCTGCGCCACCGCCTGCGACCTGCGCGAGGTGGCCGACCTGGCCGCGCGACTCAAGCAACTGCGCGACCGCTTGACCGATTCCTCCCTGCGCGCCGGCTGACCGCCGACGCGCTTCCACACCGTCCCTTCGAAAGGAACCACGCCATGGCACTCGACAAAGTCCTCTACACCGCCCACGCCACCGCCACCGGAGGCCGCACCGGCGTCGCCGAATCGTCGGACGGCGCACTCAAGGTCTCGCTGTCCACCCCCAAGGAACTGGGTGGCGCCGGCGGCGCGGGCACCAACCCCGAGCAGATGTTCGCGGCCGGCTATGCCGCCTGCTTCATCGGCGCCTTGAAGGCGGTGGGCGCGCGCATGAAGCTGAAGGTGCCCGACGACGTGTCGATCAGTTCCGACGTCGGCATCGGCCCCATCCCCGCCGGCTTCGGCATCCAGGTGGCCATGCGCATCACCCTGCCCGGCATCGAGCGTGAACAGGCCGAGGCCCTGGTGGCGGCCGCCCACCAGGTGTGCCCGTACTCGAACGCCACGCGCGGCAACATCGATGTGTCGCTGACGGTGGTCTGAGCGGCCGCTCAGGCGCCCATCAGTTCCAGCATCAGGTCGATGCGCGCCTGCCAGGGCGTGGCGGCCACGGCGACCGGCAGTCCGTCATCGGGCTGCCCTGTCGCCGCCCCGACGATCACCCCTTGCGCGCAGCGCGTGGTGCACCGAACCGGCACCCCTGCCGCAACGGCACGCTTCAAGGCCGCCTCCAGCGCGTGGTGGATCGATCCGTTGCCCGTTCCGGCGACCACCAGGCCGCGCACGCCTGCGGCCACAAGGGCATCCACCGCCTCGCCGCGCGCGCCGGCATGGCTGGGCACCACCGCCACCCACGGCCAACCGGCGGCGTCGGCGGCAATGGCCCCGAGTCCCAGCGCCTC
>Ga0075163_10006761_pt1 | contig 15219 bp, 9 predicted proteins | sample JI1023141ADNA_FD_71478 | JGI IMG/M metagenome (GOLD analysis project Ga0075163, IMG submission 71478) | Wastewater effluent complex algal communities from Wisconsin, to seasonally profile nutrient transformation and Carbon sequestration -... | ecosystem: Engineered > WWTP > Effluent > Algae... | reverse complement strand
GTGGCTCGCCGAGGCCATGCCGACGTCGGCACCATGTGTGTCGACGTGTGCGTTGCGAAGCCCTCGCACGACATGCTCGACAGCCCCCGCCCACGAGCCCGATGATGACGCGAGCGGGTTCGCCTCGCCGTAGTCCCAGATGATCGGCAGCGCCTGCCGCGTGAACAGATGCGGCAGCGCCGAGCCGCTCGGGTTCCAGGAGCAGCCGGTGTTCTGGTAGTCGCAGAGGCGATCGACCGCGAGCGCGAGGCACGAGCGCACGGCGACGCCGAGGCCGTTTGGTGTGCGGTCCTCGGGCATCGCCTCGCGCACGAGACGCGCGAGCGTCGTGAGCGTCAGGAGCTGGCGCGGCGTGAAGAGATCGCGCCAGCGGACCATGCCGTAGCGCTGCACGCGGAAGCCGAGCGTACCGATGGGCGGGAGCGGCTCGCTCGGAAGCTCGTCACCCTGGGTCCGATCGAGCTCGGCCACGGCCTTCGAGGCCGCTGCCAGCGCGACGTGGTCCTCGTCGGTCGGCGCGCGGAAGGCGCGCTCCCCAGAGGCCCCGCCGAGGGCTACGGCAACAAGTAGTGCGGAGGGCGCACCACCCGAGTGTGCGGTGAGCTGTTCGCGCACATGCTCGACGGGGATCGTGTAGCCGCACTTCAGGCAGGTCGCGGCGCCACGCCGAACCGTCGGCTCGGGAAAGGACCGCAGGCTGCCTTCGGCGATCTCGAACCTCGGCGTCGGTCCATCCCAGCCCGCGAGCTTGAGGCCGATGGTGCGTTCGCCACGGCGCGACAGGTGGAACTTGCTGGTGAGCACCACGTCGGCGCCACACCTCGGGCCCTCGCACTGAATGCGGCGGAACGAGATGTACGCCACCGGCATCTGCGCGCCTGCGCCTGTCGCGACGGGATAGAACCGCTGCAGCTCCTCACGCGATTGCTTCGTGATCTGCGTGCCCCAGCGCGTTACCTCGGTGAAGAGCTGCTCCCCGAATTGCTGGACGTACTCGAGAGTGACCTTGCTGATGAGCGTCGCGACCGGGTTCAGGTCGGAAGCGTAGGATGTCGTGCCGAGGCGCAGGCCCTCGAGCGGAATCGAGCCGCCACCGCAGAACGGATCGGCCAGGAACGAGGGACCGATGTCGAACAGCGAGGCGTGCGCGGACGATGCGAGCGAGCGCGCGGCGTCGCGGAAGGCTGGGTCGGTAGCGCGCTGCCACGACGCGAAGTCAGAGACGAGCCGGAGCAGCCCCCGCCTCAGCGCCTCGCCGTCGCCGCTGAACGGCGTGCCGTAGAGCTGCCCGAGGACGCCGCGGGCCTGCGCCTTGAACGCGTCGGGGCACGCGGGATCGAGCGGATCGATGAGCGAGGCAGCTAGGGCGGCTGCGCGGCACGACGGCAGGGGCTTGCGCGCCCACCAGATGTGGATCGCGGTGATGTGGCCGTGATGGACCGAGCGTCCATTGCGCGCGTGTTCGGACACCTGGGCGATCGGGAGATCGACCTCGATGAGCCGGCGCGGGTAGGTCTCGGTAGCGGCCATCATCGCTAGAAGCCGAGCCCCTTCTTGCGCGCGAGGACGCCGTCCACCCAGCGCTTCTCGTCCGTGCCACCGGGGTAGAGCGCCGAGAGCGACTGCGCGAGCTTCCAGAACTGCGCCTGCTTGCCGACGCCCTCCTCGACCAGAAAGCGCTTGAGGGCCTCGCCGCGTCCCGAGCCGAACAGCAGCATCGCTTGGTGAACGCGATCGAGCGTCGTGGTGGCCGCCTTGGGCGCGCCGACCTCGCCCCAGCCCTGCTTCTCGGCGACCTCTTCTAGATCGCCGAAGAGCGTCATCTGCTTCTTCTTGGCGGCCTTTTTGGCCGTTGTGGGGCCCGGCTCGGCTTTGCCAAACAGGTGCTTCGTACGCTCCACAACCGCGAGGAGCCTTGCCTTTTCGCCCTTCACCTCGACGACATGGGCAAGTTCATCGAGCCGGGCGCCGAGCCCTTGCGCAATCTTGCGGGCCGCATCGAACTCAAGATGGAAGCCGGCCTTGCCCTTGGCTCCGTCGGTCGCATCGTCGTCGTCATCGTCTGGCTCGTCCTCGTCGGCAGCGACGTCCGTACCACCGTCTGTCGACACGGCCGGTTTTAGCGTCCAAAGCCACATCGACGTGATCCGGGCGTCCGGCTCAAGCCCAGAGACGTCAGCGTCTCGGAACAGCGATGAGAGCGCTTCATGCGAGACGACCGCCCACACCTGTTCGAGATACTCGCGCAGGAGCACGCGCTCGCCCGACGCGCGCTCGACGCGTGAGAAGCGAGAGAACACTTCCAGCGCGGGACCGAGGCAGGCGAAGATCGCGTCGGCACCGACGACGCCTTCCGCAGAAAGACGCGGCATCCACTCGTGAATTCGATGCTGGAGCACTGACAACACTCCACTCCAGTCGCCGACTTGGCCATCTCGAACAGTGCCGTCCGGGTTTTCGCGTGGGCGACAGACGATGTGAACAGAGGAGGCCAACGAGGCGGTCCCCATTGCGTTCATGCGCGACGTGTTCTCGGTGTCGATCGGCCAAGAAGCCGTCACGACCCAGCCCGCGTCAATGAGTGCACCGAGGATCGCCTCCCATCCTGCGGTGCTCTTGTGCGCGAAGACAACCACACCAATGCCATCAGGGCGCACGATGCGGCGAGCCTCTGCGAGTGCCCGGCCCATCTGGCGCTCGTAGAACGCCTCGTCCTTCTTCTTACCGGTGCGGCTGTAGACGCGACCAGGATTCCAGATCGCCTCCTCGTCTTTCGGCGTGAGGCGATCCTGAAAGAGCGACGGATGGATGCCGGCGAGCGTGCGCCGCTGCCAGACATAGAAGAAGTCAGAGAGGTCGGCGTATGGAATGGCGTCGTAGTACGGCGGGTCGGTGATCACGGCCGCCGCGCTGTCGTCAGGAAGCGGATGCTGGGCAGCGTTGGCCTGTTCCACATGGCCCGCACGCCATGCATGGCCGATGCTTCGGAGCGCTCGGGCGATGCCGTCCACGAAAACGGTCCACGACCCACTCGAGTCTCCGAGCGGGTTGCTTTCGGCGAAGTCCCAGACGATAGGGATCGCTTGGCGACCGAAGAGCTGCCGCGGGCATTGCGCGACCGGCTCCCACCGGCAAAACGAGTTCCCCAAGTCGGCCTGCTTGTCCAAGGCGAACGCCAGCAACGTCGCGATCGCATCCGCGAGCTCGCCATTGTCTCGCAACAACTCAGCGTGGACCTCGCGAATGGCCTCTGAGAAGGCGACCAATGCCAAGGCTTGCCTCGGTGCGAATAGATCTCCGAACGTCGATACGCCCATCCGGGTGACCGCCGAGAGGCCACGAGCGTTGGGCGAGGGACGCTCCGGGGGAATCGGTTCGTCCGGGATTACTGAGGCGCCGCCGACCTTCTCCAAGTCCCGAAGGTGTGTGCGCGCATCGGTCACCATCTTCTCGTCGTGGGGGGTTGGCAGCCGGTAGAAGCGACCTTGGGTGGTGGGGCGCACCGTCACCACCGCAAGGAGGCGCGCGTCGGCCGCTCCACCTCGGCGCTCGGCGAGCTGCGCGCGGACCCGCGCGTTCGGGGTGGTGTAGCCACACAAAGGGCAGAGCGCGGAGCCCTTCTTGATCGTGCCTTCGCCGCCACCCGATTTCGCGGCATCCCCGTGGAGAAGCTCGAACTCGAGCCGCGTGTCCTTGCGGTTCGGTTTGATTCGCAGCGCACATGCGCGGTCGGACTTCTTCGCGAGGGCGAGCGAACGCACCAAGGGCAGTTCAGCTCCGCAACCTGGACCCTCGCATCGGATCGTGCGCGCCCAGAGATAGGCGATCGGCTGCGCACCGTCGCTGTCACGCGGATAGAAGCGGCCGACCTTCGCTTCCACTTTTTCGCGAACGCGAGCCCCCCACCGCTCCAACTCGTCGGGAAGGCGCTCCTGAAACTTCGGGACGTACTCCTCGATGACCTTGTTAAGCAGAACGGCAACGGGATTGAGATCGGAGGCATACGCGTCTGCCCCTACGCGTAGGGCCTCGACCGGAATCGCCCCTCCTCCCGCAAAGGGATCGAAAACGAGAGGGCGGTCGGCATCCGGGAAGGCTACCTCGCGCGCGGCTGTGACCAGACGGCGGCTCAACGTGAGGTGGTCCGGCTCGCTTGCAACGTCCCAGTTTGCGAACTCTGCGATGAAGTTAAGGAGCGCGGCGCGGAGTTCGAGGTCATTGCTCAGGTCACGCTTCGGTCCGCCACGTCGGTCTCGAAACACGTCGAGTGCCTTGGCTGCCTCCACTTTGAAGGATGTCGGGCAAAGGGCGTCGGCCGGATCAGGAAGGAGTGCAGCCAGTGTCACGGCTCTGCACGCTCCGAGTGGGCGACGCGCCCACCAGAGGTGCAGCGACGACAGATGTCCTTGACGGATCGCTTTCTCCTTCCGCGCGTGCTCCGAGATCTTGCGGATCGGCAGGTCGACCTCGATCAGCCGCTTCGGGTACTTCTGCAGTTCACTCACGTGCGGCCTCCAGGATCGCCTTCGCCGGCACGTGGTAATGCTCGACCTTGACGACGGGCTCCCAGCCGAGCTTCGCCGGGTTCTGAATTGCGTTGAGCTTCGGCGTCGTCGCGCAGTCGAAGACCACGTAGAGGTGGTAGTCGTCGCCGAGCCGCTGCGCGGTCCGGTACTCGTTCGCGGTGAGCGCCACCTCGCCCGTGCCCGAGCGACCCTTCACCTCGATGAAGCGCGCCTGCACGAACACGCCGGGCTCGGACGGGTGCGGCCGCTTGGAGAGCAGGTCGTAGCCCCGGTTTTCGTTCTCGACGCTCTCGACCACCCAGCCGAGGGCGCGCTCGTGCTCGATGGCGACTTGCACGGCGATCTTCTCGATCTCTGGGTCGCTCACCATCGGCGCGATGTTCGGCGCCTCGCGATCGGGATGTGGGAGCACCCACGCGCGACCGAGGTGCTGCACATCGCCGATCATGCAGTGGCGCTCCATCTCGAGCTCATGGCGACGGCGCTCAAGGCGCGCGTTCAGCTCGTCGAGGTGGTCCTCGGCCTGCTTGATGTTGCCTTCGATGGCCGGAATGACCTGGCCCTCGACACGCCGTTCGAGCTGCTCTCCGAGCTTGATTTGCTGCTTGTCGATGAGCGTGTTGAGCGAGATCTCGATGTGCTCTCGCACGACGGAGTTCTCTTTCGTGCGCGCGCCCTGCACCTCGGCAAGGAATGGGTTGAGCGCGTTTTCAACGAGGTGGACTTCGACGAGATTGCGCTCGGGCAGCCCGGGTACGTCGGGCGCGCTCGTGCCCTTGATCGAAGGAATCAGGTCGAGGAAGAGCGTCGGCTGGCGCAGCGAGAGGGTTCCGTCGACCTCGGCGCGCACGACGAAGAGCTTCTTGTGCAGCGTGTTCCCGCGACCGTCCTTGATCGACGCGGCGTAGACGTCGAGCCGGTACGGCGTCCTGGCGTGCAGGTCCCAGAGCACCGCGCCACGGCGCAGATCGTCGTCCACACGATCGGTCACGTCGCTGCGCACCACCTCGAAGAGCGGGTGGCCGGGCGTGACCCACTCGAGCGTCGCGTCGTCGCCGAGTAGGCGCTTGTCGAACACGACGCGTTGGTATTCGCGCCCGAGCTTGCCGAAGCGAGGCTCGAGACGCTCACCGATGGTCGTGAGCGTCTTCGGCACCTTGCCGACCTTGTAAACGTGGTCCTTGCCGCGCACGGGCGACGGATGGACGCCCGCGATGGGGCCCGCCGTCTTGAAGAAGTCCTCGATCACCTCAGGCACGAGACGGCGTTCCTTGGCCTCCACCGACTTGCCCACGAGTGCCGAGAGGTTCAGCTCCTTCTTCGCAAGGCCCTCGAGCGTCGAGCCAGTGATGCGCTTGAAGCGCTCTGGATCGATGTCCTTCACGATGCGGTCCGAGATGTCCGTGACGTCGAGGCGCTTCGCGTACATCTCGCGGAACATCTTCTCGAGCGCGTTCGACGGCAGCATCTCGCCGACGACGTCGAACACCTTGTCGGTGCCGAGCTCGTCCTTGATCTCGGCGAGCCGCATCAGGAGCTTCTCGAGGACGCGCCCTTCGCGCGTGTTGACGGCCGCGAAGTTGAAGATGAGGCAGTCCTTCTGCTGGCCGTAGCGGTGGATGCGGCCCATCCGCTGTTCGAGGCGCACGGGGTTCCACGGGATGTCGTAGTTGATCATCAACCAGCAGAACTGAAGGTTGATGCCTTCGCCCGCCGCTTCGGTGGCGACGAGCACCTGGGCGTCCTCGCGAAACTCGCGCTCAGCGTAGATGCGCGTGTTCGGCGTGTCGCGGTCGCCGATGGGCATGCCGCCGTGGATCTGCGTGCAGGTAAGGCCCCACTCGCGCAGCTTGCCTAGCGGGCGCCCGTCCTTTCCGTCGCCGGCGAGGTAGTCGAGCGTGTCCTTGTGCTCGGTGAACACGAGGAGCTTCATCCTCGGATCGCTGAAGATCTGCTGCTCGCTCAGTACCTGCTTGAGCTTCACCAGCTTCGACTCGACCTCGCGCTTCTCGAGCGCGCGCGCCAGCTCGACGAGCTTGTCGAGGCGCTGAATCTCCTCGCGGAGCGCGATGGGATCGACGATGAGGACCGTCTCCTCTGCGCTCTGCATGATCTTCGCCTGCTCGTCTTCGGGCAGGTCGTCGAAGTCTTCGGGCAGCTTGCGGTCGATCTGCTGCTGCCGGTAGCTCTCCGGGTCGTCGAGGATCTTGCGGCGCTTGTCGCGCATGCGCTCCAGGCTGCGGCGCACGGCATACATGCTCGACGCAAAGCGACGCTGCAGCATCGCCATCTGGAAGCCGAGGATGTTGGCCTGCACGTTCTCGGCGGCTGCGGCCTTGATCGACTGGTCTTCGACGTAGCGTGTGAGGGCGTCGTAGAAGTCGAACTCCTCGCCGTCGAGCTCGAACTTGGTCGTGCGCACGTCGCGGTTGGTGAAGAGCTTCTTCACCTCTCCGGTCTCGGGATCGGGGAACGCGACGAGCGCCTCCTTCAGGCGCCGTAGGTAGAACGGCGCCTCGTGCCGGCGCATCGCCTCCTCGAGGCTCTTTACGTCGCCGTAGACGTCGGGGTCGAGCAGGCTGAGGAAGAGGCGGAAGTTCTCCGGGTCGCCTTTGTGGGGCGTCGCCGTCATCAGGAGGAAGTGGTCGGTGCGCTGCGAGAGCGCCTCACCGATCTGGAAGGCGAGCGTCTTCTTGTCGGCGCTGTACGCGCTCATCTTGTGGGCCTCGTCGACGATGACGAGGTCCCACTGCGAGCGCAGCAGGCTCTCCTTCGCGTCCTCGACGCGCGAGATCCAGGAGACCGAGGTGACGACCTGGTTATGCTCCTGCCAGGGGTTCTGGCCGTACTGCGTGCGCAGCACCTCGCCGCGCATCACGTCGAACTGCTCGCGGAACTTGTCCTTCAGCTCGCGCTGCCACTGAAAGGTGAGGTTCGCGGGAGCGACGATAAGCGTGCGCTTCGCGAGGCCACGGATCTTCAGCTCCTTGAGGAGCAGGCCCGCCATGATCGTCTTGCCCGCGCCAGGGTCGTCGGCGAGCAGGAAGCGGATGCGGGGGAGCTTCAGGAAGTAGTCGTAGACGGCCTCGAGCTGGTGGGGCAGCGGGTCGACGCGTGCGATCGAGAGGGAGAAGTACGGGTCGTACTCGTACGCGAGCCCGAGGCGCGCGGCCTCGACGCCAAGCTTGAAGTGGAGCGGCTCGCCGTCGAATGGTTCGCTTTGGGGCGAGGCTTCGAGCAACGCGAGCTGCTGGGCGTGGAGTACTCGGTTGTGGGTCTGGCCGGTCTTCTGACCCGAGCCCACGACCTTTACGGCGTCGCCGAGCGGCGTGACCACCAGCACCTCGACGGGCTCCGGTAGCATCGGCCCGCGCACGATGATGCCCGGCTTGAGATCGTCGAGCTTCATGGCTCGCCTCCCTCGTCGTCGCGCGCGGAGGCAGCCTTCTGCTGCTCGATCCACTGATCGTGCTCGATGCGCTTGAAGCGCCACTGGCCGCGCACCTTGAACGCCGGGAACTCGCCCTTCTGGGCCATCGTGTAGACGGTTTTCTCCGCGACTTTGAGCAACTGGGCGACCTCGGGCAGCGTGAGAATCTCGTCCGTCATGTTGGACCAGGCTCCACCTGGGTTAGCGGTTGGCAAAACTTGCCAACCGGCGCCAGCCTATATCAGGGCTTGGGCAGACCGCAACGCTCGCTGTTTCCTCAGGATCGGGAGCGACGCGCGATTCGACACGGCGGGTGGAGCGGGGGGCCTACGCGCGGACCTGAATGCGAGTCTGAGGTCGGATGCAGGACGAACTGCTGCGCGTAGTCTGAACGACTCGGTTGTCGATATCCTTCATCTTCGCGCCTTACGGCTCACCACGAACAGATACCGCATCGGGTGCAGGTCGACGACCTTCATGCCGCTTTTGAGGTTGTGGTAATGGCTGAAGGGGTTCTCCAGCGAGAAGAACGACCGGGTCTTGGTGTGCTTCGCAGGCTTGGCTCCCCCCTTGGGCTTCATGAACTTGGCGATGTGGGGACGGAACGCGACCGCCAGCACGGAACTGGTGCCAGGGTGCTCGGGGTCGACCGCGTGTAGGCTCACGAGACTAGCGGCCAACGGTTATCAACGATCCGTTCTGACCAGCAGGGCCCTAGTCGCGACTGTTTTTCCTATCTGCCCGATGATTACCCTTACGACCATTGTATTGCGTAGTTCATCGAACGTAGTCATCAGGCAGTGCTTTCTCTCGCCGACAGATGAAGCCCTCTGGTGTAGGGACAAACTCCTGTCCCCCAAGGTCACCAAAGACGGTCCGTAGCTCGTCGGTTAGCGGCACCCCAAACACCTCGATCTCATCCCACCGAGCCTGCCCGCTTCCTTCCCCGTGGTGGATGTCGAGTTCCTCGGAGAGTCGCGCGCACAGCCGCTCTTCCGGTTCGCCGACATGCAATTCCTGAAAGGACGTGATGCCCGGTCCCATCAGCTCAGCCTCTTTGTTTGCGCGGTCGTGCCGCCAGAATGCCAGGATCACGGGCGAGTTCACTGCCGACGCAACCGCCCACACATGACCGACTTTCGCGAGCGCCGTCAGACGCTGACCAAAGCTGCGATCCACCACCAAATACACCCGCTGCATCTCTGCGTTCATGGTGTGCCTATCGTGGCAGCTCGTCCGGTCGAGCGGGCCGAATCCCACCGGGCGTGGTCGGCTCGTGAGTATGCGGGGTCATGACTTCTTCTCCAATGGCTTTGTTGCGATGAGAATGCGGGTTGGCGTGCTGCGTATCCACCCGCTTCACCTCATCGAAGCCCGAAGGATTGCGAGCGTTCGGAGTCCACTCAATGTGATGACTGACGCCACCATCTTGGTTGCGGCGAAACGTCGTATGTGGACCCTCGGCGGCGGCATTAGGCTGCAAGTGGTTTCTACCACGACCCGAATGTTGCAGTGCCGGCCGATGAGACACTGCAAGCGCTATCGGCGACGCAGTCCATGCCTGCGACTGACCATGCAAAGTCTGGTCGCAGGGCGTAGAGCCACCAACTACAGGAAGAAGACGAGACGAAGGAGCGTCTTCGACGGCAAGTGCCGGTTCGCCAAGTGTGATACGCGCAGTGCTTAAAGAAGTATTGGTATCACTTGGCGACGAGCGCATGGCCTAAGCCACGGCTCCTTGCGCGGCGAGTCCTACAAACGATCGGACGTTTTCCACGGTTCATCCCCTTTTCTGTGGAGCAGCCACCGCCGACTCGGCGGACGGACAATTGCGTCCGCAAAGCTGTTTGGGTTGTTAAGCCGCTCATCACGAGCCGCACTTTATCGTGCGGCTTGGTAGTCGGTCTAGCCAGAATCGGCGATCCAGCACCGGGATGGTCTGCCTTTGATCACCGGACCAAGGTCGATTCGCTCACTGCCTGCTCAGGGCGCAAGCACGTGCAGGGTACGGCGGAGCGAAGAGGCTTAATTGCTCAGGAGCCGCCTGTCTCGCCCATCTCTCGGCCAGAGAAGACTCCGGACTTTCCTTCCTCGGTCTGCTGGGGGATGCACCACGCGCGCGATCGCAAGACTGTGACCCTCCACCCCAACGGATGCCTCGTCATTTCAGCGCGTCGCGCTTCGACTGCCAAAAGACGATGCACGCGCCGAGCAGCGGAAGGAGTGTCAGCAGAATCATTCCACCCGTCGGTGAGAATGAAAACCAGAGCGCGCCGACCTCGCCCGCCAGCCAGTAGCCCGCCGCACAGGAAACGAACCAGACTCCCATGACCACGCCGAGCCGTTTGGGAGGCGCGAGTTTGAGCACCAGCGCCAGTCCGAGCGGAGCGACGAGGGTTTCGCCGACCACCAGCAGCAAATGACACGCGAGCAGCCATCCCATTCCGATGAGGCGCGTATGACACAGCCAGTCAGCAGGAATCAGCACAGCGAAGGCCAGCGACGTAGCGACCAGTCCACTCGCGACCAAGGGATAGATACCGAGTCTGCGCTGAAGACGTGGCAGAAGGACAATCTGCACAGGCGCAATCACCAAGACAAGCAGCGACGGCAACGCAACGAACCATGGCAAGGGAAGCGAGACTCCCGAGAGCGTGCGATCGACGTGTTGGCTGGTCCACAGAAGGAGCGCACCATCGACCTGACCGAACGCCATGTTGAACAGAACCATGGCCAGCGTCAGCGTTGCGATCAATTTGATTCGATGCCATGGGGTGAGTGTGGATTCCTCTTGGCTGCGCGGCACAGACGGTTCGTCGGGTCGAAGGAGAATCATCCGTCGCTGTCCGAACAACAACACCAACCAAGCAGCCAGCATCGTCAGGGATGCAGCAGAGAACACGACGGGCCAGTCTCCTTTCTGTGTCCACGCTCCGGTAACGAGTGCTCCGAGTACAGCAGCAAGGTTGATGACGAGGTGCAGCCAGAGCTGCGCTCGCTCGAAGCGTGGATCAGAGACGGCAAACAAGCGACGGACGACAACGTGCAGACTCGGTTTGAACAGACTGTTCCCAACAGTGAGCGCAGCCATCGACGGCCACAGCACCATGTTGGACGGTAGAGACAGGAGCAGATAGGCCACGGTCAGAAACAGGAGACTACCAATCAGTCCTCGACGGGGCCCAAGCACGCGGTCGGAAAGGAATCCGCCGGGCAGACTGCCAAGATATCCGGCTGCGGTGATGAGTCCTGCGAGCCGCAGCGCTTCAGCATGCGGATATCCGAAGCGCTCGTAGAGCATGAGCACCAGCGACGACGCCAGCATGAACGCCGCACACCGCTCGCACAGAACCGCAAAGCAGACGGGGAGAAATCCAGCGGGATAGCGGTGGACGTGACAAGGAACGGGGGGCTGTGCATTTGGTGTCTGCGGTTGCGATGAGCGAGCGACGGACATGGAGACTCCCGAACAGCGAAAGGTAGAGAGGGGCAGCCAGTCGGCAACGATCGCTTCAGCTTTTACCCCTCGATTGCTCTTGCAGTGTCGGTGTCGCCGCGTGTACATGCGAGATGACGTAGGTGACATGTGACATGTCACTAATTCATCCATTCGCCCTGACTAGGAGATCCTCAACATGGAAGCTGAAGCTGCATTTTCGTCTGAATTTCCGTCGGTACTCGCGGAGGAATCCATCGAGCCTTCTCCATACCAGGCGGCGCTGTTTCATCTCCAACAAGGGCTGCAAGCGCTATGTGATTTGTCACCAGGCAAGGATCGCGAGCGGCGACAAGCCCACGAGGAACTGCTCACGCTTCAGCGTCAGGTGCTTCAACTCCTACACGTTCATTTCTCGCCGGAGCGGGAACACCGTGGAGCGAAGAGGTTTGCTGACCTGTTGCGTCAGCACCGCGAGGAAGCTGGACTCACTCAGCTTCAGCTCGCCCAGTTCGCCGGGCTGTCGCTCAGTTTGATTCGCAAGCTCGAGCAAGGATCGACACACCCGACGAGGAGCACACTATTGGCGCTCTGCTCCGTTGCAGAGCTGAAGCTACTTCCGTCCGAAGCGACGATCCATGCCACCGTCAAGGAAATCAGTCATCGCCACGCTCCCAACTGGTACATTCCACCGGGGTTCGACTCGGTTGCGATGATGTCCGAGCTGGCCCAGCAAATGAACAGCAGCGGCGGCACGCTCGAACAGACGTATGCCTACCTCGATCACAAAAGCGCGCTCGATTGGATTCAGCTCTGCAATACGCCGAGCTACGTCGCGATGTGTCGTGAGAGCTTCCCGCACAGACTGCTTGCGGAGCGTCTACGCGAGGTGGTCGGCCAGGTCGGACTCGACATCATCGCGCTTGGGCCGGGCGACGGAAAAAGCGAGGTGATGTTGGTTCAAAACATCCTCCAAAAAAGCGACCAAGCCAATATCCGCTTTTACCTTTTCGATGCGAGTCAGCCGCTTCTCAGTCGAGCATTCAAGCACGCAGCGGACACATTCACCGACGAGTCCGGTGTGTTTGTCTGCGGCATCCAAGGCAACTTTCACCAACTCCCTCGCTACATGCAGCTTCACTACACACCGGCGCGCTCCCATCGCCGTCGGGTCTATGTTCTGGTGGGCAATACCATCGGGAATATCGAGCACGAACCTCAGTTTTTCCAAAACGCCTTCGCTGGAGCAGCACTGGGCGACATCCTGATCTTCGACGCAGACCACGGATACACAAACACCGGCGATCCAGCGGACATCTGGCGCGTCGATCCTGCCCTTCAAAAGCCGATTCCAGAGAGCCATCAGCGCTGGCTTGCAGGTCCGATCGAGCGATACTGTAAGGATGTACAGAACGTAACCTTCGACTGGCGACTCGATACAGACCGACCTCTTCCCGGTAGTTACGGACTCCAGTTCATCGCCAAGGTTGGCCTGCCAGGGATGCAGCACAAGACGTTCTGCATGTTCTCCATCCGGCGCTACGACCCGAGCAGCATGGTGCGCTGTCTGCAAAAACTCGACTGGTCACTGGCCGCTCAGCTCCCCTTCCTAGGTGCGACCCGCCCCAGGAGTCTGTTCATGTTCCAAAAACGCCTGCCGCGCTGATCCCTCGTTTGCAGTTCCTCACCTCTTCCCACCCATTCCCTTCCGTGAAACCATCCGCACGATCCACAGGCCTGATTCCCAGCCGCAGGCAAGGGCGAACGGCGGATCATGAATTGTTTTTCACAATACATTGATCTCAACGACAGACGGACTGATGTGTCTGGTCAAATTAAGACATTTTCAGAGGCTGTGAAAAAAGTTCTGGACAGGGACAGATCAAGAAATTTTTTCGTGCTGTCGAGCACTCTTAATCCGTGAGGTCTTAAAATGGCCACTTTTCAGGTTTGCCAGCCTACTGGATGGACCGGGATGGTGCTTGGTTGGGCAGTGGTCCGGTCACTGGCCGATTTTCCCGGCGCTGGCTCGTCGGGCGGTGACTACCTTGGTGGCGTTTGCCTACCTTCGCTAGCCTGGGTCGCGATTCAGGTGTTGCGTTATGTCGATACTGACGGCTGGCTGTTGTGTGGATTGAGGCGGATGGAGTGACGAGCCTGTGCGCAACCGATGGTTTTCGCGGTCTCGATGGAGACGTAGCTGACGATGCAGACCGATGACTCGTCCCTGCTAGAGCGCCCCGACGAAACAGACCACCAACTATGGCAACTTCAGCGCACAGTTCAGATAAGACTTGACCTCGACAGCACCAAGCCAGGCCGCAGCCACGATCCTCCCCCTTCTCGCCAGTTTGATCGCTCAGACGTACAAGATCTCTCTTCTGCTCCTACGCATAACTGATGATACAAGGACGCGTCATGTCGAATTGGTTCGTCGAGCTTCATCTATTCGGGGACGTTGGTTCCACCAACCCCATGCCCCTTATCTACGGCTACGCGCAGCCCGTCGAACGCGAAGCAAGACCTTGGCATGCGGAACAACTGCCAGGTTGCAAGCAAGTGGTTGTCGTCAGAGCAACATTGACGCTGCCGGAGTTCTCGCTGTTTGAGCAAGCTATTGACGGCACTGGTGTGCACCCACTGTCGATCAACTCGCCCAAGAAGCGCTCGCTGAGCATGGTTCTGCCTGGCTTTTGTCTTCGCCCTCCTGTCTTGCTGCGTGGACTGGAAGGTCAGCCTTATGCACATTCACCGCTAGGAGTACCTAGCAAGTGTGTAGAGCGATGGAACCTCGACAAGAAGACTCTCTTAGACACGCTGGCGATGGGAACGAGCAACCTTCTTGAGCGGAATACACGAATTGCCGAGATACTGCGCGCCGTTGGTGAGGAAACAGGAATCGGGCTTGTTGGGGCTGCTATGCCGCGCTTGGGCAACTTTGACCGAATCGAGCCAACCTTCGCTGGCCGCGAGTATGCGTGCACCTGGAGACCAATCAAGCAGCGCCCAGCGCTAGCCAGTTCAAATGGCATTCAAGTTGAATTGGCTCAGTCACTCGCCGATGGCTCGCAGAACTTGATCTTGGGAGTGGAACTCCGGAATGGTGACGTTGCTGTAGTTCACAAGGTTCATCGATGGACCCCCGGAGACGGGAAATACTTGAACATCTATGCAGCAGAGCCTGTTTCATCAGCGCACGTAACGGTGTTTGACGAGGCATCTGGGGACTTGCTTGGGGAAAAGGACGCTATGGTCCTCCGAAGTATAGGGTGCACGATGATGGCCGTAGGGGGAACCATCATCGTCAACGACCCCTGGATGCGAAAGCTTCGGCAGAAAACGCCTGGTTCAAAGGACCCCATCCTCCAAAGCGTCGGCAGCGTCCTGCCCGTGTCTCACACGACTGAGATGCTGGTAGGGGGAGAGGAGGACACCGACCCATGGGTTGATGCTGGCCTCCAGACTCGTCAAACGCAGGCCGTCCTCGCCGGAAAGCAGCAAGGTCTCTTTTTGCCGCGTGAGAATGCCATCCAAGAAGCGGCTGCCTTTCAGAACATTCGCCGTCTGTTCGATCAGCCCGGCACGCAGCATGTCACGCTGATTGATCCGTACTTCAACGCGGACGGGCGCAAGCTGCTGCTCAGGATTGTGCATCCATTCCGGTTCCGTATTCTAACCAGTCTCAAGGCAGAGGCATGGGATGCGTTGCGCGAACAGCTTCGTCGAGACTCCGATTTTCTTCATCCCCAGCTCGAAATTTATCAGGCAAAGGATAGGCCGGGAGAGCAAAGTTTCCACGATCGCTACCTCGTCGTTGATGGTCAGCA
>Ga0075163_10006760_pt1 | contig 15219 bp, 12 predicted proteins | sample JI1023141ADNA_FD_71478 | JGI IMG/M metagenome (GOLD analysis project Ga0075163, IMG submission 71478) | Wastewater effluent complex algal communities from Wisconsin, to seasonally profile nutrient transformation and Carbon sequestration -... | ecosystem: Engineered > WWTP > Effluent > Algae... | reverse complement strand
ATTTGGTTCGTCAGATTTTATGTTTAGCTCGTACAACAGAAAATGTTTTTGTGAAAATTAACTTTCGTAAACTACTGTCAGATATAGAGTTACTCATAAAAGAAACTTTTCCTAAATCTGTTGTTATAGATGTTAATGTAGAAAAAAACTTAATTCCCATAGTAGGCAATACTACAGAGTTATATCAAGTTATTCTTAACCTGTGTGTTAATGCTCGTGATGCAATGCCTAATGGCGGTTATTTGAATATTACAGTAAAAAACACTTTTGTTGATGAATCTTATAAGTTGATAAATGTTGATGCTCAAGTAGGGCAATATGTTTTAATATCTATTTCAGATACTGGAAGTGGTATTTCTTCGGATAATTTAGAAAAAATTTTTACTCCATTTTTTACTACTAAAGGTAATGACAAAGGTACTGGATTAGGTCTTCCTATTGTATTAAGTATTATCAAAAAACATGGTGGCTTTATTACTATTAACACAGAGTTATTAGAAGGTAGCGAGTTTAATATTTATTTGCCAATTCATGAAGCTATAGTATTTAACCAAGTAAATACTGTAAAAGACGTTTTTCCAATGGGTCAGGGTGAAACAATTTTAGTTGTAGATGATGAAATTGCAGTATGTAATATTACTGGATTAATATTAGAAAGTTATGGTTATAAGATATTAACTGCTATAGATGGAGCCGATGCAATAGCGACTTATTATAGTAATAAAGAAGAAGTAAAATTAATACTAATAGACTTGATGATGCCTAATATAGATGGATTTGTTGCAACTAAAACTTTACAAGCAATAAATCCAAATTTAAAAATTCTTGCTGTGACAGGTTTGAGTAATGCACAAATAGAAAAAGAAATCCAAGAACTTAATATCCCTCTTTTGTTAAAACCTTACACAGCAGAGCAATTATTACAAAAGGTTCATGACATAGTAACTACTCTGTAAACTAAGTTTTAATGTATTTTCTTAAGTCCCTGAAAGGGACTTATATAATAGCCTAGGGTTAAAACTCTTATCCCATAAGAGTTTTAACCCTAGGGATAAATAACGGCATAAATAAATTCTTTTTAATTCCAAGGGTTAGCCTAGCGGCTAACCCTTGGCTATCATATTAGACCCTTTCAGGGTCTTAAGAATTTAAGATATCAAATATCAGTTTATTTAGTTTACGGAGTAGTAACTACTCTGTAACATAAATAAATCAATATTTTAATTCCAAGGGTTGAAGACTCTGCCTTCAACCCTTGGCTATCTAGACTTTTTCAGGGTTTTCAGAAAATACCAAAAAAGTTAGTTTACGAAGTATTTAGCTTGTTTTATGTCGTTTTTTTGGTTTCACTAAAGTCATTTGAAGCTTATCTTTTGTTAACTCTTGTATTTGATATGATTCTGTTACACCATCCTTAATAATCTGAATAATGTTTTTGTTGTTTGGATCAACTTTCCATTTTCCAGATTTAAACTTATGACCATCATCTGGAGATAAGTAATACCACTCACAATCACCATTTTTGTTAAAGATATATTCCATTCTAAAACGGCTTGGAGGAAATTCTTTAAAACCTGTTGGGCGATATATTTGTTCTTGATCTGTTTGTTGTTCCTCTCTTGAATGTATCCAATGTTGACATAAGAGGTCTATGTTAATATCGCTAAATATGTAATTAGAGGCTTTAAGTGAAGGATAATTTATTGTTTGTTGGCCATTACTCATTGTTGGCATTATTGAAACTAGAGATAGGCTTATTACCATCATAGCGGCAAATCTATTTCTCATTTTTTTGACTCCATAAAATTTTTAAACTTATAGAAACACTTTATTAATTAAGTAGAGATGATTTATAAACTACTTCTCCACCTATTACTGTCATTACACATTTAGTTTTAGGGATTTCAGCAACAGGGATTTTCATTATATCTGCTGAAAGTACGGTTAAATCTGCTAGTTTACCAATTACAATAGAGCCTTTAATATCTTCTTCAAAGGCGGCATAAGCTGCCCAAATAGTAAACATTTTTAAGCCATCTTCTCTAGAAACAGCTTCTTCTAGATGCCAGCCTTCACCAGAAAAGCCTTTTAAGTCTTTTCTAGCTACAGCAGCATAAAACTCAATCATTGGCTCACCTCGTTCAACAGGTGCATCTGAACCAGCCGCAATCACTACCCCTGTTTTTAGAAAGCTTTGCCATGCATAAGCTCCTTTTAAGCGTTCTATTCCTACCCTTCTAGGGGCAAAATGAAGATCACTAATAGCATGAGATGGTTGCATAGAAGGAATAACCCCTAATTTAGCAAACCTAGGAATATCTGTAGGGTGAACTATTTGTGCATGCTCTATTCGCCAACGAGGTTCAACCACTTTTCTTTGGCTATTTGGTATGGTTTGAAAACACTTTTCATAGATATTAAGAATTTCTCTATTAGCACGATCTCCTATGGCATGTGTTTCGACTTGAATCCCTTTTTTTAGAGCTTCATTAAACATAGGGATTAAATCGCCTTCTTTTTGAGTTAGAAAACCAGAGCTATTATGATCTGCATAAGGTTCTAAAAGTGCAGCGCCTTTTGACCCTAGAGCACCATCAAAACTAACTTTTATTGTCCTAACCGTAAACCTATCACCAAACTCTCGCATAATAGGCCCTTCTTTAAGCAAGCGACCAGCTTCAATACCTGGCCCATAAACAGCATTATAAACACGTAACTTAATTTTATTTTCTTTATAAAGTTTTTTAAGTCTGTCTATTTCTTGATAAGTGCTACCAGCATTTTGAATTTGACACCAGCCTAACTCAACACTGCGTTTAGCTCCTATTGCTAAAGATTCTAGCTTGTCTGTTTCTGTTTGCTCAGGAATATGTTTTGTTACAAGTAGTTGAGCAGAATCTAGTAGCATTCCTGTTGCTTTTGCGCTTTCTTTATCTCTCATTATCTCGCCACCAAATGGATTAGCAGTGTTTTTATCAATACCTGCAATTTTTAAGGCTTGAGAGTTAACAATTGCACCATGTCCATCAGCACGATCAAGAAAAACAGGGTTATTTGGTGAAACTTTGTCCAAGTCTTCACTAGTTGGAAAAACAGGAGGTTGCCAAAAGGTTTCAATCCATCCTCGCCCAACAATCCATTTACCAGGAGGAGTTTTATCAACTTCTGCTTTAAGCTTAGCTAACATGTCTGAAAGACTTGCTACTCCTTCTAGATTAAGCATTACTTCTCTATCACCTACTCCTGATAAATGATAATGAGAATCAGTCATTCCAGGAACTACAGTATTGCCTTTAAGATCTATAACTTGAGTGTTGGGATTAATATAGATCTTAGCTTCTTGGTTACTACCTACAAAAATAATTTTACCATTCTTTACTGCAATGGCCTCGGCTTTAGGCTGTTTATCTGAGACAGTGTAGATATTGCCATTATTAAAAACCACATCAGCTTTGCTACTAGTGTCTTTATTATCTTTATTACCAGTTTGGATAGTTTGGTAAGATTTACTACTAGTACTAATAGTAGCTAAGCAGAACATAGTCAGAATTAATAAAATAGCTAGTCTAGTCATTTTGAAAATTTTCCTTATAAATTTATTTTTTATCGGGATAAAGCTAGTTTATAAGCATGTTCTATTTGAGCAATCACTTTTTCCATAGCAAAATTTTCTGCTGCAAAAAGATAAGCTGTTTTAGATAATTTTTTTTGTAATTCTAAATCTGAGAGTAAAAGAAAAAGCTTTTCAGATAGGGCTTTACTATCTTTAATAGGAAAAAGCAGTCCTGTTTGGCCTTCCTTAACAAGCTCTGCTAACCCACCTACATTAGAAGCTATTACTGGACATCGTGAAACCATTGCTTCTAGACAAACAATAGAAAAGGCTTCGTTTTCTGAAGGAATTACTACAATATCTAAAGCATTATATAAAGATGCTAGATTGCTAATATGACCAAGGAATTTTACTTTATCATTTAACTGAAATTTACTTATTAACCCCTCTAAGTATTTTGTATAGGGCTTTTCGCTTTCATGCTCACTACCAGCAAATACAATTAAGTAATCATCTTTTAATTGATTTTTTAATAGGTGAATAGCTTCTAAAAGCAGGTGTTGACCTTTAGCCATAGTTAGTTGATTAACAATACCAATTACAGTTTTATTAGGTGCAATATTAAATTTTGATTGTGATTCTAGTTTTGTTTCTGTAAGAGAAAAATTTGCTAAGTTAATCCAGTTGGGAATTACCATTAGTTTAGGGTTATCTTTATTCCAATAAAAAGATTTAGCTAAAGTATCACGAACACTGTTAGAAACAGTAATAGCACCATCAAGAACGCTTAAGAGACGCCTATAAGCCCAATTAGCACGAACAGGTAAATAATGATGACGAGTTAAGAAAAATTTAGGGTAGTAGTTTTGATAGTTACAAAAGCGAATAGCCAAAGCTGTAAGAGGGTAATCTCTACCATAATGTGTATGAATAAGGTCTATAGATAGTTTTTTAGCTAGACTAGCTAATTGGTAAGCAGAAAATAAATCGACTGCACCCCGTAAAGGGAGTTCATAGCAAGTTATTTTTGTATTTTGAATTAAAGCAGGAAATGGGCTTCTAGGGCGTGTTACTAGGTGTATTTCATGCCCTAAATTAGTTAGTTCAGTGCAAAGTTCTATAACATGGCGTTCTGCTCCACCGAATTGTTGGGCAGAGCTAAGCTGTAAAATCTTCATAATAATATATATTTTAGTTGACAAATGGAAAGAAAGTCATTACTTAAAGACTATTAAACTTGCTTGCCCTAACCTTAAAGCTACAAACACAGTTATTTTTTTCTAGAGAGGACGCATGAACACAGGCAATCCAACATTTGATTTAATCCCTGAATGGTTTTGGGTATTAACCGTAACACTATTTGGGCTGGCTATTGGCAGTTTTTTAAATGTAGTAATTTACAGGGTTCCTAAAATGTATCCTGATCTACCAGATGAAGAAGATGAAGATAGTAGCAGTACTAATAAAGAAAACAAGCAAGACAATAAAGAAGAAAATAAGGACATTCTAGTAGAAGAGCAAATAGATAATCAAAAAACACCAAACGAAGAGGAAAAATTACTAGTAGAACCACCTAAGGAAAGAAATCCAAACCTACCAGAAGATGAAAAGATATCACTACTTTATCCAAAACGGTCTTTTTGCCCTAATTGTGGGCATAATATTACAGCACTAGAAAATATCCCTGTTCTTAGTTATGTTTTTTTAGGGGGAAAATGTAGAGGTTGTAAAGAAAAAATCTCCTTAATTTATCCATTTGTTGAAGCCTTAACTGCTGTTTTATTTATTTTAGCTTTTTACCATCAGACTACTAAACCACTGTTTGATATTGCAGATTATGTTGCTAATGTTGTGTTTATCTCTGCAATAATTGCATTAGTATTTATTGATTATAATGAAATGATTTTGCCTAATGTAATTACCTTATGGGGGACAGTACTTTCCTTTATTGTAAGGATTTTTATTCCTAATGAGGCAGCGCCTTCAGGGACTTTTTTAGCCTCACTTTTAAGTGCTGTTATTTTAATACTGCTCTTTTTATTATTTGCAATGTTGATATTTGAAACAAGGCTTATTCAACTAGCTTTGGTTGCAGGAGTGCTTATAGTTTTTTGTTTAGGTTTAACTTGGTTGATGCAAGATCCAGACAAGTTTTTTATATTCCAAGACAATTTTTTATATTTTTGGCAAGACAAAATCGTTGCTCACCCTAGCGTAAACTCACTAATTAACGGAATATTAGGGGCAATAATTGGAGCAGGTTCATTAATGGTAATGGCTGGCCTCTATTATGTACTACGAGGAATAGAAGGGATGGGAGGCGGAGATTTTAAGATGATGTTATTTGTTGGAATGTTTTTAGGCTGGCAACTAAGTTTTTGTACTCTTTTACTTGCACCCGCGCTAGCTATGATTCCAGTAACTATTATTTTAATTTTGAAAGGTAGTGAAGCCTGGCAAGCTAAACTCCCCTTTGGTGTTTTCTTAGGAGCAGGAGCAATTATTAGTTTGTTATTTGGTAAACAGATAATTGAAGGCTACTTTCAATTTGCCCAGCGTTTTATAACTCCTTATTAAAATTTCTTCGTTGTAGTTTTTTGGCGACATCTTTTAAAGGGACTGTTGCAACTTAGCAACAGTCCCTTTATTTAATTTCTTTTCTATTAAGACCAATAACCCTAAAAAATAGAATAATTATTGGCTAATAGCTAAAGGAAAAAATTATGGTATAAAAAATGCATTGGGCTTTGGCCACAACTAAAATCAAATTTCAAAAACTAGTAACAGCACTAAGTAGCTCTAGTACAGAGGAGGAAGTAGAAATTGACCCTCTTTATATCGCAAAACTTTCCTATTAACCAAATTAATGTTTCACCATCACAGCGTACAATAAAACAATCTGTTAGTTGTCAAGGTCGGGGGCTTCATACTGGCTGTGAAGTAAAAATGACACTAAAAACAGCTCCACCTAATAGTGGTATTTGTTTTCGTCGTGTAGATTTATCAGAATTTGAAATTCCTGCTTCTATTGAGTATGTTGCTAGAGTTAGCTATGCAACTACTTTAATGAGATTAGGTGTAATGGTAGCTACAGTGGAACATTTACTTTCTGCTTTAGCAGGCTGTCAAATTGATAATTGCATTATAGAACTTGACTCTTTAGAAGTTCCTATTATGGACGGTAGCGCTCGTGAATTTATTAATTTAATAAAATCTGCCGGTATTATTGAACAGTCTGCTAAGAGAGTGTGTTTAAAGGTGCTAGAGCCTGTAGAAGTTCATGATGCTAATCGCTCAATTAAAATAGAACCTGATGATGAGCTTTCTATTAACTCAACAATAGATTTTTCTCACCCACTTATAGGGAAACAAAAGATTAACTATCAATTTAGCTTTAATAGCTATGTTGAGGAAATTGCAGCAGCACGAACTTTTGGCTTTGCTAAAGAGCTAGATACACTACGTAAAGCAGGGTTAATTCGTGGTGGATCTTTAGAAAACGCTATTGTACTAACAGATGATGGTCTAATGAATAGCGAAGGATTAAGATTTGCTGATGAATTTGCTCGCCATAAAGTATTAGATATTCTAGGAGACCTAGCCTTAACAGGTAGGCCAATTATTGGCAAGGTAACAGCAGAGCGTTCAGGACATGCTTTACATGCTCAGTTAGTTTCCCAATTACTACGTAATCCGAATAGTTGGGAGCTAGTAGAACAATCTGACTTACAACTAGCTGTAGGTAATAGGTAAAGGTAACTTTCTAGTTATTGCGATGAAAGCTTGACCTAGTAGATTTTAAGGTTAAGCTATCAAGTTACCGTTTTAGCTAAAAAGTTTAGTTGCTGTATTTAGTTTTTGTAATTATTTAGGCTTATGAATAGAAAATTATTATTTATTGGGTTAGATGGGACTACCTTTGATTTACTAGATCCCTTAATGCGTGAAATTGGACTGCCAAACCTAGAAAAAGTAATCTCTGGTGGTGCTAGGGCTGCTTTAGAAACAACTATTCCCCCAATTACTCCTACTGCTTGGGTTTCGCTAGTAACAGGAAAAAATCCTGGTAAACACGGGATTTTAGAGTTTTTACTTCGTCGTAGCGGCTCAATGCATGACTTGCCAGTTAATCAATCTTTACGTGATAGCCCAGCTATTTGGGATATTCTTTCCCAGTTAGAAAAAAAAGTAATTGTTACTAACATGCCTGTTACTTATCCACCTACACCAGTTAATGGTTTAATGGTGTCTGATTTTTTAACCCCTAGAGGAAAACGCGATTTTACTTATCCTAGAGACTTACTCCAAGAAATAGAATCAAAATTTGGCCCTTATAGACTTTATATTACTGAAGTTTATGCTCCAGGTAATATTGATAAAGTCCTAGATCAGCTTTTTGATGAATTAGAATATAAAACCAAGGTAACAGAATATTTAATGGAAAATTACCCTTGGGATTTTTATGCTAATCATATTTGGAGTACTGACAGGTGTCAGCATGAACTTTGGCATATATGGGATGAAACCCATCCTTTAAGTAACCCTAAAGAAGTAACTAAACATCGTGATCGAGTAATGCAGTTTTGGAAACAAGTAGATGAATCAGTTGGTAGACTAGTAAGAAAAGCAGGTAATGATTCTTTAGTAATGATGGCTTCAGATCATGGTTTTGGGCCAATTCATAAATTCCTTTGTTTTAATATTTGGCTACTTGAACAAGGGCTACTAGTCTTAAAACAAGGGGCAATGACTCAGTTTAAGAAGTTATTTTTTAAGCTAGGTTTTACTCCAGAATTTGGTTATCGAATGTCTATGCGCCTAGGGCTAGCAAAAATTCGCTTAGCTGCTGGGGTAACAAACCGATCTCAACTTTTCAAAATTATCAATAAACTAATGCTTTCACTTCAAGACGTAGATTGGTCACGCACTGTAGCTTATTCTAAAGGCAACTATGGCCAAATCTTTATTAACTTAAAGGGTCGTGAGCCTCATGGCTCTGTTTCTCCTGGTGTTGAATATGAGCGTACTTGTAATTTAGTAGTAGATAAGCTTAAAGCGTTAATTGATCCTAATACAAAACAAAAATTAATTGGGCAAATCTGGCGACGTGAAGAAATCTACACCGGCCCACATGTTGAGTCAGCTCCAGATATTTCCTTTTTACCTTTAGATATGAAGTATAAACCTATGGGAACATTAGATTTAACTTCTAATAAGTTTATTACTGATGTTTATGGTAATTCTGGGGATCATCGTATGAATGGGCTTTATATTGCAACAGGCCCCAACATAAAACCAGGGATTAGACTTTCACATGCACGAATTATTGATGTTGCTCCAACAATGCTTTATTTAATGGGCTATCCTATTCCTAATGATATGGATGGGGAAGTTTTAACTGAAATGATTGAACCAAGCTATTTAAAAGCTAATCCAATTGGCTCTACAGAAGGAATAGAAACTCAAAAAGTAGAAGCTGAATTTTCTGAAGAAGATAGCGAAGAAGTGAGCGCACGACTTAAAAGCCTAGGATATTTATAAAAAATGAGTAGCAAGTTCCGTTCGATTTCCGCAGTATTGCCAGCTTTTAATGAAGAAGACAATATTGAAGCCGCAGCACTAAAAATGCTAGATGTTCTAAAAACGCTTTCTTTTCCTGAATATGAAGTAATTATTGTAAATGATGGAAGTCGAGATCGTACTGGTCAAATCAGTGATAATCTAGCCGCAAAACACCCAGAAATTCGTGTAATTCATCACCCAACTAATCTTGGTTATGCTCAAGCTTTAAGTAATGGGTTTACTGGCGCTAAATCAGAATTAATCTTTTATACTGATTCTGATAATCAGTTTGATGTTAAAGAGCTAAAAAACTTTATTGCTCCAATAGAAGATTATGATCTAGTTTGTGGGTTTAGAATTTACCGCTATGATCCATTTACTAGACTATTTCTTTCATGGGGCTTTAATTTATTAGTACGTATTATTTTTAGAATTAGAGTACGAGATATTGACTGTGCTTTTAAGCTTTTTCGTCGGGAAATTTTTGACAAAATCAAAATAGAATCACAACGCTTTTTTGTTGATGCAGAAGTACTTGCTAAAGCCCGCTATCATAAATTCTCAATGACAGAATTAGGTGTTCGCCATTATCCACGAACAGCAGGAAGCTCAACCGTTCGCCCTTCTCATATTTTCTACACTTTACAAGAGTTAGCAAAAATTTGGGTTAATATTTACTTGAAAGGCAAATAAAGTTGAACTCAAAATCACCAGACCTATTACTTACTCCTAATTCCTCTAGTTCTTCTAATTCTTCTAGTTCGTCTGCTAGCTCATCCATTACTAGTGAAACCCCAAAGAAAAAACAAACTCTCTGGAAAGTTATACAAATAGCACTTGGTACCTTGGCTTTAGCTTATGTTTTACTACGTATTGACCGAAATGAATTCTTAAAAGTTCTTATTAAAGTAAACTATTTTGAGCTAACAGGAGCAGTTATAACCACTTTATTTATGACTTATTTAATGGGGTGGCGCTGGCAATTGCTAATAAAAGTAAGATATAAAGTTAGTAGCTGGACATTATTTAAACAATACTTAATTGCACAGTTTTTTAATCTTTTTACCCCTGGAGCAGTAGCAGGCGATCTAGTACGAATGCTTAGGGTAAGTAAAATAACTGGGGATCGTAGTTTTGTTTTTACTTCTGTTGTAGTTGAACGGTTAGTAAGTCTAGTTGGGCTTGTGTTAAATGGAATGGTAGGGCTTTATCTAGGCCGTAATTACCTTAATCATCCTGGTAATTTCTATGCTCTAGTAGGGCTACTTGGTATTGCAATGTTTCTCTGTCTAATTTTATTAAGTAAAACAATTATGGGTAACTTTGTTAAGCTAGTAAAATATGGGGAATTAAAAATAGGGCGTAAGCTTTTTAGCAATACAATAGAAGATATTACCAAGCATTTAGCAGTCTTTGGTGAGCGACCAGTCTTATTATTAAATATTATTTTAACAACCTTTCTAGTGCGTTCTGTATGGTGTGTTTCTTGTTGGTTAGTAGCCTTAGCCTTAGGTTTAGAAATTCCTTTTTTTGTGCTAATGGCATTAATTTCTGTTGTTGATGTAGCAAGAATGCTACCAATTTCTCCTCCTAATGGTATAGGGGTACGTGAATATTTACTAGTGTTACTACTTAGCCCATTAGGGATAAATAACACACAAGCTACAATCTTTGCTTTAGTTGCTTATAGTTTGTTAATGATAAACGGGCTTATTGGAGGACTACTCTACACTAGCCAAGCTGCAATAGAATAATAGGATAAATAAAAATACCTATTTTGTAGGATTTTCTAAAGTTTCTCCTCCTGCCTGACGTGCCTTAAAGTAAAGCATTGTAACCGCAACATGCATTGGTACAATTAACCATACCAAATTCATTGCAGTAATAACCATTGATACAATAAAGCTAATATGAATTGCTAGAGAATCTTGAATTTCTAGTAGTTTACTAATTCCAAAAGCTGAAAAAAAGAATAGCATCATAGGGATAAAATACATAAAAATACTAACAAAAGCTACTTTTCTTAATACAGGTTTTACCCTGCTAGTAAGCAGTTTAGAGCGTTCTTTTATATTTGCAGTTCCTTCCATAACATATATAGGAACACGAAATATATTTTGCAAAGGTAGATTAGGAATAAGAGTTAATTGAAATAATTTAAGAACTAAAAATAGATCTATATGATGTCCCGCACTTAAGGCTAGATTTTCTCTTAATCGTGCTATTACCTGAGAAAAATCTAGTTGCTCTAGTGAGCCTTTAAGCAACTGTTCTAGGACAATTGCGTATGTTGCTCGATGTACAGCAAATGTGTAAGTAACTAGAAAAGAAATCACCGCTAAAGAAAATAATATTTCTTTTAGCCCTGCTCCAAGAATAGGAATAAGCACTAGTAAAACTACAGCAGCAAAAAGCAATGGAATGTTAGCAAAAAAAGATAACTTAATAAATAAAGGGAAATGTTCGCTATAGAAAGTAAATGATTGTCTAAATATATTACCAGCATCTTCTGTACGAGCGCGTAGTGCTGATGCTAAGGCTATAGCAGAACTAGGGCGTTCACTAGGAGTTTTAGCTAGCGCAGTAGAAAGCAGTTCTGATAAAGACTTAGGTAAATTAGGAACTTTTAGTCTTATATCTGGGGCAGGCGCTTGAATATGTTGGATCATTATAGTTTGAGATGAACCAGTAAAAGGAGTTTCTCCACTTAACATTTTATAAATAATTACACCTAGGCTATAAATATCAGTTTGTGGGGTTATTTCTTCGCCCAAGACTTGTTCAGGAGACATATAGACTGGAGTTCCTAAAATCTCACCAGTTTGAGTTAAACCACTATCTAGGGTTTGGTTGATCATGTCTGATAAGTCTTTAGAAGATTTTGGTTTAGCTGATATAGCTTTACTTGCTGCTCTAATTTTAGCTAGCCCAAAATCCAATACTTTAATGTTATAGCCACCACGACCATTAGGTTCTAGCCAAATATTATCTGGTTTTAAGTCCCTATGAATAATGCCTTTTGAGTGTGCTTGATTTATTGCTAAAGCAATTTGCTCGACTATATCAACTACTAAAGCTAGAGGAAGTTTTTCTTGTCCTTCAAGGAAATCTGACAAACTACTACCATTTAGATATTCCATCACCAAGTAGGCTAAAGGCTTATTGTCTATAGTAGTAAACCCAAAGTCTGTTACATTAACTACATTAGGGTGTTTTAATTGTCCTGTTGCTTTTGCTTCAAGTCTAAAACGGTCTACTAACTCCTCATTAGACATAAATTGAGGAGCAATTATTTTAAGCGCTACAGATCTGCTTGTGCCTAAATGGTTAGCTAGATAAACAGCCCCCATTCCTCCTTGCCCAAGTTTTTTTTCTATAGAGTATTTTTGATCAATAGTTTGACCAATTAGCTTTTCTAATAAGGATTGGTTTTCTAATAGCAACATTTTCTTAGCTTTACTAGATTTATTTTAGAATGTAAAAGGAGAAGTTTAGGCATTATTAATAGCTTAGGCAAGAAAAACTATATTTGAGGATAAAAACTGTTGTTGAATTATTTAAGCCTAACAGGGAAGTTAGGCTTAAAATCTTATGTATTTATCGATCTACAAGTTTTTGCCACCAAGATTTTTCTTCTTTTTGAAAGGTCTTCCATTTTATAGGGTTTACCTTGTGCAGTATTCTTAAGGTGTGTACTTCACCAATTAATTCTGTCAGAGCAGTTTTTGCTTTCTCAAAAGGCTCTCCATCTTCTTTAAGTAATTCTATTAGCGGGTCAACAGCTTTTTTGTCTCCTATACGACCAAGTGCCTCGGCTGATTCTGCACGAACATAAGGATCTGTATCCTTTAACCTTTCTATTATTGTATTAACCGCTTTAGTAGCTTTAAGTCTACCTAAGGCTTCTGCCGTTTTAGTTCTAATTTGTGGACTAGGATCTTCAAGTGCTGTTATCAAAGGAGAGATAATTCTTTCGTCTCCTAAAATAGTAAGGGTTTCTATAAGTTGGGAGCGTAAGTAAAATGGCTCTGCTTGGTTGGTAAAAATAGTAATTAGTGAGTTTAGTGCTTTTTCATCTTTGAACTTTGCCAAAATACTTATTGCAACAGAACGGATAGTTTCTTCCTCATCCTTTAAGAGTTCAATTATTGGAGCAATTGCCTGAAAGGAATTTATTTTCTCTAATGCATTTAAACTTCTTAACCTAATACTAAATGTTTTATCTTTAAGCAGATCAAATAAAGTGTTTATAGTTATTTGATCTTTTACTTTTGCTAAATAAAAAATTGCTACTAAACGTTTCTCCTCATTAGAGTCAGTTTTTGCTATTTTAGCTAGATCAGAATGTGAGTATTTTTCCAGTGCTTTGTATTTTTCTAAATTATTTGGTGTGCTAGTAGACATACTTGAAAGAATTTGTTTTGAGATTTCTTTAAAAGTGTCATAAACACCTATTCCTTTATATGCAACAGCCTCAAACATAGCAATATTATTGCAATTTAATTCCTGGGTTAACTCTTTAATAGAAAGAATATTAGGTAAATCACGTTTATTTAATTGGATAGCATAAGGGATTGTTTTTAGATCATTATCTTGAGTTTTAAGACTATTTTCTAAATTCCAAAGAGATTCTATATTGGAGTCTATTCTTTCTCTTTGGCTATCTGCAACAAAAACAATACCGTCAACCCCTTTTAAGATTAGCCTACGGCTAATATCATAGAACACTCAACCAGGAACAGTATAAAGATGAAACCTCATTTCATAACCACGAATTTTAGGCATTCCATAAGGTGAAAAATCAAAAAAAACTGCTCTATCAGTTTCTGTAGCAAGGCTCATAAGCTTACCTTTTGTGTCTGGCTTAGCCATATCATAAATATAATACATATTAGTTGTTTTACCTGCTAGTCCAGGCCCATGATAAACAATCTTAAAGTTAACAGTTTTTGTTTTATGGTCGATAAATGCCATATACCCTCTTTAAATATAAATCTTAGAATATTTAACAAGCCTTATGTTAAGAGTCTGATAGAAAAAAGAAAAATACACTATATTATGTTGATAGATAAATTATATGTACTACTAATAGAAATTATTTAAATAGATTAGAACAGCTATATTTTTTGCTGATAAGAATTAATAGAGTATTTTTCTAGTTGTTGGTTATTTAGTAATGTTAGATTCATGTTTTTTGTTTTCTGATAGATAATAACTAAGTTATTCTAAGTTATTCTAATCTTAATATTGTCTTATTATTGGTGTAATAATATTAAGTAACTTAAGTCCACCAAAGCTATGAGCAAATCGGTAGAAGAAACAGATCAACCCTTAGGTCAAACAGATGATGCAACCAAATTTTTCTTAGGTGCTCGCTCTGCTTTGAAAATAGGTGATATGGGAGCAGCAGAAAGATTGTTGCGCCGTTCCCTAGATATTTCTCCTAATAATTATCTTTATATGTTAACCCTAGCAAGATTGCTTGTTCAGATGGATAAAAATTCTACTGAATCTGAAGCACTTTTACTAGAGTCTAGCAAGTTAAAGATTGATGCTGTAGAACCTAGATTAATTCTTTCTGCTGTTTATGAAAAACAAGGACGTATTCGTACAACACAATCTATCTTAAAAAGTGTTATTAATATTGATCCTACTAATTTTGTTGCCCGTCGTAAATTATCACAGCTTAACGGTGAAATTTCTCAAGATGAAGAACAAATTAAACTACGCAAGGAAATAATTGATCAATGTTTAGTTGTTAAAACTGCTGACTTACCTTTAATTACATCCTCTACTATAGTTAGACCTGATATAGAACAAGTCTTAGCTAATCCAGAAAACCAATTATTAGAAATTGATAAAACAACTAATCCAATAGTAGAAGAGCATAATTTAAGTGAACCACCGCATTTAATTAATGCCTCAGAAAGTGGTTATATTGGGCTAGGTGAACGTTTAGCTGTAGCAGGGTTATTAGCAGTAGAACCACCTAATCCCATTATAGAAAACCAAGAAGCATTATTTAGTGCTACAAATGATGTGTTAGAAACAAATCATGTAGTGGAAACACCTCAAAGCCCTTCTATAGAAGGATCTTTTACACG
>Ga0075163_10006759_pt1 | contig 15220 bp, 15 predicted proteins | sample JI1023141ADNA_FD_71478 | JGI IMG/M metagenome (GOLD analysis project Ga0075163, IMG submission 71478) | Wastewater effluent complex algal communities from Wisconsin, to seasonally profile nutrient transformation and Carbon sequestration -... | ecosystem: Engineered > WWTP > Effluent > Algae... | reverse complement strand
AAAAAATCTGCTAAAAACTCTGTTGTGAACAAACCTTCCATGGAATCCTTATTTGAATTGATTTATCCTCTAATCTCAACCAATCCCTTTGCTATTCCAGTCATCATTACCAAATATCTAACCTTTATGATTGGACAAACTGATGTTAAAAGAACCTCTATTCCACTCCTTGCAGATGACTCAATAGTTCAAAATGATCAATGGAAAGAACTGGGATTTCTCTTTGATACGGTGCTCCCAGAAAATAAAACTTCCTTTAAAGAACAACTTGCTCAAGATTTAAGAGTGCTGTTCGAAATTCAACTTAAAAAATCTAACATGGCTATTGCAAGAGCTGCCTTGGAAGGACAGCAACTCCTAGAGATTTCACAAACAGAAATAGAAAATTTAGTTTCAGGCCTAAACGGATCGCTCTTTTTTTCTAGCCTAATGGACGTTCAAGTAGAAAGCCATAGGGATATTCTTGACGATATGGTAGAACCAAACCGGCTTGAATATAGTAACTTAATACCTGTACTACAACAAAAATTAACAAGCGATGGTACTCCTGCGCAGGAGAAGCTTGAGATTATCAACGCCCTAATACGAATTTCTTCTAACCAAACAGGTGAAAGAATTACAATGCTTCAAATAGAAAGTTGTATTTCGAGCATCCTAAACAATACTGAAGCACCCGTAGTGACCAGTTTTCTATCTGGTATTCATGTACCTACACACGATCAAGATGCACTTGAAAATCTTAGTAATGAATATTTCATCTACACTTAAATTTATCGCTGCCAAATTTAAAGAAGCTGTCTACAAGGTAAGAAGTCGTATGTTATTCCCACAGTTGGGCTTTCAGAAAGAAGAATTTGACTGCTTTAAGAACTCTAATTCCTCTGGTGTAGACTCCCTACCCAAAATTGAATTCCTATGGGGATATCGTCCAAATGTCTCAATAATAGCAGCATGCTTCAGCTCAAACTCATAATTAGCTTCCATTTGAGGCTGGCTAAAAAGTTGCTTTGCTTGCTCATGAATGATTGCCGATTCACTGTGCATAAATGGCATATAGAGAAAGCCTCGTTGAGTAGGGGAAATTAAGCACTTCCCCTTAAATCTTGTATAATATGATATCAATCCAAAGTATTTCGCAGGTGAAGATTAAAATGGTAAAGATCATTAATCTTAATAAAAAGAAAAAGGTAAAAGCCCGTTTGACAAAAGAGAAAAAAGCTGCTGAAAATCGAGTTATATTCGGCCGCACAAAAAAAGAAAAACAGATAGCTAAACAGGAAAGTGAACGAGATAAGCGCCATCTAGATGCTCATAAGTTAGAAATAAAAGTGGGCGATCAAGAATAAGTTGAACCTCGGGGGTCAGGCCCTAAACGATGCTTAATATATCTTTAATGTTGCCATGTTAAAATAGATTAAGCCTTAAAACGTAGCAACTTATATGCAAGATAAAGACTGTTTTTTCAAAAGCTCTGATAGTTTTCAATCCATGCCTTATCAAAAAATCCAAGGTCGGAATGATCCATCGTCCCCAAGTATAGCAGGGAATATTGAATCATTTATACAAGCTCATGATCCTAAGTATCATGAAGCTTTAAGAGCAATGTTTTCTAATATTGATTATATTTCATGGGTACATTTTTATCAGCGCCTGCAAGTTGCTGTAGAGAGTTTCAACCGACAAATCCCAGATCATGAAGATTATATTACCTTTATCCATACAGGAAAAAGTAACGGATGGATTTTTCAATTATGCTGCCCGTTTTTAAAGAAAGCTCCTGTTGCTGTTGTTGAAACGATTATGAATTATCCTGAGTCCCTGCCCGCTGTTACTGAACTAAAAAATCACCCTCAGGTGAAGCATGTTGTCTTCTTTGATGATGCCTCATATTCTGGAACACAACTCTATTGGAATGCTCAAGCCTTGGGTATTGATGCCTTTAAGGAACTTGAGCGCACTAATTATTCAATTAGTTTTGTGGTTCCCTACCTGGCAGCACATGCTGAAGCCTTATTGAGACGCCTTAGTGAAGATCCACGCATGAAATTGTTAAATGGAAGTATATGGATATCAGCGCATCAGATTATCAAAAAAGCATCGAAACAAATTCCACCTGAATTTTTAGTTAGACTCAATGAACTTTATTTTAAAAACATGATTCCTCAGTTTAAAGCAAGTGCCTTGCTTGCGTTTCTAATTATCTTAAAGAATGATAATTTCAAAAAAACCTTATATCAACATCTAAATACCGCTCATTTTCCAGAAATCTCAAAATTGGATAATCTGATTCAAAAATCACAACGTTTTAAACCAAAGGATATTGACAGACTTATAAATGATGACGCTTTAATTGGAGAGTGCAGAGAACTGATTAAAAAAATTAAAGAATTTTTACAATCCAATAATGCTGATTTTGATTGCAACGGCATAAAGACAACCCTTTTAAGATTTTTCCTGGAGATGATTAAACTAGGAAAAGATCCGTTGCTACTCGATAGTGGACAGTCCAACCGGATGTTTAAAAGTAGAACATTAACCCTGTTTGATCACAAGGTCGCCGATCATCTTTCTACCTGTCCGGCTTTTGACTCTGGACTAATATACAATGATGGAGAAAAAACTGGGAAAGCAGTGCCTATTTTTAATGCAATACCACCTTATAAAGATGGTCAACAACCTAATCAAAGTACAAAGATAGTTGGCCCTAAATGATTTTGTCAGCGAGTCAAATGCCATCAGCTGTGACCTGGGATTCGTCTGGTTCGACAATTAACACTCTCTACGAACCTCGGGGGGCACTCCATGGAGATTTGAGTCCTCTTCTCGGCACCAATGCAGAGATTACCCGTTCAAAATCCGAGCTTCTTACACTGTATTCATTAAACTATACCCAAATTGTTGCTGAGTGCGTGGCTCTGAAAGATTGACCTTACCTTGACCTATAGACTGCATAAATCGGGGGTAGCTAGATAATGATGCAATTTCATCTGAAGATAAAGGCGGTAATTTTACTTCTCCTTGTGAGGCAATAGCAATAAAACCAATTCCATAATAAATATTGACGAATTGACGCATGAGCGTATATTTTTCATTTTCATCACGGTTCGGTAAGCGCTCCAAATACTCCTTAAGCAAAGATTGACACAGATCTTCATTATAAAAATAGAACCAATTAGCCCAGCAGGCCAGATCAAAATAAAAGCTTTGCGGTGATGCAGCTTGCCAATCAACTAAATACAACTGCTGACCATCAAACAAAACATTACTTGGATTCAGGTCACAATGAGATGGCCTAATATCTGCAGGATCTGACAATTTGATTTGCATACTTATTAAGTTTTGCATACAGTGTTGAATGAAATCCGTCTTTTGATAGTCATCAGATAATTTTTTATAAAAATGATCTAATATCTCAAAGACTGATTTCCACTCAGGGAAAGCTGGCCCATTGTGTATTTTTCGCAATAGCGCAGCCACTTCCTTGATGGATTCAATCGATGTTTGAGGACGTGGCTTTGACTCAATATATTGCATTAAAATCACACCGTGACTGGCATCGCAAAAATAAACGGTGGGTGATACTGTTTGTTGTGATGCCAACTCAATGACCGAAAAATAACGCACAAGATCGACATCCTGTTGATCCAATTTTTCTAATTTAATGACATAAAATCTATCATCAACCTGTATTAAATAGGTATAAGCACCAGATAACCCACCATGCAATAATTTAATGGGCTCCCATTGGACTTGATTGATAGCTAATCCTTTTTGAACAGCGAAATCAATTCGCTTAATATGCTCATTCAATAGTTCTGTCTTTTTCATAAAAACTCCTCAGTGTGTACTGGACTCGACGCCATAGCATTGCAACAGCAATAGCAAATCCACTGCCAAAAGCAATGCGCAGCCAACGCATTGATAATGCTAAAATTATTTTTTAGAGTCTTGTCTGGCTGCTTTCCATTTTTGATAAAGACGCTGCCATGCGTTTTGGTTTGATGGTTGCACCCAGTCATTACCAATGCGCTTCCAATCAGGATCGTCTGGATCAAATCCTATTTGCTTCATATACGTAGCATTGCAAATAAAAAACTGCTTTTTGTAAGGCAACAAAAAGCCACCCTCTGATTGAAGGTGTGTTTTAGCTTCAGTATAATTTGCAAACCATAGGTTCAAATAACCACCGACTATAAAATCAAGTTGCATTTTAAGGTCAGACCAGGAATTAAACCCATTCTCTTGCGCTATTACAGCCAGTGCATGTTTATGTTTAACATCATGACTTAATAATTCAGTCATAGTGTAATCAGCGAACTCGGATAAACGTTGAAAACGTTTAAAAGATTGCTCAGGAGAAGTTCCATATAATGATTTGAGGAGTATAGCCGCCTTGATTTTAGCTTCAGCGACAGTAAGTGGTGTACGTGACTTATTCATTTAAAATACCTCTGTTGAATCGCTAGTTACCCACTCTCTAGCCAAACAAAAGGTTAATGAATAATAATTCAATAATTAACCTGAATCAGGGTGAAATCGTCTTTTGTGGGTATAGGCGCCCCTGCGAGCCTGTACACATATTACACAACTAATGTGAAAATAGCAAGATATTTATTTTATTTATTTTAACAATATTTTTCATCAGGCTAATATTATTCCGGATCAATTAAGGTAATTATATTCCAGGGTTGTTATCTATTAGCCAAAACAAATTTTTTCTTTGGATCATATGGCCCAGTACCGATTTCAAAAACCAAGCCAGTATCCAGCATTTTTTTTAGTCGAGAAGAAGCTGTTCTTTCTGTTTTCTCCCAGAATTCAGCCGCCTCTTTTATTGTTACAGATTCATGCATTTTTAAATATTCAAGTAAATCTTGCTGCCAGACAACACCTGTCAATATTTGATTTGTCTCATGATATAGTGTTACTCGAAAATAATGATCGAGCTCTTCAAATTTAGGCGCTTTTATACCTTGAGTATGACAAACTTCCATCATTCGACCTAACCCAGAACCCCATCGCTCTATAAGTCCTAATTCTCTGAAAATATGACCAATAACTCGGTTTCGTAGCTGAGAGACTCCACTTAATGCTTTTTCAAGGCTTAATCCATAAGGCAGTGCACCGGGATTTGTTATTTCAATTCGATCAGAAAAAATTGCTATTTGTATATTTGCACCTTTAAATGAATAATCCGCATGGACTATTGCATTAATCACAGCCTCCCTGAGAACAACTGGCGGATATTGTGGGATATCTACCCGATGTGTGCGTCCAATAATGCTTTTAGTCATTGTATTGCGCTCTATGAACGCAATAGCATCTAATACTGCAACAGGTAAAGCAGCATCGATTTCCTGCTGATCGATAATTTGAGTTTTAGTTACACCTGAAAAACACCCACACCGCAGAATTGCATCTGGAAAAAATCGACCACGTTCTTTACCAAATAGAAGAATAGCGGCATTTGATGGATAATAGTCTGATTGATACCGAACAAGCAAATTCAGTGACCTAGCAGTATTTTGATCCATTTTTTTCTTTGCAGATAACTCAAATTGTATTTTTGCATAGTCAAAATCAACATCATTTTCTGTGGCTTGCAGATTCGGTAACTCATCAAAACTTTGATGAAGTGCCAAGCGTTGTATTTCTGCTATCGTTGATTTATCAGCGACTCTATTAGTTGAGCCTAGTCTAACGTATACCCCTTGTTCAATACCTTTACTTTTAAGGTAATACGGCATAGGGTTATAATTAACAGTAATAATTAAAAAATCCCGGTTTCGCCATGTATGAAATTGGAAATTAGGAGTAACTAGAGGCATAATCGAATCTGCCACCATGTTTGCAATTTTTTCTTCTTCTTTTAAAACATCGTTTACGCCTATAGCTTCTTTAGTTTTGTCTTTTACCCCAATAACAATTGTTCCGCCTGCTGTATTAGCAAAAGCGATAATGGTATGTATGATTCTATTAGGAGACTCTGTATTTTCTTTAAATTCGAGTTGCTTCCCTTCTTCTTGGTTTAAAAATAACTCTAGCATTATTCCTCTCAGCTACTATCTTACCAAGAAAATAACCCAGAAATTTTATATTGTCAAATTTTCTTGGTTATTTTCTTGGTATAATGTAAGATTGTTTGATGACGAACCCGGAAGCACCCAAAAAAAAATTCTTCCGGGTTGTTTTCTATCTATTAATAATAAAGAAAAAATACATAACTATTCGCATCTTTTCGTAATCGTTCAAATGGAGTATCATACACAACGTTGGGTAAGCTCCAAGTCATTATTATAAACTAATAAAATCAAATGGTTACGCTGAGGTTCGAGTCCTCTTCTCAGCACCAATGTTTAAGGTATTCTCGTGTGGAAACCGAATTAAGTAACCATTTTATCTTGGCTTTGAGCTTGCCACAATTGGGCATAGGCCCCTTTACTATCTAATAATTCCTGATGAGTACCTTGCTCAATAATGACACCATTAGCCAACACCAAGATATTATCCGCATGAGTTACAGTAGATAGTCTATGCGCAATAATAAGCGTCGTAACATCGCGTGATATTTGCTTAAGACAAGCTTGAATGTCCTTCTCTGTTTTCATATCGAGCGCTGAGGTGGCTTCGTCAAAAATATAAATTTTGGGTTTTTTAATCAACATTCTTGCAATAGCCACTCTTTGTTTCTCACCACCCGATAACTTTAGTCCTCTTTCTCCAACGCGGGTTTCTAATCCATCGGGCAATTTAGCCACTAAAGACTCGAGATGTGCCGCTTGTATTGCGTCGACTAGTTCATCATGGGTGCAACTTGGATTTCCATAGATTAGGTTATTTCTTAAAGTATCATTAAATAATGCCGTTTCTTGCGGAACGATCCCGAGTGTTGCTCGGAGGGAGCCTTGTTGGAAATCACTAATATTTTGTTCGTCTATCCGTATCTTGCCGGAGTCTAAATCATAAAGACGGAATAGTAATCGTGCTATTGTCGATTTACCTGAACCGGATGCACCTACAATGGCTGTCGTTGTCCCAGGCTCAACGTTAAAGCTAATGTTGTCTAATATGTTTCTTTGTTTATTGTAGCCAAAATTAACGTGTTCAAAAGATATTTTTCCCTGTTTGAACTTTATCGCCTGGGCATTAGGTTTATCTTGAATGTCGACAGGAATTTTCATCAAATCAATTGCGCTTTTAAAACGAGCTAAATTGTCCCTCGTCACCCGAATTCGATAGCCCAATAGGGATAGTGGCAACATAAACATAAATAAATAGCCATGAACCAGTACAAAATCACCTACATTCATGCTTCCCGCAGTTACCTTTGTTCCGGCAATTAAGAGCATGGTAATAATGCAAAGCCCTATAATTGTATTTTGAATAAGATGAATCTTAGCATCCGCATTTAAAGCTTTGGTGTCGGCAAGTTCTTTTTCTCGAAGCTTTTGAGCGGCAGCGTGCACTTCATAGTGTTGAGCATTGAAGCATTTCACGGTATCTGCATGCAATAAACTCTCGATTAGGTATGAGTTTGCAGCCGCATCTTCTATGTTTTGCTTCATTCGGCATTTTACAATCCAGTGAGAGGTGAAGTAGCTTAGCAACAAATATGAGTTAAGCATTAAAAATAAAATAAGCCCAAGAAAAATATCGTAGACATAACTCAAATAAATCATTGCAAAAATAATCTCAATAATTACCGGCAATAACATCACAAAAGGCGCACCAATTAAATCAACTGCTGAGGTTCTTGCTCGTTCAATAGTATTAAGAATTTCACCTGATTTTCTATCCCTGTGAAACTGTGTTGAAAGATGTTGCAGATGGTCAAACAGTTGTAGACAAAATCTTCTTGCCCCATCCACTTCTACGGGAAAAGCCACCACTTGGCTCAGGGAAACAAATACTTTAGAAGCCCCCCAAACCAAGGCATAAGTAATAATGATTAACAAGGGTGGGTTATTAAATAAAGTTTCATGACCTGCCAATGCATTGATGGCTTCTTTCAAAAAAATTGGAACGCTTAAATTCAGTGCGATGGATAAGAGAATAAACAAGACTGCTAGGATAAGCTGAATTTTTCCTGTTCTGGTGTTCTTTGTCCAAATGCATGGCCAAAGATATCGCACTGTTTCTTTCATACTGGGTGCACTCTCATTCATGTTCCGAACTCTCTTGCTGGCTATTCCACATTGCATAATACAGTCCCTTTTTTGCTAACAGCTCCATGTGGGAACCAGTTTCCACGACTTCTCCTTCGTGTAACACAAGGATATGGTCTGCATGGATAATCGTACTCAAACGATGCGCAATGACGATGCTAGTAGTCTTTTTTGCCACTTCCTCGATATTATCTTGAATATTTTTTTCAGTTTTCGTATCGAGTGAAGCCGTTGCTTCATCAAATAACAAAATTTTAGGCTTGCGAAGCAGGCATCTTGCGATTCCAATTCTTTGACGTTCGCCACCAGATAATTTAAAGCCACCTTCACCAATATTTGTTTCAAGTCCTTTGGGAAGTTTTCTGATGATTTCTTCTAAATGCGCCAGATGAATGGCTGTATTGATGTCTTGTTCAGAAGGATTTTGTGTTCCATAACAAAGATTAAATTTTAAGGTATTATTAAAGAGCAAGACTTCTTGAGGAACAATTCCAATGTGTTGACGCAAGGATTTTTTTGTTACGGTGCTAATGTCTTGCTGGTCAATGGTGATATTTCCACTCGTCACGTCGAATAATCCTAACAACAAGCGGGCAATCGTGGATTTCCCAGAGCCGCTGGTACCTACAATGCCTGTCATTGTATTAGGGGCAATTTCAAAGTTGATTTTTTTTAGAATTTGATGCTCTGGCCTGTAAGCAAACGATACGTTATTAAAACGAATATGGGGGCCAGTAATCATCAATGGTTTAGCCTCTTGTTTATCATGCTCAAGCTCGTCTGTTTGTTCTAATAAATAGGCGGAATATTCAATTTTGGACAAGCTGTTTTTGGTATCTCTCCATACACAGCTTAATTCGTTCAAAGGCTCAAATAATAAAAATAAATATCCGTTAATTAAAACAAAATCACCAACCTTTAATTGCCCGATTAAAATTTGATGACCTGCTTTGTACGATAAGACAGCGAGACCCACCGTAATAATGAATGTTTGTAGTACTAAAAATAATCCGATACCACGAAATTGAGCTTTGTTAGCAATTGCACTATCTTTTAAAAAAGCATCAATTTTTTGATATTCAATCGCTTGATTGTTGTAGTATCTAACTGTTTCTGAGTTCAGTAGGCTGTCTGTCATTGCAGAACTGACATTCAATTCAGAAGCGCTATATTTTCGTTGCAAGGTTCTGGATTTACTTTCGGTTAGTAAAGTAAAAACAAAATAGCTTGCTAAAATAATTATCAGATAGAGCCCATAGCTCAAGCCATATAGGTACCAGAGAATGACAAAAGCGATTATAATTTCAAAAATGACCGGAGTGATTCGAAATAACACGTTAGAAATCACCATGGCTATAGCCAGCTGTGACTGACTTATCGCACTCGTAATTTTTCCGGTTTCTTTATTCAAGTGAAATGTGTAATTCAATGAATGCAGATGTTCAAAAACATGAGTGCTATAATCGGAAATTGTTTTGCAAACTGGTAAAAATAAAATCATTTCTCGCGTTTTTTCACTGAATCTTGCTAACATCCAAAGTAATCCATAGCTTAAGATGAGCACGATGATAATCGTGCTTGAATGAGTAACGTTGCTCGATAGCGCTGTAACGATTTCTTTAAAGACAATTGGTACGACTAAGTTAAGAGCAAGCGTTGCAACCGCTAACAATAGCGCTAAGATGACTCGAAATTTTCTTCTAAAATCTTTCTTTGGCCAAAAAAATGGAAAGAAATGAGATATGATTTGTAAGCTAGTCAATAATAATGGCCTCGATAATTGTTCTTTGATCCATGTAAGCATAGGTAGGCATAACTACGCTAGATGTTATCTTTATTTAAATCATCCATGAGCAATTCAACAGTTTTAAACGATTTTAATTGGCCATGTCGTGCTTCCTTCATAGCATTGACAGTTTTTTGATTTGGAATAAATCGCTCGTCTAGACTTAATAATGCCGCTTGATTTAAAATAGGTTCAACCTGTGATCTTAGTCCTACTACTATATTTTGCAATGAAATTGGTTCCAGTTCATTTTTTTTTAAAAAAACATTCCAAATAGATTGCCGAGAGACATCATTTCCAAACTCATCTGTTAAACCAATGGGTAAATTGAGGGGGATTTCTGTATCTCGCCTTCTAAAGGTCGCAAAAATTGCACGTGCCAGTATATTTGCATCAATTTCTTCTCTATCAAACATTACTGTAAGATCTAAGTAATCCTTTAGTCGACTATTGGCCATACCAAGCATTGTAATTGCATGCAGCTTTTCTGCAATTACCGTATAAACTGGATAGGCACGTAAGCAGGGTGCGGGAAGATCATGGATAAGAACAGGATAGGTTGCTTCAATAGGCTCGGGAGTAACTGCATCGCCAAATCCAATATCAATTTGTATTTTACAGCGTGCCTTTGCTAATTCGCCCGAAAGAATGACTCTAGCACCCATATAACCGGTATTTTTTCTAATTTCATCAACGTTAATGCTATCAGGACTAAAAGAGATCCCATCTTCACAAGGGATTGAGGCAATTTCCTGAAATATACGCTTCATAGTCAGTAAATCGCTTTGCCCAAAGCCAAGCAAATCAATATCTTTTGTTGGTCTATGGGGCATATCGTACCAAAGCGCAAATAATAATGCGCCTTTAAGTAAGAACGAATTCACATATTCAGATTAACTTATACGGTATAAAAAGCGCTCCAAAGCATATCGAGTTAGTAATGTACTAAAATCAGAGCCTTCTGATTTTGATAAGTTAAGTAAGCGGGCTCGAATAGATTCTACGAGATTATTCTTCATTCAATTACCTCAAGATAAGGGCGAATCACATTAGTGACACGACCTATTTTTGCAAAATACCATAGTTCATCTGCTGTGGCTTTCTTTTGTGCACGAACTTCTCTTAATGCTTCAATGGCAACATCAAGACCAACTGTATTTCTATATTTAAAACAATCAACCACTGTTTTCGCAGGGCTATACACCCGTATGGTTTGTTTGTCATATTCAATGGTCTCTACCCCTGTTGAATAAATGTTAGCTGAGCATTGAATCATTTTGATTGGAGGGTAATCTAGTTTTGGCACATGACTCCCGCGTGGCATAGCTATCCATATTTGGCGGGGCAGTTGCGTGGTAATCTCATGAATTTGCAACGCGGTTAGCAAACAAAAAATTGCTTGTGGGATTTTAATTGCAATCGCTACCAGACTACTGTTCTCAGTAACTGGTTTGTTAGGAACACAATACAAGCCACGAGCAATTTTTTCTAATTGGCCGCTTCGGATGAGTCGTGTCAAAACAACTCGAGGAATGCCTATTTCCTTGAGATCGCGAAGTCTGATTATTTCTTTTTGGTTTGCTAATTCAAGCACTCGTTCAGCGTATGTTTTATTCTTCATAATATATGAAGTATGTTCCATTTATTCGTCAACGTCAAATAATGTACGAACAAATGGAACATTTAGAATGTCATTGTTCTAGTAGAATTAGAACGCATTATTTTTAACTTAACAATAACACTCAGTTACGCTGGTTGGGTGTTATTACTAAGTTAAGTTTTCTTAATCATTCGCATCTTTTCGCAAGCATTCAAATCAGATATCATACGCCACATGGGTAAGATGTTTGGTAAGTTTTAAGTCCAGATTATTTTAGCTCAATAAAATCAAGAGATTACAAAATGGTTCAAGTCCTCTTCTCGGCACTAAAGCTTTAACCAATAATTACCTAATTTGTTTTAAATTATTTCATCTTATGTTATACTTGCTCAACAAAAAATATTGTGAATACATTACCATATCAAGACTAACTTTTTGGATACATTTATATGCCAATTCAATATGAACATCTTTCTCTGAGTGAAATCAAGCCCTCAAACGCAGAAGCTATCGTAAATGGGCTCGTAGAGAGTATTGGGCATGGACATTATAATGGGTGGCATTGCAAAAAAGTGTTAGCAGACATGTTCCATTATACCGTTGAAGAGAGAATACAATACCCTTTGGCTATGCATGATTTTTCTCTCATCGATGACCATCATGAATGGAATAAACAATTTACTCAAGATAGAATCTATCACGAACCTTACTCCCTTTGGTATTCAACGTGTCGCCCCACAATCGAAGCATTATTTTTTGAACATCCTGAAAAATTGCTTCGGGTAGTAGCGGCACTTGCCAATCAAGATAGAGAGGAATTATTTAATGCATTTATCGAATCGCTCAAAGATACCGATTTGAATGAAACGATGCTTTTTGCTTGGTCAGATAAAATATATCATCAGTTACATGCACGTATATGCGATATGACGGCCTATGGGCACACACTTCAATCGAAAAAAATAACTACACGAGGCGAAGCTTTAACAGATCTGTCTGCAAAATTAAAAGATAAATTAGAAACTTTCCCACACCCCATTCAAGATAAACTTTCCAAAAAACAACAATTTGAACTTTTAAAAAATAAATTAGAGTTTATGAGTCTATTGCATAGCAGTGATGCACTGCTAAACATACCTCGTCAACCACGCAATAAAATAATCTTCAATTTGTTAAGTCTACTTTTTTTAGGAATACCCAATGTCATTAACTGGGTATTGACGGGTAATTTCTTGTTTTTTAATAAAACCACATCCATGCAAAAAGTATCTGCCGTGCAACATGCGTTAAAATTTGGTTAAAATGCTATCAGTTTAACCCACTGATATGCTCAGATCTACTTTCCAAGTCTAATACATTTTTTTGAAGGGATGTTGTTTTTGCATGAAATGCCATACTGTGTCCAGAAGTGCATCCTGGCAACGTCATTACCTCTTTATAAATATCCGTTAATGTTGTGGCAGTTTGTGCTCTATCAGCAAGTTTCGTATCATTTATCACTTGTGCAGTAGCCACATTAATCGCGCTAATCACTTTTTTACATTCTGGTGTACTCCAATCAGTATTGTTTTTTAATACATCTAAATTAATACCATCAAAATTTACAGTCTTTGGCCTTGTATTCTCTTGACGGTGATATTGCTCATAATGACCCATAGCTTCGTGAAGCTTTGCCTTCAATTCAACCATTTCAGGGTTGATTTTTATTTTTGCTATTTGCTTTTGAGTCTCAGGTGCATCTAATTGTGCAACCGCTAATTTAGCCGCCTGGATTTCTGCTGAGCCACATTTTTTTCTTAACGCATCAAAGGCCTCTTGAATCAGCGTTACTTTCCCATGCAATTCAGATGCTTTTGGATCTTTATGGACGTGAAGCGCGTCTAATACTGGTTTTATCGACGCTATTGGTGATTCTATTTTTGCCAACTCAGGCTTAGCTATAGCCGTATTGTAATCATAATTTTCGGGTATTGTTGCCCCTTGTTGTCGGGCCTTCATTTCACCCACAAAAAAGCCGTGCACAGATACATTTTCAGTTTTAGCTAAAGCTTCAGCGACTTTTTTTACTTCAATTTTGTCATCAAAAACCACATAGTCTTTATCTTTGCCCAACACAGAAAAAACCACGCGAAACATTTCTTCTTTGCCACCAGCATATTCTGCAGATAATTGTGCAGCAAGCCCCATATTTTTTTGAGCGTCTATTCTTAATGGCTTTAAGCTATCTTCAACCTGTTTCATTGCATTTGCTGAGGCTTGATCGGCGCCTTTCGTATAATCGTAATTTTTCTCAACAGGTAATATTTTTGACGTGTAAAAATCGTTTAACAACGCTAAACGCGCATCCTCATTTAAACTATCGAGATATCCTTGATGTGATTGGCCTGGTTGCTTACGGTCATTTACTAAATTGTAAACATGTAAAAAATTCCAGGTGGTATTCATGCCATCAAGCACTAACCCTTCATTTTTTAAAGCTTGAATAATACTCTCTCGACTCGGTGAACCTAATCGATAATTTTCAGAATACCAGTTAGTAAAACCTACGATTTTAGCGCCATCTTTTTGTGCGGCTTTGAGAGCCGCCACTAACTTTTCATTTAAAACCACTTTACCATTAACTTTTGTTTCAATGGTATCGTCAAAATCAACAAGAACAACTTTACCTTTAGACATAGTATTTGCCTCAATAAAGCATCTACTATGAGTTTAGTCTATGGCATTAGTTAATCAAATCTTGGCCTAATTTTATAGACGCCCCCGCACCCACGCGCCAATTAAAATCCGCGTCTTTAGTCAACATCATGATGACGGTCGACCCTAATTTAAAATAACCTAGCTCCGATCCTTTTTCGAGCTCAATCGGCGCGTCAAAAGATTTTGTCCATATACCCTGGGTTCTATCCATCTCGCCTGCAAAGACGGTCCCGATTTTTCCAACGATAGTAGCGCCTACAAAGATTAAAGCCATTTGCCCTAAAGCGGTGTCAAATAGCGTCACTAATCGTTCGTTTCTGGCAAATAAATGGGGGATATACTGTGTCGTTAAAGGCTGTACTGAAAACAATTTTCCAGGGATGTATTTAGCAAACGTTAATTGACCCGTTAAAGGCATATGAACACGATGATAGTCTTTGGGTGATAAATATAATGTTGCAAAGTAACCGTCTTTAAAAACAGCAGCCAGTTGTGCATCCCCCCCTAATAAATCTTGCGCCGAATAGGTTTTGCCTTTTGCTTGCATTAATTGATTGGAAGCCAAACGACCAATTTCAGAGACAGCACCATCAACAGGTGAGACCAAGGGACTGTTTGCAAATACGCGAGCGTCTGGCTTTAAATGGCGAATAAAAAAATCATTAAAACAAGCGTATTTTGTGGGGTCTGATTCTAGTGCTTCTGACATATTAACACCATAGGCATTAACAAAACGTGTGATAAACCAATTTTTAAATTTAATGGATTTAATATTTGCAACTAAACCTGCCCAAATGGTGATGCGTTTTTTAGGTAATAAATAATGCGGTAATACTTTAAGCCTTGTCATAACATCTCTCTTTATTTTTTATATGAAGCTGCACTGCCGGCTAAAATACCGCCATCTAATACGATTTCAGAACCCGTTAAATACATTGACTCATCAGACGCAAGATATAATACCGCATTTGC
>Ga0075163_10006757_pt1 | contig 15222 bp, 14 predicted proteins | sample JI1023141ADNA_FD_71478 | JGI IMG/M metagenome (GOLD analysis project Ga0075163, IMG submission 71478) | Wastewater effluent complex algal communities from Wisconsin, to seasonally profile nutrient transformation and Carbon sequestration -... | ecosystem: Engineered > WWTP > Effluent > Algae... | reverse complement strand
TTCGGTCGCGGCGTCGTCGCCTCAGATCTCCGGGGTCCCCGGAGGCCACAGCCCGGGCCAAGTCGCACTACTGGCAGTGGATCCGGCCGGCGCCCCCGCGGCCCCCGTCCTGCAACCAGTCCCCCAGGCACCGCCGGATTCGCTGGCGGTGGTTGACTCCCGAGCCAGTCAAGCCACCGCGAACGCCGCGCGGAACGGCGCCGACATCAGCTTCACGCTGCTGGATCGCATGACCGGTCAGCAGATCTCCGACGGTGACGGGGCCCCCTTCCCCATCGCATCCGTCGCCAAGTTGTTCATCGCGGATGACCTCCTGCTACAGGTTGCACGGGGACAGGTCCAATTGACGCCCGACGACCGCCAATCCCTGGACGTGATGTTGCGGTCATCCGACGACAGCGCGGCCGAGAATTTCTGGAATCGTGCCGGCGGCAGCTCGATCATCGCGCGCGTGGTGGATCGGTACGGCCTGCGATCGACTTCTGCGCCGTATGACGGGCATTGGTGGAACACCATGAGCACCACCGTCGATTTGGTCAAGTACTACAGCATGCTGCTCGACGGCACGGGCGGACTGCCGCAGCAGCAGGCAAACATGATGATCTCCGACCTCGCGCAGTCAACCCCGACGGGCATCGACGGCTACCCCCAGCGGTTCGGCATTCCGGACGGACTATTCGCCGAATCCGTTGCCGTCAAACAGGGTTGGATGTGCTGTTGGAACGGGGCCAACTGGCTGCACATGTCCACCGGCGTGATCGGCCCCGACCGCCGCTACGTGATGGCGATCGTCTCGCTACAACCCGTGGATGACGCGACGGCCCGGAACACGATCACCCAAACACTGATGACCATGTTCCCGGGCGGACGAATTTAGTCAGACAGTAAGTCCGGACGCCGAATCCGGGTGCGCTCCAACGATTGCTGCGTTCGCCACTGCGCTATTTTGGCGTGGTTCCCGGATAGCAGGACTTCAGGGACCGTGAGATCTCGCCACTCGGGTGGGCGCGTATAGCTCGGACCTTCCAGCAGTCCGTCGTTGAGATCGGAATGCGAATCGTCCCGGTGTGAAGCTGGATTGCCCATCACATCGGGAAGCAACCGCACCACAGCCTCAATCATGACCAGTGCTGCGGATTCGCCTCCTGCGAGTACGTAGTCGCCGATGGAAACCTCTTCCACTCGCATCCGCCGCGCCGCATCGTCGGCGACCCGCTGATCGATCCCCTCGTATCGACCACACGCGAACACCAGATGACTTTCGCCGGACCAACGCTGCGCGGTCGCCTGATCGAACAGCCTGCCCGCAGGTGTTGGCACGACGAGAAGCGTTTCAGCGGTGCATATCTCATCGAGTGCATCGCCCCAGACCGGCGCCTTCATGACCATGCCGGGCCCGCCGCCGTACGGCGCGTCGTCGACGGATCGATGCACGTCGTGTGTCCAGCGGCGCAGGTCATGAACGGCGATGTCGAGAATGCCGGCCTCAATGGCCTTGCCCTGCAGCGCCTGTCGTACGGGGTCGAGGTAGTCCGGAAATATCGTGATGACCTCGATGCGCAGCATCAGCTCAGCTCCAGAAGCCCTTCGGGCGGCTCGATCTCGATCATGCCGCCGGCCAACGACACTGATGTGACGATCGCACCAACGAACGGGATGAGGAATTCACGGCCTTCCTCGCCGCGCACGGACAGCAGCTCGCCGGCACCAGTGTGCAAAACCTCTGCCACCGAACCGATGCGCCGACCGTCGCGGGTGCACACCGCCAACCCCTCGAGCTGGTGATCGTAGAACTCGTCGGGATCCTCGATCGGTGGCAGTTCAGCCGAGTCGATGACAAATACGTTGCCCCGCAACACGTCCGAACTTTCGCGATCCGCGACACCGACGAGGCGAACCAGCATTCGCGCGCCATGCGGCCGGGCCGACTCCACGACCACGTCACGTGCACTGTCGCTCCGAGGGGCCCTGAGCCGCAACCGACTACCCGGGGCGAACCGCTCATCGGGATCGTCGGTGCGGACGTCGACCACCAATTCGCCACTGATGCCGTGCGCCTTGACGACGCGTCCGACGACGAGGTCCATGGGTTACTGGTCGGTGTCCACCACGTCGACGCGGATACCTCGGCCACCGATCCCGGCGACCAGGGTCCGGAGCGCGGTGGCTGTGCGGCCGCCACGCCCGATCACCTTGCCGAGATCGTCCGGGTGCACGTGCACCTCAACCGTCCGACCGCGACGGCTGGTAACCATGTCGACGCGGACGTCGTCCGGATTGTCGACGATCCCGCGGACAAGGTGCTCCACGGCGTCGACGACGACGGAACTCATTCGGCGGCAGGCTCGGGGGTCTCAGTAGCCTCGGCAGGAGCCTCGGCTTCGACGGCCTCGGCCGGTTCTGCGGCGGCCGCTTCGTCGGCCTTCTTGGCCGGAGCCTTCTTCTTCTTGGGCTGCGAAGCCTCACCCGACGGTGCACCATCGGCAGCCGCAAGCGCCGCGTTGAACAGGTCCAGCTTGCTGGGCTTCGGAGGCTTGACCTTGAGGGTGCCTTCAGCGCCGGGCAGACCCTTGAACTTCTGCCAATCACCGGTGATCTTGAGGATCTTCAAGACGGGCTCGGTCGGCTGCGCGCCGACGGACAGCCAGTACTGCGCGCGCTCGGTGTCGACCTCGATCAGGCTCGGCTCTTCCTTCGGGTGATACCGGCCGATGACCTCGATGGAGCGGCCGTCACGACGGGCGCGAGCATCGACGACGGCGATGCGGTACTGGGGATTGCGGATCTTGCCAAGCCTGGTGAGCCTGATCTTTACTGCCATGAAAGAACTTCTCCTACTGGTGTCACACTGCAATTCAGCGATGGCCGGCGGGTTACCGGATCCGGTTTTGCCTCGCGTGCAGCCGCCCATTGTGCCAGAGCAATTGCCGTCGCCCCAATTCGAGCCGGTCGAGTGCTAAACCAGCTTGTCGATGCATTTCTCTTCAACCCGGCGGCTGATTCGCCAACCGTCCGGGGTGCGGACCAACTGGTCTTCGTACCAGAGTCCGCAGAACAGAACCCTGCCTGATTCGTCGAGTTTCATCGGGTTGAAGCAAATGGCGCGTGAGCTCGCGGTGTCTCCCGCGAGCGTGATGTCGACGTTCGCCAGCATGTGGAAGTAGGCGGGAAAGTTCGGGAGCACCTTCGCCAACCACACCTTGACGTCGGTATAGACGCCGTCGATGCCGCCCATTGCGCGGTAATCGATATATGCGTCGGGGGTGAACACCCGATCCAGGTCATCGAACCGCCGCCGGTCGATTGCCGTCGAGTAGTTCACGAGGAGCTGCTGGATCTCCAACCGATCGGAAATCTCCGCCAGGTCAAGCATGCGAGTGATTTAACACCGATTCCCGTCTCCGATGCCGGCGAAATAGGCCCGGCGAAGTAGGCTCGATCGCCATGGTCAGGCTGTTATCCGCTGTCGCGGCGTCGTTTTCGTTGATCTTCGCCGGTTGTATGCCGGTCGCGCTGGCCGATCAGAGCGTTCAGCCGCCCGGTTCGATGCCGATCCCAGACGGTCCGGCCGCAGCATGGATCATCGCCGACATGGACAGCGGTCAGGTACTCGCGGGCCGCGATATGTACGCGGCGCACCCGCCCGCCAGCACCATCAAGACCCTGCTGGCGCTCACCGCACTCGATGAGCTGAGTTTGGATGCCACGGTGGTGGCCGATGAGGCCGATGCACGCGTCGAATGCAACTGCGCTGGAATCAAACCGGGCCAGACGTACACCACCCGGCAACTGCTGGACGCCGTTCTGCTGGTGTCTGGTAACGATGCCGCCAACACACTGGCCGACCTGCTCGGCGGCTTCAACACCGCCGTCGACAAGATGAATGCGAAGGCCGCGTCCATCGGCGCGTTCGACACCCACGCGGCGACGCCGTCGGGACTCGACGGCGCGGGAGGCTCCGGCTGGACCACGCCGCACGACCTGGCGGTGATCTTCAGGGCAGCGATGGCGAACCCGGTGTTCGCACAGATCACCGCCCAGCCCATGGCGATGTTCCCGACCGAAACCGGCGAAAAGCCGCTCGTCAATCAGGACGAGCTGCTGGTTCGCTACCCGGGTGCGATCGGCGGTAAGACGGGCTTCACCGACGCCGCCCGCAAGACGTTCGTCGGGGCGGCCGATCGCGACGGCCGGCGCCTGGTGATCGCGATGATGTACGGACTGGTCAAGGAAGGCGGTCCAAGCTACTGGGATCAGGCAGCGGCCCTGCTGGACTGGGGATTCGCGCAGCCTCCCGCGGCCGGAATCGGCTCGCTCTAACTGACATCAATTCGAGATGCGGCCGCGGCTCGGCCGCCGTCTCCCACCGATAGCGTCGGGATACATGAAATTCGCGTCGATGCTCGGTGCGCTGGTGGCCGTCGCGCTGTCGTCGATCAGTGCGTCCCCGGCCGGCGCTCAACCGGACTCCGGTGCCGCCACCGCGTTGACTCCGCCGGACGTTCCCGCGCGGGCCTGGCTCGTCGCCGATCTCGGCAGCGGCCAGATACTCGGTTCCCGGGAGCCCTATGCGGCTCACGCGCCTGCCAGCACCATCAAAGCGCTACTTGCGATGGTTGTTCTCGACCAGCTCCGCCCGGATGCCGCGATCCGGGCCTCGGAGACCAGCACACAAGTGGAATGTTCCTGTGTGGGTTTGGTTCCCGGCCAGGTCTACACGGCGCGGCAGCTGCTCGACGGTTTGCTGTTGGTGTCCGGCAACGATGCGGCCAACCTTCTGGCGGACATGCTCGGCGGTTATCAGGCTGCGGTGACAAAGATGAACGCCAAGGCATTTCAGGTCGGCGCGCGAAACACCAGGGCCGGGTCGCCCTCCGGCCTCGACGGTCCTGGTTGGGAATCCGTGACGTCGCCCTACGACCTGGCCATGATCTATCGGGCCGCGCTGAACTACCCGCTGTTCATCCAGATCGTTCACCAGCAGTCGGCGATGTTCCCTTCTGGCAACGGCAAGTTGAAGGAAATCGCCAACCAGGACAAGCTGCTGCGCCAGTACCCCGGATTCATCGGTGGCAAGAGTGGATACACCGACCTCGCTCGCGAAACCTACGTCGGCATTGCTCAGCGCAACGGGCGACGACTGATCGCGGTGGAGATGTACGGCGACGGCGATTTGCGGGAGCAGGCAGCCGAACTTCTCGACTGGGGCTTCAGCAACTACGCCTGATAGACCCTCCCCCGAAGGATCACCAGGTTGGGGTTGGACAAGATGCCCGGACCCCCACGCGGGTCCTCGTTGAAGCACACCAGATCCGCCGGCGCCCCGGCGCTCGACCCCGGCCGTCCGAGCCACACCCGGGCATCCCAACACGCCGCACCCAGTGCGTCCGTGGGGCTCATCCCGATTTTCTTCAGCGCCTCCACCTCGTCGGCGATACGGCCGTGTGCAATGGTGCTTCCGGCGTCACTACCCGCGTAGATGCGGACACCCGCTTCGCGGGCAGCGGCCATACGTGGGTAGCACCGGGCGTAGAGATCCCGCATATGAGCCGCGTACAAGGGGAATTTGCTTGCGGCATCGGCGAATCCGGGAAAATTCTCGATGTTGATCAACGTCGGCACGAGTGCCGTCCCGTTTGCCACCATCATCTCCAGGGCGTCGTCGGTGAGGCCGGTTCCGTGCTCGATGCAGTCGATGCCGGCTGAGAGCAGATCGGGTAGGGCCTCCTCGCCGAACACATGGGCCGTGACGCGCGCGCCCTCGGCATGCGCGGCATCGACGGCTGCCTTGAGAACATCCCCGGACCACAGCGGGGCCAGGTCTCCCACCGAGCGGTCGATCCAATCACCGACCAGCTTCACCCAGCCGTCGCCGATTCGGGCCTGCTCGGCCACCGCGCCGGGCAGTTGCCACTCGTCTTCCAATTCGAGGGCGAACCCCTTCGAATACCGTTTAGGCCGCGCCAAATGCTTACCGGCCCTGATGATCTGGGGCAGATCGTGATGCCCGGAAAGGCTCCGGGTGTCCGTTGGAGATCCGCAATCCCGCAGTAACAGCGCACCCACGTCACGTTCGATCTCCGCCTGCGTCACGGCCTCATCGAGATCGATGGCGCCGTGTTCGCCCAGTCCGACGTGGCAGTGCGCATCGACGAGACCGGGCACGATCCAGCCACCGTCGAACACCGTCTGCGCATCGGAGACGGCACCGTCGCTGAGAACACCGTCGACGATCCACCATTCGACGGGCTCACCGTCGGGCAGCCCGCGGCCCCGTACGTGCAGTCTCGGGGAAGGGCGCAAATCAGTACTTTCCGGGGAACTTCAGCTTCGACATGTCGAATCCGTCCAGGCCCGGTGGAAGTTCCCGGAGCCCTTCGGGCATTTGCGAAAGATCCGGGAAACCGGCTGGAAGTCCCTGTCCGAGAAGCGGATTGCGATTCCTCGGCGGCGTGGGACCGCGGCCGCTCTTCTTTCCCTTCTTACCTCTGCCCTTGGCGCTGCGCGTATTTTTCGAAGACCGGCGCCCGAACGGCATCCCCATCGCCCCGGCCATCTGGGACATCATCTTCCGCGCTTCGAAGAAGCGGTCGACGAGTTGGTTGACATCGGTCACCGACACCCCGGAACCGTTGGCGATCCGCAGCCGGCGGGAGGCGTTGATGATCTTTGGGTCGGCTCGCTCCTCCGGTGTCATTCCCCGGATGATGGCCTGCAATCGATCGAGCTGCTTGTCGTCGACGGCCGCGAGCGCGTCCTTCATCTGTCCCGCGCCGGGCAGCATCCCGAGCAGATTGCCGATCGGACCCATCTTGCGGATCGCCAGCATCTGCTCGAGGAAGTCCTCCAACGTCAGCTCACCGGAGCCGATCTTGGCGGCCGCCTCTTCGGCCTTCTGAGCGTCGAACACCTGCTCGGCCTGCTCGATGAGCGACAGCAGGTCGCCCATCCCCAGGATTCGGCTCGCCATCCGGTCCGGGTGAAAGACGTCGAAATCCTCGAGCTTCTCGCCTGTGGAGGCGAAAAGGATTGGCACGCCGGTGACTTCACGCACTGAGAGCGCCGCACCGCCGCGAGCGTCACCGTCCAGCTTCGTCAGCACGACGCCGCTGAAACCTACGCCGGCCCCGAAGGCTTCGGCCGTTGCCACCGCGTCCTGACCGATCATCGCGTCGAGGACGAACAGGGTCTCATCCGGGTTCACCGCGTCGCGGATGGCCGCGGCCTGGGCCATCAGGACATCGTCTATACCCAATCGCCCGGCGGTGTCGACGATGACGACGTCGAAATGCCTGGCTTTGGCTTCGGCGAGGCCGCCCGCGGCGACACTGACCGGATCGCCCGGACCCGCGCCCTCTGTTTCGCCGGCATTCGCAGCGGTCCCGGGATGCGGAGCGAACACCGCGACACCTGCGCGCTCACCGACGATCTTGAGCTGATTCACGGCTCCCGGCCGTTGCAGATCGCACGCAACGAGCAGCGGAGTGTGTCCCTGGCCGCTCAGCCACTTGGCGAGCTTGCCCGCCAGTGTCGTCTTGCCGGCGCCCTGGAGGCCGGCGAGCATGATCACCGTCGGCGGGTTCTTCGCGAACGACAGCTGACGGGTTTCGCCACCAAGGATTCCGACCAGCTCGTCGTTGACGATCTTGATGACCTGCTGGGCCGGATTCAGCGCACCGGAAACCTCAGCGCCCTTGGCGCGGTCCTTGATGCGGGCGATGAAGGCACGGACCACGGGAAGCGAGACGTCTGCTTCCAGCAGCGCCAACCGGATTTCCCGTGCGGTGGCGTCGATGTCGGCGTCGGTCAGCCGGCCCTTGCCCCGCAGGCCTGACAGGGCACCGGTCAACCGGTCGGAGAGCGATTCAAACACGTGCGTAGCCTAGCCGCGCTTCTCATACACTAGCCAGCGCATCTCGTTCGGGCACTGCTCCCGGGGCAGGTCGTACAGATCTTGACCGGCGACCCAGCCGGAGTACCAGCCGGTGGGCGGCCATGCGCCCGCGGGCAGATTCGCTTGCTCGTACTCGTGCACCGAGTCGTCGGCGACGAGGACCAATGGGAGACCCTGTGCGCCGAGGTTCATCTCGTCCCAGGTGAAGAGGTTTGAGTAAACCTGTTCGGAAAGCTGCCGGGTGGCGCCGTCGACAACCAAACCCTCTTTGGCCAGGAATGTGTTGAACACCAGACGGCCGCCTGGCGCCAAATGGTTCGCGGCCAGCTCGAACATCTTGCGCAGATCGTCGGGAGTCCGGAATTCAGGCACCACTTCCGACAACAGGATCAGCCGGTAGTCCTGGCGGAGCCCTTCGGACGTGGTGAAGACGTTGCGCTGGAAGACGCGAACGTTCAGCGATTCCTGCTGGACCGAGGTGCGAATCATGTCGGCGAACGTTGCCGTCACCTCCACGACATCCACCGGGTGTCCACGGCGCGCCAGGGCGAGCGCGTTGCGCCCGGTACCCGCACCGATGTCCAGAACCGGAAATGCGCCGGGATCGGTTGCCTCATTTGCCAGTGCCCATATCCGGGCGTCCGGTTCGGTCCCGAACAGCGGTGGCTGGCGGGTCGCGACCCAGTTTTCGTAGGTGCCTTCGATCGTCTTCCACTCCGGGTTGACGCGGTAATTCAGTACCGTGCCGACCGGCGCATTGAACGAAATGGTGATATCCGAGCGTTGGGAGGCCTCATACGCGCCGTCGAGTTGCCCCTGCAGCACCTTTCTCAATTGGACGACGTCGTCGTCTGAGAATGTCCTACCTAACGCGCTGAAGATCTTCTCGCACATCGCGACGTATTCATCGATCAGCCCCGGCACCGCCGGTAGCCGGATCTCACCCGTCGCCACTGCCCTCCGGTGCAGACGACGGACCATCGCACCACGCAATCGATCCGGATCGGGCAATTCTGCTGGGTTGGCCACAGGGACCCTTTTACACGACGCTGACCGACATCTGCGCGCCGGGATAAGATCCGGTTGTGACCACTTCGCTTTCAGCCGCTGATGCGCAACGTCGTGAATTCTGGCGCGAGTTCTGTCCGGAGATGTCGATCGAGGGCGGCGCGCGTCCCGCACCGGCAGTGATGGGTGAAGCCGGCCCGCTGATCGCCGACCTGAAGCGCGAGGGCTACGTCCAGGTCGCGGATGCGATTCCCGCCGAGCTCACCACCCCCATCAGCGAGACTGTCGCGAAGTTCTTCCGGTTGGGGATTCCGCTGCCCTTCGCCTTCGTCTACGACGAATTATGGTTTGCGTTCCAGAGTCTTTCGACGTTCCTCGGCGCCGCGATGGGCGAGGATTACCGCGCGCTGCCCGACTTCTGGGTCTGGCATGTGAACCCGCATGAGAACGCCGCCGGCTGGGGGCCGCATCGCGACCGGGTCATTCCCACCCTCGATCCGGACAACTCGCCCCACACATTGACGGTGTGGCTGCCGTTCACCGATGCCACTCCCCTCAACGGGTGCATGTATGTGTTGCCGGCTCACCGCGACGATCGGTTTGTCGAGCGTCGTTGGGACGGCGAGGGCAACAACACCGTCTACAACCCACAGGACATTCGCGCGTTGCCCGCTACGGCGGGAAGCATGCTGGCCTGGAATCAGGCGGTACTGCACTGGGGAAGCCGTGGAAGCCGCCTCGGTACGGGCCCCCGGATCAGCGCCGCGTTCGAGTTCCAGCGCGCCGACCGTCCCGCCTTCAACAATCCGCTGTTGGATCCGCACCGGATTCCGTCATTCAGCGAGCGATTGGGCCTGATCGGTAAGCAGGTTCTGCAGTATCGCCACATGTATCCGCTGCCCGATGACGTGGCTGCCATCGCCACCACGCTTTTCGAGCAGTACATGCCCGGCGTCATGGTCACCGAGCGGCTCTCGACGGCGTCCGTCTAGCTCTTCTGCCCGGGCAGCATGGACGTGAGGTCTCGTTCCAAACGTTCCCGCAACTCCGTGGCCGACGTTTCCGATAGCGAAATGCCGAATACGTCGACGACCGACGAGCCGAGCGTCGTGATCTTCGCCCAATCGATGTCGACGTCGGCGCGCTCGAACACACCGGTCAACCCGGCCAGCAGACCCGGGCGGTCGGTTGTACGAATCTCAACCAGGTATTGACCCGGTGTACCGGCCTCACGCCACAGGATGCGGGACGGCGCCGGCGCGGCGTTGACCGGAACAGTCTGCCGCGGTTCACCGGCCCGCAGGGCGTTGGCCTGAGCGTCGCGGTCCCGCTTCTCCAGGGAGGCCATCACGTCCAGGTCGCCGTCGAGAGCCAGGATGAACTGTTGCCGAAGCAGTTCCGCGGCGGGCGGCGACCCGAAATGCGGTGACACGACGAAGGTGTCGATGGCCACTCCGTCGGCGATGTTGACCGACGCGGAGTGCACCCGTAGTGAATTGAGTGCAAGCACCCCGGCCGCTTTGGACAACAACCCGCGACGATCCGGGGCGATCATGGCGACGTTGTAGTTGTGGACACTTTCGCCCCGGGTCATCTCGACGCGGACTTTGCCTTCGCCCGCCAGTGCGAGGAGCCGACCGTCGACGGGGTCGGCGCGCGGCAGTTCTTCGCCGACCATGACCAGCCGGCAGCGCCGGACCAGGTCGCCGATGAGCGACGCCTTCCAATCTCCCCACACCCCGGGGCCGGTCGCCAGCGAGTCCGCCTCGGCCAAGGCATGCAGCAACTCCAAGAGAGTGCGATCGCCGTCCAATGCGGTGGCCACCGACGAGATTGTGTCCGGATTCTGCAGGTCCCGCCGCGTCGCGGTGTCGGGCAGCAACAGATGATGACGAACCATCGCCGAAATCAACTCTATGTCGGATGGCCACAATCCCAGCCTGGTGCCGATCTGTGTGGCCAGGTCGGCACCGATGACGCTGTGATCGCCGCCTCTGCCCTTGCCGATGTCATGGAGCAGCGCCCCGAGGACCAAGAGGTCGGGCCGGGCTACCCGGGTGGTGAAAGCGCTTGCCCGCGAGACGGTTTCGATCAGGTGGCGGTCCACCGTCCAGATATGAGACGCGTCACGCGGCGGCAGGTCCCGCACGGCGCCCCACTCCGGAAACAGCCGCCCCCACAGACCGGTCCGATCCAGCGCTTCGACCGTGGCGACAACCGCGGGCCCAGCTGCCAACAGCACCAGTAAATCTCGAAGCGCGTCGCGCGGCCAGGGCGTTCGCAGCTCCGGCGCCGAGTCAGCCAACCGACTCAGGGTCGAAACGGAAATCGGCAGGCCGGTGGTGGCGGACGCCGCCGCGACCCGCAGTATCAGTCCTGAGTCCCGCTCCGGCCGTGCGTCGCGAGCGAGGATCACTTCGCCGGCGAATTCGATCACACCCTCGTCAAGGGGGCGGCGCCCGGGACGTCGGAGAGCCGAAAGGCCACGCCGTGGAAGCGCATTCGCGGCGGTCCGCAGTCCGGCATCGACGTAGTAGCTGATCGTCCGTGCCGCATCGGAGAGGATCCGGGCCAGATCGAACCGGTCGCCCACGCGCAGGGCGGCACCGATCTCGTCGGCGAACTGCGCCAACAGCTGATCACGGCCCCGGCCCGCAACGCGGTGCAGTTCGGTTCGAACATTGAGCAGCGCGAGATGGGCTTCGCCGAGCGATCCGCCCGGCGAGGCCGTAGCACGATTCGGATAGACATCGGCCAGTTGCCCAATGGCCAGCGCATTGAGTAACTGCACATCCCGCAATCCGCCACGGCCGGATTTGAGATCCGGTTCGGCGCGATGCGCGATCTCGCCACTGCGTTGCCATCGAGCCCTGGCGTGTTCGACGAGTTCTTCGAAGCGGGAGGCGATTCCGGTCCGCCACTGGCGGCGGGCCCCCCCGACAAGCAACGCCGACAGGGCGGAATCCCCGGCGATGTGCCTGGCCTCCAACATCGCCAGTCCCGCCGAGATGTCCGAACCCGCCACAGCCAGCGCCTCCGAAACGGTCCGAACGCTGTGATCGAGCCGAATATTGGCGTCCCACAACGGATACCACAGCTTCTCGGCGACCTCTGACACGACATCATCGGGCAGATTGTCGTGTAACAGCATCAGGTCCAGATCGGAATGCGGGACCAGTTCACGTCGGCCCAGGCCTCCGGTGGCGACAATGGCGAACCCGCTCGCCGCGTTGACCCCGATCTCGGTGGCCTTCGTTGTCAGCCAGAATTCGTGGAGGTCGAGCAGTGCGTCGCGCAACGAGCTCGAATCCAGTTGTCGTTGATCGCCTTTGAGGAGTTGCCGGGTTGCGGCAAGCAGGTCGGTGGCAGGCTTCGACGTTACGGGCGCCCCCGGTGCCGGGGCCTCGTCTCCAGAGGCCCCGGCATCGGGATCGTTGTGTTGTCCGGTCAGAGCGCGTCCGAGCCTCGTTCACCGGTGCGGACACGCACAACCGCCTCCACCGGGCTGACCCAGACCTTGCCGTCCCCGATTTTTCCGGTCCGTGCGGCCTGCACGATGACATCGACGACCTTGTCGACAGCTGAATCGTCGACAACGACTTCGACCCGAACCTTCGGGACGAAATCAACCGAATACTCGGCACCCCGGTACACCTCGGTGTGCCCCTTCTGACGGCCATACCCTTGCACTTCGCTGACGGTCATCCCCAGGATGCCCATCTGCTCCAGGCCGGTCTTGACATCTTCCAGCGTGAAGGGTTTGACGATCGCGGTGATCAGCTTCATTTTCCTCATACCTCCGAGGTGTGACGTCCGAGAACAGAACTGGTGCCTGCCGTTGCGAAGTCATAACCGGTCTCCGCGTGCTCGGCTTCGTCGATACCCGAAGCCTCGCCCTCTCGGTCGAGTCGCAGCCCGATTGTGTACTTCACGATCAACGCCAAGATAGCCGTGCCGATAGCAGAGTAGGCGAGAACCGCGAAGGCACCCACCGCCTGTCGCCAAAGCTGATCGAGGCCGCCGCCGTAGAACAGGCCGGCAACTGCGGCCGGCGCTTCCTTCGTCGCGACCAGGCCGACCATGAGCGTCCCGAACAGACCGCCGACGAGGTGAACGCCCACGACATCGAGCGAATCGTCAAAGCCCAGCTTGTACTTGAGTCCGACGGCAAGCGCGCAGACAATGCCCGCACCCGCACCGATGGCAAGTGCGCCAACGACATTCACCGACGAGCAGGACGGTGTGATGGCAACCAGACCGGCGACCACACCGGATGCGGCGCCGAGCGACGTCGCGTGTCCGTCACGAATGCGCTCGGTGAGCAGCCAGCCCAGCATCGCCGCGGCGGTCGCGACCGTCGTCGTCACGAACGTGGTTCCCGCGATGCCGCCGGAGCCAACGGCCGAACCGGCGTTGAATCCGTACCATCCGAACCACAGCAGACCTGCGCCGAGCATCACGAACGGCAGGTTGTGGGGCCGCATCGGGACGGCCGGCCAGCCCATCCGCTTGCCGAGAATGACCGCCAGCACAAGCCCGGCTACGCCGGCGTTGATATGCACCGCCGTACCGCCTGCGAAGTCGATCGCTTTGAGCTTGTTAGCGATCCAGCCGCCGTTCTCAGCGGTGAAGCCGTCGAATGCGAACACCCAGTGCGCCACGGGGAAATACACGAAAGTCGCCCACAGCCCGGCGAACAGCAGCCAGCCGCCGAACTTCAGGCGGTCGGCGACCGCACCGGAGATGAGGGCGACCGTGATGATCGCGAACATCAGCTGGAACGCGACGAACACCGTCTGGGGAATGGTGCCGGCCAGTGGAATGTCGACGGCCGCGGCGCCGGCAATGGGATCAGCAGCAATGGCATTGCCGCCGATCAGACCTTTCAGCCCCCAGTACTGCATCGGATCACCGACAAAGTTGAACTTGTCGTTGCCGAATGCCATCGAGTATCCGTACAGCGCCCACAGAACTGTTACGACGCCCATCGAACTGATGCTCATCATGATCATGTTGAGCACGCCTTTGGCACGAACCATGCCGCCGTAGAAGAACGCCAGACCCGGCGTCATCAATAAAACGAGAGCTGCACTAGCCAGCATCCACGCTGTGTCACCGGTATCCGGTTGACCCAATATCGGGAATTGCTCCACCTCGCGATTTCCTCCTTAGCCCCCGCCACGGACTGGCACCGTGACCTAGGCCAGAACAATGCTGAGTGGTTGTTTCAGCGACGACGCCTCCGCGTTTCGCACATGTGAACGGATCCGCGACCTGCGTTTCGCGGTTGTTACATGCTGCGGTTTAGCCGAGGAGCGCGTCCACGAAAGCGGCCGGTTCGAACGGCGCGAGGTCGTCGGGGCCCTCTCCGAGGCCGACCAATTTCACCGGCACCCCCAGCTCCTGCTGGACCCGGAAAACGATGCCGCCTTTGGCAGTTCCATCCAACTTGGTGAGCACAACACCGGTGATGTCGACCACCTCGGCGAACACCTTTGCCTGCGTCATGCCGTTCTGGCCGATGGTCGCGTCGAGCACCAGCAGCACCTCATCCACGACCGCGCGGCGACTGACAACCCGTTTGACCTTGCCGAGTTCGTCCATCAGACCGGTCTTGGTGTGCAACCGCCCGGCCGTGTCGATCACGACGACGTCCGCCCCGGCCTGAATGCCCTTATCGACGGCGTCGAAGGCGACCGATGCCGGGTCGGCTCCTTCCGCGCCCGCAATCACCTCCGCACCGACCCGGGACGCCCAGCTCTGCAACTGCTCGGCAGCGGCGGCCCGGAAGGTGTCGGCCGCCCCGAGCACCACCCGGCGCCCGTCTGCGACGAGTACCCGGGCCAGCTTGCCGACGGTAGTGGTCTTGCCGGTTCCGTTGACGCCGACGACCAACAACACCGACGGCTTGTCGTTGTGCGGCAATGCCTTGATCGACCGATCCAGCTGGGGGTTCAACTCCGCGATGAGGACCTTGCGGAGCACCGCGCGGGCGTCGGCTTCGGTACGCACGTTGCCGGCCGCCAGCGCGCTGCGCAGGTTCGCGACCACCGATGCCGTCACTACCGGCCCGAGATCCGCGATCAGCAGGGTGTCTTCGACCTCTTCCCACGAGTCGTCGTCGAGGTCGCCGCCGCCGAGCAAGCCGAGCATGCTGCGACCGAGCGCGTTCTGCGATTTCGCCAGCCTGCCCCGCAGGCGTTCCAGCCTTCCTTCCGCAGGTTCGATGTCCTCGACGGCAGGTGTGGTCGCTGCGGGCGTGACGGCCGCGGGCTCTTCGGGTGCCGGCGCGACGGGCGGGGACACGGGGGCCACGTCCG
>Ga0075163_10006756_pt1 | contig 15222 bp, 20 predicted proteins | sample JI1023141ADNA_FD_71478 | JGI IMG/M metagenome (GOLD analysis project Ga0075163, IMG submission 71478) | Wastewater effluent complex algal communities from Wisconsin, to seasonally profile nutrient transformation and Carbon sequestration -... | ecosystem: Engineered > WWTP > Effluent > Algae... | reverse complement strand
AGTAATGTAATGAAAGGTTTAGGGAGCTTTTAAAGCGGTGCGATTTTTGGGACAGGGGTTTGCTAAACCGTTGTAGGGCCCTAAAGCCTTACCGTGGGTTCGAATCCCATCCCTCCGCCATTAAACGGTTTTTCGATTTTGAGAGAAAATCGAGCGATTAGTCGATTGATTAGTAAAAGTAATTTTTACTGTCGAAAACGCAAAAATTGAGTCGCAGCATTTTCTTTAGGCTTTCGACAGCAACTTATTATAAATAGCAAATGATTCAAGGTTTGAGCCATATTACACTGCTTGTCGAAGATTTGAAAAAATCAGAACGCATCATAGTGGAGGTTCTGGGTGGCAAGCAAATTTACGCCAGCGGTGAAAAGAAATTTTCCATTTCAAAAGAAATCTTTTTTGATGTTCAGGGAATATGGCTTGTTCTTAGGGAAGGAAAATCGCTCGTTGAAAAAACTTATAATCACATTGCTTTCAAAATTGACAAGGCCGATTTAGCAAAGGCAGAAGCTGCTGTCCAAAAATTAGGTTTGGAAATTAAGTCTTCCCGTAACCGCACTGCTGAAGAAGCTAAATCGATCTATTTCTATGATTACGACAATCATTTGTTTGAGATTCATACGGGAACTCTTGAAGAAAGACTTCAATATTATAAAAGGGAAACTGCATAATAATCTGCGAGTTTAGCAAAGAAGGTATTTGATGCAGATCGAAATCTAATTCCATCGCACGCCTTATACAAGCAACCAAATAATAAATACCTAAGTCATCTGGTGAAGGTACTGACCCAGTCCAAAAGTAATCCAAAAACCTGATCCACTGGTGGGTTTAAGGTCAAAGTGGCTGTTAATTTTATCTTTGCCCAATCGATGTGATAATGAATAAAGGCATCGAGTATAGACAGGCTAAGCGCAGTTAAAAGTGGGGTAAAAAACAACAATACAAACAGCGTTCCCGCCGCATGAAACGTCACATGCAACAGCCCGCCCGGATGCTCGTATTTTCCCTTAACTGATAGGGCATCTGCAGTGGAAAATCGCAGATGAAATGTTTGAGGCTCAGGGCAGAGATTATAGCGATTTCGTTCATGCTAAAACCACAATATCAATCGGCCCGCTTGTCCCTGCGACCGTGCATGCAGGGCGGATTTCTTTTGGCGCTGGTGGCGCATAACCTTGTGCTAAAGCAACATCCAGTGCTGATTTGGTGGTGAGGGCGTGAGCATTCTCAGCCTTGTTATGCTTTTCTAGTTTTGCAGCCAGATTCACCGTTTCGCTGATAACGGTATATTCCAGCCGCTCTTCATGACCGATCACGCCAAACACAACGTCGCCCACAGCAACTCCTGCACCGATGCCAACGGAAACCAGCCCAAGTTGGGCACGTTTTTTGTTCCACGTATCGGTGGCAATCTGAATATCATCAACTGCGCGCATAACATCGGCGGCATAGCTCTCGCTGGCAGAAACGGCACCAAAGCTTGCTAAAATTCCGTCACCCATGAATTTATCGATATTGCCACCATGTCTACGGATGATGGGGATAAGAAGCTGCTGATATTCGCCAAGCAATCCGATGAGTTCGGTGGGCGATAAATGCGCTGAGGCTTTGGTAAAGCCGCGCATATCAGTGAAGATAATTGCGGCTTTGCGCGTTTCGCCATACCCTGCCATCAAACCATCTTCTGCGCTGGTGATTTTTTTTGCGACATCGATATCAAAAAACTTCGATAAATCTTTGGTGGCTTGCGATTGACTAACGGCAGTAAACAGCGTGTCGCGTGCGCGTTTAAGCGCGTAAGCGGTGATAAATGTGACAAGTAACATCGTAAGAATTTTATCGAATTCACCACCCGGATGCAGACTACGACTGGAGACATAGGTCACATAATCCCAAGTGATAATCCCATAGCCAGTGACATGCAGCGTATAAAAGACAAGCACTGCCCAGCCTAACGCCGCTGTGATTCCGGATAAGATTACCCAAATCGGTTCGAACCGGAGCCCACGAAGCGCAATCAGAACAAATACATAAGCAACATGCGTGTTTTTGAGATTCACCGTAGGCATAGCTTCAAACTGAAGGTGATATGTGCCGATGGTAAAAATTAGAATCACCATTTCAGCGATGACGGAAAACCCTAAAAACAGCGGCGTGAGCTGGCGCGTGTAAGCGAACCACAGCCGCACTGAAATAAGAATTGCAAATAAGCCAAACCCAAGCGGAGCCGAACGTACCGGGGCATCTGGCGGGTGTCCCGCAGGCGAAAAACCGTATAGTATAATTAAAAATGCCAGTACACTAAGCTGGACTGCTGCTACAAGCAGCTCGCTTTTATGCTGGAGTTCTTCCAGATCCGTCAGAATGCGCTTGGGAATCATCATAGGCTTTCAGCCTTACCACCAGAAAGTTTATCACATAGGCCTTTGGGCAGCATGACCCATTCACTTGCATCCCGCGCTTTGGTGGCCTGTCCAGCACAGGAATGTTTAGGCGTTGCGCAATCGTTCCCCGCTTCGCGTGTGACACCAAAACAACGCTCTCGCTCCACCTGTTTTTCAGATGTGGCATCAAACCAGTTAGTTTGTGTGCACACAACTGCGAGGGCTGCACCAAGTGCGGCTAAAACAACCACAGTGTTCTGGGCGGTACGGGGCATTATCTGCCTGCCTTCAAATAGTCAAATATCACGCGGCCATAAGGCAAGCTGACATTAGCGATGGCATGCAGTCCACTAAGCACTTTTCGTACAGGCAGGTCAGCTATCGGTGCATTGACATGTGGTATCAGATGTAGCCGTGCTGGCCCTGTCCAGGCACCAATCAATGTAATATCGGCCATGTTATAGGCTACTAGCTGCGCAATGGCTGGTTTTCCATCTACATGTGGGATAAGTTTTAAATTCACTCGTGTGCCACCAAGGCGTTTCATCAGCGCATCGGTATGCGTCAGATTTTCATGTTTGTACGCCATACTGCCGGTAGCGACGGGTTGACCTGCATATTCTAACCCGCCGGTGAGTGTGTCCTGCACGATTTTGAGGGTTGGTTTGCCGAGTTTTTGCGGAAACCCCCAGATTTCACGGCCACCAGCGATAGGAGGTTCGCAGTCTAGAAACATCTGCGATACATGGTGTATTGACTCGCCCTCAAACGTACAAGGAATCACGATACCGGTTTGTGTGTAGCTGCCAAATCCAGAGGAATCTGGCATGCGAGCGAACTCATAAAAAACTGTATTGCTGCCATCTGGTTTAAGTGGCTCGGGCAGTAGCCTGCGTATAGCGTCCGCATCTGATTCATAGGTGATGATGAAATATTCGCGCCCGACAAAACGATACGGCCCGCGTGGATAGGTGGGGCTTGCAATCGGCATGGAGGGTTGTTTAAGGATATCAGCAGGTTTCATTATTTACCCCCATGTAAATAATCATGCAAGACACGGCCATACGGCAAGGTGAGATCGGCAATGAAATGCGTGCCACCAATCACTTTCTTCACGGGCAAATCTGCTACTGGCGCATTGACGTGCGGAATAAGATGAAGCCGCGCCGGTCCCGCCCACGCACCTTTCACCGAAACATCGATAAGATTATAGGCGACTAATTGCGCAATCGCGAGTGAGCCATCGACATCGGGAATGAGCTTTAGATTGATTTGCGTTTTTCCCATCTTCTTTTCAATGGCACGGGGATCATTCATCCCGGTTTTGACATCCCAAGTTAGGTTTTCATGCTTATAACCCATGGTAGCAATCGCGACGGGCTGTCCGGCATATTCAATTCGTCCCGTGAGTGTATCTTGAGCAACATGGAGTGCGGGGTGGGCAAACTTTTTAGGAAAGCCCCACACCTCACGTCCGCAAGAAATTGGCGGTTCACAATCCAAGTACATTTGCGCCGTAAAATTCACATGCTCACCGTTGAATATACAGGGAATCACAATGCCGGTTTCTGTGTAATCGCCGAAGCCGGAGGAATCCGGCATGCGTATAAATTCATACAGCACGGTGTTACTACCATCCGGCTCCAGTGGTTCAGGTAATGCTTCACGGATCGCATCGGGATCTGATTCATAGGTGACAATAAAATACTCTCGGTTCAGAAACCGGTAAGGCCCAAGCGGGTAGCTGGGACTGCCGAGCGGCATCGAGGGGAGTTTAAGAATTTCTGCTATTTCCATGATAGCCCCTATAAAAATTCTTTGCGAATATCGACGGAAGATTCTTTACCAATTTTGCTGTAGTTTGCATCCAGCCACTGAGCCGCGATTTCACGGCCTTCGTCGCGTAAATGCATCAGAAACTCCCAATCGGTATTGAGCTTGCTGGAAGCGCTGTGATGCGACATGACTTCATCTGAGCGAATCGAATGAATATGCATTTTCTTCATGTCTCCCGGCTTTACCTTGCCATCATGAATCAGCTTCTCAACAAAGGCGATGGCGCGTATCTCGCGCATCAGTGACGAGTTAAAACTTACCTCATTCAGGCGGTTTAAAATTTCAGATGCAGAGGTAGGAACACCCTTGCGCACAATCGGATTGATATGCACAATCACCACATCTTGTGATTTGCAATTGTAAATCAGCGGAAAAATAGCAGGATTGCCTATGTAGCCTCCGTCCCAGTAATACTCGCCGTCGATTTCCACAGACTTAAACATAAACGGCAGACAGGCAGAGGCTAAAATGGCAGCAGCGGTGATTTCCTTGTTGTCAAAAATTCGTACCTTGCAGGTTTCCACATTCGTGGCGCAGATATTGAGCTTGATCGGTGAGCGCTGGCGAACCGTTTCAAAATCAATGGTTTTTTCGAGAATGTCTTTGAGTGGATTAAAATCAAACGGATTCAGCTGGTACGGTGAAAATATCCGCGTCATCATATCCATTAATTGGAACAGCGGTGAGCTGTCTAAGCTATAGCTCTTGTGCTTGCCAAACCAAGGGAAGCTGGGAAGTGCTTTGTAAGGACTGATTTTCCCGGCATCGCTTACTGTTTTCCAAAAATCGGCCAATGCCTGCCGCGCCTCGTCTTTATCACCGTTCATCAGTCCTTGTGCGAGAACGACGGCATTCATGGCGCCAGCGCTGGTAGCACTAATACCTTCAAATTCAATTCTGCCGTCTTCAAGAAGATAATCAAGTGCGCCCCAGGCAAACGCCCCGTGAGCTCCGCCCCCTTGCAGGGCAAGGTTGATGGTTTTATTAGCACTGTTTGCCTGAGAAATTCTTTTTTCCATACTACATTCCTTTATTGCGCCGTCCAGCCACCATCAACCGGCAGCGAAACGCCGGTGATGGAACTGCCCGCATCACTGCACAAAAATAACACTGCCGCGCCCATTTGCTCTGGTGTGGCAAAACGTTGGGATGGTTGTTTTTCTCCTAGTAGATGCTTGCTGGCTTCTTCAACTGAAATTCCTTCTTTTGCCGCCTTATCATCAATCTGCTTTTGCACCAGCGGAGTGAGCACCCAGCCTGGGCAAATAGAGTTGCAGGTGATATTTGAAGTGGCATTTTCGAGCGCTACTACTTTAGTCATGCCGACTACGCCATGCTTGGCAGCGACATAGGGGAGTTTCTCTTTCGAACCTATCAGACCATGCACCGAGGCAATGTTGATGATACGACCGAAATTACGCTGCTGCATGCCAGGTAATGCTGCTTTCATCGCATGGAAAGTGCTAGAAAGGTTGATGGCAATAATGGCATCCCATTTTTCTTCAGGAAATGCTTCGGTGCGCGCAGTGAACTGAATGCCTGCATTATTGACTAAAATATCGAGCGTACCAAAACTGGTTTGAGCGAGTCCCACCATCTCTCGAATCTGCTCAGGCTTCCTCATATCGGCGGGAGAATAAACGCACTTGACACCGTATTTCTGTTCGATGCCGTTGCGTTCTTTTTCAATCGCTGCCGCTTCGCCAAAACCGTTAATAACAAGGTTGATCCCTTGTGATGCCAGCACTTGCGCGATGCCAAGACCGATGCCGCTGGTAGAGCCGGTAACGATAGCTGATTTTCCTTTTAACATATTTTTCCTATTGATTTGTGGTTGATTCGGTGATGAGGCGTGTGGAGCGCTTGAAAGTGAGATATGCCCACACCCATTGAGTGGTAACGGCAATGCGGCTTTGTAAATTGCCTAGAAATGCAATATGCACTACGCCCCAGAACCACCAAGCAATCGTGCCTTTCATCTTTAATTTACCGAAATCTGCAACGGCAGATTGCCTGCCAATCGTGGCAAGACTGCCATAATGCTGATAAGAAAACGCCTGCTTAGGATCACGCTCTTCGATACGCGCCTGAATATGGAAGGCCACAAATTTACCGCCTTGCTTGGCAGCAGGAGCAAGTCCTGGCACTGGTTTACCGTTCCACACCTCTGCCAGCGCTGTGTCGCCAATGACGTAAATATTATCATGGCCTGCTATGCGTAAATCTTTCCCTACTTTCACACGTCCGGCGCGGTCGGCTTCTGCTCCCAGCCATTGTGCCGCAGGGGAAGCCTGCACACCCGCTGCCCAGATAACATTCTGGGAGTTAATACGTTCGCCGTTCACAATGACGCCGCTATGATCAATGGTTTCCACGCGCCCGCCAGTCATCACGGTCACGCCAAGTTTTTCCAGTGCTGATTTGGTGTAGATTGAAAGCTCATCCGGCATTACCGCCAACAACTTGGGTCCGGCTTCCACTAAAATGATTTTAGCTTGCGCAGGATCAATACGGCGGAATTCATCTGCCATCCCCTCGTGTGCGAGCTCTGCCAGCGCACCCGCCAACTCCACGCCGGTGGGGCCGCCACCGACGATCACAAACGTCATCAGCGCTTGGCGCAATGTCTCATTGTCGGTATTTTCTGCGATTTCAAAAGCTTTCAGTAGCTTGGCACGGACGGCAATCGCATCTTCTACACGCTTCATACCCGGCGCGAAGGCTGACCATTCATCCTTTCCAAAATAGCTGTGGCGCGCACCGGTGGCGAGCACGAGATAGTCATAGTCAATCGTCAAACCGTCCTTCAATTTTACTCGTCGCGCTTTTTTGTCGACACCCGTCACTTCGCCAAGACGCACACGAATGTTTTGCTGATCGCGAAACAGGCTGCGAATCGGGGTGGCAATATCCGAAGGTGACAGTCCAGCAGTCGCCACCTGATACAACAGCGGTTGGAACAGATGGTAATTATGCTTGTCGATTAGCGTGACGCGGCAGGCGGTGGTACGTAAGCTGCGCGCCGCCGCAACACCGCCAAATCCGGCACCGACAATCACTACATGTGGCATGGCAGCGGTGATTGCAGGAAACCTTCCGCTAAATTGTGGAAATGTTTTGGCGAGCCAGCTGCGGATCAATCCATCCAAGGAATATTTCTCAGCGCCTTCAAAAAACAAAATGCTAAGCAGCATAATCCAGTACAGAAATTCCGCATGCAGTGCATCGGTTGCCTGCCCTGTATGCGTGGCTATGCCAATGACAATCAGTGCCAATATTGCCCATAAACGCGTGGCAATACCGAGCGCGAGACATAGCGCGCCCAAGCCACAAGCAAGTGGAACCCAAAAAAAGTCTCCAGCCATGCGTAAAGCGGACTGATGCGGTTGGTACGCAAGAATGTTAAGCCAACTCGCCAAATGCATATTCTCTATCGCCGTGTGGCCTGCAACGTAGAGTACACCTGCAATCCACAAACGGATAAATAAGAGATAAAATGGCCTCACCACGCGCTTCAGCCAATCGAACAACGAACCAAACGTAGCAGCCAGCGGCAGCGCTGAATCTTTCAGGCCACGGAGCAGAAAATCAATCGACTTCAAACCACCGCCTTTAACGCACCAATATCCAAGCATGATAATCCAGAACACCTGCGCATTCACCGCCTGATAGGCATATTGTGCAATGATGGTAAGCACCAGAAGGGGGAAAGCTGCAAAGCGGGTCATAAAGCCAAAACTTAAGCATACAGCACCAATAAGCTCGATACTTACGCCCAGATATGCCGCCAGCACAGGGTTCATCCAGCTTACCGGATATTCATGCGCCGAAAGATAGAGCGCGTTGTCCCAATCGGAGATTTTTACCAGGGCAGAAAGAAAAAATGCGTGAGCAATTGCCGGGCGACGGATCACGTCCATCAACGGCGCTACAAACTCGTCACAGAAATATAAAAATGCTCCGAGCTTTCTAACCCATGAGGTGGTTACATGCTGAAATCTATGCTTGCGAGCGATAGACATGTATTTTCTCCAACTGAGACTCCACGATTTTACATCGAGGTTTTTTTACGTATGTCAGTAGGTAAAAAGCGTCGCTCCAACAAATAATCGAGCGAGGCTTTACCCGCACCGCAAATGGCGAACCAGGTGAACATGACGAAGTAGGACATTTCCTCGAAACCAAAAAGCGTTTCTACGGAATCTATGTCATCCCATTTGGCAGATTTAATAGCGACCAGCATCACCACCGCCAGCGCGCCACCTGAGATACGAGTCATCAGCCCTAAGATTAGGAATAGGCCGCCAAAACATTCAATACCGGAGGCAATCGGCGTCATGATTTCCGGATATGGAATTCCCCAGCTACGAAAATTTTCGATCATTTGCGGAAGATTATTGAGTTTGGCCCAGCCGGTGAGCATAAACACATACCCAACGACAACGCGGGTAAGCAGCGGCCCGGCCCAGAGGAAATTCTCCGCGATGCGCTTGGGGCCAAAGAAAAGAATATTAAGTAGCAGTTTCATAAGGGCTCCTTTTAGGTTAGTTGTTTTTATACTCGTGGGCAGCAAGCATACCGTTGCGTATCCAGCGGGAAAAATATTCGGAAAGTTTTGCGGCAATGGATGGCGTCACTGTCTCCAAAGCCTCGCCAACCGTTACTCCGCTAAACAAGGTTTTCAGTAGATCATATTCTCCTTTTTCTAGATCCATACGCCACACCACATCGTCGTGGCGGAACACTGCCAGATAAGATTTTTTGCGGCGGGGCTTTCTGGGCGATGCATCTTCTATCACCGCGCGATAATAGCTGTTCAATGGGTAAGAAAACGCTATCAACTGCAGTGCTTTGCGAGGGTAAAGTTGAGATTGCATCAATCGCTCTGGCGTCAAGCCCTCTAAATGTTTTTGCTCCAGTGGCTCGGTTTCCGGTGGATCGGTCAGCTGGGCGATGGCGGTTTCCAGCTCGCAAAGTTCCTGCGCAAAATTGTCGCCAGGCAGGTATTTGGCAACGAAACCTGACAGTTTCAACGCGAAGCGCCCGATATTGAAATGGCTGGGGCGCTCTGTACCTACAAACGATTCAATGAGCTGGTTGAACGCGTCATCGCTCAGATAATGCTTCAGCACGGGATAGTCTTCCGCCACCACATCCTGCAGGCGCCAGCGATACGCATTGATATAGACATTTAACTGTTCCTGCGACGTGAAGTCCTCTTTGCTGCGAATCCATTCCTCCGGCTTGCTTTCAAAATTTTTGCCCATCATTATTGCATCTTGCATCTGCGCCTGTGTTTTTGGGAGTGGCGGAATATGATTGAGACGCTGCGGCACTTGCTCACGCACAAGATCCGGCAAGATATAGCTTGAAGCATTTTTTGCGGCGGCCTTTGATTTGCCAAGTTCGGCGTTGAGCACGTCAAATTCAGGAATGTGGTCATCCCACTCGACCATCGTGTTGGGCGTTCGGCCTGAGCAGTACACCACGTATTTATATAGATTCCACACCTCGTCTACGACATGATCGTCATGCGTGTCGATGATATGCGTGCCTTTATTGCTGTGGCCGGAAAGGTGAATTTGGATCACGCGATCCAGCGGCAACATATCAAGATAGGCTTTCGGGTCAAGGCGATGATTATAACACGTGACATAGGTGTTATTAACATCCAGCAACAGATTGCAGCCGGATTCTTCCGCCATGTGGGCAATGAATTCCGCCTCCGGCATAGATGATTGCTTAAATTCGAGATAGGTGGAAGGATTTTCCAATGCAATCGGCATCTCCAGAAAATCCTGCACTTGTTTAATACGCTCGATAATATGTTTCAGCGCTTCTTCGGTGTAGGGCACCGGCAGCAGATCATGCGTGTTTTTATGCGCCACGCCTGTCCAGCAAAGGTGGTCAGACACCCAGATTGGCTTTACCCAATCTATTAATGCTTTTAGTTTTTGTAGGTATTCAGAATTGAGCGGATCGACGGTGCCAATGCCGAGCGATACACCGTGCATAACGATGGGATAGCGCTCCTTCACGCGTGCCAGATTGCGCTTGGGTCTGCCGTCCGTGTCCATGAAATTTTCGGAAAGAATCTCGAACCAGTCTACGGCAGGCCAATGCTCAAAGATATGCGGGTAGTGATTGAACCGAAGTCCTAAACCAAAACCGAGTGATGGGAGTGAATGTGCTGACATAAGGGAAAAACAAGCAGGAATGTCGCCGCTCCCGCTTGCCTTCATGACAGGTTATTTGCTGCCATCGGTCGCGCAGGACCCTTTGCCTTTGCAGGCATTCTTGCCGTCGGCACCGTTACCTTTGCAGGAGTTCTGGGCTTTACAAGCATGCTTTTCCATGCCAGCGAATTTACCAGCTTCGGGCCATCCATGATGACTTGCATATTTTCCGCCAGCGCGTTGCTTGCCATGGCAGTGCTGCCGAGCAAGCCAAACAAAGCCTCAACGGCAAGAGTTTTGGTGAGCTTCACAAATATCTCCTTTAAGACGTTGTGGTATGCTGGAAGTACGCGTGGTATTGAATGTAAAATAAAATAAGCGGGAATGTGACCATCCCCGCTTATTTCCATGAACGATTACTTGCTGCCGTCAGTTGCGCAGGAGCCTTGGCCTTTACACTCATTCTTGCCGTCAGCACCATTGCCTTTGCAGGAGTTCTGGCCTTTACAAGCATGCTTTTCTTTTGAGGCTGCAGCTTTTACTATTGCAGCGCCATTATGTTCAGCCGCAAATGCAGGAAACATAAAAGTGGTGGTCATTAGCCCTGCAAGAGCCGCAACAGCGAGTTTGTTAGAATTATTCATTAGTAGATCTCCAAAATTTAATTGGTTAACAGATCACACCAAACTATACCAATCGTTCGGTTGGTGTGTTATAGAAAATCGGTGCGTATAGTCAAATGGTTTCTAATTAAATCCATTTTTATCTATCATCCGATTAGCTATAATGCTTAATTCGCTTGGAAATCATAAACGGTTACATGTGACCAACATATTTTGTAAGACACGCACATGCCAAAAACAAAAAACAGTAAAGAACGTATTTTAGAGGTGACTGCCAAACTGTTTTATAAAAACGGCTATCAGGCAACCAGCGTTGATGCGATTGCGCGCGCAGTAGATGTTACCAAAGCGACGCTTTATCATCACTTTTCTGATAAAGAGGAGCTCATCGAGGCAACCCTCAATTATATGAGTCAATATTACCGGAATAGTTACGTTCAGACTTGGAACAGGAAAGGTTTGCAGCCCACTCAAAAATTGACGATTTTATTCGATAAAATGGATGCTTTCTTCAAAGAAAAGAATTGCTATGGCTGCCCATTTATTAACGCAGCAGGAGAATATACGGATCGCAGCAGCATGGCACGTAGAATTTGCGAAGCGCATTATCAATTTCTAGTAGGCAATTTAGAGCAATTCGCCCTTGATGCAAAACTCAGCAAGCCAAGGCTGGTAGCAGAACAAATCGCCAGTGTCATTTCCGGTAGCTATACGGGTTGGTTTGTGGCCGGCATCAAAGATGCCGCAAAACAAGGCAAACAGGTAGCAGAAATGATTATCGCCGCTCACCAAAAAACGTAATGCAATATTCATTAACAAAGGAGGTTTTTATGAAAAAAACACTTATATCAACGACACTGCTAATGGCTCTGGTTTCAAGCGCGAGCATTGCAGCCGACGATGCAAAACAGCCTGAACGTGAAAAATGCTATGGCATAGCCAAAGCAGGCAAGAACGATTGCGCAGCTAGAGACGGCAGCCATTCCTGCGCCGGTCAGAGCAAAAAAGACAATGACACTGCTACTTGGGTCTATGTGCCGAAAGGATTGTGTGAGCGGCTGGCTGGCGGCGTCAAAGGTTAACCATCACCACTTAAGCAGCCATTTTCCGATCAATGCACCGAGTGCGGCAAATAGCAATGTAGGCAGGTAATGCCACTGTGTAAGATGCATCAGTGAATCATTGGCTTCCGATAATCTTTGCGTTAGGCAACCGATGCCGGAAGCTGCCAGCACAGCAAATGAACCAGCCCGAAGCGGATGAACGCTTGCGCCCTTGCGTACCAATGTGAAGATTAGTGCCGAGGGAATGAGTGCAACGCTGGCAATGCAAAGCGCACATTCCATGCCATGCGAACCGATTTTCGGCATGACCATGCGCGTATCATGTGGCATCATAAGCTGGAATAGAATAAATGCGATGAGTGCGGCAAAAATTATATAAGGCAGGTTCAATGCCCAATGCTTCTGGTGCATATCGGGATACATAGCGAGAATGGCAGACGCCGCGTTGGTGATAATTAACAATCCCAATAAAATAATTTCTAACGCGAACATCGGGCGTGTGAGCTGTATAATTAAATCCGGCCTGATATGAAGGAAAAACTGCGCGCCAAGACCGTAAGCCACCAGCACCGCGCCGAGCCAACAGCCGAAATAGCCGGGCGATCTCAGGCGTGCTTTCGGTGAGTCCTGGCTTAATTGAGAGATTAGGTCAGCTGTATTCATGTTACGTTCCAAAAGTTTCTCTCAATTTTTTCACTGCACGGTGAGCAGCCACTTTAACCGCCGTTTCTTTCATGCCGAGGCGCTGGCCGGTTTCCTTTGCTGTGTAGCCTTCGACATGCATCATTGTCAAAATGCGCTGCTCGCGCTCAGGCACATCTTTTAATATCGCATCTATGGATTCTTTTGCAGATGCTGTTTCGGTTACATCGGCTAGCACTTCTGTCAGCTCATCAATATTCATGCATTCCCGGCGTGATCCGGCATACACTTTGTGCAACGCGTCATTGATACGAAACTGAGCGATAGCGAGCAGCCAGGGCATGATCGGGCGCTCGCCGTCATAGGTGTGGCGGGCTTTGTGTATGGAAATCAATATCTCCTGCAGCGCATCTTCGGCATCGGCAGCAGGGAGTTTCTTAAGCGCGACCCGACGTAAAATAGGCGTAATCGCTTGCAGGAAGTGGTTATAGGCGAGAGCGTCACCCGCCAGTCCGGCGCGGAAGATCGTGGTGAATTCCGCATACTTATCCGATTTTTTGCTACCTGATGTAACCATAACAACTTGTTGCGACGAATGTAATGTTAAGAAACCTACCGAACGGTCATTCTAGAGTAAAAACGCTCTTTCACAAGGAGTTATATGCAGAACTATAAAAAAAAAGCCAGCAGTATCGCTGATTTAAGCGAGATGCAATACCATGTCACGCAAGCCTGTGGCACCGAGCCGCCGTTTCAAAACCAGTTTTGGAACAACAAGCTTGAGGGAATTTACGTCGATATCGTTTCCGGGGAGCCGTTATTTTCCTCCATTCATAAGTTTGATTCCGGCAGCGGATGGCCGAGTTTTAGCCGTCCGCTGGTGGAGGCGAACGTGATAGAAAAATCCGACCGCTCGCACGGCATGTCGCGTACCGAAGTGCGCTCGAAGCATGCCGACTCGCATCTTGGCCACGTGTTCGAGGATGGCCCGGTGGATACTGGCCTGCGTTATTGTATCAACTCTGCCTCCTTGCGGTTCATTCCGAAAGACAAGTTAGAAGCGGAAGGCTACGGCGAATTTTTACATTTGTTTAGAGGCAAATAATATGAACACCGAACGTGCAATCATGGCCGGTGGCTGCTTCTGGGGCATGGAGGAGTTATTTCGTCACCAGTCAGGCGTAGTCGATACCACGGTGGGTTATACAGGTGGGAAAGTCCCTAAACCCACTTACGAAAATCACACCGGCCACGCACAAGCGATTGAGGTGATTTTTGATCCCACAAGGACCAGCTTCCGCAAACTGCTGGAGTTTATGTTTCAGATACACGATCCGACGACGCATAACCGTCAGGTTAATGATTTAGGCCCATCCTACCGCTCGGCAATCTTTTACCTTAATGACGATCAAAAATGCATCGCCGAGCAGTTGATCGCGGAAATGACCGCTTCGCGCAAATGGCCGGGCAAAATTGTAACCGATATCACCCCCGCATCCGAATTCTATACAGCAGAGCATTACCACCAGGATTATCTGCAGCACCATCCGAACGGCTATACCTGCCACTTCGCGCGGCCCGCCTGGAAACTATGAAAGGATAAATCTATGACTATCGGCTCATGCAGCAGGTGGAATTCCGTCTTAACTCTAATCGCTTACTTGATATTTTAGCATGAGGCGAGATATGGAACGCAGGGATTTTATCAGACTTTCGCTTGGCGGCATTATATTAGCGGCGCTCGGGCCTTACCTGAAAGCGGGCAAGGCATTTGCCGCTGAGACGATTAACAAGCTCACATTAACGAACGCCGAGTGGAAGCAAAAACTAACGCCAACGGAGTACGATATTCTGCGCGAGGAAGGCATCGAGCGTCCATTCACCAGTAAACTGCTGGATGAACACCGCGAAGGCACATTCGTCTGCGTGGCATGCGACCTGCCGCTGTTTCCATCAAGCTTCAAATACGATTCCGGCACTGGCTGGCCGAGTTTCTTTGACAGCATCTCTGGCCATGTCGAAACCAAGACCGATTATAAGCTCATCGTGCCACGCACTGAATATCACTGCGCACGCTGCGGCGGGCACCACGGTCACGTGTTTGACGATGGCCCCAAACCCACTGGCTTGCGATATTGTAACAACGGTGCGGTGCTAGAATTTATACCCAAAAGAGGCATGATATGAAACAGATTCTTAAAATGGCATTGCTCGGCGCGACTGCACTCAGCATATGCTTCATCGCTCGCGCGCATGCTACGTCTGTAACGAAAACGGAAACTGTCGTGCTTGCGGTGGGTCTTTCTGGAGGAGTTGAAGAAGGCAGGGGCCTTCTAAAGGAAGACGCGGAAATAAAGGTATGGCCATTCATATCAGTCCCCCCTTCATTGCATACTTATAGTTGTAATATATTATTGTTACAATCTTAAATTTTATATAGCTTTAAATATTTGAGATCTCATATGAACTTTCGACCATTGGTAGCTTGTACTGCACA
>Ga0075163_10006755_pt1 | contig 15223 bp, 14 predicted proteins | sample JI1023141ADNA_FD_71478 | JGI IMG/M metagenome (GOLD analysis project Ga0075163, IMG submission 71478) | Wastewater effluent complex algal communities from Wisconsin, to seasonally profile nutrient transformation and Carbon sequestration -... | ecosystem: Engineered > WWTP > Effluent > Algae... | reverse complement strand
AGCAAACCGGGGGGCCGCCGGGGCCCCGGCCCGGACGGACGCGCTGGAACAAAAAAACAGACGCGCCCCCACCCCACCCCTCGCGCACGCCGCGCCGCGCCGGACGCGACCCAGACAAAACTGACATTCAGCTGTCAATCCAACCTGCGAGTGTTCGGGAGCGCGCTATTGCGCATCAACACACCGGAGAGCCATGAGCCTGACCTTCTATTTCGCCCCCAACTCCACCGCGACGACCGTTCATTGGACTCTGGAGGAGCTGGGGATTCCCTACGAGAAAGTCCGCGTCGATCTCAAGGACGAGGCCGACAAGAAGGCCAAGCTCGGCCCGGTGAACCCCAACCTGCTGGTGCCGGCCCTGGTACACGAAGGGGTCGCGATCTTCGAGTCGGCGGCCATTCAAATCTACCTCGGCGAGACCTTCGGCGTGGATCGGGGCCTCTATCCCGCCCCCGGCCCCGCTCGCGGCGAAGCGCTGAAGTGGCTCGTGTGGTGCAACGTCAACCTGGCCGAGGCCACCTCGCGCTGGCTTCGCAACACGCGGCCCGAGATCCCCGCCGAAGAGCGCTCCGCCGGAGCTGGCGCCGTCGCACGCAAGGATATCGACAAGCGGCTGGCGATCTTCGACGCGGCCCTCGGCGATCGGCCCTACATCCTGGGCGGCAATCCGTCGGTCGTCGACTTCCACCTGGGCGCAGCGGTGGGGTGGCTCGCGTTCTGCGGTGTCCAGCTCGAGCCGTTCCCCCACGTCCGCGCGTGGCTGCAACGACTCGAGGCTCGGCCGGCCTTGGCCAAAGTACGCAGCGCGTAGCGCCGATTCACGGGCTACGCCCGAGCATTGGCCGCCCGCGCCGCGTTCCGTTTTCGTGCGCTTTTTTCTCCCGTCCCCGCGGCAGTGATTACCGTGGTCCGGGATGCTGATCCAGGAACGTTGCTCCAACTGCGGCGCACACCTCGCGCCGTCGCGGCCCTCGGGCATGGTCCACTGCGACTTCTGCGACACGAACTTCCGGCAACGGGCCACTTCCATGGGCGCGGCGCTGCCCGGCGCTTTCGGGCCGCCGCCGCCCGCCGGAAATCCCTACGCGCCGCCGCCCATCGTCACGCCCTTCATGCCCGTCGCTCCCAGCCCTCCCCAGTCGAACGTCGGTTTGCAGTTCGCCGTCGTGGGTGCCGTGCTGGCCATGTCCATGGTGGGCGGCATCGCATCGCTTCTCATGTCCCGCACGCATCCCGTGCCGCCCCGGCCCGCGGTGGCTCGCCCGCTGGTGCCGCAGGTCGCGGAACCGGCCCCGATGCCGAAGCCCAAGCTCGCCATGGATAGCCTGCACGACACGGACCTCTCCTGGATGCAGGAGACGCCCCTCGATGCGCCCGCCTTCTCCGGGAGCGCCCGTGACTTCGACGTCGTTGCGAACGTTCCCTGGGCCATGGACATCGGCAAGGCGTGGTGGCCCGACGCGCAGCTTCACGCCATCGAAGTCGACCCCCTGTTCCGCGACGGCACGATGGAGCTCGGGTCGACGGGCGGCAGCCTCAATTACACCTTCGCGTCGAAGAACTGCGTGACCGCCACCAAGAAGCGCGCCGAGACCACCACCAACCCACCGCAAAATTCGTGCACGCTGGTCGTGCACGTGCTCGGCGAGAACAACGTCACCGTCTCCCTCTCCCTCATCGCCAGCTCGGGTCGAGCCATCCCAATCCCCAAATGCTCGCTCAAGCAGGTGTTCGCGCACCTGGATCAGAAGAAGAAGCTACCCACTCGCCCCACCTATCGCGCGCGCCTCAACTCCGACGTCTTCGGGCAGTCGTGGCGCATTTCCGCCGGTCACGGATCCGGCGCGATGGACGAGTCGCCGGAGCTCTCGCCGTCCTTCTGCGGCAAGTGAACGCTACTAACGGGTGCCCGAAGTTCGTGAGGGGGTCTGGCCGAGGCGCCCGGATACCGAGGCGAGGCTTCACGAGGCCGAAGGCGCACGAACTTCGGGCACCCGGTACTAGAGTCGGACTTCGACGAACACGCCGCGCCGCAGCTCCTGGAGCCAGGCCTTGCGCTGCCGCTCCATGGCGCCGGCCATGGCCCGCTGGAGCATCGGCTCCTTCACTTCTTCGAAGGTAGGGAGCTTGGCGCGGGAGGCCAGCTGCACCACCAGGATGACCTCGTTGCCGAAGTGAATCGGTTCCGACGTTTGCCCGGGCTGCAGCGCACGAACCACGCTCTGGAGCTGCGGTACGAGGTTGGTGACCGGCTGCGCCCCCGGCGATCCGCAGCGCGGTCGCGAGTCGATATCGTCGGAGTAGGCCTTCACGAGCTCGCAGTAGTCTTCGCCCTTGCGCGCGCGGCTCACGATGTCGTCAGCCAGCGTCTCACGGGCCGCCGTCTGGGCCGCGTTGGAGCCAGGCAGGATGCGGAGCGCGATGATGCGCACGTCCACCAGCGCCTCGGAGCCGAGCTCCTTGAGCCAGGCTGCGTAGGCAGCGCGGGCATCCTCGTCCTCCACGCGAACGCGGCCCCGAACGCGGAGCTGCATGAGCTTGCCTTCGAGGAGCTGCCGGCGGATCTCGTCGCGATAGTCTTGCTCGTTGAGCCCCTTGCGGCGCGCCTCGTTGACCAGCTCGCGAACGCTGATCTTCGCCTGCTCGGCCACGTTGGAGAGGGCCCGGTCGATCTCCTCGGAGGTGACCTTGATGTTGGCCTTCTCGGCGGCTTGCTCTTCGAGTCGCTCGTCGATCATGCGCTGAAGGAGCTCCTTCATCATGGTCGACTCGGCCGCGTTGCGCTGCGCCTCGTTCTGCGAGCTCAGGGCGATCTGCACGGCGAACGGACGCGCACGTTGCTTGAGCTCCGAGAGCAGGAGCGGCCGCTCGCCCACCACCGCGACGATGCGCTCCACGGTGGATGCTCGCGCGGGCGTCGCGTCGGCGCAGATGCCGACGGCGAGGGCAGCGCCCAGGAGCAAAGGCAAGAAACGAAAGCCTGCGGCCATGCCCTCGGAGATACCACAAAAAGCGAAGCGGCCGCGAACAATGCCCGCGGCCGCACTCGAGTGAAGACGGATCGAAAGCGGTTTAGCGCTTCGAGTACTGGAAGCGCTTGCGGGCGCCCGGCTGACCGTACTTCTTGCGCTCCTTCTTGCGCGCATCGCGGGTGAGGAAGCCCGCGCGCTTGAGCACGGTGCGACGCTCGGGATCCGCGAGGCAGAGGGCGCGGGAGATGCCGTGACGCATCGCCTCGGCCTGCGCCGACTTGCCGCCGCCGATGACGGTGGCCCAGACGTCGAACTGCTCGAGAGCCTCGACGAGCTCGAGCGACTGACGTGCGATCATCTGCGAGGTCTGACGCTCGAAGTAGGTGTTCGCATCGAGACCGTTGACGGTCATCGCGCCGGTGCCGGGCTTGAGCCACACGCGGGCAATGGCGGTCTTGCGCTTACCAGTGGAGTAGGTGCGAGTATCTGCGGCCATCGTGGTGAATCCTTATTTGATCGCGAGCGGCTGGGGTTTCTGGGCAGCGTGCGGGTGGTCCGCGTCCGCGTAGACCTTGAGCTTCGTGAACATCTCACGGCCCAGGACGTTCTTCGGCAGCATGCCCTTGACGGCCTTCTCCATGGGGAAGGTGGGCTTGCGGTCCAGGAGCAGACGGTAAGCTTCCGCGCGGAAGCCACCGGGGATGCCCGAGTGCCGGTAGTAGAATTTCTTGTCGAGCTTGTTGCCCGTGAGCTTCACCTTGCCCGCGTTGACCACGATGACGAAGTCACCGGTGTCGACGTGGGGGGTGTACGTGGGCTTGTGCTTGCCACGGAGAATGCGCGCTACTTCGGACGCGATGCGGCCGAGCGGCTTGTCCGTCGCGTCGACGACCCACCATGCCCGAGAGGCAGCGGCGTCTTCTTTCGTCGCCGAATACGATCGGTGCGACGAGGTTTTTTCGATCTTTTCGCCGGTTTCGGCGGTCTGCTTCGATTCCGTGGCCATGGGGGCGCGCCCTTCAAATCCGAAAAATGTGGGATTCCGCGCGGATCACCGCGAGGGGCGGTGTTCTTACGCGGCAGAATCCCTCGTGTCAAGAGTCGCTGGGATCGGCCTCCGCCGGTTTCTCGCGGGCCCCTGAACAGGGTGATAGCATTTCTCCCATGCGCGTAGAGCTTCGTCGTCGCACGTTGGTCGGACTCCTGCTCGCGGCGGCGGGCATCGTCTCCGTTGCGGCCTGTAGCGACCCGCAGCGGCCTCCCTACGCCAGTCTCTCGTCCGGGGGCGGTGGCGGCGGGGGAGGTGGCGGAGGCTCGTCCAGCGGCGACCCAGGCGACGCAGCAGTGACCGATGCCGCGCAGGACGCCGTCGCGTCGGACGCTTCCGCGAGCGACGCCGGGACCCGTGATGCCAGCACCGACGCCGCGGCGAGCGACGCCTCCGACGCTGCCCGCGACTGACGTCAGATTTTTGCCTACATTGTGCGATGGCGATACGCCAGAGCGATGAGGACTCGCTCTCTCCGCCCGCTCGCGGCTTCCGTTGCTCCGACTCTCTTCGTCATTCTCGCCGCTTGCGGCAATAGCAGTCCTGGGCCCACGGGCGGTGATGGCGGCGCGACGCCTCCCTCCAGCGCGGCGCCCACCACCGCCGGCGCCTCGCAGTCGTCGGTGCAGGCCGCGGTGGTCGATGCCCCGGCTCCGGCCGCGAGCGCCGATCCCGAAGCGTGTCCCGCCGGGATGGTCCTCGTCGATGGCGACTACTGCACCGAGGTCGAGCAGCGCTGCAAGGCCGGCAAGAGCTGGTACGCGAAGTGGAACGACAAGACCATCTGCCTCGAGTTCGAGGCCCCGGCCACCTGCGTCGGCAAGAAAGAGCACCGCCGCTACTGCATGGACAAGTTCGAGTATCCGAACCGCGAGGGCACGCGACCCACGGTGATGAACGACTTCCCGCAGGCCCAGCGTCTGTGCGCCGAGCAGGGCAAGCGCATGTGCACCGAGACCGAGTGGACCATGGCCTGCGAGGGACCGGAGTACAAGCCGTACCCCTATGGCTACGCCCGCGATCCCGAGATCTGCAAAGGCGATCAGCAGGGCGTGGAGCCGGAGCCGGAAGGGCACACCGCGGCCGGCGATCCCTTCTACAAGTTCGCTTCCAAGAACAAGGAGATCCGCGCCGCCGAGCTGGAGCGCCTGTGGCAAGGCGTGCCTTCGGGCTCCCAACCCAAGTGCGTGAGCGACTACGGCGTCTACGACATGCCGGGCAACGCCGACGAGCTGGCCTCCGCCGAGTCCAAGGACAGCAAGTACGACAACGTGACCACTGGCGGGCCGTGGCGCTACGGCGTACGCAACCAGTGCCGGCCCAAGATCTACACGCACAACGAAGGCTTCGCGTACTACTACCTGAGCTTCCGCTGCTGCGCCGAGGCCGATGGAAAGCCCAGCGATCCGCGGTCGCCCAAGCAGATTCACCGGAAGGAACGCTGGAACGGCGGTCAGGCGCCGGTGCGCGACTCGTGGGACGGCAACCCGATGCCGGACCCGGTGGAGTAGAGTCAGATATCGAGCGAGCCGGTGGCGCCTTGGTCCCAGTAGGTGACGTGGGGGCCGTGGCGCTTCACGAAGCGTACGCCGCCGTCTTGCGACACGACGATGCCCAGGAGCTCCGGATAGCGGGCCGCCATGCGGTACATGGACCGATGCCGCGTGCCTACGCCGTCGGCGCGCTCGATGTCGATGTGCGTACCTTCGAGATCGGTGGCCCGTGCCACGTGGGAGATCTCCGGTAGCTCGCCGGCGAGCTCGGCGCCGAAGCCGAGGATCTCGAAGCGGGTGGTGAGGACCACTGCGCCGTCGACGTCGGCCAGGCCGGCGATGAGATGCGAGAGCTCGAAGATGGCCTCGTCCACGTTGGCGATGCTCTCGTCGCGGGTGCGGTTGTAGGTATCCCAGCCCACGGTGTCGTTGCGCCTTACCGGGTCGCCCTGGGCGGCGAGCGCGCGCATGGCGGAGAGCATCAGGCTGCGGAACCTGCGCCGTGGCTCGGCGTCCACGAAGCGCACCTTCATCTTCACGTGCGGGCCCGACGCGATCTCCTCGGCGTGGTTCGCCGGCAAGAAGAGCAGCGTGCCGCCATGCCGCGCGACGCGAATGGTGGCCACGATGCGCCGCACGAAGTGCTGGCCGATCATGCGGATGATGTCCGGATCCACCTGCGACCAGGAGTCTTCGTGCTCCTTGGCGTGAAGGGCAGTTACCTCGCTGCGCACGGCGGAGAACATGCCCGGCAGCCACTGCGACGCGAAGATGTCCTGGGTCTTCTGCGAGATGCGTCCGCCGGCGAGCTGCGCGAAGGTCTTGCCGCCGTAGCCGACGGTGAGGCGCCCGGGACCGGCCACCGCGATGGTGAGCACCGCCGGTGCCTCCGGCGTGAGGCCGCGTCCACCCTGGATGGCGCGAAGCCAGGCGGGCCCCGAGTGGAGAATGCCCCAGGCTTCGAGGCGACCCTCACGTCGACCCACACCGATGAGGCTGCGCTGGAACTTGGCGGCCTGCGACAGGCGCCGCAGCTCGTCGGCGGTGAAGGGACGCCCTTCCGCGAAGAGCAATCGGTGCAGCTTCATGGGCGGGCCACCGTCGTCGGTGAACCGACCCCGCGGCGCGAACACCAACCGGAACGTGGTGGGCCGCTCTTCCTCGCGCAAGAGGCTCGCCTGATACGCGACCGAGAGCAGCTCGCTCAGCACGTCGAGGTCCGGGAGGACGTCGTTGTCTTCGGCGACCAGGCGGTCATAGACGAGGCGGGCGAGGTCCTCGGGGTACGCGTGCACCATAGGCCCGCCAGTCTACGCTGCGGAAGGGACGAAGCGGATCAGTTCTGTTTGCGGAAGGTGACCGGCACCATCAGCGTCGAGCTGCCCCCCTGCGGGGCCTCGAACTGTGCGTTCCGCACCGCGTTGGCGACGCATGCGCCGACGCTCGCCGACAGGCCGCTGTTGCTCGACACGTTGGCGCTCTCCACCGTGCCGTTGGCGGCGATCTTCGCGGCGATGACGATCTTTCCTTCCTGGTTCGGGTCGACGTCGATGCCCTTCTGGTAGCAGCTGCGGAAGCGGCTGCGCAGGCCGGCGATGACCGCATCGGCGCCGTTCACCGGCACGGTGGGCTGCACCGGGCCGCTCTGCGCGTCGAGCTTGGGGCCGCTGGTGGGGCGCGTGGTGCCTGCGGTCACCGGCCCGTTCGCGTGCGTGTCGCCCACCACGCTCTCGAGCGTCGACGGACCACGGCCCAGAGGTCCGCCGCTCTTGCCGATGCGGAGGTCGGTGGGGCCGCCCACGGTCGATGCGCTGCGGGCTGCTTCGTCGAGGTTCACTGCCGGCACTTCCATGCGCCGGAGCGCCGCGTCGGTGGCCGTTGTGCCGTTGGCAGCCATGAGAATGCCCATGCCCATGCGATCGGCCTCGGCCGCCATGGAGGCCGCGCGCGCATCGCTCACGGAACCGGGGCGCGTACTTCGCGGCGTGCTGGGTGTATTGGTGGGCCGGCTATTCACCGGCGTTTTCGGCTCGTTCGCTTGCGTCACCGGGGTCGTCTGGGGCGTGGGGGCTTCCGTGTCGGCGACCTCGATGGGGGCCGCGGGAATGCTCTTCATCATGTCCACCACCGACGCCACCGACCCCTCCGCCACCGGCGGGTCCATCCAGTCGGAGTACATGCTTCCCACGAAGCCGAAGTGGAGCAAGAAGCTCATCGCCACCAGCACCGTCAGCGGCCAGTCGATGCGCGCCTCGAGCCCTCCACGCACCGAGAGCGGGAGCTGCGGCTTCTGCCGAGGCGGAGGCGGCTCCACGAACTGGAACAGCAGCGTGGTCGCCCCCATCACCAGCTTGCCGCGGGCCGTCTCCCCGAGCGTGACCGATTGGCCCGGCGCGAGGTCGGTGAGCCCGCTCTCGAGGGCGACCCGGCCCTTCATTCCGGCCCCCACCGTGAAAGTGTATCCTGCACGCGTATGGTGGAGCACCCGCACCGAGGAGGGCAGACCCGCCACCACCACCGTGCAGGCTTCGTCGCCGCCCACGGTCACGTCGCCGTGCTCGGCGAGCACGCGCTCTTCCACCACTCGACCCGCCTGCACCACGCCGATGCGCAGCACGCGCGCGGCGCCGCTGGCTTTCAGCGCGCGCATGACCGTCGTCATACGTCCCGGACGCAGATCTCCCCCCGCGTCGCCTCGAACCCGAGACGACCCCTGAACGCTGGGCTCCGACATGACCAATTCCTTCTGGGGCGCAGCTCGGCCCTCACCGAGCGGACATCGGCCGTTCGAGAAAGTTCCGACGGCACCGTAGAAATCGCGTGCACGCGCCGCTCGTGTGGTGGGCGAAAGTCGGGTACGTCATGAGGGTGAGCCAGCGACGCGAGCGGGAGGGCCTGGGGGACATCGTGCGCGACGTCATCCGCTACGTATGGATCATGCTCGGGATCACGGCGTTTCTCTGGGTCGTCCATGCGATCAACGCCTTGGCCTTCGGGGGCGCCCTCTCGAACTTCGGCATTCGACCGCGGGAGCCATCGGGGCTCTGGGGCATCTTCGCGGCGCCGTTCCTCCACGGCGACTTCGACCACCTGCTGGCCAACACGTCGGCGCTGATTCCCCTCGGCCTCATCGTGCTCTTCCGCGGCGGCAAGGACTTCGTGGTGGTCAACGTGGTTGGCGTCCTCTTCGGTGGCCTCGGAACATGGGCTTCCGGCGGTGACCACACGGTGCACATCGGCGCCAGTGGCGTCATCTTCGCCTACTTCGGCTACGCGCTCCTGCGCGGCATCTTCGACCGGAGCATCCTCTCGGTGGTGGGGTCGCTCATCGTCGGCATAGGGTTCGGCGGCATGATCTTCGGCGTGCTCCCCGGTCAGCGCGGCATCTCGTGGGAAGGACACCTCTTCGGTTTCGTCGCCGGTGCGCTCACCGCATGGGGCTTCGCCGCCGCCGCCCGTCGCCATGCCGCGCGCGCAGCTCGCGCAGTTCGCCCAGCGCGCATCTGAAACCGCGGCGTCCGCCTTCGCCTTGCACTATCGTGCGGCCATGCGGAGAGTGGTGATTCATCGGGCCGGCGGGTACGAGCAGCTGCGCATCGAGGCCTTCGGCGCGAGGCCTCCGCGCGCGGGCGAAGTGCGGGTCCGCACCGCCGCCGTGGGCGTCAACTATGCAGACTGCATCGTTCGCATGGGGCTCTACGAGTCGGCCAAGGAGTACGTCGGCTGGCCCATCACGCCGGGCTTCGAATTCGCCGGCCACGTCGAGGCGGTGGGGCCGGGGGTCACCGCGGTGCGCGAGGGCGATCCGGTCTTCGGCGTCACCCGCTTCGACGGTTACGCGACCCACGTGACGGTCCCGGTTTCGCAGGTGTTCGCGCTGCCGAACGCCCTCACCATGACCCAGGCGGCGGGCTTTCCCTCGGTGTTCCTCACCGCCTACTTCGCGCTCTTCGAGCTGTGTCATCCGCGCGCGGGACAGCGCATCATGGTGCACGCCGCGGCCGGTGGCGTGGGCAGCGCCGCCCTGCAGCTCGCCAAGATCCTCGACCTCGAGAGCGTCGGCGTGGTGGGCAAGAGCAACAAGGTCGAGACCGCGCTGGCCATGGGCGCGCGTCACGTCATCGACAAGAGCCAGGTCGACCTCTGGGCCGAGGCCGAGCGCATCGCGCCCAAGGGCTATCACGTCATCCTCGACGCCAATGGCGTGGCCACCCTGAAGGAGAGCTACGAGCACCTGGCCTCGCCGGGCAAGCTCGTCATCTACGGCTTTCACTCGATGATGCCCCGCGAAGGTGGCAAGCCCAACTATCCCAAGCTCGCGGTCGACTGGCTCCGCACGCCGCGCTTCGACCCCTTCGAGCTCACCAACAAGAATCGCAGCGTGCTCGCCTTCAACCTCAGCTACTTGTTCGAAGAGGCGGGCGTGCTCGAGGACGCCATGCGCGCGCTCCTCGGCTGGCTCTCCGAGGGCAAGCTCACGGCGCCGCCGGTGCGTACCTATCCGCTCGACGAAGTGGCCGACGCGCATCGGGCTCTGGAGTCCGGCACCACCGTCGGCAAGCTCGTGCTCGTGCCCTGACCCAGGGGGGCCTACTTGATGGTCTCGAGCTTCTTGTCGCCGTAGCGGGCCTTCAGGTAGCTGCGCAGCGTGAAGGCCTCCGGGCCGTAGTGGTCGACGGTGCCGTCGGGCCAGCGAATATCCAGGGACGCGGTGTTCTTGGCGTCCTTGCAGGCGCCCAGATCGCCGAGACCGAAGAGCAGCGTGCTGCCGTCGATGGAGTCGTAGGTGCCGCGGCTCGACTTCTTCTCGCGCACGACGACGCGGTCACCGATGCGCACCGTGACCTTGGTGCCGAAGGCGTCGGTGTGGATCTTCTTGCCGTCGCCCCGCACTTGCACGGCGAGCCAGGTGTTCTTCTGGCCCAGCGTGTTCTCGAACATCATGTTGGCGCGGCCCCCGCTGATGTCGCGGGCCCCGAAGAGCAAGTCGGCGTCGCCGTCGTGATCGATGTCCGCCCAGGCTAGGTTCTGGCCGGCCTTGCCGCGGGTGGCGCCGGCGCTGGTGTCGTTGACGCCGGAGACGAGGCCCACGCTCTGGAACTGTCCATCGGCGCTTTGGTGAAAGAGTCCAAAATACCCTTTCTGATCGATGTTGCTGAAGGCGCTCTCGTACTTGTCGGTGCGGGTGAGCGCCAGGTCGGCGCGACCGTCGTTGTCGTAGTCCACGATGGCGGCGTCGATGTCGCCTTCGTTGAACGGCAAGCCGCGGTCGAGAAACTGATTTTCGAAGGCGAAGCCGCCGTCTTTGCCCTTGTTCACCAGGAGCTGGCTGGGGTCGCTCCAGAGGCGGCTGTTGTCGGAGCCGTCGGCGTGGCTGATGGTGGCGAGCCAGATGTCCGGCAGTCCGTCGCCGGTGATGTCGGCGCAGTCGATTCCGAAGCCGTTGCTGCCGACGATCTTGTCGGGGGTCACGTTCTCGGGGTTGCGGCCCTTGCCGGTCTGCGTGTTGTAGTAGTTGCCGGTGGCGAGCGCGTGAAAGCCGCGATCCTGGGCGACGTTCACGAAGTGCCCCTGGCCGTCGTTCTCCCACAGGTGGTTCCACCCGTTCTTGATGCTCACGCCGTAGGTGGCGACGAGCACGTCGAGGTCACCGTCGTCGTCGTAGTCACAGGCCACGAGGCCGTTCACCGGCTGCGCCGGGGCGCCCGGGAGCTGGTCCTTGCTCACGTCGCGGAAGGTGCCGTCGCCGTTGCCGAGCAGCAGCGAGCTCTTCACCGCGTAGCTGGTCTGCCCGTTCCCCAGGAAGAGGTCCACCTTGCCGTCGCCGTCGAAGTCGCCGAAGACCGCGTTTCCGGTGTACTTGATGCCCTCCACGCCGCTGCCCGCGCGGGGCGTGAAGTGCCCTTGGCCGTCGTTGAGGAGCAGCACGTTGGTCTGCCCGGTGAGGTCGATGTCGAGCCCGGCGAAGCAATCCTCGTCGCCGTCGTTGTCGACGTCGCCGAACACGAAGAACCCCGCTTGCACGCCGCGGAGGCCGCTCGCATCGGACACGTCCTCGAACGTGCCGTCGTGCTTGTTGCGGAAGACCAGGTTCTCGTAAGGAATGCCCGCCATGGGGTTGGGGAAGAGCGAGTGCATCACCGCGTCGTCCCAGCCGTCGCCGTCGATGTCGACCATCGCCAGGCGGCTGTGGTCGTTGATGGGGATCGGCTTCTCGGGCGCCGCTACGAAGTTCCCCTTCTGGATGCCCGCCCTCTCCGACACGTCGCGGAAGAAGTCCTTGTCCGCGCTCGTGAAGGCGGCCTCGCTGCAGGCCGTCCCCGGGGGCGGCGCTGCGTCGGGCTTCGGAGCAGGGTCGGCGTTCTGGCTACTGCACGCCACTGCGACCAGCGCCGTCAGCGCGAGCGACGTCGTGGGGCCGCGGTACCGAGAGAACGGCTTGGAAAATTGCATTCCGTGCCATATACCTCGGTTTGGCCGAGGTGCAAGGTCGCCAAGCGCCGCAAAAAGAACGACGCGCGAGCTTCCCTGCGGGAGGCTCGCGCGCATCGTCGCTGGCTCGATGGGACGTTACTGCGTCACTTCCAGGGTGTACCGACCGGTGATGAAGGCCGGCGGCTCACCAGCCTTGGCGCGAATCGGAAGGCCGGCGAACTGGTGCTGGAGGACGAGATACTGGCCGCCCACCAGGTCCTTGGCGTCGATCTGGCAGTTGGCGCCCGGGGTCGTGGTGTAGTTCTCGCCCACGCGCTCGCCGGAGGCGTCGATGAGCTCCACGTCGCAGAGATAGTCGGCGGGGGCATTGGAGAGCTTGATGGTGGCGTTGCCCGCCCCGAGCGTGACCTTGTAGTAGTCGGAGTCGTCACCCACGGAGAGCTCGGTGTTCGGCGAGTGCGCCGCGGCGGAGGCCTGAATGGGCGTGCCGAGCGCGATGACCTTGGCGTCTTCCTTGCGGTTGTTGGGCTCGAAGGCATCGTTGATCTTGGTGTAGTCGAGCCGCATGTCGTAGCTGAAGCGGGTGCCGGCGCCGGCGAAGCGATTCACCTGCACCCGGTACTTGGCGCCCGGTGTGACCGTGAACCAGGCCTTGATGCTCGCGCCCTCGTCGGTGGTGTACGTATCGACCAGGCCAGCGTTGTCGGCAGCGGAGTAGACGATGAGCTCCGCCAGACCGTTGCTCGACACGTTGCTGATGTTCACCTGCACGTAGCCGCCGGCCGCATCGGCGGGGGCCGTGAGCTCGAAGAAGTCCAACAGATCGCTGCCGTCGGGGTTCGACACGCAGAGGCCCGTGTAGCTGGTGTTCACGTCCACGGCCTTGGCTTGCTCGCGCGTGTCGTTGGGCTCGCCGAAGTCGCACCCGGCCACCACGGAGCCGCTGGAACCACTGGAGCCGGAGCTGCCGCTGGAGCCGGAGCTGCCGCTGGAGCCGGAGCTGCCGCTGGAGCCGGAGCTGCCGCTGGAGCCGGGCGTGCCCGTGGAGATGGTGCAACCGCTGACGAGCGCCGAGCCAACGAGGAGAAGCGAAAGGGTCGTGCGAAGGTTCATGGGGATTGGACGACGGCCCGCCGGGGCGCATGCACGCGATCGCCGTCATCGGAACGGATGACGCGTTGGAACGCTTCGAAATGAATGCAGAAAGCGGCGCGCGACGTTTCCCCTCGAGTGCGCTATTCGTAAATTCGCGTGCCCCACTACGCCCTCGCGCTGGTCTTCGTTCTCGTTCCGCTCCTGGCCATCGTCCTCGCCTCGCGCGACGTGCGGACGTGGCTACGGGGCACCGGCAGCATCCGCCAGACGCTCTCCAACGCCGGCGTGGGCATCCTGTTCCTCCTCACCCAGCTCCTGCTGCGCGGCACGCTCCTGGCGGCCTTCGCGGGCGTTGCCGCGCTCGTGCCGTGGAAGCTCCCGAACGCACCGGCCTCGTACGTCCTCGCGTTCGTGCTCCTCGACTTCGTCTACTACGTGCAGCACCGGCTCGAGCACGGGGTGCCGCTCCTGTGGGCCATTCACTCGGTGCACCACCAGTCGCGCGACTACAACCTCTCGGTCTCGTTCCGCGTGGGCATGCTCACGTCCATCTCGACCCTCTCTTTCCATGCGCTGCTCACGCTCGCCGGCGTGAGCGCGGCCATGTACGCGGTAGTGGTGACCATCCACGGCGTGCTCCTGTTCGGCCTGCACGCGCGCACCAAATTCACCCTGGGGCCCGGGCGCTTTTTCAACGCGCCGGTGTTTCACCGGGTGCACCACGGGGCGGAGGCCATGTACATCGACAAGAACTTCGGGGGCGTGCTGCTCCTGTGGGACCGCATCTTCGGCACCTTCGCGCCCTACACCGAGGAGCCGAGCTTCGGCGTGGCCGGCGAGCCCTCGCACCGGAATCCGGTCCTCGCCAACTTCACGCCGTTCGCGCTCCTGGCGGAGCGCCTGCGGACCAAGCGCACGCTGGGCGCCAAGCTGCGCGCCCTCTTCGTGCGCGACGACACGGAAAAGCCGGGGTAGAGCCGGAGCCGTTTCGTCTTCTCTGGTGGCGCGAAGCGTGATTTATCCGAAGGCCTCGTGTGGGTCGACGACAAGCGCAGCTGGTTGCGAACGGTGCTCTACGGCGGCGCGTCGCTTCCGCGCATCTGGGGTCGCGTTCTGGTGATCACCGGGCTCTCGGTGGTGACCACCGTGCTGTACCAGGAGATCGACGCGCTCCACATCAGCCTCACCGCCACGCCCTTCACCCTCATCGGCTTGCCGCTCGGCATCTTCCTGGGCTTTCGCAACACGTCGGCCTACGACCGCTTCTGGGAGGGGCGCAAGCTCTGGGGTGCGCTGGTGAACAACACCCGCAGCCTCACCCGGCAGGTGCTCACGCTCTTCGCGCCCCAGGCGCCGGACGAGGCAGCCGAGGTGCTGGCTTTCCAGCGGAAGTACGTGCACACCACCGTGGCCTTCGTGCACGCCCTGCGCGCGTTCCTGCGCGATCAGCCGGTGGTGCCCCACCGCGACAACACCCTCGAGACCGATGCGTTTGCGCGCGTCGCGGGGGAGCCCAACCCTCCCTACGGCATGCTCCAGCATCTGGGTGAGATGCTCCGGGAGGCCCGCGACCGTAGCTGGATTCACCCGTATCACGTCCCCATGATCGAGAGCTCGCTCGGGGCACTCACCGACATCCAGGGCGCCTGCGAGCGCATCAAGGGCACGCCGATCCCGTTCTCGTACACGGTGCTCCTTCACCGCATCGTGGCCGTCTATTGCTTGCTCCTGCCGTTCGGGCTGGTCGACACCATTCACTGGGCCACGCCGGTGGTGGTGCTCTTCGTGAGCTACGCCTTCTTCGGGCTCGACGCGGTGGGCGACGAGATCGAGCAGCCTTTCGGGCTCGACACCAACGACCTCCCGCTCACCACGCTCTCGCGCAACATCGAGGTCACGCTCCGGCAGCGGCTCGGCGAGACCAACGTGCCCAAGCCCACCCGGCCCCGGCGCGGCGTCTTGCACTGAATCGAGAGCCGGCGGCGCGGCGGCTCGGGCAGCGCGCGGAATTTTGGTCACACAGCAGCCCTCCTCTGCGACGGTAGGCCATGCGGTTCGCTTTCTCGTCTTGCGCAGTGGTTCTCGCGATCGTCGGCTGCGGCGGAGCCGCCCCCGCCCCGGCTGCGCCGGCCAAGGTCGCGGCAGGGCCCGACGTACAGGTGGAGCGGGTAGCTCCGGTC
>Ga0075163_10006754_pt1 | contig 15223 bp, 13 predicted proteins | sample JI1023141ADNA_FD_71478 | JGI IMG/M metagenome (GOLD analysis project Ga0075163, IMG submission 71478) | Wastewater effluent complex algal communities from Wisconsin, to seasonally profile nutrient transformation and Carbon sequestration -... | ecosystem: Engineered > WWTP > Effluent > Algae... | reverse complement strand
GACGGCATCCAGGTGGAGCTTGGGCTCCTGCCCCTGGAGTCCGCCGCCGCGCCCGCCGTCACGGGCGTAGCTGACGGCACGCTCACGCTCACCGGCACGGCGAGCGGCACTGCTCGCACGCTCGGCACCGCCGGGGGCTCCATTGCGCTCTCGGGCAGCGCTGCGGGCACGCCGCGCACGTTCGGCACCGCAGCAGGGTCCATCGTGCTGTTCGACTCCGTGTCGGGTCGGCCCACGGTGCGGGGCACGGCCGTCGGCGCGATCGGCCTCAGCGGCACGGCGAGCGGCACTGCACGCACCTCGGGCACGGCCGCGGGCTCGCTCGCGCTCACCGGCACGGCTGCTGGAGTGCCGCGCACGCCAGGGTCTGCGGCGGGCTCGCTCACGCTGAGCGGGAGCGCAGCAGGCACGCCGCGGGTGTACGCAACTGCGGCGGGCTCGCTCGCTCTCGCAGGCACCGCCGTCGGCTCCTCGCGCACGTTCGGCACAGCAGCGGGCACGCTCGCCCTCTCGGGCACCGCCGTCGGCACGCCGCGCACTCGGGGCACCGCTGCAGGCTCGCTGACGCTGAGCGGAACAGCGCTCGGTCGCCCGCGGGTGTACGGCACCGCCGCCAGCTCGCTCACGCTCACGGGCACAGCGGGCGGGAGGCGCTACGCCGTCGGCACTGCGGCGGGCAGCATCACGCTGGCGGGCACAGCGAGCGGACGCCCCCGGACGTTCGGCACCGCTGCGGGCTCGGTCGCTGTTGCGGGCACCGTCGTCGGGAAGCGCGCGACTCGTGGCAGCGCCGCGGGCAGCGTGGCGCTCTCGGGCACCGCCGTCGGTCGCCGCCGCACGTTCGGCGCAGGCGTCGGGGCAATCGGCCTCGCGGGCACAGCGCTCGGCACGGCACGCACTCCGGGAAGTGCAGCCGGTGCGCTGACGCTGAGCGGCACCGTGCTCGGCAAGGTGCGGGTGTACGGCACTGCGGCCAAGACCATCGCGCTCTCGGGCACCGCTGCGGGTGTGCCGCGGGTGTACGCAACGGGAGCGGGCACGCTCTCGCTCACCGGCACCGCGGCCGGTCGCCCGCGCACGCTCGGCACCGCCGCGGGGACGCTCTCGCTGACCGGCACTGCGAGCGGCACGGCACGCACAACGGGCACCGCTGCTGGGTCCGTTGCTCTCGCTGGCACGGCGATCGGACGGCCGCGGGTGTACGGAGCGCTCGTCGGTGCGCTCACGCTCGCAGGCACCGTGCTCGGGCGTCGGCGCACCGCGGGCAGCGCCGCGGGGTCGATCAGCCTCTCGGGCACGGCGTCGGGCAAGCCGCGCACGTTCGGGTCGGCCATCGGCGCGATCGTCATCACCGACTCCGTGTCGGGCCGTCCCACCGTGCGCGGCACGGCAGTCGGCACCATCGGCGTGTCGGGCACGGCTGCTGGCCGTCCCCGTGTGCTCGCCACAGCAGCGGGCTCGATCACGCTGGCGGGCACAGCGTCGGGCACGACGGCACACACGATCCAGGGCACGGCTGCGGGCTCCATCGGGCTGAGCGGCACCGCCGTCGGTAGGCCGCGGGTGTACGCGACGGCTGCGGGCTCGCTCTCGCTGGCCGGGACGGCACTCGGCGCGCCCCGCACTCGAGGCACTGCAGCCGGGTCGGTTGGGCTCTCGGGCACTGCGCTCGGTCGCCCTCGCGTCTACGGGGCGGCGAGCGGGTCGCTGCCGCTGGCTGGGGCCGCGCTGGGCATCGACCGCTCTCTCGGGGCCGCAACGGGCGCAGCGACGCTCTCGGGGGCAGCTACGGGCCGTGTCCGAGTGCACGGCACAGCGTCGAAGGCGCTCACGCTCACCGGCACCGCTCTCGGCAAGCCGCGCACGTTCGGCACTGCTGCAGGCTCGGTCACGCTCTCGGGGGCAGCGCTCGGGCGACCGCGCGTGCACGGGACCGGGAGCGGGTCGCTGGGGCTGGCGGGGGCCGCGCTGGGCCGCGCACGCTCGCTCGGTGCCGCACAGGGCGGAATCGGGCTCTCGGGGGCAGCTACCGGTCGTGTGCGTGTGTACGGCGCTGCCGTCAGCGCTCTCGTGCTCTCGGGGACGGCTCTCGGCAAGCCGCGCACGTTCGGGACGGCCACCGGCTCCATCGGGGCGTCGGGGACGGCTGCGGGACGGCCACGAGTCCGCGGGGCTGCTGCCGGTGCGATCGGGCTCGTCGGCACGGTGCTCGGCAAGGTGCGGCACTCCGCAGCCGCCTCCGGGGTCCTCGCGCTCGTCGGCACCGTGTCGGGCCGACGCCGCACGTTCGGCACAGCAGCGGGAGCGCTCTCCCCCGCGGGCACGGCGATCGGCAAGCCCACGACGTTCGGCACAGCAGCCGGTGCGCTCTCGCTCAGCGGCACTGCTGCCTCGGTCACGATCGTCGTCGCTACCGGCAACGGCAGCATCACCGTGCTCGGCGTCGCTGTCGGCACAGCGACACACCCGAGCGCTGCTGCGGGCACCATCACGATCACCGGCACGGCGTACGGGGCACGGAGCATCAGCGGGGCCGCTGCTGGGGAGCTGACGCTCGTCGGCACAGCACGAGGCGAGCGCCACGCCGCCGACGCTGACGCTGCGGGCACCATCTCGTTCACCGGCACTGCTGCGGGCGTCGTCACCGTCATCGGCCTCGGGCTCGGCGTCATCCGGCTGCTCGGCACGCTCACCATGCCCCCGCGTGCATCGCAGGGCACCGGGTGCCTGGACGAGAGCGCCTCCACCGTGGCGCTGCTCGAGGCCGTTGCCACCGTCGAGCTGGTCGAGGGCTGGGCCGCTGCAGCGCTGCGCGAGAGCGCCGCCTCCGCAGAGGTGCAGGAGAGCTGGGCTACGGTTGGCATGCGAATCACTCGGGAGTGCTGATGACGACCAACGACATGCGCAGGATCGGCCAGCAGTCCGTCTGGACCGCCACGTTCCGCGACGACGCCAAGGTGCTGTGCGACCCCAACTCGGTCACGTTCAAGTGGCAGAAGGTCGGGTCGGGCGACGCCCCGGCAGTGTTCGTGTACGGCACCAACAGCGAGGTGGAGCGGGTGTCGGTCGGGGTCTACCGGTTCACGTCCCCCTACTACGAGGCATCGGGCCGGTACGTGTGCTGGTGCGAGTCCACCGGCCCGCGCACGAGCAACGAGCAGGTCACTGAGGTGTCGTCGCGCACGCTGGTCGAGGGTCCGTGAACGAGTCGGCGTTCAACGTCGCGGTGTACGTGCGCGACTACCTGCTCGAGGTGTTCAAGGCGTGCGGGCGTCCGCTCGGTCGGTCGCTCATCGCTGTGGGTGGCATCACCGTGGACAACGCGGACAGCGGGCTGCTCGTCGTCGCGCCGTCGCGTGTGTTCCCCGCGACGACGCCGTTCCCGACCGAGATGCAGATGACCGGGCTGCAGTACGCGGACCTCATCGGCGTCGAGTTCATCGTCCAGATCCACCAGTGCGTGCCCGTGCTCACGGAGACGGGGGCTGTGCCGTCGGCCGAGGTGCAGGAGGCGGCGCACCGTGTGCTGCTCGATGACTCGGCAGTGCTGTGGCGAGCGCTGTGGTCCGACGAGCTGCTCGGTGACGAGTGGGAGCGCTCGAACGTGGACATGACGTTCCCCGAGCCGCTCGGCGGGTATGGCGCTGTGGAGGCTCGGTTCTCGCTCGGCCTCACCCAGTACGACTGGTGCCTGCCGTGCAACGGTGCAGACGAGGGCGAGGTGTGAGGTGCCGGTCTCGATCACGTTCAACGGGGCCGCGATCCGCTCGCTCGCCATCCAGGCGTCGTCCGACGACCTGAGGGTGCGAGCCAACCGGGTGCTCTCGGCTGCACGAGCCAAGGCCCCCGTGGATCGAGGCGCGCTGCGCGCCTCGCTGGCCGTCGAGTTCACACGAGATGGGGACACGCCCGTCGCACGGATCGGCTCCAACCTCGACTACGCCATCTTCGTGCACGAGGGCACCGGCATCTACGGCCCGCGGGGCACGCCGATCGTTCCGCGGAACGGCCGCTTCCTCGTGTTCACGCCGCGGGGCGGCGGGGGCAAGGTGTTCGCTCGGTCGGTGCGGGGCATGCCCGGTCGCCCGTTCCTCAGGGACGCACTCGACGCTGCCCGCTAGTCGTTCACGTGACTATCCTCACGCCCATGACAGCACCGTTCCAAGGCAAGACGTTCCAGACTGCAGCACGCAGACGCAACGGCACCCCGCTCGTGTTCAAGGTCGAGCACTGGGGCCCGAGCCCCGAGGACGGCTCCATCGGTCCGCTCGACGTGGAGCTGCGGATCGACCCGATGGTGGACACGGTGCGAGTGGGCGCAGCGTTCGGTGGGTTCGGTTCGATGCTCACCTCGTTCAACGACGACGACATCCCGGCAGAGGAGAAGCTCGCTCGCCTCGACCGAGCGCTCCCGCAGGCGCGCAAGGCGCTCCGCGACTGCCTCGTGCCGCACGACCGAGCGCTGTACGACTCGGTGGTGGAGTGCATCAACGTGTCGATGATCGGTGAACTCGTGCAGTGGATGACGCAGGAGCTGTCCGGGCTGGACCCTACGAAACGGGCATCGTCCTCGGATGGATCGGTGCCAACTGGCTCGCCTTCGACGGATGGTGCGCCGCTCGAGGAGTAGACCCCGCCGAGTTGCCGTTCGGTCGGGCGTGTGCGCTGTACCTGTTCTCGCTGCGCGACGGTGCGAGCGAGGAACGTAACGACGAGATTGATGATGCACTGACGCCTCCGGCTGGGTGGCGCAACCCGACGACCGGCCTCCCTGACGGGTTTGATGACGAGGAAGCCGAGTGGGAGATGTGGCAGGCGTCGGCTCGGTGAGGCACCCCGGGGCGTGCGCTGCGCCCATCTAGACTTCGCGGCATGGCCTCCAACAACATCGCGTCGGCGTTCGTGGAGCTGCGCGGTGACTTCTCCAAGTTTGCAGGGGACGTGTCCACCGGGATCGAGAAGGCGCTCGCGGGGGTGAACGCTGACGCCGACAAGGCGGGCGAGCAGATCGAGGCAGCGTTCAAGGAGGCTGCTGCGCAGGCCGACGTTGCGCTCGGCACCATCGGCGGCGCTGACGTGTTCGGTGACCTCGGGGCGGGCGCACAGCGCGCGGGCGAGCAGATCGAGGGAGCGATGAAGGAGGCGGCGTCGCAGTCCGACGCACACCTCGACTCCATCGGCGGGGCCGACGTGTGGTCGGACGTGACGGCTGAGGCCGAGCGAGCGGGCGAGAAGATCGAGGGCTCCATGAAGGAGGCCGCTCGGCAGTCCGAGGCGCACCTCCGGGGCATCGACGCCAACGTCGGTGGCGGGATGCTGTCGAAGGCCGGGGTCGCTATGGCCGGGTTCGGCTACCTCGGCGGGGTGGCGCTCAAGTCGGTCATCACGAACGCCTCGGACCTCGGGGAGTCGATCAACGCTGTGAACGTCACGTTCGGTGACGCTGCGGCGGGCATCACGCAGCTCGGGGAAGAGGCGGCAACGAGCGTCGGGCTCTCGCAGTCCCAGTTCAACGGCCTTGCTGTGCAGTTCTCATCGTTCGCCACCACGATCGCCGGGGAGGGTGGCGACGTGGTGGGGACGATGGACGACATGACGACGCGGGCCGCGGACTTCGCGTCGGTGATGAACCTCGAGGTGGCCGACGCTGCAGCGCTGTTCCAGTCGGGCCTTGCCGGTGAGACCGAGGGCCTCAAGAAGTTCGGCATCGACCTGTCCGCTGCTGCTGTGGAGGCATACGCACTCTCGTCGGGCATCTGGGACGGCACCGGCGCGATGACGAACGCTGAGCAGGTGCAGGCACGGTACGGGCTGCTCATGGAGTCCACGGCCAAGACGGCCGGTGACTTCGCGAACACGTCCGACGGGCTCGCCAACAGCCAGCGCATCATGAAGGCGAACCTCGCTGACGCAGCAGCCACGATCGGAACGGCACTGCTGCCGATCCTCGCGCAGCTCGTGACGTTCTTCTCCACCTCCGTCATCCCGTTCCTGCAGGAGTACGTGCCCAAGGCCATCGACGTGCTCGCCACAGCGTTCAACGCCGTCAAGGACGCGATCGGGTTCGTCATCGAGAACATCGAGTTCTTCATCCCGGTGCTCGCGGGCATCGCGATCGCCATCCTCGCCTCCGTCGTCCCGGCGTTCATTGCATGGGCAACGAGCGCGGGCGCTGCTGCTGCGGCGTCGATCGCTGCTGCTGCCCCGTTCATCGCTGTGGGCGCAGCCATCGCTGCCGTGGGCGTAGCGCTCGTGTGGGCGTATCAGAATGTGGACTGGTTCCGCACTGCTGTTGACGCCGTGGTGCAGTGGTTCAAGACCGTGTTCATCCCCGCCATGAAGTCGGTGTGGGACGGTGTGGTGGCCGGTGCGAAGGCCATGGCCGAGTTCTTCGTCAACACGGTGTGGCCGATGATGCAACGAGTGTGGGACGCCATCCGCACCGGGGCGCAGGCGCTCGCCACGTTCTTCATGACGTACGTGTGGCCGGTGCTGCAGTCGGTGTGGGACGGCATCGTCACCGGCGTGCAGGCCGTCGCGACGTTCTTCTCGGGCACGTTCCTGCCCGCCGTGCAGACGGTGTGGTCCGCGGTCGTGGAGGCTGCTCAGTCGTTCTGGACGAAGACCGAGGGCTTGCGCGGGTTCCTCGTGGACGCGTTCAACACGGCCATCACCGTTGTGGGCACCGTCATCGGCACGCTGACGACTGCGTTCGGCGTCGTGGTGGAGGCTGCGCAAGCGGTGTGGACGAAGACGGAGGGCCTGCGCGGGTTCCTCGCTGACGCGTTCACGGTGGCCGTCAACGCAGTGAAGCTCGGCCTCGATATCTGGAAGCTCGCGTTCGACGCCGTGGTGGCTGCTGCTGACGCCGTGTGGACCAAGACGGAGAGCCTGCGCTCGTTCCTCTCCAACGCCTTCAAGCTCGGCGTGGACATTGCGAAGCTCGCCATCGACGCCATCTCGAACGCGCTCGTGTGGCTGTTCGGTGTGGCGCAGAACGCGTGGGATAAGACCGAGGGCCTGCGCGGGTTCATCGCTGGGGCGTTCAAGACCGGCATCGACGTGGGCAAGACGGCCATCGACGCAGTGAGCACAGCGCTGCAGGCTGTGTTTGGGTTCGCTCAGGACGTGTGGGACAAGACGGAGGGCGTCCGGGCGTTCTTTGTCGGCGCGTTCAAGACCGGCATCGACGTGGCAGTGTCCGCCATCGGAACGATCGGCGGGGCGTTCCAGTCGGTGATCGGGTTCCTCGACTCGATCATCAGCAAGGCGCAGACGGCAGTCGATTGGCTGCAGCGAGCCATGGGCACTCCTCAGGGGTCCATCGCAGCGGGGGCGGTGTTCGGTCCCGCCGGTGGCTCCAGCTCGGGCGGCAGCTCGGGCGGGGCGTACGGCAAGCCTGGGTCCGGTGGCGGGGCGAAGGCCGACGGCACCAACTTCGCACCCGGTGGGCGCACGCTCGTCGGTGAGCGCGGCCCCGAGTACGTGGACCTGCCCCGGGGTTCCAAGGTGTGGTCGTCCGAGCAGTCGGCACGCATGGGCGGGGCGCTCGTGCACATCGGCAGCGCTACGTTCGTGGGGCGCACGGACGCAGACCGAGTTGCGCAGGCCGTGAACGCTGCGCTGATGTCGAGAGGATGACGCATGGGGCTGGTGCTGGTGGACGACGTGCTCGGGGAGTTGGAGCTGAGGGAGGATCCCTACGTCGTCGTGGACTGGGAGATCGGTCCGCGCGAGGTGCGCACCGTCGCTCGCCCCCGTGCGCTCGCTGACGGCCAGATTGACGACACACGGTTCCTCGGGGCTCGTGCTGTCACCGTGAGTGTGCGCCTCAACGAGAAGGGGTCGTGTGCTGCGGGGCTCACGACACAGGCGCTGTACGACCGGCTGATGCCGTACCTCTCGGCGCGGCGTCGGCCACGCCTCCGGTGGGAGCTGCCCGGCGATCCGGGCGTCGTGCGTGAGCTGACGGTGCGCGGGGAGGGCGCACCGATCCTCGTCCAGCAGGCGAAGCACCCGTTCATCATGTGCCAGTTCACTGCGCCCGAGGGCGAGATCACGAGCGTCGATCCGAAGACCGTCACCATCGCGCCGTCCGAGGACACGGAGGCGGGCCGGTCGTACGACCTCGCCTACCCCCGGTCCTACCCGGCGTCGCTCGGCCTCGGTGCTCGAACCGTCACCAACGGGGGCAACGAGCGAGCGCACTGGCAGTGCGTCATCTACGGCACGTGCACGGACCCGGTGCTCGAGGTGAACGGGCACGCCATCGAGATGACGCTCTCGCTCGTGGCGGGGCAGTTCCTCACCATCGACACGAGGGAGCGGACGATCCTGTTCGGCAACGACCCGACCGAGCCCCGAGCGCACCTCTCGAACTACACGGACTGGGCGTGGGACGACCTGCTGCTCGAAGGCGGCGACAACGCAGTGAGGTTCACCGCCACCACGCTCGGCTCCGGTGGGTCGGCACGCATGACGTTCCGCGACACGTGGTGCTGACGTGAGCGCACGGATCGAGATCGGCGTGGGCCCGTCGTCAGGAGCGGGGCCAACGCAGTTCGTCACGGCGTTCGAGGGCGGCAAGGTCGTCGTCCCGCTGAGCGGCGCGCCGGAGGTGTCGTTCACGATGCCCGGCAACTCGCCAGCAGCGGGCATCAGCGACGGGCTCGCGACGGACGTGTGGGTCTACAAGACTGGCGCGCTGTGGCAGCGCTGCCGGATGCTCCCGCTCGCTCAGTCGTGGAACGAGCACGGTGACGACACGGTGTCGGTGAGGGCTGTCGGGTACCGGCGTCTCGTGGAGAAGCGGCACCTCGTCACGTCGCCCGCCCCGTCGTTCTCGGCCACCGACCAGGGCGCGATCATGTGGGCGTTCATCGAGCACACGCAGGCGACTGCGGGCGGCGACCTCGGCATCACTGCGGGCACGTACACGACGGGGGTGCTGCGCGACCGCAACGAGTACGCCATCGGGGACAACCTCGGCACGCTCATGGGCAACCTGTCCGACGTGCTCGACGGGTGCTGGTGGGGCATCGACGCGAACCTCGTGTTCACGGCTCGCATGTGGACCGACTTCCCGACGCGGACGGAGCGCATCACGCACGGCTCGAACGCCCGGAGCCTCAACCGGGACCCGACCGACGGCTTCACGAACGCTGCCGGTGCTCTCGGCTCGACGCAGGACACGGTGGCGCACTGGGTGGAGGCTGCGGACGTGGCGACCGACCCTCGTGGCCGGTGGGAGGCGTTCGACTCGTCGCACGGCTCCGTCACCGTGCAGGGCACCGTCAACGACTACGCAGAGGGCCTGCTGTTCACCGGCTCCTACCCGCCGTCGCTGTGGACAGTGGCGCTCGACCCCGCGGCGTTCTTCGAGGGCTCATCGAACTACGAGGCCGGTGACCTCGTGACGATCGTGGTGCCCCGCTCGGCGGCGAACGAGGTGGGCGTGCCCCCGGTGCACGTCATCGCGCAGGTGACCGAGCTGTCCGTATCGTTCGACTCGAACGGCGGGCACGAGGTGCAGCTCGCAGCGAGCGAGCAGGGAGTGGCAGCGTGACGATCGGCAAGGCAGGCGAGGGCGCAGTCAACGCCACCGATCGTTACGCGACGATGCTCGCGGACCTCATGCGCCGGGTCGGGAACATCGAGCGCCTCGGGCACGTGCACCCGCAGCGCAACTGGCCGCACAACTCGGGCGACGTGATCTCCACGATTCGCTCGTCCGCTCCCGACGGGTGGCTGCTGATCGACGGCACGCTCCACGTCGGTGCCGCCACGTCGATGCCCGACCTGTGGGACGCAGCACCGGCCTCGTGGAAGGTCGGGTCCGACCTGCAGTTCCCCGACGCACGAGGGCGTGTCGTGATGGCTGCGGGCACGGGGGCGGGGCTCACGGCGCGCACGCTCGGCACGCTCGTCGGCGTCGAGTCGGTGACGCTCACGGCTGCACAGTCCGGGCTCCCTGCGCACAACCACACGCAGAACTCGCACACGCACACCGGCGTGGCGCACACGCACGTGCAGGACGCCCACACCCACACGGGGGTGAGCCACACGCACACCCAGGACGCTCACACCCACACGGGCATCGCGCACACGCACACGCAGGACGCCCACAACCACACGCAGAACAGCCACACGCACAGCGAAGCGGCGCACACTCACTCGATCACGCACGACCACCCGAGCGGCACCACCGGCACCGTGTCGTCGGACCACACGCACACGTTCTCGGGCACCACGTCGGGCTTCTCCAACTCGCACACCCACGGCCCCGGCACCGGCAACACGTTCATCACGCAGTTCTCGACCGGCAGCGCTGGGCTCTCGGTGGTTGCTGGACCGGCACAGCCCGACTCGTCCGCAGCGACAACGGGGTGGGCCAACCAGGACCACACGCACACCTACTCGGGCACCACGAGCGGCATCAGCGCCAATCACAGCCACTCGTTCGACGTGGCGAACTTCACCGGCAACTCGGGCAACGCCTCGGGCACGATCCTGAGCGCCACGACGGCCACCAACATCGCGGCCACGGCCACCAACCAGTCCACGACGGCAGGCGTGAACAGCGCGACGGCAACCAACCAGGCGACGACGGCGGGCGTCAACTCGGCCACGGCCACCAACCAGTCCACGACCGCGGGCGTGAACGCTGCAACGGCAACGAACATCGCGAGCACTGCTGCGGACGCTGCGTCCTCGCACACGAACGTGCAGCCGTCGCTGGTGCTCAACCTCATCGTCAAGATCTGAACCCCCGGGTGGCGTAGCCTGACGGCATGGCACACGAAGACGACGACGAGTCCTTCGACGCATCCGACGACGGCGGCACCCCGCACGTGGGCGAGCACGACGTAGCGATCCTCTACGCCGAGCAGCTCGAACGCCTCGCTGCGGCGGGGCTCACCGCCGAGCAGCCGATGACGCTCGTGGGCGATCGGGGCCCCGAGGTCGTCACGCTGCCCGAGAGCGGCACGATCATCCCGACGGGGCAGCAGCCGTGACCGGCATCTGGGCGCACAAGCTGCCCGAGTACCTCGAGCGCTGGGGCGTGCCGTACACCCTCGCGCCGGGGTGGGAGACACGAGCCCGCAAGTCGGGTGGCTTCGCGTCGATGAAGGGTGTCATCGTGCACCACTCGGCGTCCGCGCCGAACACGACGGTGGCAACGGCCGTGAAGTACGCGACGGTGACTGCGCCCGCTGCGCCCATCGGGAACGCGCTCGTCACTCGCACCAAGGACGGCCCGCGGCTCGTGCTGCTCGCTGCTGGGGCGTCGAACACGTCCGGTGCTGGAGGCCCGCTGCTCTCGTCGCGTGGGCTCATCCCGCTCGACACGGCGAACTCGTGCACGTTCAACATCGAGGCCGAGAACAACGGGCGCACCGAACAGTGGCCCGACGACATGCTCGACCTCTACGTGCGCACCGTGTGCGCGGTGCTCGACTGGGCGAACGAGTGCACCCCGGGGGACCCGCTCGGCCCCGGCAACGTGTGGTCACATTTCGAGTGGGCACCCCGACGCAAGATCGACCCCGCGGGCCCGTGCCGCTTCAACGGCAACACGAAGAACGCCAAGTGGAACATGGATCAGTTCCGCGGCGAGGTGTTCATGGCGCTCGTCGCAGCACACGCCCCGGCACCGGCCCCGGTCCTCGAGCTCGCACCGGCCCCGCCCGCTCCACCGGCACCCGCACCGGTCCCCGAGCTGCCGCTGTGTGGCATGCCCCCGGCGCAGCAGCTCGGCGCGCGAGGCGAGGACGTGCGAGCGCTGCAGTGGGCCATGTCGCTGCACGGCTGGTACCCGTACAACCTGGACGGGTCGTACGGTCCGCGCACAGCGCAGGCGGTGCAGAAGATGCAGAAGGCGTGTGTGGCTGCGGGGCTCGACCCCGGCCCCGTCGATGGGGTGTACGGGGCACGCACTCGCTCGGCGTACTGCACGTGGCAGGGCTACCGGCCATAGCAGAGACGGCACCCCGAGCGTGACCTAGGCTGCGCTCGTGACCGTCAACGTGATGTGGCTCCAGAACCCGGACTATCCGGCCAAGCTCGACCGCCAGCTCGTGCAGACGTTGCTGGGCTCACGAGAGCAGGTGTTCGAGGGCCTCGTCGTCACGCAGCACTCCACCGGCGACCTCTCCGTGGACGTGTCCGAGGGCCGCTGCGCCATCGCTGGCGACGACGAACCGGACTCGGGCTACTACGTGGTCGTGGTGGACGCCAACGCCAACGTCGCCATGCCCGCCGCTCCCGGCTCCAACAAGCGCATCGACCTCCTCATCGTGCAGGTGAACGACCCGAACGCAGGCGGCGCTGCGGGCGACAACGCCGTGCTGACGTACGTGTCTGGCACCTCGAGCGCAACGCCCGTCGCGCCGACGGTGCCCGCCTCAGCGCTCGTGCTCGCCAGCGTGCTGCGCACTGCCGGTGACGCTGCGGTCCTGACGGCGCACATCACCGACGTGGCACCGCGAGGCTCGTGGCCGTACACGGTCTCGACTGCTGCCGTCCCGGCCACGCTCCCACCCAATCACCTCTACGTTCGAGTCTGAGGCAGGCGCTCGTGCCGAACATCTCGCCGCGAGGCCTGTTCGCTCGTGCCGGTGCTGCAGCCGTCGCACCGGCCACCTCCGTGTACGCGACGCTCCCCGGCTCCACCGACCCCGCTGACGTGTTGGAGGTGTGGTGCGGCGCAGCCGATGGCACCCCCGTGCTCGTCTACGCATCGCAGCCCGGAGTGCCCCCGACGGCCACAGCGGCGTACTCGTCCGCGACGGGCGTCGTGACCATCGAGTGGGACGCAGACGTGGCCGCGGACGGGTTCGTGGTGAAGCGCGCCGACGGGTCCACGGTGGGCACGGTGGCGGGCTCAGTCGGCACGCTCGTGGACACAGCACCTCGAGCACTGACGGGGGAGTACACGATCACCGGCACGCTCGTCGGGATGGTCGGCACGCCCAAGGCCACCAACTCGCTCGACCTGCGCGAGGCCCCCGTCGTCGTCGCTGCTGTGCTGGAGTCGTCGGTCGTGCTCGGCTGGGCGCACCCGCTCATCGGCCAGCCTCCGTCCGGGTATCGGATCGAGCGCAACGGGTCCACCGTCGCCACCGTGCTGCGCAGCTCGACAACGTGGACCGACACCAACCCGCCCGTCGGCACCGTTGCCACGTACACGGTGACGCCGCTGTGGGCCAACTCGACCACGGCAGCGTCGGACTCGGACACGGAGGCTGTGCCCGCAGCGCCACCGACCGGCGTCACGCTCGCTGCTGTGGGCTCGCTCAACCTGCGCCTGGCGTGGGCACACCCCGGAGGCTCTCGCACCGGGTACGAGGTGGAGCGGTACGTGTCGAGCTGGGCAGCGCACGCCACGCCCGCCTCGAGCGCAACGTCGTCGGACTGGGCGACGAGCGTCCCCGGCTCCATGCGAGTGCGCACGCTCTCGGCGGGCGGGCCGTCGTGGTGGGTGGAGGTCGGTCCGGTCACACCTCTCGCCGGGTCCCCGCCGAGCACGGCAACCGTCACGAGCTGGAAGCCCGAAGCGTCGTACGGCCGCATGGTCGTGCGCGCCACGATGCCCGCCGACGCCAACGTCACGGCATGGCGTCCGCTCGTTGCGAACGGTGCCGGGACGTACACGGATTACACGGGGTGGCTCTCGGCCACACCTGGCGCAGCCGTCAACGCCGCCCCGGTCACGTTCCCCGCAGGCACCGTCGCCAACGTCAAGGTCGAGGTGCGCAACAGCGTCGGCCTCACGAGCACAACGGGCGTCACGTCGTACACCCTCGCCGCCTCCCCGATCGAGATCATGGCGACCGACTCGGGCACCCACCAGTCCCCGCTGGCATGGCGTAACGACTCGCAGCGCAACGCGACGGAGCTGGCGACCGGCTCAGAGTTGGGCGTGCGCGACAACGGAGCCATCTTCCTCTACGGCACGACGATCGCAGCAGCGCTCGCGGGCAAGACGGTCACCGAGATGACCATCGAGTACGTGCGCGAGAACGAGCTGGGCCTCACGTCCGCCGTCACTCCGTTGTTCTGGCTCCACGACCGCACCACCAAGACCGGGACCCCGCAGTACTACGACGGGGGCGTCTCGGAAGCCAACCGGGTCGGCGCCGGCGTGGCCCGCACCGGCACGACGGCCGCACGCTGGTCGCTGCCCGCAGCGTGGATCCCGATCCTGCAGGCGGGAACGTGGAAGGGGCTCGCCATGTGGTCGTTGGACCGGACCGGCAACGCCAACATGGGCACCTATGACAAGTTCTTCATGCACCTGTTCGCCGCGGGCAGCACGGCACTCGGCTCGCCCCCGATGAAGCCCGGTCGTCTGCTCGCCACGCACCTCGGCTGACGCATCGCTGGTGCGGATGACACCCCGGGACTACCGTTCCGGCATGGACTTCCAACCACTCATCGCCTTCGCGTCGCTGCTCGTCGCGCTGATCAACTTCGGTCGGTACCTCTCGGGGCGCGACTGGAACGCCGCCATGACGCAGGTGACTGCGTGGTGCGCAGGCGTCGTCGTGATGATGCTCGCCGCAGAGACCGACTGGGCCTCCGGCATCAACGTCGCCGGGGTGCCGCTCGGCTCGCTGAACGCTGCCTCGCTCATCCTGCTCGGGTTCACCGTCGCTTCGACCGGCTCCGTCCTCGTGGAGTTCAAGAAGGCCATCGACACGACGGACAGCGCCAAGAAGCCCGACCTGTTCCAGTAGCACTGCAGCGCAACAGGCCCCACACCGCCCACGTGCCGCTCTCCCGGCCGATCTCGCCTCGAGCGCACACACACGCCCCAACGCCCGCTGTAGAGCGCACAGCGGCCCACAGCGCTCGGCGTGGCGCACATTAGGCCGGTACGCGAAGCGCCCTCCCGACGGCTGAGGATCGGGAGGGCGCTCGCATTGGAAGCCCCAAGGCAGGTATCCGAACGGTGAGCCTACACCTCGAGCACCAGCGCCCCCATGAACCGAGGGTCCTGCTCGGCAGTGTTGATGCGCTCCAGCTCCACGAGCCACGGTGCGAACGTGAAGTGCCCGCGCCGAGCGAGCGTGCGCAGCCGCCACGGTGCCGCCTCGTACTCGGCCTCGACCCACGACGGGGCGAGCAGCCCGAGCGACTGCGACACCAACGGGTGCTCGTGCACCCACGAGTGCGAGCCCCGGCAGAGGCACACGAGGTTCCACGGCTCCCACGGCCCGCC
>Ga0075163_10006753_pt1 | contig 15223 bp, 12 predicted proteins | sample JI1023141ADNA_FD_71478 | JGI IMG/M metagenome (GOLD analysis project Ga0075163, IMG submission 71478) | Wastewater effluent complex algal communities from Wisconsin, to seasonally profile nutrient transformation and Carbon sequestration -... | ecosystem: Engineered > WWTP > Effluent > Algae... | reverse complement strand
TCGACGGCGCCCTTCTCCTGGTCGACGCCGCCGAAGGGCCGCTCCCCCAGACGCGCTTCGTCCTCAAGAAGTGCCTCGAGCTGAACTTCCCGGTCATCGTGGTCATCAACAAGATCGACCGCAACGACGCCCGCCCCAACGACGTGCTGAACGAGGTCTTCGACCTCTTCGTCGACCTCGAGGCCAGCGAAGCGCAGATGGACTTCCCGGTCATCTACGCCATCGGCCGCGACGGCGTGGCGAAGCGCGAGATGTCCGAGGAGGCCACGTCGCTCAAGCCCCTCTTCGAGACCATCCTCGAGAAGGTGCCCGCCCCCAAGGCCGACGCCGCCGCGCCGCTCCAGATCGTCATCAACAACATCGACCACGACGACTACGTGGGCCGCCTGGCCATCGGCCGCATCGCCGCCGGCACCATCAAGGCCAACCAGCCGGTGGGCGTGCTCAAGGCGAATTCCAAGAACAAGGCTGCCATCAAGGTGCTCACCACCTACGAAGGCCTCAAGCGCACCACCACCAACGAGGCCACCGCGGGCGAGATCATCGCCATCGCCGGCATCGACGACGTGGACGTGGGCGACACCATCGTCGACCTCTCGGAAGGTTGGGAGAGCCGCGCCCTCCCCCGCATCACGGTGGAGCAGCCCACCATCAAGATGCGCATCGGCGTCAACACGTCGCCCTTCGCCGGCAAGTGCAAGCTCTCGAAGTACCTCACCAGCCGTCAGCTCCGCGAGCGCCTCGTGCGCGAGGTTCGCAAGAACCTGGCGCTCCGCTTCGAAGACACCGAGTCGCCCGACACCTTCACGGTGCTCGGCCGCGGTGAGCTCCAGCTCGCCATCCTGGTGGAAACGATGCGCCGCGAAGGCTACGAGATGCAGCTCGGCAACCCCGAGGTCATCACCAAGAGCGAAGACGGCGTCGACTACGAGCCGTACGAGCTCGTGGTGGTCGACGTCCCCGACGCGTACATCGGCGTCGCCACCGAGCGCCTCGGCCTTCGCCGCGGCCGCATGACCAAGATGGGCAACCACGGCCACGGCCGCGCCCGCCTCGAGTTCCGCATTCCCAGCCGCGGCCTCATCGGCTTCCGCGGTGAGTTCCTCACCTCCACCCGCGGCACCGGCCTCCTCACCACCATGTTCGACGGCTGGGAGCCGTGGGGCGGCGTGATGGCCAAGCGGCAGCTGGGCGCGCTCGTCTCCGACCGCCAGGGCGTTTCGACCCCCTACGCCATGAACCACCTCCAGGCGCGCGGCGAGTTCTTCATCAAGCCGGGCGAGCCGGTTTACGAGGGCATGATCGTGGGGGAGCACAACCGCCCCAGCGACTCCGACGTGAACTTCGTCCGGGAGAAGAAGCAGACCAACGTGCGCAACCACGGCAAGGACGACAACGTCGCCCTCGCGGTGCCGCGCTCGCTCTCCATCGAAACCGCCATGGAGTGGATCGACGCCGACGAGCTGGTCGAGGTCACGCCGGACGCAGTGCGCGTGCGCAAGCAGATCCTCCGCTGCAACGTGCGCCCGAAGCGCGCCGAGGCCATCGAGGACGCAGGCGGCGTGAAGACCGCCTCGGTCGCTCCCCCTCCGATGGAGTGAGCAACGCTGCTTGGTAGCGAAGACGGCGCGCGGGAACTTCCCGGGCGCCGTCGCTCTTTTGGGCCCGCGTGAAATTTTCCCAGAGCCCCGGACGACCCGGCTCCCATGGGCGGCATCGGTGCATTTCTCGTGGGCTTCGTGGTCCTCGGCGCGGTGTTCTTTGTGGTCGAACGCAGGTGGCCGGCGCGCATGCCCACTCCGCTCCTGCAGCGGCGGCGGCTCCTCGATCTGGCCTACTGGACGCTGGGGCAAACCGCGGGAAAGTGGATCGCCGAAGGCGTGACCTGGGTGGCGCTCTTGGGTGCGGTGCTGCTCTTGCGCATCCCGCTCCACGACTTCGACACATGGATGGCGAATCGTTCCTTCTTCGGCCACCTGCCCTGGCTCTTGCAAGTGCCGCTGGCGCTCCTGATCTTCGACTTCCTCGGCTACTGGCAGCACCGTCTGATGCACGGCACGCGCCTCTTCCGACTGCACGCGATTCATCATTCAGCGCGGTCGCTGGACTGGCTCTCGGCGGCGCGCAACCATCCGCTGGCGGAGGCCTTCGGACGCGTATGGGCCATCGTGCCGATTCTCTACTTGGGTATCGACCCGCGCATCGTGGCGCCGCTGGTGCCCTTCATCGGATTATGGGGTTTGTTCCTGCACGCCAACGTCGGCTTTCGGCTCCACGCGCTGCGCTACATCGTGGCGACTCCGCATTTCCACCGCTGGCACCACGCCGCCGAGCGCGGGGCACTGGGGAAGAACTTCGCCGGGCTCTTCCCGGTGTGGGATCTGCTCTTCGGCACGTTCTATCTGCCGGATCGACGTCCCATGTTCTTCGGTCTCATCGAGGACGACCTCGAGGATCGCCTGCCCGACACGTTCGTCGGGCAAATGCTCTACCCGTTTCGACGCCGCTGACTCACTCCTCCTTGGGAATGCGCTCCAGGCTCCGACGCTTGGTCAAGAACTCCACGTACTCGCCCATGAAGCGCTTCACCAGGCGCAAGACGGTCTCGTCCTTCAGCTCGCCGTCGGCGCCGAACACGTCCTTTGCGCCGGAGACGTGAACGCGCGCGCCGAGCCACGGGCGCGCACCGAGCGCCAGCACGGACTGCAGCAGCACCGCCTGCGAGAGGAACGTGCCGCCGCGGCCAGGGGTGGCTCCCATGACGGCCACCGCCTTGTCGCCGAACACCCGACGGAGATCGGTGGCCGGGCGCGAGAGCCAGTCGACGGCGTTCTTGAGCACGCCGGGAATCGACTGGTTGTACTCGGGCGTGACGATGAGCACGCCGTCGGCCTGCGCGATCTGATCCTTCAGCGCCGCTACCGCGGCGGGCATGCCCTCGGCCTCCAGGTCTGCGTCGTAGAGCGGGAAGTCGCGGATGGAGACGATGTCGACGACGGCCCCCTCGGGGCAAGCGGCGGCTGCCGCACGCAGCAGCGATGCGTTGAACGACCCTTTGCGCAAGCTTCCGGAAAACCCAACGATACGCGGCATGGATGACCTCTTCAGGTTACGAGAGCGAAGGCCATACCAACGCCCCGCACCCCGGATTTGGCCGAGGATCGAGCCGTGGCATGGGACAAGGTTGCCTCAAAGGGGCGATCTTGCGTCGCCTTCTGCACGGCGTCCACGCTCCTGACGTCGTCGTAAGAAATCGCGTGCCTGCGATACGCGCGTTCAGCCGCCCCACCGGACGTTTCGCGTGGCAACCGAAGGGGCGACCGGTGTGGCGCATTTCCGCGGACGTTCGTCCGGGGCGCGCTATACGGGGCGGCGGCGAGTGGCCCTCCTTTCACGTGCCTCGCCCGGGAGCAGCGATGGCTCGATTCGTAAGGCGAATGGCGTTCACGGCGGTGTTGTTCGGCGCGGTCTTCGGCGGCGCCGCCAGCGGTTGCAACCAGGAGCGCGACCCCATCGATCGCACGCAGCCCAACGGACTCCCCAAGTCGTTCTTCGTCGGGCAGGCCTACGCCGATGCCGCCGACGATCCCGAGTTCTACATGAAGACCACGGTGGTCGACGTCTCCGCCGGCGCCGGCTCGGAGGAGCTCTTCACCAACTCGGACGCCCAGCCCACCGTGCGCATTCGCTGGGAGATCGCCGAGAAGCAGCTGGTCGCCCGCCTCTCCTACGAGCTCATCGACGACACCGACCACAAGGGCGCTAGCAAGAAGATCAACGACGGTCAGGTGGTGGCGGCCTTCCGCATCGACAAGCAATTCGATCTGCGGCGGGAGTACAACCCGTCGACCGGCGAAGAGAACAACGTGGTGGTCGAGAACGACTTCGATCGCCCGTGGTTCTCCCGCGACTGGATCCGCGTGGACTGGTCGGAGAACCTGGTCACCTCGGCCTACAGCCTCGACGCCATCTCGCAGCTCGGGCTCTTCGGAGGCGTGAAATGGGAGTCGCTCCGTTTCATGGTGGCCGACACCGATGCGGAAGACCGCATGACCATCGACAAGGCCGGTGGCTACTTCGACGTGACGGTGAAGGCTCAGGCCAAGCCGCAGATGATCTCCGACCCGGAGTTCGGTGATTTCCCCGCCTGCTGGCTCCTCGATGCTTCGCCGCGCGAGAGCTGCGACCCCAGCGAAGTGAAGCTGCGCATGTCGTTCCGCAAGGTGGTGGACCACGACTACGAGCCCCTCGACTTCGACGGCCAGAAGATGGATCTGTTCGGCTACTTCTCCAGCGACCGCCGGGGCTACGACCGCCGCTACGGCCTGGTGGACGACAAGTGGCATCGCTTCGCCACTCGCTGGAACATCTGGGAGAAGTCCCACACCGACGTGGCCTGCAATACCACGAGCACCACGCCCAGCGGCCAGAGCCCCCACCGGGACGACGACCAGAACGGCACCGAAGACGAGTGCCAAGCCTCGGGCCCGGGCTCGCGCTGCGACGAATTCACCCAGAAGTGCACCATCCCCTTCGCCGCCCGCAAGGTGGTGACGATTCCCTGGTACGTGAACAAGGGCTTCCCGGAAGAGCTGATCGCCGGGGCCCGCAAGGTGGTGGGCGCATGGAACGACGCCATGCGCGTCTCGGTGGTGGCCGCGCGCCTCGCCGAGTGTCGCCGGGTGGGCGAGCAAGGGTGCGAGGCCAAGCTGGGCTGGCCCGAGGCGTGGGCCGACGACTACGTGCCGGCCAAGGACGCGGTGGCGGACGTGTTCGTGCTCTGCCACAATCCTTCGAACCCCGAGACCGACCCCGGCATCTGCGGCAAGGGCGTGGCGCCGCGGCTCGGCGATCTTCGCTACAACCTGTTCTCGCTCATCGAGAGCCCGCAGCTGCGCGCGCCCTGGGGCATCATGATGGACAGCGACGATCCGCTCACCGGCGAGAAGGTCGCCGGCAGCGTGAATCAATACGGTGCGACGCTCGATCGCGCGGCCACCAACCTCACCGACATCGTGGAGCTGCTCAACGGCGGTATCTCGCCCGACGCCTTCATCCAAGGCCAGGACGTGAGCAGCTGGGTGAGCTCCACCAAGAGCGCCCCCAAGGCCATGGGCAAAGAAGAGCTCCAGGCGCGGCTCGGCGCGTTCGACCCTAGCACCATGGGCGCCCTCGCCACCGGCAAGACCAAGTCGCGGCTCCCGCCGAAGTTGCGCTTCAAGCGGCGCCTCGATGCGCTCGCCGCCAGCGGGCACATGGGCGCCGGCAACCCGGCCATGTCGACGCGGCTCCGCGCCCTGGGCGGAAGCGAGCTCGAGGCCAAGCTGCTCACCCCCGAGATGCTGCAGGTGGCCGGGCAGAAGCCCGACGAGGCAGCCTCGCCCACCGCGGTGCTCCGGGCCTCGCCGTTCCGCACCATGAACCCGCTCCTGCACCGGGCCATCGAACGGCGCCGGAAGATGGGTCGCCTGCACAGTCACTCGTGCGTGCGCGAAGCACCGGAGCCGGATCACTTGCTGGGCCTGGCGCGCAACCTCTTGCAGAAGTTCCCGGCGCCGGACCGCAAGAACCCCAAGGCGGTGCTCGACTACCGCACCAGCATCTTCCAGTGGGCGAAGGAGCACTTCGCGGTGGGTGTATTCTCCCACGAATTCGGCCACTCGGTGGGCCTGCGCCACAACTTCGCCGGCACCTTCGACGCGCTCAACTACGCGCAGGAGTACTGGCAACTACGCACCAAGAACGGCACCGTCACCCAGCGCTGTACCCCCGGCAACACCGACGGCGCCTCCTGCGTGGGACCGCGCTATCAAGACCCCATCACCCAGGAAGAGATCAACGGACAGATTGGCAGCTTCGCCACCTCCAGCGTGATGGACTATCCGGGCGACGCCCAGCTCGACATGTTCCTCATGGGCAAATACGACAAGGCCGCGGTGCGCTTCGCCTATGCCGGCGTGGTCGACGTGTGGAACGCCAAGGCGCTCACCACCCGCGGCTTCGGCGAAGGCAAGCGCAAGGCCTACGCGCTCACCGGGCTCACCGAGCAGCCGGGGCTCTTCGCGGTCCCCTATCTGCCCACGCCCGGCGGCGGCGACTACGCATTCTTGCACTATTCGCACTACGCCTCGGAGTACGAGCTCATCGCCAACTGCGGCGCGGCCGGCGATTCGCCCACCGGCATCCGCTGCAAGGAAGCCCCCATGGACGTGGTGGACTACCGCGATACCAAGGACTTCGTGGCCGATCCCAACTACCCCGACGTGGTGCTCAAGCGCGCCATCGACGCGGGCGGTCGCGTGCGCCGCGGCTACATCTTCTCGTCGGACGAGTTCTCCGACTCCGGCAACGTGCCCTCGTTCAGCACCGATGCCGGCGCCGACGCCTACGAGCAGGCGCGCTTCATCGAGTCGGCCTACGAGAACCGCTACATCTTCGATCACTTCCGGCGCGGCCGGAGCAACTTCAACTCGTACGACGTCACCACGCGTACGCAGCTCCACTACCTCGATACGCTGCAACAGATCGCCAAGACCTTCGGCTTCGCCATGGTGCTGGAGACCGAAGACCCGCAGAAGCCCGACCCGGCGCTCCTCGAAGAGGGTCGCTACGGCCCCCTCTCCTTGGCCTCCACCGTGGCCTTCGACACCTTCGGCCGCAACCTGGTGCGCCCGGAGCCGGGCTCCTATTGCGATCCTGCGAACCCCGATTGCCTGGCCGTCCAGCCGGTGGGCGTGAAGAAGCCGGTCTTCGGCGCGGAGTCGTCGCCCTTCCCCGGCGTCGCCTACGACTTCAAGCTGGGCCTGGGCGCCGGGCGCTTCGTGCACAACGACTTCGACTACGGCCAGGGCTACTGGTGGTCCGACTACCAGAAGCAGGTGGGCTCGTTCTACGACAAGGTCTGGGCCATCTATTACCTCTCCGAGGCCTTCGACACGTTCATCGCCAACTCCCGCGAGGACTTCATCGACGGTCGCTACAAGAACGTGAACTTCGCCACCGTGTACCCGGCGCAGGTGCGCAGGCTCTTCGCCAACATCCTCACCGGCGACGTCACCACCTATGCGCCGTGGGCAGCCATCACGGGTGGCGGCGGAACCCCCAACGCCGACGTGGTGTACCCGCCCTTCCGCGACAATGCCGCCATGGCCGCGGCGCGCCCGGGCACGCTCTCGCTGGTCAATCCCACCTTCGGATTCAACGAGCAACTCTACGCCATGGTCTGGGGCAGCATCTTCTTCGCCACCAGCTGGACCACGGATTTTATGCAAGATACACGCATCGCGTCGCATCCCACGGATCTGGTGAGCTGGCCGGCCGACGCGACGTACACCTTCGTGGACCCGCTCACCAACCTCGCCTACCGGGCCCACACCGTGGGCACCGAGAAGGTCTTCGGCGTCGATCATCAGATCGGCATCGGCGCGCGCATGCTGGAGTGGGCCAACGAGCTGTTGGCGCTCGCCTACGTGGTACAGCGCGACGGCAGCGGAAACGTCCTGAAGAACGCCGACGGCACGCCGATCCTGGTGCTCACCGGCGGCAAGCCCACGCTCGACACCACGGCGCCTGCGGCCAACGCCGCGCTCCGCCGCTTCGTCACCAACCTCGAGGTCATGCGCCAGCTCTCGAACCAGTTCGCCGGCCCCTTCCTGGGCGAGCTCCCCTAGCCTCGAGCGAGCTACATCGTGGCCCGCAAGCACGACGGGTGACGTGTCCCCACGCGGCGCCACCGCGCGGCGCAGCGTGGTGGCGATCGACGTGATCATGGTCCGCGCGCGGCAGCGGATCGTGGTCGTAGACGCACCAACCTGCGGTCCTTCGACGGCACGCATAGGCGACGCGGCCCCATGGTGGCGCGCGTTCCTTCGCCCGCACACCGCGGCACGCGAGCTGCACTGCGCGGCCTCATGCAGATCGGCATCATCGGAACGATTCTCTTCGGCGCGAGCATGGCCATCGCGTGCTCGAGCAGCGGCACCGACACCGGCGGCTCCAAGACGCCCGTCTCGGCCGGCGACGCGGGCGGCGACGCATCCGAGGCGCCCTGCTCGCCACCCGGCACCAAGGGCAACGCCCTCGGCATCGGCGCCTACTGCAACGCCACGGTGAAGTGCACCGGCGACACCTTCTGCACCGCCGACTTCGGCACCAAGGAGGGCGATAGCTTCTGCAGCCGTCAGTGCGTCAAGGACGCCGACTGCGGCGACGGTGCGTTCTGCTACAAGGAGCCCCGCGGCGCCGGCTGCGTCACCCTGGCGTGTGCGCCCAAATGAGCGCGCTGCGAACGCTGGTGCGAGCCGGGGTGCTCGCTTCGCTGGCGGCCTGCGCGGCCAGCAGCGCCGAAGCGCCGCCTCCCGGTGATCAGCTCATCCCGGGATTCTCCCCGCCCGCTCCGCTGGCCAACGAAACGCGTGTATTCTCCCCGCTCGTGAAGAACATCCAGCCGGGTGCCGATCTCACCTGGTGCGCCTACATTCCCAATCCCTTTGCCGCCGAAGTCGACGTGGTCAACTCTCGGGGCTTTCAGAGCCATGCCGGGCACCACGCGATCCTCATGGACGTGCCGGGCTCCGAGAGCCGCCTGGGGGTGAGCCGCGAGTGCACCGACGACGACATGACCAACGCGCGCTTTCTCGCGGGCGGCAGCGACGGCGCGGCGAAGTTCCGTATCCCGGAGGGAATCGCATTTCGCATTCCCAAGGGCGGTGTGCTCATGGTGCAGTCGCACTGGATCAACACCGGCAGCACCGCGGTGGACGGGCAAACGGTGTTCAACGTGGCGGCTCTGCCGCCCACGCCGGAGCGACAGCAGGCCCAGCTCTTCGCGGCCTACACCGCCAAGGTCACCTTGCCGCCGCACGGCAAGGCGCACGCCTTCACCGAGTGCACCTTCGCCAAGGATCTGAGCTTCTTCGCCATCGGCGGTCACGCCCACGAGTGGGGCAGCCACGTGAAGATCACGCGCAAGCGTGAGAGCGGCGACGAGACCCTGTACGAGCACGACTGGGAGCCAGCGTACCAGGCCGATCCGCCGCTCAACTACTACGAGACCAAGTCGCCACTTCGCATCGCCAAGGGCGACACCATTCGCCTCGATTGCGATTACGCCAATACCTCCACCGACGAGATCCGCTTCCCCCGGGAAATGTGCGTGATGGAAGGTTTCTACTTCCCCGGAACGTCGGGTATCGAATGCGCCGATGGCCGCTGGCTCGAGCCCTGAGCCGATGATCCTCTCCCGCTCGGGCCTGGTGATCGGTGGCGCCGTGCTCCTGGCGTTCGTACTCTCGCCGATCGGCTGCAGCAGCGCCGACGGCTTCGTGGACGACGCTCCGGACGCGGCGCGCCCCGCGCAGGCGAAGGAGGGAGGACCAGGCCCGGCGGCCGAGGACACGTGTCCGTACAGCGGTGAACCGGTGGACGTATCGCCCTTTGCCAAGTGCAAGGACGGCGGACGATGTATTCCCACCGGCGCGATACCCGAGAAGGAGCGCTCGCGGCTCTCGCCCTGTCCATCTGGCTTCTGCGTCCCGGAGAAGATCATCGTCGCGGGCGGGGTGTATTTGCCGACCGCCTGCCACGGCCTCGCGGGCGGCGAAGGCCGCTGCATCAGCACGGTGTTCCCCGACGTCGAGCAGGAGAAGGACTCCCTGCCGCGAGACGTGTGCGACGCCAACGAGCGCTGCTCGCCCTGCTACAACCCGGTCGACGGCACCGACACCGGCGCCTGCCGCTCCGTGCCTTGCGACCGCCCCAAGGAAGCGCGCACCGTCTTCGGCGGCTGCTGCAAGAGCAACGGCGTCGACCGCGGGCGCTGCATTCCCGAGAGCGCCATGCCGCCCGACGGCAAGAAGGGTCTCGAGAAGAAGGAGTGCGAGAGCGGCGCGCTCTGCGTGCCCAACGAGCTCGTCACCAACGCGCCGACCTCTCCCTGCGAAGCCAAGCCGCTCACCGGGGTGATCACCGGAAAGTACACCGGCGTGTGCCTGAGCGACTGCATTCCCCGGGACTTTCTCGGGCAAATCGGCACCGCTCAGGGCAACTGTGCGAGCGGATTTTTCTGTGCGCCCTGCAAGGATCCGCTCACCGCAAAGGCCACCGGCGCTCCGGGATGCCCTCCGTGACCGGCGCCGGGCGCGCAGCGACCGTCTGTGCATTCTGCACGTTACTCGCCGCCTGCAGCAGCTCGCCGAGCGCCGCCACGAGCGACGCCGGGGCCCCGGGCTGCGCGACCTACGCGGTCCCCGCATCGTTCGACCCGGCCGCCGCCGTGAGCTTCGAGCGTGACGTGTTTCCGTTGTTCGCCAAGAGCTGCGCATTCTCGGCCTGTCACGCGCTGGCGAACAAGCGGCTCTATCTCGGCGGGAGCGATCCCGCAGCGGCGCGTGCGGCGCTGGTGAACGTGGCTGCCTCGGCTGCGCCCACTTTGCACCTGGTGGAGCCGGGCGATCCGGCCAAGAGCTTTCTCCTCCGCAAGCTCGACGGCGACGCCTGCACCCTCGTCGGGACCTGCAAGGACGGCGACTGCGGCGACACCATGCCGCCCCAAGGCGAGCTCCTGCCGGTGGCCTCGCGCGACCTCGTGCGACGATGGATTGCCCAGGGCGCCAAGTAGCCCGAGCCGTGCTACCTCTGGCACGTGATGCGACGTCTCCCGCTTGTTTCGTGCCTCGCGCTCCTCGGTGCGTGCGCCGCCTCCGCGCAACCGCCGCCTGGTGGCGCTGCGCCGCTGGCACTTCCGGTCGCCGCGGTGGAGACCATCCCGGTGCCGGCACCGTCGGCCGCGCCCGAGCTCGACGCCGGAAGGGCTGCGATCCCTTCGCCGGACGCAGCGACGCCGGCGGACGACCTCGCCGCCGTGCCTGCCGCGTGTCGCGGGGAAGCTCTGAGCCTCGACGCCATCATGACGCGAGAGGTCTGTGACGTGCGTGGCTCTACGCTCCCGTCACCGAGCGCAGCTTCGCTGACGCTCTCGGCGACGCTTGCGACCCAGGTCGTTGCCCGAGGCGGCAGCGCCCCGATCGTGCTCACCATGACCAACGCGAGCTCGGCCAGGCTCGTCTTCGATCTGGACCTCAGTTGCGGGGAAGAGGTCAGGTTCGGCGTCGAAGCGTTCGACGCCAAGCGCAAGCGCGTCGACCAGGTCGGCGAGTGCGGCGGAGTGGCCATGTTGTGCCAAAACCGGGTCATCCGCATCGCGCTGGAGCCCGGCGGAGCCGTCACCAAGAACCTGACGTTTCGTCCGACCGTCACGCGCCTGGACCGCCACTGCGCGGAGCTCTCTGCGGGAACCTTGAAGCCCGGACGCTACACCCTCGACGTGAAAACGCCGCTCCACGACCCCGCGAAGGCCGAGAGCCGCCGCTCGGCCACGGCCAACATCGAAGTGCAATAGCCCTGCCTCAGGGCGTTCCGCAGAGGGTCTTGGTGAGCGACGCATAGCTGGATTCGAACGTTCCGCCCACGCCGCACGCGGAAGCCCAGGTCGCGCGCGCGATCTCCAGCCCGGTGGTGCAAGGGGCGGCAGCGCGCACCGTTTCGCCGCAGGGAGCCCGCGCGGCATCGAGGCACGCGGCCCTGTCCCCCGTTTCGCAGGTGCCGCACGCGGCGGCGCGGCAGTAGGCTTCGTCGGCCATCCGCGGGCCGCAGCAGCGGTTTCCGGTGACCGCCGCGGCGCATGCGCCGATATCGAGGAGCACCGAGCCGCCGGCGGAGATGAGCGCCGGTGGGGGCAGGCGCGCGGGATTGACCGTGCTCGCAGTGGGCCCGAGGATGCACTCTACACACGCTTCGTTGCCGACGGTCTTCAGGAATACATCGCAGGTGGCCTGCGTGGCGCCGGTGGCCAGGCATGCCTCGAATAGCCCCGTTCGCTGGGCGTCGGTGCAGAGACGCGGATGCAGGGTCGGCTCCCCGCGGGTGGGCAACGTACCCGCCAGCGAAGGGTCGAGGCACGCGCTGCCCGCATCGCCCGCATCGCCACTCGCGCTCGCGTCCGGGATGCCCGCGTCGGTGGGCAGCGGCGGACACAATACCTGGTTCGATGCGGCATCGGCGTCGCGCGCCCCAGCGTCGTCCATCTCCAGCGCAGCGTCGTCGAAGAGCGTCCCCGACGCGTCCCGCGGAGGGACCGGACCTTCCGGCGCGCCGTACACCGCGCAGCCCGACGCATAGGCCGCGAACGCTCCACCGGCGGCAGCCGCCGCAGCGGTAGCCACGCGGGCGCCCCAGGCGAGCCGATACGGCGTGGGCGCAATGCTCTCTTCCGGTGGCGCGGCCGCAGCGCCGCAGAACGGACAGGTATCTCCACGCACGTGCCGACGGCAGCCCCCACAAGCGTTCATCCCCATGCGGAGCAAGGTAGCACGCCTTCGCGGGACTACAACGTCGCGCGGAAGAAGGCCTCGATGTCCCGATGCAGAATCGGCTGAAATGCAGCGCGATCGAAGCCCGGTGGATCCTGCGACGGCGGAAAGTCCGGGCGCACCATGGCCGGCGGAAACGGCGTTTGAAACGAGAAGTGCCCGGCCCCGGCGACGATCCGATGATCGACCTGCGCGCGGTCCGGCACGCCCCGGAGAATCACCTGCGCATGCATGTCGGGCGCGAGGTCGTCGAGCTCGCCGCTCTCCAGGAGAATCGGCAGGTGCACGTCGGAGAGGGCCCCTTCGGCCCAGAACCACCCGGCCGCGGGCGCCAGCAGCACCAGGCTGCGAACACGGGAATCGGCCTTCACCACCGGAAGGGCAAACGGCGTCCCATCGGGCGACTCGTTGGGCGCGCACGAGGCCTTGCCGCCGGCCACCGCGAGCGCGGTATACGCGCCGATGGAGTGGCCGACGATCCCGGTACGGGTGACGTCCACGGCGCTGCCCATGGCGCGTTCCACCGCATCGATGGTGAGCCGCACGTGGCGCGGTCGGTTCTGCAGATTGGCCACGGTGCCGGTGAGGCTCCCGTCGGAGCGACTGTTGCCCAGGTGCTCCACCATCGCCACCACGAAGCCCGCTTGGGCCAGGTGCGCGGCCAGCGCGCGGTGCGTCCAGGGAGAGCCGTTGTTTCCGTGGCTCAGCACCACGAGTGGCCTGGGCGGACCGGCGGCAACGTCGGCGCCGGACGCCAGCTCCAGCGCGTAGGGGCCGAAGCGCTCGGTCTGCGCCGGAGCGTGCGCCGGATACAGCACCGCCGCCGGGAGCCGCACGCCCTGCTCCGGATCGTCGACCTCGAGCGCTCGATATCCAACCGTGTATGCAGTATTCATGGGGATTGAAGGGGCAAGAAGAAATCGGTTATCGCTTCGTTGGCGGGCACGTCGGGAAAGAACGCGATGCGCTGGCAGTAAAGGGGGTATTCTCGGAGCGCTTCACCGCTCGCCGGGAGCCAGTCGCAATAGAGATACGTGAGCGCGCGTCCGAAGGTCTCTTCGGGCCCCACGTGGCGCACGATCGCGCAGCGGCCGCCGGGGATCACCTTGTTCACGACACCGGGCGCGTCCACTGGTCGCGAGGTGGATGCACACAGGTCGAGGCGGAAGAGCGACGGCGTGGTCTCGGGATCGTCGTACAGGATATTGAAGGTCGCGCTTACGGCCGGCGGAAGACGCGCGGCCCGTCGCCAGGCGATGAACGCGCGGATGGTGTCGCCGAGGCGCGCCGGATCGCCCCGATGCTCCATCACCGCGACCGGTACGTCCTCCGTCTCGCGCACCTGCACGTCCGCCGGCGGGACCTTCGTGCCGCTGCGCCGCACGCTGCCCACCGGCGCATTGGCGGCCTCGAGCGCTTCCCACGCCGGCGCCTTCCGGAACTCGCTGGGCGACTGCCCCACCCGCTGCTTGAAGGCCCGGGTGAAGGCCTCGGGGCTCTCGTAGCCGGCATCGAGGGCGATATCGAGGATGGGCAAGTCGACCCGGTAGGCCAGCCGATACGCCGCGCGCTCGAGGCGCACCAGGCTCACGTAGCGGTGCACGCTGATGCCGAAGAGCCCGGTGAACTGCCGATGAAAGTGGAACGCCGACATGCCCGCAACGCCCCCGAGCGTCTCCACCGTCAGCGGCTCACCCAGGTGCGCATCCACGTGCGCCAGCACCCGCTGCATCCGCGCGCGAACGGCATGAGAAGGTGCGAGCGACATGCGACGAAGCATAGGCGAAGCCGTTCCGCGCTACCTGGCCGTTCTTGCTGCTTGTGGAGCCGGCCACGGGCGTCGCCGACATGTTGCTTGCTGGCACCCCACACGCGTAGTACGTCTGATGCGAAGGCGAGGGGATGATGGCGGAAAAGGTGGGGTCTGAACGTCCATGGGGGTTCCGCTGCGTCGCGGTACCCGTGGTGCGCAGTGGACTTCGACCCATGGCGCGAACAGCACCTACCGTCGCAGCTCTCCTTCTCGTTGTCGCGTGCAGCAGCACCGACCCAGCGGCGCCTGCCGATAGCGGCGCAGACGCGGCGGCCCCCTGTCCATCAAAGGGGGATCCGATGGCGCGCGTGCGCGGTGCGTGCATCGACAAGACCGAGGTTTCGAGGCGGAGCTACGCGGCGTTTTTGAAGGACGCCGGAACACTGGATCGAAACAAGCTGCCCGCCGTATGTCAGAACCAGCCGTCGCTGGTGCCGGACGCCGCCTGCGAGGTCGATGCAACCAAGGGCTGCGGCGCAGCGTGCGACAGTCATCCGCAGACCTGCGTCACCTGGTGCAACGCCGCGGCGTACTGCGCACAGATGGGAAAGAGCCTGTGCGGCGGTGCCGACGGGAAGCTACTGGAGGGAACGGCGACGGAGGACCTCATACGAGCCTCGCAGTGGGTTGCCACTTGTGGTGACGGTGTAATATCGCCTCCAGGGGCGGTCCTCGCGACTCGACGGAAGTACTGCTACGGCGACGTCAAGGATCCGGCGCGCTGTAACATTGGCCCCGCCTCCAACTGCCCTAACGGGACTTGCCAGAGCGAACCGGTGGGCAGCCGACCGGGGTGCCGCATCCCGGAGGCGGAGGTCTTCGACCTATCGGGCAACGTTGGAGAATGGCTGTTCATGCACGACTCGACGCGAGATGTGTACTTCTCGAGCGCCGTCTCCTGGAGCAATGGCATCGCCACCGAGTGCCGAGAACTGGGCTCCAGCCCGCTCGATTTCGTATTGCCGTACATTGGGTTCCGCTGCTGCGCGCAGTAGCGCGGCGAGTGAATTGCCCAGATGACGAGCGTGCCCCTCCGCGAAAC
>Ga0075163_10006752_pt1 | contig 15226 bp, 14 predicted proteins | sample JI1023141ADNA_FD_71478 | JGI IMG/M metagenome (GOLD analysis project Ga0075163, IMG submission 71478) | Wastewater effluent complex algal communities from Wisconsin, to seasonally profile nutrient transformation and Carbon sequestration -... | ecosystem: Engineered > WWTP > Effluent > Algae... | reverse complement strand
GTCTCGGTCTCGGTCTCGGCCTCCGCCTCGGTCTCGGTCTCGGTCTCGGCCTCGGTCTCGGCCTCCGCCTCGTTGGGAATAGCCCCCACCGCTCGCGCGTTGCGCGGCCGATGGGGCGCACCCTGCTCGCTCTCGCGTGTCTGGCCGGCGTGGCCTGCACCGCGCCGGTGCGGCCGCGCTCCGAGCCGCTGCCCCACGACGCCTACGTCTGGCAACGAGCGTGGACCGGAGCCGTGCGCGCCGCCGCCGCCGCGCCGCCCGACGCGATCGGGGCGCTGCGGGTCCTCGCGGTCGAGTTCGATCGCGGCGGCGCCCACTGGCCCGCGGTCGACCTGGCGGCGCTGACCGCCAGCCGCCGCCCGGTGGTGCTGGTGGCCCGGATCGACGGCCAGCGCCGCCCCGAGGAGCTGCCCCGGCGCGACTTGATCGCCGCTGCCGCGCGCTGGCAGGCCGCCGGGGTCGCGGTGCGCGGCCTCGAGATCGACTTCGACTGCGCCACCGGGCAGCTCGCCGACTACGCGCGCTGGCTCGTCGAGGCCCGGCCCCCGGCGCCGCTGGGCTGGTCGATCACCGCGCTGCCGACCTGGGCCGACAGCCGCGCGCTGCCGGCGGTCGCCGCGGCGGTCGACGAGCTCGTCGTGCAGGTCCACGCGGTGCGCGCCCCGGCGATCTTCACGGCGGCGACCGCGCGCCGCGAGCTGCGGCGGTTCGCCGCCGCCGTCGCGCCACGCCCCCTGCGGGTCGCGCTGCCGACCTACGACGCCTGGGTCGCCGGCGCCCTGCGGCGGAGCGATCCGCTCGAGGTCGCGAGCTTCGTCCGCTGGCTCGAGACCACCGCCGCGCCACCGATCGCCGGGGTGGTGTGGTTCCGCCTGCCCGTCCTAGGCGATGACCGCGCCTGGTCGTCGACCACGCTGGCCGCGGTGATCGCCGGCGCGCCGCTGGCTCCCGCGTTGACCGCGGCCGTCGCCCCGGCCGGCGCCGAGCGCTTCGACGTGGTGCTGGTCAACCGCGGCACCATCGCCGCGCCCTGGCCCGATCTGACCCTGACCGGCGCCGACCTGCGCGCCGAGCTGGTGGGCGGCTACCGCCTCGCGGCCGACCATCGCTACCTCGCGCCGGGACGCACCCTCGCGCCCGGCGCCCGCGCCGTCGTCGGCTGGGCGACGGGGAAAGACGTGATCGTCCATGCCGTCCCGTAGCTCGCTGTGCGCCGCCCTCTCGCTCGGCGCGCTGGCCCTCGCCGCGCGCCCGTCGACGGCCTGCGGCCCCGACTTTCCCATCGAGCTCCTGGCCGACCGCGGCCCGGCGCTGGCCGAGCTGCCCGAGGGCATCTTCGTCGACGAGGCCGCGCGGCTGGTGCCCGCCGCCGAGCGCTACCGCGATCCGTGCCCGGCCGACGCCGACGCCGACGCCGGCGCCGAAGACGGCGAGAGCGACGACGCCAGCGCCCGGGCCGCGACCGTGGCCGAGGCCAAGCGCGCCTGCGCCGCCGCCCGCGGCGTCGCCCCGCCGGGCCTGTTCGAGGCGGCGCTCTACCGCGCCGGCGCGGCGGCCTTCCACGCCGGCCGGACGGACGAGGCCGCCGCCTGGTTCACCACGCTCCTGGCCCTGCCCGGTCCGCTTCGGGTCCAGCTCTCGACCTCGGCGGCCTACAGCCTGGGTCGCCTCCACGTCGACGACGGCGGCCGCGGCTCGTACCGTCGGGTCCGGACCCTGGTCGACGCCGGCTTCGTCGACCCCGACGGCCTGGCCGCTGCCAGCCTGCGCAACCAGGCGGTCCTGACCGACGATCCCGACGACGAGCTGGCGCTCCTGGCCGCGCGCGCCGCCCTGGGCTACGACGACAGCCAGCGCGCGCTCCTGTCCCGCGCGCGCGCCGCGATCGCCGACGGCGCGGTCGATCGACTGCTGGCCACCGCGATCGGCCAGCGCTTGCTCGCCGCCTATCTCTACAGCCGCGACCACGAGCTGACCGACGACCAGCGGACCGCGGTGTGGGCGGCGATCGCCCGCGCGCCGCGGGTCGCCGGCGCCGATCGCCTGGCCGCCGCGGCCTACCGCGCCGGCGCGTGGGACCGCGCCGCGACCCTGGCCGCCCGCGCCGACGACACCGCCGTGAACCGCTGGGTCCGCGCCAAGCTGGCGGCCCGGGCCGGCGACGTCGCGGGCGCCGCCGACCTGGCGTGCAGCGCCGCCGAGGAGCTACCGACCGCGACCGCGTGCGCGGGCTTCTCGTGTGGCGACTACCTGGCCCGCGATCGCGCGCTCGCCGAGTGCGCGATGCTCGAGCTGGCCGCCGATCGCCCGACCTCGGCGATGCGCCACGCCTGGCAGGCCCGCGGCCGCTACCGCGACGTCCTCTACATCGCCGATCGCGTGCTCTCCACCGCGGAGCTGCGCGCCTTCCTCGACGAGCTGGCCGCGGCGCCCGCCGATCGCGCCGACGACCACGGCCTGTTGTCGCAGGACGCCCTCGAGGCGCTCTACGCCCGCCGCCTGATCCGCGAAGGCCAGCTCGCCCTCGGCGCCGCGCACCTGCCAGCCGCCGATCGCCCGGCGGCCCTGGCCTACGCCGAGCATCTGGCCCTGGCCGAGGTCGCGCCCGATCGCCTGGTTCGCGCCGAGGCGCTGTTTCGCGCCTCGCTCCTGGCCCGCGCCGCCGGCATGGAGCTGGCCGGCACCGGCCACGCGCCTGACTGGGCGATCGTCGACGGCGAGTTCGACCTCGCCACCTACACCTACGGCCCCGACTCGCTGGTGTCGACCTACAGCCGCCCGTGGGACGACGACGGTGAGCCGATCCCGCCGGCGCCGCCGTCGACCTGGGTCAGCGCCGACGAGCGGCGACGGGTCGCGGCCAGCGCGCCCTCGGATCCGCGCCGCTTCCACTACCGGCACCGCGCCGCCGAGCTGGCCCGCGCCGCCGCCGAGCTCGTGCCGCCCTACGCCGCTGCCCATCGGGCGCTCCACTGCTGGGCCGACACCTACCCCGACGGTCGCGGCGAGGCCTACCTGGCGGGCCTGCGCGCCCACGTCCTCGCCGGGGCGCCGCTGCCCGACGCCGCCTGCGCCGAGCCCAACTTCGCCCAGGCCCGCCACGCGCGACCGCCGCGCCACCAGCCGCGCCACCGCGACCTGTGGGACCGCTACCCGCGCTGGACCGCGCGCCTTCGCGCCGCCGCCCCGTTCGCCGCGATCGCCGTCCTCGCGCTCTGCCTGGCCGGCGCGGTCGCCCTGGCGCGGCGCCGACAGCGCCGCCACGCCGCGGTCCCGTGATCACGACGGCGCGCGGGGTGCGCCTAGACGTCGGGTCAGGAGGCGCTCGACCTTGGCGGTCGCGCGCTGGGTGCCGTCGCATTGCCGGACCGTCAGGCGATCGCCGTCGCGCCGGGCCATGACGATCAGGCGCTCGCCGGCGGTCAGGCCACGGCCGCACGAGGTCGGGCTGTCATGGATCGAGACCGTCGTGCCGACCTGGCCCTTCCACACCCGGTCGACGGCGACCGTGCCAACCACCCCGCGACCGACCGCCGGCGCGTCGACCGCGGTCACGGTGCCGACGAAGACCACGTCGGCGCCGGCCGCGGCCTTGGCCGGAGCCGGCGGCCGACATCGGCAGGCGTCGGCGACCGGCGGCGCGATCACCAGGGCGACGATCATGGCGAGGGGGGCGACGAGCCAGCGACCGGTCATGCCTCGAGTGTCACCGACGCGGCGCCAGGTGTCGCGCCCGTGGTAACACGCCCCCATGGTCGCCGCCCTGCCCGCCCCTCTCGCGCGCCTGATCGACGCCCTGCCCAAGGTCGAGCTGCACCTGCACATCGAGGGCACGCTCGAGCCCGCCATGGTGATGGCCAAGGCCGCGCGCCATGGCCTCGATCTGCCGTGGGCCTCGGTCGAGGCCTTGCGCGCCGCGTATCAGTTCACCGATCTGCAGTCGTTCCTCGACGTCTACTACGCCGGCTGCGCGGTCCTGCGCGACGAGGACGACTTCTACGATCTGGCGATGGCGTACTTCGCCCGGGCCCACGCCGATCGGATCGTCCACGCCGAGCTGTTCTTCGATCCACAGACCCACACCGCGCGCGGGGTCGCGTTCGGCACGGTGATCGACGGGCTGGTCCGGGCCCAGCGCGACGCCGCCGAGCGCTGGGGCCTGACCTCGGCCCTGATCATGTGCTTCTTGCGCCACCTGTCCGAGGACGACGCCTTCGCCACCCTCGAGGCCGCCCGCCCGTACCTGTCTCACCTGGCCGGGGTCGGCCTCGACTCCGGCGAGCGCGGCAACCCGCCGTCGAAGTTCGCCCGGGTGTTCGCCGCCGCTCGGGTCATGGGCCTGACCCCGGTGGCCCACGCCGGCGAGGAGGGCCCGGCCGCGTACATCCGCGAGGCCCTCGACCTCCTAGCGGTGGTCCGGATCGATCACGGCGTGCGGTGCGACGAGGATCCCGCGCTGGTCGCCGAGCTCGCGGCTCGCCGGATCCCGCTGACGGTGTGCCCGCTGTCGAACCTGAAGCTGTGCGTGGTCCCCGACCTGGCCGCCCACAACCTGGGCCGACTCCTGGCCGCCGGGCTGTGCGTGACCATCAACTCCGACGACCCGGCCTACTTCGGTGGCTACCTGAGCGAGAACTACCGGGCCACCGCCGCCGCGCTCGGGCTCTCCGCCGACGAGGTGCGCCAGCTCGCCCACAACGCGGTCGAGGCCGCGTGGCTGCCGGCGGCGCGCAAGGCGGAGCTCTTCGCGGCGATCGCCGCGGCGTGATCGCCCCCTACGGGCGCTGCTTCCAGAGCTGGTAGCGGCTGTCGGGGCCGGCCATGACGGTGCGGGTCGCGCCGTCGATCGGATCGAAGTACGCGCGCACCGCCACCAGGTGGAACTGGCCGGCGGTCGGGGCCGCGGTCAGGACGTCGAGGGCGAGGTTACAGGCGCCGTTGCCGCTGGCGTTGATCGAGGCGTCGACGTCGGCGCCGCTGGGCGCGTTGGTGAGCGTGATCTCGTGGTTGGGGCGCTCGCCGGCCGGCGCGGTGTTGACCACCTGGACCGTGTAGGTCGGCAGCACCTCGACCGACGAGCAATCGCCGTTGCCGGCGACCGCGACGTTGACGGTCCAGGTCCCGGGCGGGACGCACCCCTGATCGGCGGTCGGCGCCGGCGTCACCGAGCTGGTGAACGACCCCGACACGGTCAGCGGGGCCTCGCACAGGACGTTCTCGAGGGGACCGGGATCATCCTCACCGACGGCGCCGTCACACGACGCCGCAGCCACGAGGGCGAGAGAGCAGACGCGGGCAAGACGCATATCGCGATGGTAGTGCAAGTGCGGGGCCGAAGGGAATCGATCGCGGACACGCGGGAAGTGGCGATCGCGAGGGCCGCCGCCGGGGTCCCGCCACCGCGGCGGCGGACTGCCGACCCCAGGGCACCGTCGACGGTCGTCCCCGCCGGCCCGTCCGACGCGGCACGAGAGGTGCTAAACCTCACGATGTGCTCCGCTACACGCCGACGCTCGGTCTGACCCTCGCGCTGGCCGCCAGCGCCGCCTGCAAGTCCAAGCGCGAGGCCCCGCCCCCGCCACCGCCACCGGTCGCTGCGATCGACGCTGGCGCCCCCGACGCCGACCAGGCCGGCGCCCACGGCGACAAGTGGAAGGGCGGCGAGCCCGGCGATGAGTTCACCGACGGCGGCTTCCAGAACTTCAAGGAGGCCTGGGTCTACGTCGACGGCAAGCCCGCCGGCGTGCTGCGCGAGCCCGAGCTGCCGCCGATGCCGGTGGCCTGGACCAAGAAGGACGAGGACGTCGAGTTCGACGCCAACTCGACCGGGCCGCGGGTGCTCTACTACCTGGCCAAGCGCTGGCGCGTCACCGACTACCTGACCGCGATCGGCGTGGACCTGGCGAAGGTGAAGCTCGTGTGCATCCACGGCGGCCGCGGCGTCGTCTACCTCCCCGGCGACGTGCTGCGGAAGTGGTCCGATGGCCTGCGCTTCGATCTGACCGGCGTGAACCGCACCAAGCTGCGGGTCTTTCTGCCGACCGGCATGCCGCGCAACGTGTCCTTCGACCGCTACGTCGCGATCACCGTCTACGTCGACAAGCCGCTCCCCGAGCTCGAGAAGTCGACCGACTATCTGCTCCTCGACGGCCAGCCGGTCGGCGACGGCATCCCGTACTACGGCTCGCCGATCCGCGGCGGCATCCGCATCTACAAGGACGGCCAGCTCGCCTTCGCGCTCAAGCGCAACCTCCTGGGCGAGGTCGGCCGCGTCGCCGGCACGACCGACCGCTGGAACCTGGCTGACCTCTTGGCCGCCAACGGCGTCACCACCGACGACGTGGTGGCCGCCGATCTGATCTCGCGCGACTGGCGCGGCCGCTACCACGACTTCGACATGAAGCGGTTCGAGTTCACGGTCGCCGAGCAGGCCCAGGGCAAGATCATCGTCGCCGCGACCCGCCAGCCGATCGAGGCGATCCAGCTCTTCTCGAAGGATCGGGTGCCGCCGGTGTGGTCGCCGGCGCCCGATCAGACCTTCCTCGACGGCAAGACCAAGGAACCGTACCCGGCCACCGAGCCGCCGGATCCGGTGCCGGTCGCGGCGGCGCCGGCGCCGGCGCCGGCGCCGGTCAAGTAGCGGCGAGGGCGGCGGAGGGTGAGGAGGCGGAGGCGGAGGCGGAGGCCGAGACGGAGGCGGAGGCGGAGGCGGAGGCGAGGCGAGGCGGAGGCGGAGGCGGAGGCGGAGGCGGAGGCGGAGGCGGAGGCCGAGTCCGAGACGGAGGCCGAGGCCGAGTCCGAGACGGAGGCCGAGGCCGAGGCCGAGACCGAGGCCGAGGCCGAGACCGAGGCCGAGACCGAGACCGAGGCCGAGACCGAGTCCGAGGAGGATCGACGGCGGCCGAAAACGGCGGCGCCACCGGCAGAGCGGTGGCGCGTCGTGCAAACCGAACGTATCGAAGGACCGGACAGAGACAGAGGACTCGGGTCAGTCGACGCGAGTCGAACCCTCGGTCACCCCGACGCTCCGCTCACTGCGGGAACTGCGGCGGGGCGGCGCAGCCGGCCAGGCCGGCCATGGTGGCGTCGTAGAACGCCTGCAGGCGGGCGAAGTACGGGTCGTTCTCACCGACCCCGTAGTTCGGGTGGAGGCCACCCTGGCCCGAGCCCTTGGCCCGCAGCTTCGTCATGTTCGGCACCACCATGTAGTCCGACATCGGGTCCGCCGGGTTGACCGCCTTGGTGGTGAAGAACGCGCGCATGAACAGCTCGGTGCGGTTCATGTCGAACATCATCTGGCCGTTGTCGTAGACGTAGAACCCACCGTCGCCAGCCGCATGGCAGGTGTCACACTGCTGGCCGTTGTTGGTGTTCTTGTTGGCCCACGAGGTCATCGTCAGGTTGCCGATGTTCGCGCTCCAGTCGCCGTAGTTCATGCAGGCCGAGAACTTGGCCAGGGCCTGGCGCGACGAGATGCGGCCAGCGGGGGCCGGCGGCGGGTCGCCGCTCAGGTCGATGCCGCGGTCCATCGCCTCCTGGATCAGCCAGTCCTCGACGGTGGCCGCCTGGGCGGTGGTGAACTCGGGACCGGCGTGGGCGGGGTTGACGCCGTAGATGAGCACCGGCGCCTGGGTCGGGTTGAAGTCCCCGATCACGGCCCGCTGGGTGGTGGTCAGGACCTGGTAGTTGTCCGAGGCACCGCCGGCGCCGAGGAACGCGGTCGCCGAGCCACCGGCCTCGTGGCAGCCGCCGCACGACTGCATGATCGTGGCGACCTCGCGGTCGTACTGCTGGCGGCCGAGGCTCGCGGTGGGCTCCGGGTCCGGGTTCGGGTCGTCGTCACCGGACTCCAAGGTCCCGACGCAACCGGCGGCGGTGAGGAGCGTCGCGAACAGGGTCGGGGTCAGCATCGTGCGGCGCATGGGCTTCTCCGTGGGGCGAAGGCGGTCGACGGGATCCGAGGGGGCGGTGGTCAGCGGACTACTTCCGACGGCGGCGGACCAGGGCGACGGCCGCGCCGAGGGCCAGGGCCAGGCCGGTCGCCGGCGAGCCCGAGGTGCTGCAACCACCCGAGGCGTTGCCCTTGACCTCCTCCTCCTCCTCCTCCGGGGTCGGCGGCGGGGCCGGCGGCTCCGGCGGGGTGCCCGACGCGGCGCTCGCGGTCACGGCCGGGACCATGACGATCGAGAAGCCGGCCTTCTGGGCGAGGGTGCCGTCCTGGCGCAGGGTCGGGCCGACGTTGCCCATGACCATGAACTGCTTGACGTTGGGCATGAAGCCGGTCGCGAGACCGAAGCCCGGGTTCTCCATCATGATCACGTCGTGGTGACCACGGCCCTGGGGGGTCTGCGGGTTGTTGCCGAACTTCTGCGAGATCATACCCATGCCGGTGGCGACGGGCAGCGCGACCTCGTTGGACTTCTCGAGCTTCTTGGTCGCCGAGTTGTAGCGCATGATCGCGAGGCGACCGATGCCCTGCGGCGAGTCGATGATCGAGCCCTGGATGAGGAACGACGCCGGGCCGGCGGCCTGGCCGTCACCCCAGTTGCCGAAGCCCCAGTTCGGGTGGGCGCCGGCGCCGGTCAGGGTCGCGTCGGCCCGCGGGGCGTCGAGCAGCGTCATCGTGGTGTCGCTGATCTCGATCGGCACCTGATAGACGGTGGTCTTGGCCTTCTCGCGGCCGTTGCGCTCGCTGGTGTCGGCGTTGACGAAGCCGACGATGTACTCGTTGGTCAGGTTGCCGCTGGCGTCGTAGATCGGCAGGACGTCGGCGGTGGTCTTGTAGTTCTGACCCTCGCGCTGGGCCACGAACTTCTTCCACACCACGCGGTCCTGGACGTTCGGCTCGGTGTTGATCAGCGAGCAGACGACGCCGAGGTTCGGCGGCTGGGTGTCGCCGGCGGTGCCGCAGTACAGCACCCGGCCCGGGATCGTGGTCGGGGCCAGGACGCCGCGCGACCGCTCCTCGGCGAGGATGACGTTCTCGCGCCACATCTGGGCCGCGGTGTAGCCCTCGGCGGTCTTCTCGATGCAGGCCTCGTAGACCCAGCTATCGTCGTTGCCGTTGCCGTTGCCGATGACCGAGCCGACGAGGCAGGTCTTGTTCGACGAGTCGGACTTGGTCACGAACTCGCGGGCCGCGCCGCCGAGGTCGTCGTTGTTGTTCTGGATGATGCGGGTCTGGGGCACCAGGCGCTGGCCGGTGGTGTCGAAGACCTGGACCCAGGTGTCGGTGTTGTTGTCGGGGTCGTAGCCGTAGAACACCGCGAAGGCGGTCCCACCGAGCACCGAGACGACCTTGGGCTTGTGGCCGTTCTGGTACTGGTTGTTGTTGTTCTCGGTGATGTACTTCATGAACGTCGGAGCGCTCTGCAGGCCGAGCGTCGCGTCCAGTCGGTAGGTGCCGCACAGCATCTGCACCCGGCTGTTGGCCGGGGTGATGGGCGAGCCGGGGATGTCGGTGTAGCTGGCGGTGCCGCAGAACGCGAGCGCCGGGCCGCCCGGGGCGTTCTTCACGACCGCCATGGAGACGTGCTCCATACCGGCGCCGGTCTGGCGGTTGTTCTGGTTGGGGGCGCCAAGGCCGGCGTTGTCGCCGTCGTGCACCTTGATCACCGCGATCTGCTCGTCCATGGGACCGGCCAGCGCCGAGGTCGGCAGGGCCATCGCCGCGACGAACAAAGCTGCCTTGAAGGTTCGATTCATCTGGGGTTCTCCTGTCGGTCTCGGTTTGCTGTTACACGCATGTAGCAGCGGTTGTGCCAGGCCCTGTCAGGTTGAACGTCATTTGATTTCAGCCGGTTGGGTGCCAGGGGATCGCGTGGGTCTGAGGGGATGCGGCCCCGGGGCTGGGGCCCCTCGTTCCCCCACCCCCTCTTCCCCCACCCCAGGTGGCCGGTTCCCCGCGGTCAGGACCATCGTCGCCTATGACAATCTGTCGCACAAGCCCCCGGCGCCGCGGAAACCGTGCGGGCGCCCGCGCGATTTGCGCCCCGGCCCCGGTGACGGTTGACCCGGGGTCGTGGAAGGCTCGCCCCATGTCGCAGCGCCCGGTCGTCGTCCTCGACTTCGACGGCACCATGACCGACGCCGAGGCCGAAGGGGCCCGGTTCTTCCCTGGGTACTGTACCGATCTCGCGACCTTGACCGGGGCCCCCGGGGCCGAGGTCACCGCGTTGGCGGAGTCCCTGCTGGCCGAGATGTTCGCGGACCCGACCCGGTTCGCCGCCGAGTTCGGCAACCCGCCGCGGGCGGTGGCCCCGGCGGTCGTCGACCCGTACCTCCGGATGACCCCGATCGCCCGCCGGATCTACGATCACTACAAGGTGATCGCCGACCCCGGCGATCGCCAGCGGATCGGCACCCTCCTCTACAATCACCACTACAAGGCCACGATCGAGGCCCCGGTGTTCCGCCCGGGGGCGCCGGAGCTCCTGGCCACCCTGGGGACGCGCGACGATCTCGACGTCTGGGTCGTGACCAACTCCGGCACCGACCACGTCCGCGAGAAGATCGCCCGGCTCGACCGCAGCCACGGCGGCGTGGCCTGGCTGGGGCCGCGGGTGCGCGGCAACGCCGGCAAGTTCCTGATCGATGACGCCTGGACCAGCGGCCCGGAGGACCTCGCGATCCCCGGGCTGCCGCGGCCGATCCTGCGCCGCCGCCGGCGCTACTACGACATCCTGGCCGAGCTGTGCGGCGGCGACTTCGCGCGCCTGACCGTGGTCGGCGACATCTTCGAGCTCGACCTCAGCCTGCCGGCGGCCCTCGGCGCCCGGGTCGCCCTGGTCCGGGGTCCCCACACCCCGGCCTACGAGCTGGCCTACCTCGCCAGCCTGGGGGCCCAGGCCGCGGTCGTCACCGACGTGGCCCCGGTGCTCGATTTCATCGACTTACCGAGGACGACCGCGGCTTGATGCCCGGCGGTGGCGCTGGCACGCTGCCGCCGATGAGCTCCTCCGACCCGGTGATCCTGTCGTGCGCGCTGACCGGCGCGGTGACCACCAAGAAGCACTGTCCGGCCATCCCGTACACCCCGGTCGAGATCGCCGACGAGGCCCGCCGCGCCTACGAGGCCGGCGCCACGATCGTCCACATCCACGCCCGCACCGACGACGGCGCCCCGACCTGGGACCCCGCGGTGTTCGCGCGGATCATGGAGGAGATCAAGGCGCGCTGCCCGGTGCTCATCAACTGGTCGACCGGGGGCGCCGGCCCCATGACGTCGCGCATCGCCCACCTGGCGCAGCGCCCGGCGATCGCCGCGCTCAACATGGGATCGATGAACTACGCCAAGTGGAGCGAGGCCAAGCGCGACTTCGCCTTCAAGTTCGTCTTCGCCAACCCCTTCGAGGACATCATCGGCTTCGCCACCCAGATGAAGGAGCACGGCATCAAGCCCGAGCTCGAGTGCTTCGACACCGGCCACGCCGCGTCGCACGTCGTCCTCGAGCAGCTCGGGCTGCTCGAGCGGCCGTACCATTTCTCGTTCATCATGGGCGTGCTCGGCGGCATCCCGGCGACCGCGCGCCACCTGGCGTTCCAGGCCGACAACATCCCGGCCGACGCGCGCTGGAAGGTGATCGGGATCAGCCGCGAGCAGTGGCCGCTGGCGATGGCGGCGCTGTGCCTGGGCGGCGATGTTCGGGTCGGCCTCGAGGACAACTTCTACCTGCCCGACGGCACGATGGCGTCGTCGAACGGCGCGCTGGTCGGGGCCGCGGTCGAGCTGGTCAAGCTGTCGGGGCGCAAGGTCGCTACGCTCGAGGAGACCAAGGCCCTGTTGTGGCCTCGAGGTGGCGGCAACGTCGGGTGAGGGAGGCGGAGACCGAGGCCGAGGCGGAGGCGGAGACCGAGGCCGAGACCGAGACCGAGACCGAGGCCGAGACCGAGACCGAGACCGAGGCCGAGACCGAGGCCGAGACCGAGGCGGAGGCGGAGGCCGAGGCCGAGGAGGATCGCGGGGACGACGACGCTGACCGCGATGCGGTAGGCTCGGGGGCATGACGTTGGCCCGCGAGCTCGAGGTCGCCAGCGCTCTGGCCCGCGAGGCTGGCGCGCTGGTCGTGGCCATCCGCGACCGCGGGCCGGCCGCGCTGGGCGTCGAGCACAAGGCCGGCGACGAGCCGGTGACGGTCGCCGATCGCGCCGCCTCGGAGCTGATCGTCGCCGGGCTGGCCGCCGCCTTCCCCGATGACGTGATCGTCAGCGAGGAGTCGGCCGATGACCTGGCGCGGCTCGGCGCGTCGCGGGTGTGGTTCGTCGATCCGATCGACGGCACCAAGGACTTCATCCGCGGCACCGAGGGCTTCGCGGTGATGATCGGCCTGTGCGTCGACGCCCGGCCGGTCGCTGGCGTGGTCTTCCAGCCGACCGGCGGCCGGCTGTTCGCGGCCGCCCCCGGCCGCGGCGCCTGGGTCGAGCGCCCCGACGGCAGCGCCGGGCCGCTGACGGTGTCGACGGTCGACGAGGTCGGCGCGATCCGCCTGGTCGCCTCCGCCTCGCATCGCTCGCCGATGATCGATCAGGTCAAGGGCGCGCTCGGCATCGCCAACGAGCTCAACATCGGCTCGGTCGGCCTGAAGCTGGCGCTGATCGCCGCCGGCGAGCGCGACCTCTACGTGAACCCGTTTCCCAAGTGCAAGGCCTGGGACACCTGCGCTCCTGAGGCGATCCTGATGGCGGCGGGCGGCGCCCTGACCGACACCTGGGGCGAACCTCTGCGCTACGACGAGCTCGACCTCAGCCGGCCGCGCGGGCTGGTCGGGTCGAACCGACGGGTCCACGCCGCGGCCCTGACCCGACTGGCCGCCCTGTTCCCGCGCCGATCGTGACGATCGCGCGAGCGCGTGGGAACTTTTCGCCGGGTCGCGGGTGGAACCTGGGGTGATGACCGCCCGCGCCGCCGTTCGCCGTCCCGCGGACGAGCTCGACGACCTGACCCTGCGACGGGCCCAGGCCGGCGATCCCGCGGCGCTGCGGACCCTGGTCGAGCGCTACCAGCGGCCGATCTGGGATCTGTGCTGGCGGATGGCGGCCCCCATCGGCCTGGGCGATCGCGCCGAGGATCTGACCCAGGACACCTTGGTGCGGGTGTGTCGCGCGTTGCCCACCTTCGATCCGCGCGGGCCGGCGCGGCTGTCGACCTGGATCTTGACGATCGCCGCGCGGCTGGCGCTCAACGAGCTGCGGCGCCAGCGACCAGAGCCCCTGGGCGACGAGGTGATCGCGGCGAGCGCCGCCACGCCGCGCCAGCACCACGAGGCCCGCGAGGCCGGCGAGCGGATCGCCGCCGCGGTCGGCCGCCTGACCGCCGAGGCCCGGGCGGTCTTGATCCTGCGCGACGTCTACGAGCTCGATTACGAGGCGATCGCCGCCGCGCTCAGCCTCGAGCTGGGCACGGTCAAGTCGCGCCTGGCCCGGGCCCGGGCTGCGGTCCGGGCCACGCTGGCCGCCGAGGGAATGACGCCATGAGCGACGACGACGACCGCCTCGACCTGTCGGCCTGGACCGCACCACCGCCCCCCGCGGGGTTGACCGACCGCGCCCTCGATCGGCTGGACGGTCGCGCATCGGCCCACGCCCTGCCCGACCTTCCGCCGCGCCGCCGGTGGCGGTGGGCGATCGCCGGCGCGGCCCTGGCCGCGGCCGCCCTCGGTGGAGCGATCGTGGCGTCGCGCGCACCGACGCGGGGCGCCGGCGCCGGGGGCGTCACCGCCACCGCGGCGACCGCGGTCGAGCTCGCCGACGGCGTCGAGGCGCTGATCGAGGCCGGGGCGACGATCACCTGGACCACCGACGGCGAGGTCGTGCGGATCGCGCACCTGGCCGGCGTCGTCACCTACCGCCAGCGCGGCGCGCGCCGCCTGGCCATCACCACCCCGGCCGCGACGCTGTCGTCGGCCCGCGCCACCTTTCGCGTGGAGGCTCCCATGAACCGCACCCTCATCGCCGGCGCCGCCGTCGGGCTGGCCGGCGTCGTCGCCATCATCGTCTACGACGGCTCGGTCGAGGCCAAGCGCCCGGCCGGCGACGCCGAAACCCTGCGCCCCGGCGGCGAGACCCGCCTGGCGATCGCCCCGACCCCGACCGACCGCCCCGACCGTCCTCGACCGACGGCGGTGGTCGCCGCGGCGGTCGACCGCGCGCGCCGCGCCGAGGTGGCCCAGGCGATCGCGGCGGCGCGGGCCCGGCCGGCGGGCGCGGCGCCGCTCGGGTCGGCCGGCGCGGCCGTCGTCGGCACGGCGCCACCGATCGACGACGCGACCCCCGGCGAGCTGACCAAGGACGAGATCCGGGCCGGCGTGCGCGAGGTCATCCCGCTCATCACCGAGTGCTACGAGCTCGAACTCGCGAAGGATCCGACGGCGCGGGAGGCCACGGTCAAGGCGCGCTTCACGATCGACAGCGCGGCCGACGTCGGCACGGTGGTGACGGTCGGCGACCTGGCGATCGACGGACGCTTGGGCGCGTCGACCGAGTTCCGCGACTGCATGACGGCGACCCTCGAGGCGGTGGTGCTGCCACCCCTGGGCGACGGCGGAACCATCGAGGTGAACTACCCGTTCGTGTTCCGCGCCAGCGACGACGACGAAGGGGAGCAACCGACGCCCGCGGCCGCCGCGCCGCCGGACGCGCCCCGGCCCACGCCGGCGGGGTCGCGCGCGACTGCCCCGCAGAAGCCGGCCGACGGGGCCGCGAAGCCGACCGCCGGGGCCACCACCGCGGACCTCACCAGCGCCGCGACCGAGGCCGCGCTCAACGCGCAGTGGGGTCGCGCCCTCGAGCTCGCCCAGGCCGGGCTCGCCGCCGGCGGCTCGGCGGCCGATCGCTCGAAGCTGGTCAACATCGGCGCGCTGGCGGCGTGTCGGATCCGTCGCTACGACGAGGCGCGGGCGCTCTACCGCCTGGCCAAGCCGGCGCAGCAGAAGGCGATCGAGCAGGCGTGCCTGCAGGCGTCGGGCGGCGGGTTCACGCCGGCGCAGTAGGGCTCCGAGGCCGAGACCGAGACCGAGGCCGAGGCCGAGACCGAGACCGAGGCGGAGGCCGAGGCCGAGACCGAGGCCGAGTCCGAGACCGAGGCCGAGGCCGAGACCGAGGTGCTAACTCGACGTGCCGGCGATCGTCATGTGCGAGACCCGCACCGTCGACGCCACGGTCGAGCTGCGCCAGTCGGCGTCATCGCCGACCGCGTCGATCCGCTGCAGGAGCTGATCGAAGTTGCACG
>Ga0075163_10006750_pt1 | contig 15229 bp, 14 predicted proteins | sample JI1023141ADNA_FD_71478 | JGI IMG/M metagenome (GOLD analysis project Ga0075163, IMG submission 71478) | Wastewater effluent complex algal communities from Wisconsin, to seasonally profile nutrient transformation and Carbon sequestration -... | ecosystem: Engineered > WWTP > Effluent > Algae... | reverse complement strand
TATACGCGATCGGTGATTGCGTGGAGCGGACCTATTCTTTATCAGGCAGAAAAAATATTGAACAGGTTTGGTATACTGGTCGCATGATGGGAGAAGTGGTGGCACAAACCATCTCTGGCAAGCCAACAAAATATGAACCCGGGCCTTGGTTTAACTCAGCAAAATTTTTCGATATCGAATACCAAACCTATGGATCGGTGGGAAATGTCCTTCAAGCTCACGAATCAGAATTTTACTGGGAGCATCGAAGCCGAAAGAAAGCCATGCACTTTGTGTGGAATACTGTTACGCAAGAGTTTATCGGTGTAAATACTTTTGGCATCCGATTAAGGCACGAAAAGTTTGATCAATGGTTACGAGCAAAAAAGAGCATTGCGTTTGTGATGAGCCATTTAGCGGAAGCCAACTTTGATCCGGAATTTTTTAAAAGACATGAAGCAGAGATTGTAGAAGTCTTTCACCAGTCGTATCCACACGCACTCTCTTCTTCCCAATTATCATAAGCCATGCGTACGATAAGAATCTTAAGTCTCGGCCTCTTTCTTACATCATTATTGTTGTTGGGTGTCTCCCTGCTCTTATCTCATTTCACTTTAACAGAAAAAATCTTTACTGAAAAAATAAAAGCGGAACATCAGGAAAGATTAAGACCGGCACTACAATCCATTTTCAACAAAGAGTACAGCACAAGTTTCCGCTTTGCCAATGAAATAACAAATACTATAACACACCTTAACAACGAGGCCAGAGAGCAACAACTTTGGGATAAGGTAATTTATGATGATTACACCAGTATGCTCACAAAAGCCTCTGCTACCGGAATCATAGTAGATTATACGACTTTATTTTTTCTGCTCATTTTTGGATTCGGGGCCTTGGGTGCCCTGGGATTCATTCTCGTCCCACTTCAAACGGAGCAAGCAGGAATAAAGAATAACAATATCTTTCACCATACTTTAAACAACAAAGGCTGGATGGGAATTGTTGTAGGCACTTTGCTTATTTCATTCTACATTCTTTTATACTTCTATGATGCCTACATTATAAACTGGGTCATCTTAGTAGAGCCTGTAAAAAAATTAATCAATCCGGCAGGAGAATCCAGTCAATGGTTTCTGTATGGTTTCCTGTACACTTTTGCAGTCATTGTGATGGGGACTCGCATGATGGTGAAGTACCGCCACTCCAACTATCAATTGGTACGCACCGCTTCTGTTATGTTTTTTCAATTGGCGTTTGCCTTTCTCATACCCGAAATATTGGTGAGACTCAATCAACCCTACTTCGATTTCAAAAACATGTGGCCGCTCGACTATGACTTTTTCGATGCCTGGCATATCAACATGCTAACAAGTGCCGGAGGCGTGGGTGTTTTTATGTTTGCCTGGGGTATTACGTTATTCGTAGTCGGTGTTCCTGTATTTGTTTACTTATTTGGCAAACGTTGGTATTGCAGTTGGGTCTGTGGTTGTGGAGGCTTAGCCGAAACCGCTGGGGATTCTTTTCGGCAATTATCTGACAAATCTTTAAAAGCCTGGAAAGTAGAACGCTGGTTGATTCATGTCGTACTTATTTTCTCCGTTGTAATGACTGCTGCAGTACTCTACAATTTCATTAGCGGCAGCACTACTATTTTCGGGTTTGACACGTACACCTACTTGCGCAAACCCTATGGCTTTCTTATTGGATCAGTATTCTCTGGTGTAGTTGGAACAGGCTTTTATCCTCTTATGGGCAATCGTGTATGGTGTCGGTTCGGTTGTCCGCTGGCTGCTTACCTGGGATTTGTTCAGCGTTTCAAATCACGCTTCAGAATTACGACCAACGGAGGTCAATGCATTTCGTGTGGCAACTGTTCAACGTATTGCGAAATGGGAATCGATGTACGCTGGTATGCCCAGCGTGGACAAAACATTGTCAGAAGTTCGTGTGTGGGCTGTGGGGTGTGTTCTTCTGTTTGTCCACGAGGTGTCCTCAATTTAGAAGTAAAAGAGGAAGCCGGAAGATTTGGAAAACCCATTCTGATCGGCAACAATACTGTAACATTGCAGGAGTAAAATAAAAGTGAATTGTGAAGATACGTGTGATCATTCCTGCCTTTAATGAGGAAAATGGAGTTGGGCAGGTAATTGAAGAAATACCCAAACACCTGGTCCAAGAAATTATTGTTGTTAATAATAACTCAACCGACAATACTGAAAAAGTCGCTAAAGCAGCAGGAGCCACCGTGTTGCGCGAGCCAATACCGGGTTATGGTCGAGCCTGCTTAAAAGGCATGGCGTATATTCAACAACTCTCTGACCCAACTGACATAGTCGTGTTTCTGGATGCTGATCACTCTGATTACCCGGAGGAAATGGAAAGTATCATCCAACCAATACTACATCAGCAAATGGACATGGTGATTGGCTCAAGAGCGTTGGGAGATAAAGAAAAAGGATCAATGATGCCGCAGCAGATTTTTGGGAACTGGCTGGCGACCCGCCTCATCAGGTTATTTTACAACATTACATTCACCGACCTCGGTCCTTTTAGAGCCATTAAATACCAACAGCTCCTGCAGTTAAACATGCAAGACAAAACCTATGGTTGGACGGTAGAAATGCAAGTAAAGGCCGCTAAACAAAAAATGAAATGCAGCGAAGTTCCTGTTCGCTACCGAAAAAGAATTGGCTACTCGAAAGTATCAGGAACGATGAAGGGGACCGTTTTGGCGGGTTATAAAATCATTACCACCATCTTTAGATATATTTAGAAGATCGATTCATCCTTCATGGACATTGTAGTTATATCCCTCTATTCAATTTCACTCCTGTACATTTTTCTGTTCAGCTTAGGACAACTGCACCTTTCCTGGATTTATCTAAAGAAGGCTAAAAACCAAAAGGCACTTCCAGCCATGGGCATTCAAATTCCTTTCGTCACTATTCAACTTCCTGTGTACAATGAACAATATGTGGTGGAACGCTTGCTTGATGCCGTTAGCAAAATGAATTATCCAACGGATAGACTCGAAATTCAAGTGCTCGATGATTCTACGGACGAAACAACTGACTTAATCCTGAAAAAGATCGAAAGTCTCAGACCGCTTCAGTTAGATATCAAACTCATTCATCGCGAAAATAGGAAAGGCTACAAAGCCGGAGCCCTGGCTTACGCAACAACTCTGGCCAAAGGAGAGTTTATTGCAATCTTTGATGCTGACTTTATACCACAATCAGACTTTTTACAAAAGACCATACCCCATTTTCAAGACAGTAAAGTAGCGGTTGTTCAAACTCGCTGGACACACACCAATCAGGACTATTCGTTATTAACCGAACTTCAGGCTTTTGGACTGGATGCCCATTTCAGCATCGAGCAAAGCGCACGCAATGCAGCTGGGAGTTTTATCAATTTTAATGGTACCTGTGGAGTGTGGAGAAAAGAAGCAATTCACGATGCTGGTGGATGGCAGGACGATACACTAACAGAAGATTTAGATTTAAGTTATCGTGCTCAGCTCAAAGGTTGGAAGTTTTTATACTTACCTGATGTTGCTACTCCCGGAGAATTACCCATCATTATGTCCGCAATCAAGTCACAGCAATACCGTTGGAATAAAGGCGGTGCAGAAACTGCTCGGAAGAATTTTATGAAGGTGTTACGTTCTCACAATTCCTTCATCACAAAAACACATGCCTTCTTTCATCTTTTTAATAGCTCTGTTTTTGTAAGTCTATTGGTGGCTGCTGTGCTTAGCATACCGATGCTCTTCATAAAAGCAACCCATCCTCACCTAGCCTGGATCTTTCATACTGGGAGTATCTTTATTATTGGCTTCTTTTCTATTGGTTTTTTCTATTGGATTGCCACCAAACAATTCTACACAAAGCCTGGTCAAGTCTTTCTAAAAAAGTTTCCAGCGTTCCTAATCATTTCTATGGGATTGTCCCTACACAATGGTCTGGCCGTGTTGGAAGGATTAATAGGAAGACGAACTCCGTTTATTCGTACACCTAAGTTTAATCTTGCTGAGAAGAAAGATTCCTGGAAACTAAACAAGTACATCACCTCCTCGTTAAATCCACTTACCCTTCTGGAAGGAATACTTTGTGCCTACTTTGTATACGGCATTGTGGTGGGATTGCGTTTGGGTGATTCAGGCCTACTACTTTTTCATGGTATGCTCGCACTAGGTTTTGGTACGGTGTTTTACTTTTCCATCAAGGCCCTTCGCTTCGCATAATGCTTTCAGCTGCACACATACAATCCAATAAAAGATTTTTTGCGCTTTCTTTCCTATTTCTATTGACATTCTGTGTTGTGGGCTACTTCGTCCCTCGACACGATACTGGGCTGTTGCTCTCTTCCTTTGCACTGCTATTCTTGTTCTATTACATAATCTACACGAGCACCCGGGAAGGTGAGATTACCACATGGCTACTCGTTGCTGTGCTTATTCGAGGTAGTTTACTTTTTGCCGTACCCCAACTATCAGATGATTTCTATCGCTTTATCTGGGACGGTCGGTTACTTTATAACGACATTCACCCCTTCGCAGAAATACCTTCCTATTATATGCAGGAAGGAAATGCAGTGCCCGGCTTGACTTCTGAACTTTTTCACCGACTCAACTCTCCAGAATACTTTACTATCTATCCGCCCATCACTCAATTCATTTTCTGGCTTTCGGTCGCCCTGTCACCCAATTCGATTTTTGGAAGCATGTTAGTTCTGAAGGTTCTGGTTGTGTTGGCAGAGGTAGGTAGTATTGCACTCATCAAAAGTCTACTTGCTCATTTTGAGCTACCTGGAAAAAAAAGTTTGCTCTATGCACTCAATCCTTTAGTCATTCTGGAGCTCAGTGGCAACCTTCATTTTGAAGCCTTTGTCATCTTCTTCTTGTTAGGGAGTATTTACATGCTACTAAAGCAACGTCTTATCGTCTCTGCGGTACTCTTTACACTGGCGGTTCATGTAAAATTACTACCTCTGATTTTTCTCCCCTCTCTATTACCCTTTCTTGGCTTAAAAAAAACCTTTCAGTTTTACCTCATCGTTTCCATCACTTCCATTATACTCTTTGCCCCTCTTCTTAACATGACCTTGCTAAGTGGAATGAACGAAAGTCTTTCCTACTACTTTAAAAAATTTGAGTTTAACGCCAGTTTTTACTACCTCATCAGAGAATGGGGCTTTTGGAAATATGGATATAATATTATTCAAACAGCAGGCTGGAAACTCGCTCTAGTTTCCACCACCTTGATTTTACTTTTCTCTTTGAGAAATATGTTTAGCAAATCAGTGATGAGCATTCAAGAGTTGTTCACTGAGTGGATTATTATCCTAACCCTTTATTTATTCTTCACCACCACGGTGCATCCCTGGTATATAGTACCATTGCTTGCCTTCAGTGTATTTTCTAACGTTCGTTATCCGTTGGTTTGGTCCGGTTTGATTCTGATTACTTACGCAGGATACACTCTGAATGCTTATCAAGAAAATTTATGGCTTGTGTTAATAGAATATGTAGCGGTGTTAGCCTTCATGTATTTTGACTTTCGAAAGAGAAAATTTTCATTTACTTAGAAAGTAATTCGCGGACTACCCCTAACGAGCGTACTTCTCCAAAGGAATCAAGGTGGGAGGCATAGAATTGAATGAGTGCATCCAAGACTTGTCTGCGTTGTGTATAAGAAAGACTTAGTGGAGTTGTGTAGTCGGCTTCGAGGAGCGCTGTGATTCCCTCATTATCCGTATTATGCGCCAAACTATCAATCAATACTTCATCAGAGCGATTGGCCCCAAAGCCTAGATAACGACTTAGCTTTAGCAAGAAGATCAAATGAAAATTTTCAATGCCGGCAGTGAGATGATCGAAGGTGATGAAAGAGTTTTGAAGAAATTCAAAGAGTGTTTCCGGATGACTTTCTTCTTTCAGGCTCTTATTAAGAATTTCACTTAAAAAAAGGGCAATAGTCGACTTCTTAATATCTGTCGAGAAACTTTGAAAGGCATACAAACATTTCAGTTCCTTAATTCTGGCAATCTGTTGATTGGGTCGATGATAGACAACCAGATCCAGCAAAGTAAGAGGCTGAAATAGCGCCAGCTTTGCGGATGATTTCGCTGCATGAACGTTATTTACAATGTAAGCATGTGTACCAAAAGCTTCGGTAAAAATGGTCACAATGATAGAAGTCTCTTTGAAACGCGTAAAGCGCAAAACTATACCTCTTGTCTTTTGTAACATACGAGCTCCTTCAGCAAAGGCAGCAAAAAATATAACTAATCAACTACCACTATTTTACCTGCCACACTTTCACTTCCATCGGGTGCGGAGGCAATCACCAAATACACCCCTGATCCAACACGTTTGCCGTTGTAATCAATCATATTCCAGGAGACCATGCCCCCGTTGGCTTGTAGTTGAGCAACAAGCCTCCCACTCACATCCACAATCTTTACGATAGCATCTGTATAAAGATTACTGATACCCACCCCACCACTAAAACCAGGGTTTACAGGATTAGGAAATATTTTTACTTCTTCTGCGCTAGTCTTACCTGTTGTTGCATCCGAGCGAAAGGAGATAAGCCCTTTGTCCGTAGTAATAAAAACTTCCCCACTTTGCTCTTCAATTTCAATGTCTACAATTTTGTTTGATAGAAGTGGCGAATTCTGTGTATTGAAATTATAAATAAGTTCTTCTCCGCTATCATTAAATAACCACACGCCTCTTTCTGTACCGATCCATTTCCGATTGCCGCCATCTACTGCTAAAGCTGTTACGCGCTCTTCACTCAATAAAAATCGTCCTTCCACAATTGGACGAATTGCGTCTTCACCAGTAAAGGTGTAATAAGCCACTCCTTTGGCTGTACCTATCCAAACATAGTCTTCTTTATCTACTATCACTGACAGCACTTCCTTACTCGGCAGTAAACCTGCACCCGGTTGATCTGTTAAGTAACGCAGAAAGCTTCCATCCTTTTTCACAACCACCACTCCTCCACCTCCTGCGGCACCAATCAGCATCCAAACATTCTCAGTACCATCAACAGCCAATTTGAAAGGATAACGCGATGGAGTTCCTGCCAAACTAAACGATTGCAGTTCATTCGTTGAAGAAAGTAAGTGGAGAGATTGCGTTGAACCATAGTTTGCAATCCATAAGCCACTGGGTGAATTCTCCAACGCTATAACGTTTTGCAAAGGAGAATTATCAGTATTTAAAATAGCGCTGTTCCCATTCTCTTCTTTTTTCTCCAACCCCTCTCCAAACGAAGCGATGAACAAGGAATTCAGCGGCCCGCCAATTACATCCGAAATAAAATCTACCTGACTCGGCTGTAACGACCACAAACCTTGTTTAAATACACTAATTCCTTTAAAAGAAGATGAGCCTGAAAAATCACTAGCTACTCCTCCATGAATAGTAAGCATAGAATTGTTGACATACCGGCTCCCAAAAATTGCCGGACTGAAAGGACCATTAGACGCGTACGCTTTCCACAAACCTTCAACGTTTGAAAGCAAACCCGTGCTTTTGTCTGCTACCCAGTAGTGACCTTCCACTAGCAAGGCTGCCTGTCCATTTATCAGCAATGGATCGGTTATCTCCGTAATAACTTCTGTATTACTAATGTTAAAAAATCTATCGCTCCCTCCAAGAAGAAGCACTGCATCATATCCTTGCAGAAAGGAATACGTTGCTAGCACAGGGAACGAAACTTCTGCCATCCATTGTATTCCATCAAATCGATAAATACCTTTTTGGTTGATTGCACAATAAACGCTTTCGTTATGACTTGTTACTAATTTAACCGAAGTATTCAAATCACCAGAATTGAAACGAGTCCATTGATTATAATCAAGAAGATTATTGGACAGGTCACCAAGCAATACACCATTGTCGGTAGCCAAGAAAATAACACCATTCAATAATACACTTTGGTAAACGGCAAGCAATTGCCCACCGGGGCCCAGGTTGCGCCAGGTCTCCTTTACTTCATTTCTATTGAGATCGAACAAAACCAAGCCATAGTTGGTACTGAAATAAGCAAGGGGTCCGTTGATAAGAATATGATTGATACTTCCCGACACACTTATGTCAGGCGGATTTATCAATCGAGTGAAATTTACAGTCGCAGTCTCACTGACCAGATCGATGGCACCATTATCATACCCGACTACCAGTTGAGAACGTGAAGCATCGTAGGCCAATGCGGTGATTCCTGTACCCGATAGTGCATTCAGCGTTGAATAGGTTTCCACGGTGTGCCCGACTCTGTCATACACCATCACACCATTATCGGCTGCTGCAAATACTTTATTATTTCCTTCCGCGAGAAGGTTTACCGAATTGAATGACAAATGAGATCTCCACGTGCCAATGGGAATATTTTCTTGAGCAACAGCTAGCAAACTAAAGAGTGTAAAGCACACTCCAAGCAACAATCTTATTGTAGCAGTAACCTCTCTGTTGTTTATCGTTGGATCTAGAAGGAGTATAGTAGCTGACCTCATTTCTTATCTTTCATCCCTTCCAGGAAAGCCGTACGGCTGCGGGCTTCATAAATATTTTTCTCTCCGACCACCACCTGCCTTTCATCTGCGGTTAATCGATAGCTGAAGGAAGCCAACTCTCCACTTTGTGCACAAATAGCATGCATCTTTGTAACATACTCCGCTACCGCCATTAAGTAAGGCATGGCACCAAATGGTTTCCCTTCAAAATCCATATCCAATCCGGCTACAATTACCCGCTTACCGCTATTGGCAAGTTTATTACATACCTCTACGATGGCTTCATCAAAAAATTGTGCTTCATCAATCCCCACCACATCACAATCACCAGCGAGCATCATGATATCGTTGGCAAAGTTTACAGTGGTGGAGCGAATGGCATTCTGGTTGTGTGAGACCACCGCAGTATCGTGATAGCGATTATCAATTACAGGCTTAAAAATTTCCACATGTTGCTTGGCAATAATGGCACGGTTAAGCCTGCGAATCAGCTCTTCTGTTTTACCTGAAAACATACAGCCACACACCACTTCAATCCAGCCAGCATGCTGTTTTTTTCGTCCTAAATGGGGTTCAATAAACATGGTTGTAAAGGTAAAAAAATAGAGCGGCTATCCGTTAGTGTCCTGGGAATCATCTGAATAAAGAACGTGCGGAAGTTTACTTTCTTCCGGTACCCTTATAACAAGGTCATGCGTAACTCGTATCTGACAAGACAGTCGCTCCTCAGCACCGAGCAATTGCTGCTCACGGTAGCGTTTCTCAGCAGGACTCAAAGGAGTAAGGTTTTCCATTCCGGAAAGCACTTTGACTTTACAGGTAGTACAACGTCCTTTACCACCACATGCATGCATCCAGTCCAGGCCACTTTGCAGTAAACAATGCAATAAGGAAGTACTACAAGTAGAGAGATCAAGCTCTTTATTCTTCAAATTTTTGATGACCAGGCGCATGACGAAATATATTTTAAGCCTAAAGCGTTTAACTTTGACTATTCTTACACTATGGAAGAGAAAGTAAGCCCGCAAGCCATACATGGGTACAGCCAGCAATACAGCCGCAAGATACTGGACCGTTTCTTTGCCGGAAAGCAGTTTATTACCGGACAGGAATTATTAAGTCTTTCTGAAGTTGAACAGATTAATCTATTCATTCTTCAGGCACTATTCAAAGCCTGGAAGACTGAAATGGCAAACTCACGCAGTGTCTATTTCGACTACGAAGCAGAGCCTGTAAAGGAGGCACAACAAAACCTGATGAATATTTTATCAAGGCACATACAGGTGGACCGAAAACACCTGGAGCCGCTTTTGGTAAATGCCGTCAGTCAAACCCTGAACGATGTACTCAATCCCTACGATTTTTTCACTAAGCTCATCACAGGCAACAACAACGAACTAAACCTGGAAGACTTTAAAGAGGAGTTGAAATACTTGAAACTAAATAAAGCACCCCTTCTTCGTCTGTCACAGATTTTACAAGAAAAAAAGACCTTCACTATTTCTGGCAATGAAGCCTTTGCCATTCTCGATAAAATCTTGGAGGAATTGAATTTCAGCCCGGAAGACATTGAACCCTTATTGGAAAAACTCAGTCTTGTCGAACCTGTTTCCCTCGATCGTTTTTATGATGGTAAAAATAAAGGCAAGGCCACTCCCTCCGTTAGTAAACCGAACACACCCACCAAAGAGACAAAAACGATAGCAGAAGATTTTCAGAAGATCAATGTTATCAAAGAAAGCCTGACCATCAATCAAAAATTCATGTTTACCAAGGCTTTGTTCGGAGGAGACTTTGAGAAATTCAGCGAAGCCATCACCGAGTTGGATAAGCGAAATGACTTTAATGAAGCCATGGATTATCTGAGCATTCATCTTGGCAATTGGGATCAGGAGAGTGAAGAATTTCATGAGTTTATGGAAATGATTGAAAAAAGATTTAGCTAACAACCTATGCGCAAACATTTTCTGCTTGGTGTACTCACCCTCATCACGCTGGCCGGGCAAAGTCAGGACATTACCGTATACAAAACCTTTGGCGGCCTCCGTTTCGAGCGCGATACACTTGTGATCAGCCCTAAACAAGTGCAGTACATACTCGAGGTAAACCCAGCTGCTTTTGATGAATTTAAAAAAGCAAGACTGAACTCAGCTGTGGCGAGTGTACTGGGCTTTTCGGGAGGACTTTTAATTGGTGTACCTCTTGGCACTGCCATCCTGGGAGGCGACCCGGAATGGGGCCTGGCCATGGGTGGTGCCGCCTTACTTATCAGTAGCATTCCTTTTAATCGGGCTTTTAAGCGGCACGCTTTTAGTGCAGTCGATACCTACAACCAACAGAATTCCTCCAGTGTCCTCGAAAGAACAGAGCTCTTTTGGGCGGGCACAGGTCTTGGCATCCGCCTTCGGTTTTAGCACAAGAAAAATCTGGTCAAAAAATATTCTTCAAAAACCGCTTACAATGTTTTGGTTTTTATACATTTAGTGAACCAAGCACTACGGTATGGCGAAAGCTAAAAAGGAGAAAAAGATTTTTGTACTCGACACCTCTGTCATTCTTTACGAACACAACTCCATCCTCAATTTCGATGAACACGACATCGGCATCCCCATCACGGTCTTAGAGGAGCTCGACAATTTTAAGAAGGGCAACGATACCAAAAATTTTGAGGCGCGAGAGTTTATCCGACTTATTGACAAGTTGGCGAAGGACCAGATGTTGGGCCATTGGAATCCCATCAATGGAAAAGGTAAAGGAAACTTTAAAGTGTTGATGGACACCAAAAGCTCCGTAGATGCCAACAAAGTTTTCAACGAACACAAGGCCGATCACCACATTCTAAACTCTGCTTTACAACTACAGCAGGAGGAGAAGGGCAAAAAAGTAATTCTTGTCTCGAAAGATATCAACCTCCGCCTGAAAGCAAAGTCCTTAGGATTGACAGCGGAAGATTACACCACTGGAAAGGTTCAAAATATCTCCTCCCTTCATGCCGGAAAATCAGTTATTGAAAATGTCGATTCCGACATGATCAATTTACTATATGAAAAAGGATATGTAGAGCCAAAGGAATTACTAGGCGATACTTCAACGCTAAAAAATAACTACTACATCCTGCGCAGTGGAAAGAAATCAGCGCTAGCGTATTTCAATCCTTTCAATGGAATGCTTGAGCACGTAGAGAAGCGAAGCATTTTTGGAATCAAACCACGAAATGCAGAGCAAGCCTTTGCCATCCATGCGTTGATGAAACCAGAAATCCGCTTAGTCTCCATTCAGGGAATTGCCGGAACCGGAAAAACACTGATCGCATTAGCTGCGGCATTGGAGCAAAAGCGAGATTACAAGCAGATTTTTCTTGCCCGCCCCATTGTACCGCTTAGCAACAAGGATATTGGATATTTACCAGGCGATATAAAGTCCAAGCTAAACCCTTACATGGAACCGCTGTGGGACAACCTGAAGTTTATCCAAAATCAATACAACGAAACGGACAAAGAATACTCCAAGATTACGGATTTAGTTAATCAGGAGAAGCTGCTCATCCAGCCGCTGGCGTACATTCGTGGCAGAAGTTTGTCTAACATTTTCTTCATTGTGGACGAAGCACAAAATCTTACCCCTCACGAGGTAAAAACAATCATTACGCGTGCCGGTGAAGGAACCAAGATTATTTTCACAGGCGATATCTACCAGATTGATACACCATATCTAGATTCTCAAAGCAATGGATTATCAACGTTGATTGACCGATTGAAGGATCATGAGTTGTATGCACACGTTACCCTAGAAAAGGGTGAACGCTCTGAATTGGCCAATTTAGCCAACGAATTACTGTAAGAATTCACGCTCCCAAAAGGAGAACTACACACCTAAAAAAGGCCCTCATAAGGGCCTTTTCCATGTGGTTCAGAATTTGTTGTTAGCTACAAGACCAATAACAACTCTCCATGTTTTTTCAATTTATTTTAAAACGCATGCCCCTACAAAAGCAAGTGGCCTACGTGAAAAGAAATGCTGTATACCTAGGAACGCGTAATACAGAACGTAGAACTCCCCATTTATACATGTTGGGTAAGTTGATTGCAGAAGTGTTGTTTGAGGAAGATGATTACACAAAAAAACCCGAGAGGCTGGTTTGGCTCCCGGGTCTTCAACATTTAGAATCTCATTTGGAGAAGGAGTTTAAATCCTCTTCCTTTTAGATTATTTCTTCTTTAAGGCTTTCAACATAGTATCTCCAATTTCTGCCGGAGACTCCACTACGTGAATACCGCATTCGCGCATGATGGCCATTTTCGCTGCTGCTGTATCTTCCGCGCCACCAATAATAGCACCCGCGTGTCCCATACGTCTGCCTGGAGGGGCTGTCTGGCCTGCGATGAACCCAACTACTGGCTTCTTATTTCCGTTTTCCTTGATCCAACGTGCAGCCACCGGTTCGTAGTTACCACCAATCTCTCCAATCATAACAATGGCCTCTGTTTCAGGGTCATTCATCAACATTTCAACAGCATCCTTTGTGGGTGTTCCGATGATTGGGTCTCCCCCAATACCGATGGCAGTAGTGATACCCAAGCCTGCCTTTACGATCTGATCAGCTGCCTCGTAGGTAAGTGTTCCTGATTTTGAAACGATACCAATCGTGCCTTTTTTGAAAACGAAACCAGGCATGATGCCCACCTTTGCTTCACCCGGAGTAATCACCCCAGGACAGTTCGGGCCAATCAAGGTTACCTTCTTTTCTTTAATGTATTTTTTGGCCAGCATCATATCCTTTACAGGGATGCCTTCAGTGATAGCAATAACAACCTTGATTCCAGCATCCGCTGCCTCCATAATAGCATCGGCTGCAAAAGCAGGAGGAACAAAAATGATGGTTACGTCTGCTCCTGTCTTGTCAACGGCTTCTTTCACAGTGTCAAATACGGGTCTTCCCAAATGTTCGGTGCCTCCTTTTCCTGGGGTAACCCCCCCTACAACATTAGTTCCGTATTCTATCATTTGGCCGGCATGGAAGCTACCTTCCGAGCCCGTAAAGCCCTGTACAATTACACGTGAATTTTTATTGACTAAAACGCTCATGGTGCTGAATTTATGTGTCCACAAAAATAGGAGATTATATCGGCCGAGCAAGAATGCTTAAATGCAAAAAGGCTCCAAATGGAGCCTTTTTGATGATTTGAGAATGGTGTCAGCTATTATTGCTGCTTGGCTTGCTTCATTCCCTTGCGGATCAGAAAATCCTCGTAGTCTTCTTTGAAGCTAGGCTCTAATTTGATGGCCTCCTGGTAAGCGGTAATGGCATCTACCATTAAATTGTTTTGCTCGTAGAAGTTAGCCAACACATACTTATTGATAGCGGTTTCTTCTTGTAATGCTCCGCTCACTTCTGTCATGGCGGCCTTCACTTTCTTATCTTCATCCGCTGACAATTTCTTAATCATCTTCACAGCAGACGATTGCTTCGCATCAGTCTTAGAAGATACTTTCACCATAATGGCGTTCAAATCTTTATCTGCCAATTTGGGATCGCTCAAGTCTACCAGGTAAGATGTCTCTGTTGTTTCATAGGTAGCCAATACATCTTCGAACATATTCTGAAGTTCGATTACATAAGGACCTGCCATTTTAGCTTCCCAGTTTAAAATAACTTTTGTTCCAAAAATTCCTGAGAACTGATTTTCTGGCAAGTAAAGATTTATGGCATCCGCACTTCCGCGGTGTACTGCTCCTGTAGCACTCAATCTGTTTTTCTTCGCCTCGGCTGAGTTGCTGCTTAAGATGAAGTCGGTGTACTTATTCAAAACGCTTGATCCTCCTGTTACGTTAGCTGCTAAATCAGCCACCTTATAAGGACCTGCTTTTTTCACTTCTACCATCTTACCGCTGGTGTGGCGCAGACCCAGATAGGCGTTGTCAGAAACTTTAATTTCATCGCCAGGTTTCAGGGAAGCTCCTGTTTTTACAGGTGCCCAGGTAGTGCCAGATTTCACCTCGTTCGCTCCCTTGTTTATCATTACCTGAAAGGCATAATCTTGTGCCTGCAATGCAAAAGCGACAAGTGACAGCGCTACGGATAAAAACCATTGTTTTGTTTTCATGATCGTTGTTTTATGGGTTGTTTGAATTACTATTCGTGACGTTTAATGCTGATATAATTGCTCAGGAAACCTATAAGGTCCAAATATTTCTTTACAAACTTACTAAAATATGTTTTCCAAAGCGCTTTTATAAACGAGTTGTACAGCTCAAATCCTGTGCCAACAACCGCTAAAGCAGCCAAAGATGTAGTTAAATCAAGCTTAAGCCTGAACCAAACCACAAAGAATACGGTAACAAAGCTAAAAATCAATATCTGCGATAACTGGATAACCAAACTGAGCGCATCATACCAAGGTGCCAATCTTGAATTACCATTAATAAGCAAAAATACGGCAACCGTAAGCATACAAAGCACGGCTGCAATGAGTGTTTCCAGCCAATCGGGGGTTTCGTTAATATAATCTTCATTTAAAATCATGGATACGATATTGGCATGAACCACCAGTCCGTACATATCTGGGCGAGCTCTTCCTGCCATTTTGGAATTGAGAGGAGTCAAAAACTTATCATCCCATGAAGTATCTGTAAAATCTCCACCCAAAAAACCCATCAATACCACCTTGTCTTTTATTAATGCAGGCACAAACTGATTGGTATCAAGTGCCTGATACCA
>Ga0075163_10006749_pt1 | contig 15229 bp, 9 predicted proteins | sample JI1023141ADNA_FD_71478 | JGI IMG/M metagenome (GOLD analysis project Ga0075163, IMG submission 71478) | Wastewater effluent complex algal communities from Wisconsin, to seasonally profile nutrient transformation and Carbon sequestration -... | ecosystem: Engineered > WWTP > Effluent > Algae... | reverse complement strand
CGGTCACCATGGCCGCTCGTCGCGCCCAGATCGTGAAGCCCTGTTCACCCCACGTGCTGCGGCACTCGTTCCCCACCGTGGTCCGGTCAGGTGGCCGTCGACCCGGTTGCAACGCGGCCGCCATGCCCGGATCGCGGGGGCGGTTTGCGCGTCCTGGCCGCTGCATCGCGGCTACACGTCGCCACAGAACGACAAAGCCCAGCGGTGAGGCTGGGCTAAGGCGTTGATTTGATTGGTGCCGGAGAGAGGAGTCGAACCCCCGACCTTCTCATTACGAATGAGCTGCTCTACCAACTGAGCTACACCGGCGAAGCCAGAAATTCTAGCAGAGGCTTCCGGCAGGCTGGCTCTGCGCAATTGGCGGGCGGCGAGGCCTCTTTTCGGTGGGCCGGGCGGCGGCGGCGATGGAAACATCCCCGGGTGCGCCTTTCTCCCATCCGCCTCCTCGCCGGCTGAGCCATGCGTGTCGTCGTCACCGGCGCGGCCGGCTTCATCGGCAGCAACCTCGTGCATGCTCTCAACGGGCGCGGTGTGGGCGACATCATCGCCGTCGACGACCTGACCGATGGGCAACGGTTCCAGAACCTGGTCGGCACACAGATCGCCGACTACGTGGACATGGACGCCTTCTATGGCCGTTTCGAGCGCGGCGAGTTCGGCCAGGTCGACGCAGTGCTCCACCAGGGAGCGTGCTCCGACACCATGGTGCACGACGGCAAGCTGATGATGGCGCGCAACTTCGAGTGTTCGCGCCGGCTGCTTGGCGCCTGCCTCAGCCAAGGCACGCGGCTGATCTACGCCTCGTCGGCGGCGGTGTACGGCGGTGCCACGGCCTTTTCCGAAACCCCGGCCAACGAGCGCCCTCTGAATGTCTACGGCTGGTCCAAGCTGGTCTTCGACCAGACTGTTCGGCGCGCCCTGGCCGCCGGCGCGCGCAGTCAGCTGGCCGGGTTGCGGTACTTCAATGTCTACGGCCCCCGCGAACAGCACAAGGGGCGCATGGCCTCGGTGGCTTTCCACCACTTCAACCAGTTTCGGCAACAGGGCCATGTCTGCCTGTTCGGCGAGTACAACGGGTATGGTCCGGGGGCCCACGAACGTGATTTCGTCTGGGTCGGTGATGTGGTGGACGTGAACCTTTGGTTGCTGGAGCACGGCGGCGCCAGCGGCATCTTCAATGTCGGTTCTGGCCGTGCCGAGCCTTTCAACGCGGTGGCTGCGACCATGCTCAACGCCTGCCGCAGTGCGCAAGGCGCAGCGCCGCTGGGGTTGAGCGCGCTGGTTGCCGCCGGGCAACTGCGCTACACAGCCTTTCCCGAGGCGCTGCAAGGGCACTACCAGTGCCACACCCAGGCTGACCTGCGTGCGCTGCGCCGGGCGGGTTACACCCGCACGATGAGCAACGTGTCGACCGGGGTCGGCCTGTATGCCCGCTGGCTGCAGCACCCGCAGGATGGGCTCCCCGACAGGGCAGAGCTGCCCGGCGAGGCCGTTCGAGCGCCGCCCGGTGCACCGCAGCGTAAGCTGGCCGTCCCGTAGGCGACCAACGCCTGGACACCAGGAGCACCCACATGAGCCATGACTTCGATCTCATCACCATCGGCGCAGGCTCGGGCGGCGTCGCGGCCTCGCGCCGCGCCGCACTGCATGGCGCCAAGGTGGCCGTGGTGGAAGGCAGCCGGGTGGGCGGTACCTGCGTCATCCGAGGCTGCGTACCCAAGAAGCTGCTGATGTACGCAGCTCAGTTCGGCGAGGGCTTTACCCAGGCGCAGGGCTACGGCTGGGTGGGAGAAGCGCCGGCATTCCAGATGTCGCGGTGGGCGTCAGCCAAAGCGGACGAGACGGCGCGGCTGGAAGGCGTTTACCGCAAGATGCTGGCCGGCGGTGGTGTCGAGCTGATCGAGGGCTGGGCGCAACTCGACGGGCCGCACCGCGTGAAGGTGGGCGGCCGCGTGCTGACGGCCAGGCACGTGCTCATCGCCACGGGCTCGTCGCCGGTGCGAGACCACATTCCAGGCATCGAGGCCTGCGCCACCAGTGACGACCTGCTCGACCTGAGCACGCTGCCGGAATCGGTGGCCGTGATCGGCGGTGGCTACATCGCGGTGGAATTCGCCAGCGTCCTGGCCCGCCTGGGCGTGAAGGTGTCGATGTACTACCGCGCCAGCCTGCCACTGCGCGGCTTCGACGAGATGCTGAGAGCGGCCGCTGCGGGGCATCTGCAGGCGGCCGGCATTGAACTGCACCCCGGCGTGGTGCCTCAGCGGGTGCAGCGCACGGCCGATGGCTTTCTGCTGGTGCTGGGCGAGGACCGTGTGCGAGGCTTTCCGTGGGTGCTCAATGCCACTGGCCGGCGCCCGAACACCGCGGGGCTGGGGCTTGAGGCCGCGGGTGTCGCGTTCGCACCGAACGGCTCGGTGGTGGCGGACGAGACGATGCAGACCACCGCGGCCGGCGTCTACGCCATTGGCGACGTCACCAACAGCAAGAACCTGACGCCGGTGGCCATCGCCGAGGGTCGGGCCTTGGCTGACGCCTTGTTCGGCGGCACGCCCCGCCGTGTGGACCTGAGCCGCGTCGCCAGCGCCGTCTTCATGCTGCCGCCGATCGCCAGCGTGGGCCCCAGCGAGGCTGAGGCCCAAGCGTCCGGCCACCGCGTGAAGGTCTTCGAGACCGAATTCCGGCCGATGAAGCAGGCCTTCATCGGTGGCACCGAGCGCACCCACATGAAACTGCTGGTCGACGAGGCCAGCGACCGGGTGCTGGCGGTTCACATGATCGGCGCCGACGCGCCTGAGATCGTGCAGAGCCTGGCGGTGGCGCTCACAGCCGGTGCCACCAAGGCGGATTTCGACCGCACCATGGCCATGCACCCCACGGCGGCCGAGGAGTTCGTGCTGATGCGCGAGCCGTCGCGCACCGTGTGGGCCGGTCAGCCCTGACGGCGGATGCGCTGCACCAGTTCGGTGGTCGAGTAGCCGCTCACGAAGGGCAAGGCCAGGCTGCGTCCACCCCAACTCCGCACGAGCGGGGTCTCGGCGAGTTGGGCCATGTCGTAGTCGCCGCCCTTCACGTAGAGCGAGGGCTGCAGCTTGGCCAGCACGACCAGCGGTGTGTCCTCGTCGAACAGGACGACAGCATCCACGCACTCCAGCCCGGCCAGCAGATAGGCACGGTCGGCCTCGGTGTTCAGCGGCCGGTCCGGGCCCTTGCCCAGCCGGCGGGCAGAGGCGTCGGAGTTCACCGCGACGATCAATCTGTCGCCCAGCGCGCGTGCGGCAGCCAAGTAGGCCAGGTGGCCGCGGTGGAGCACGTCGAAAACGCCATTGGTGAAGACCGTGCCGGGCCGGCCACCGAGTTGGGCTGCCGCCTCGCTGTGGCTCAGCAGTTTGCGGGCGGGGTCGAAGCGGTCGAACGCGGCGGGCGGGATCATGCCTGGGATTGTGCCGCCGGAGTGCGCACCGACGGGTCGATGCGGGCCAGATTGCGCCACGCGTCGGGATAGCGCGGATCCACATCGATGGCGCGCCGGTAGGCCTCGGCCGCCAGGCCGATACGGCCCGCGCGCTTGTGCAGCGCGCCGAGCAGAGCCCAGGCATCGGGGCGCGTGGGGGCCCGTTGCAGCGCGAACAGCACGTCGGCCACGGCCCGGGCCGGGTCGAACGGGCCGGTCTGGTAGGCGGCGAAGGCGCGCACCAGCGCAGCCTGGGCATCGGCCGGCCGGTCGTCCGCCGTGCGCGGCAGGTGATCGCGCACCCACTGGCCCAGCGCTGCAGCCACACCGTCGCGCACCGTGGCCCAGTCGCCGGGCTCGGTTTGGCGGAATAGGCGCGCGCTCGGGTACCAGGCGCTGCGCGTCTCGTCGAGCCCCCAGCGCCAGTCGTGCTGGAAGGGCAGGGTCACGAACGCCGGTTTGCCAAGCGCCCCGGCCAGGTGGGCGACCGAGGTGTCGGAGGTGACGACCAGATCCAGTTCCGCGATGACCGCAGCGGTGTCGTCGAAGGTCTGGATCTCGGCGTCCAGGTCGACGAAGTGCGGCGGCAGACCGTGCGCTGCGAGGTCGCGCCGGCCGTCGCCCTTTTGCAGTGCGAACCAGCGGAGGCCCGGCAAGCGCAACCACGGCGCGAAGGGCGCGAAGCGCGGCGAGCGTTGGGCATCGTTCTTGACGTTCGGGTTGCCGGCCCAGACCCAGCCGACAGCCAGTTCGCGGTCGCGCTGCCAGCCATGCGCGGCCAGGCGCGTGCGCCAGTGGCTGCAACGGGACGCATCCGCATGCACATAGGGCACCAGCGTGGGCAAGGCGTCGTCCGCGATGCCCAGCACATGCGGCAGGCTCATCAAAGCCACGTGGCAATCGAAGGCCGGGGGCGTCAGCCCGCGCTGGCTCACCGCGTCCACGCCGGGCAGGCGCGCAGCCAGGCCCATCATCTCGCCCAACACCTCCAGCACGACCCGGCCGCCGCGCCGCTTCAACTCGGGCACGAAGCGCAGGAACTGCATCGCGTCGCCAAAGCCCTGCTCGGCCCAGACCAACACGGTGCGGCCCTCTAGCGGTTCGCCGCGCCACGGCGGCGGCGCGCAGTCGCGTGGCGGCGGCTGGCGGCGGGTGAAGCGCCATTCGTAGTCCGCGAAACCATCGTGGAAGCGGCCGTGCAGCAGGCGCGCCAAGGCGCGGTTCCAGTGGCCGTCCACATGCTGCGGGTCGCGCTGCACGGTGGCCTCGAAGGCGGCGAGGGCGCCGTCCCAATCGCCGAAGTGTTCCAGCGCCACGCCCAGGTTGTGCACCGGCTCGGCCGCGCCGGGGTTCAGGCGCACGGCTTCGCGGTAGGCAGCGAGTGCGCCCGCGCGATCGTGTCGGTCGCGCAGCAGGTTGCCCAGGTTGTTCCAGGCGTCGGGGTAGGCAGGTTGCAACTGCAGGGCCTGGCGGTAGGCGGTCTCGGCCTCTGCCGGCCGGCCGGCCCGCTTGTGCAGGATGCCCAGCAGCGTCCAGCCATCGGCCCGTTGGGGGTCGCCGCGCAGCGCGGCCTCGGCATGCGGCAGGGCCTCGGCGTCGGCACCCGCCTGGTAGAGCACGAAGGCTCGCTCGATGGGGGTCGGGGGCCATGGCGCAGCCAGGGCCTGCAGCGCGATGGGGGCCAGACCGGCGCGCTGGCGCCAGGCCATGCGATCGAACAGATCCTCCAGCGCGCGCGTCCACGACACGCTGTCGAACAAGGGCACGGCGAGGCGCCGCTCGACGAGGCTGGCCTTCAACGCGGCCAGGCGCGGCCGGTCACGTGCCAGCGCGACGGCCAACCCGACATAGGCGTCACCGGTCTCCACGGCCAACTCGGGCAGGCCGGCGGCGTGCAGCAGGCTGGTGGCCACGCGAGACGCGAAGGTGTCGCCCGTGCGGGTGATCACCGGCACGCCCACCCACAGCGCGTCGCTGCAGGTGGTGTGCGCGTTGTAGGGCTCGGTGTCGAGCACCAGGTCCGCACACTGCAACCGGGCCAGGTGATCGGCCAGCGGCAACTCGGGCGCGACGACGAGGCGCATCGGATCCAGGCTGCGCGCCTGCATGGCAGCGCGCAGGTTGGCCTCGGCGAGCTCGTTCGTGCTGAGCAGCCACAACACCGCGTCGGGTACCTGGGCCAGCACCTGGCACCAGCGGCCAAAGACCGCCTCGGTGATCTTGTAGGGGTAGTTGAAGCAGGCCAGCACCACGGCGCCGTCAGGCAGGCCCAGCGTCGCACGGCTGGGCGCGGGGCCGATGGCGCGCTGGCGGTCGTTGGGCTGGTAGCAGTGGGGAAGCTGCGCGATGCGTTCGTCGTAGTCCGCGGCGTGGTCCAGCGGCGTGACGATGGGGTCGCCGACGATGTAGTCGACATACGCCGCACCCAGCGTGCCCGGGTAGCCGAGGAAGTTCAGCTGCAAGGGCGCCGGTCGCAACGCAAGCACTGCGCTGCGGGTGTCGCGGGTGTAGCCCTTGAGGTCCACCAGGATGTCGATGCCGTCGGCGCGGATGCGGCGGGCCAGGGCCTCGTGGCTGAAATGGCTGCACTCGACGAAATGGTCCACCGCGCGGATGAGGCGCCCGCGTGTTTCGCTGCCGTCGTCCGGCCCGCTGCTGTAGGCGAAGACCTCGACGCGGCGGCGGTCGTGCCGCTCCAGCACCTCGGCCATCAGGTAGGCGGTGGCGTGGGCATGCAGGTCGGAGGAGAGGTAACCGATGCGAAGGCGGTCGCTGGCCGCCGCCGGACGCGGGTCGTATTGGATGTCGCGAGCACGGGCGATCTGTGGCGCGAGTTGCCTGGCCACCCACTGCCGTGCGCAGCGGCGTTGCTGGGCCCGCGTGGAGGGCAGGGCCAAGTAGGCGAAGGGGAACACCGGCTGGGCCGGGCCGGCCAGCGGGTCGTCGCCGCCGGCGTCCACACTGGACAGCACCGCGACGGTGGCTTTCCGCGTGCCGGCGAAATCGCAGGCTGCCTGCAGTGCGCGCAGCAAGGCGGTCTGCGCCAGCATGTAGCCCGGATCGATCGCCAGCGCAGTGCGGTGGTGGGTGATGGCCTCGGCCAGCCGCCCCTGGTCGTGGCACAGGTTGGCCAAGTTGTACTCGGTCGGTGCGCTGTGCGGATCGTGCGCCAGCGAGCGCGTGAACAAGGCCTCGGCCTCGGCAACCGCGCCGCGCCGTTGAGCTGCGGTGGCCAGCAGGTTCAGCAGGCCGGCGGGCGCTGCGGTGTGGGTCAGTCCCTCGCGCCAGGCCGCTTCCGCGGCGGCGGGCTGGCCTTGCGCGAGCAGCACCTGGCCCAGGGCCGACCAGGCGTTGGGCTGGTCTGGTGCGAGCGCAATCGACTCGCGGTAGCTGGCAACGGCCGCGTCGAGCGCACCCGCCGCCTGGTGCGTGTTGCCGCGGTTGGCCAGCACCACGGCGCGGAACGCGGGTTCAGAGGCCAGCGCCAAGGCCTGGTCGAATGCAGCCAGCGATTCAGCGAAGCGCTGCTGCCGCTTGAGCGCCAGCGCCAGCAGGTGCCAGGCATCCAGCGACGCGTCATCGCACACCAACACGGCTCGGCACAGCGACTCGGCCAGGGCGTCCTGCCCGGTGTTCAAGGCAGCCAGCGCCTGTGTGGGCGTCGGCTGGGCGGCGTTGTCGACGATCTCTGCGGTATCGGCAGGTGACCAAGCTGCCAGGCGTTTGCGAAGCGCCGCGATCACACCCGCCCAGTCCTGCGGCGCGCGCTGCCGCAACAGGTGCAGGCTGGGGTACCAGGCGCTGGCCTCGCCTTCGTGCAACCAGCGCCAATCCGGCCCGTGGGCCAGCAGGGCCCAGCAAGGCCGGTTCAGCGCGCCGGCCAGGTGCACCACCGAGGTGTCCACCGACACCAGCAAGTCCACGGCCTGGAGCGCGGCAGCGGTGTCGGTGAAATCTTGCAGCTCGGCGTCCAGATCCAGCACACGGCCGGCCCAGGGCGAGGTGCGCAGTTCCTCGACCGGCTCGCCCTTTTGCAGGCTCACAAAACGCAGCCCGGGCAGATCGATCAGCGGTGCGAAATCGGACCACCGAGCCGAGCGGTTGCGGTTGTTCGCATGGTCGGGGTTGCCGGCCCAGACCAGGGCCACGGTGGCACGAATGCCGGTTGGCCGGGCAAGGCGGGTTCGCCACACGGCCGCCTTGTCGGCCTGCGCATGGAGATAGGGCACGTCGGCAGGGATGCGGCCCGCATCGGTGCCCAGGCGGTGCGGCAGGCTCAGCAAGAACGCCCAGAAGTCGTACCGGTGTGCGTGCATCTGCCCGGGCGCGATCACCCGCGTGGGCCCGGCCAGGCCCTGCAACAGCGCCACCAGCGGCCCGTCGACGATCAGCGTGACCTCCGCGGCGCCCGCGTCGCGCAGCGCTTGGGCGTAGCGGCAGAACTGCAACTGGTCGCCCAGGCCCTGCTCCCGCACCAGGGCGATGTGCTTGCCCGCCAGCGGCTCGCCTTGCCACATGGGGCAGGGAAGATCGGGCGGCTTGGGCGCGCTCTTGTTCTGCGAGCGAGGGTGGTAGCGCACCTCGTAGCCGCCAAAGCCACGTGCCAGGTGGCCGAACATCAGGTCGGCCAGGGCGATGTTGTAGAGGGTGTCGGCATTGCCGGGCGAAAGTGCCAGCGCGCGCTGGTAGCATCGCATCGCCTCGGCCTCGTGGCCCTGCTCCTTCGCGAGCTGGCCCAGGCTGTTCCAGCTGCGGTGGAAGCCGGGATCGATGGCGAGCACGCGGTGGTAGAGCGCGGCGGCCTCGTCGGGGCGGCCAGCCTCCTTCAGCCAGGTGCCCAGGTTGTTGAGCGCATTCACATGATCGGGATGCGCAGCCAGCACGGCCCGGTAGCAGCTACCGGCCTCGTCGGCACGCCCCATCTCCTGCGCCAGTGTGCCCAGGTTGTTCAAGGTCTCCGGATGCCCGGGCCGAACGGCCAGGGCCCGGCGGTAAGCGGCCTCCGCATCGGCGTGCCGGCTTCGTGCCTGCAGCACCAGGCCCAGGTTGTTCCAGGCGTCGGGGTTGCCGGGTGCCAGTGCCAGCGCCCGCCGCAGCGCGGCCTCGGCCTCGGGCCAGCGCGCCAGGGCACGAAGCACCTCGCCGCGGTTGACCTGCAGGTCGGCAGTGTCCGCATGCTGCGCAGCGGCCTGGTCCAGGCTGGTCAGCGCCTCCTCGTGCCGGCCCAGCAGGTGCAGGGCCACGCCCATCAACTGCAAGGCCTCGGGCTGGCCGGGCCAGCGCGCCAGCACCCTCCCGCACACCTCGGCCATGGCCTGCGGCTGGCCGGCACGGAACCGCGAGACGGCCTCGCGCAGCAGGCCCCGCAAGGCCTCGGCAGGCGATGCCGCGGCAGGCACGGCGGTGGGCGAGGCAGACTGCTCCATGGTCCGCCCAGGGTAGGCGGGCGGGGCCGGCGCCGAGGGCTGGAAACGAAGGGGCCGGAGGGGGCTTTTCCGGCGGTCGCTCGGCTGGAACGGCTGGCCTGCGCGTCAGTTCACCCAGACCTTCACATCAGGCCAGCCCATCAACCTGAACAGGTAGTAGTTGACAGCGGCCTCGGCCGGGTCGTCGGCAAAGAGAATGACCTCGGCATGGCGCGGAATGCCCGCCTGGCTGATGAGCTTCCAGAGTTCGGGGGCTGGCTGGGGCGTGCGCTGGGCGGTCAACAGGGTGGTGTAAGGCAAACGGATCACCTGGCCCGCGGGGGTGCGGCGAGCCGTGGTCTGGCCGGAAGAGACATAGACCTTCGGGTACTCGCCTCGCATGGCCTGAGGGTCGGTGACCAGCACGCTGCGGCGAGGCTGCGCGGTGTAGCTGGCGGCTGGCACGGCGATGTCCTTCGGCGTCTTGCGCGGGCCCACGAGCGTGGGATCCTTGGTCAGCTCAAAGCCGCGCAGGCCCCAATCGTCCACCGAGTCCATCAAGACCGACACCTTCTTGTGGCCGAGTTGCTCGAACACCAGGAAGGCCAGCGCGGCGTCGGGTGTGAGCCCGCCGTCGGCCTGCAGCACCACCTCGTGCGCCGGGTTCACGCCCGCCGGCCCGAGCAGCGCGGCCAGCCTGTCAGGCTGAGACAGGTGGCTGCGGAACGTGTCTGCCGGAACGCTCAGCGCAAAGGGCAAGTGGCCCAGCGCGTGTTTGTCGGCGGTGCGCACATCCACGATGTTGAGCTGTGCGGCCCCGAAGGCGCGCAGCATCGGCGCGTTCCAGCCATCCACCCAGACCCCGTCGCGCTGGAGCTGGGGTGCGCTGTAGGTCCAGTAGGGCAGTTGGCGGTCGTCGCGGAGCCACTCGCGCTGCGATTCAAGGTAGAGCTTGACCTGCGGGTGATCGGCCATGAACTGCAGTGCGAACCAGGGCACGCTCGCGGCCACGCCCCCACCACAGTGGCTGTGCACCACCTGCTCGGGCTGGATGCCCACGTAGCGAACCATGCGCCGGATCTCGTCAGGCGATTTGAAGGTCTTGTCGGCGTTGTAGAAATCGGCGCTGGGCATCAGGATGGCGTTGGGCACGTGGCCGGCGCGGTCGAAGAACTTCTGCTGGCCATAGTGGTAGCTCGGCTCCAGCGCCTCGACCAGCGCGTGGCGGGTGCGGTCTCCCGAGGCGACCAGGAACTCCGGCAGCCGCACCCGAGCTTCCTCGCGCACCGCAGCGATGCGGAAGCTGCCGGGCGCAGGCGCCGGCGTGGGCTCCTTGACGACGGCGCCTCCCTCGGCACGCCACTTGGCGAGCCCGCCGTCAAGGACGAAGACGTCGCTGGCCGGAACGCCGTGGTAGTAGAGATCGAAGAACAGGCGCGTGGCCATCATGTCGCCGCCTTGGTCATAGACCACGATCTGGCGGCCGGGGCTGACGCCCCAGGACTGGATGCGCTGCTCCATCGCCGCCAGCGAGGGCTGGTCCACGCCGTTGCGGTACAGGTCGGCGCTCACCGCGCCCGGGATGTGACCGGCCAGATGCTGCGGCGTCACCGACGCGTCGAGCAGCACCACGCTGGCCAGGTTTCCCTTCAGCCAATCGACGTTGACCAGGCGCCCCTGACGGACGGGCTCTGCCGACGCCGGTGCCAGCCAGAGGGCCGAACACAGGCAACTCGTGGCGAGCATCGAGAACCAGCGGGTCAAGGCCTGTGGCATGAGGTGTACCTTTCGCGAGCGGGGTTGCTCAGCGTGGGACTGTGCCGCACCGGTTGTCGCACGGCGAGCAGGCCGCGACAGACTGCATGATCGGTATGCCCATCTGCATCCGCGCAGGGGTGAGCCTGGATAATCCGGCCTCGCCCCAACGCTGGAGAACGCACGTGAAGACTTACGACATCGAAGTGCAGCGCCTGAAATCGATCAGGCACGACAGGGGGCTGATCGAGCTCGGCATCGATGCGCTGGTGCTGCCCCGCCCGGTGCGCGAGGAGCAGGCCGCCAGCAGTTGCCTGCGCCTTCCTGTCGACCACGCCCGCTCGTTGCTGATCCTGCTGAAGCAGCAGATCGCCGCGCTCGACAAGCTGCAGCCGCGCAGCCGGCGTTCAGGGCGGGCATGAACCCGGATTGGGCGACCCCGTTCGAGCGGGGGAACGGGAACCAGACCACCACCTGGCGGGACTGCATCGCCTTTCATCAGCGGCTGGCACAGGCCTTCGCGCCGTGGCTGAGGTTCGAAGAGGCGGGCCGCTCCGATGGTGGCTGGCCCATCCATGTGGGCGTGTTCTCTGCCGACGGGATCTTCGACCCGCAGGAGGCGAAGGCCGCCGGCCGGCCGGTGTTCTTCAACAACAACGGTATCCACCCTGGCGAGCCCGAAGGCATCGACGCCTGCATGGCGATGCTGCGCGATCTGTGCCTCGACCCGGCGCGTCGCGCGGCACTCGGGCGGGCGGTGCTGGTGTACATCCCCGTCTACAACGTCGATGGGGCGTTGAACCGGCAGGACACCAGCCGCGTCAACCAGAACGGGCCCGAGTCCTTCGGTTTTCGTGGCAACGCACGCCACCTCGACCTGAACCGCGATTTCATCAAGGCGGACAGCCTGAACGCCCGCACCTTTGCGCAGGTGTTCACGCGCTGGGATCCGGATGTGATGGTCGACACCCACACCTCGAACGGCGCCGACTACCAGCACGTGGTGACGCTCATTGCCACCCAGCCCGACAAACTTGGCGGACGCACCGGGGAGCACCTCCGCCAGACGATGCTGCCGGCGCTGTATGCCGAGATGGCGGCACGGGGCCTGCCGATGTGCCCCTATGTGAACCCGTTGAAGGAGATTCCCGACGACGGGATTGCCGATTTTCTGGATTCGCCCCGCTTCTCCACCGGCTACGCGGCGCTGCACCACACGATCGGCTTCATGCCCGAGACGCACATGCTGAAGGCGTTCGACGCGCGTTACCGAGGCACGCTCGCGTTCGTCGAATGCGCACTGGCCTACACCGTCGCGCACGGCGACGCCATCCGCACGGCGCGCGCGGCCGACCGCGCCAGCGTCTCGGGCGGCGCCCCGGTCGCGCTGGACTGGGCGCTGGACACGCAGCGCAGCCGGCCGTTCCGGTTCAGTGGCTTCCAGGCGGTGCACGAGCCGAGCCGGCTGGGCAGCTACCAGCGGCTGCGCTACGACCGCGCGGCGCCGTGGGAGAAGGAAATCCCGTACTTCGACCGCTACGAGGCCACCGCCACCGCCGTGCCGCCGCGGGCCTACCTGGTGCCACAGGCGTGGCATGACGTCGTGTTGCGCTTGCAGGCCCATGGCGTGCCGCTGCAGCGAGCCGCAGGCACGTCCCGCGTGCCCGCCGAGGGCTACCGCATCGCCCACCACACGAAGCGGCGCGTGCCCTTCGAAGGCCGGCACCTGCATGAGGTGGTGGAGGTCCGTGCCGAGCCGATGGAGGCCGAGGTGGCCGAGGGCGACTGGCTGGTGCCGCTCGGCGGGCCGCACGACCGCTTGGTGGTGGAGCTGCTGGAGCCGCTGGGCATCGACAGCTTCTTCCGCTGGGCGTTCTTCGACAGCGTGCTGGACAGGAAGGAAGGCTTCAGCGACTACGTGTTCGAAGACGAGGCCGAACGCCTGCTGGCCGCCGAGCCCGAGCTGGCCCACCATTTCGAGGCCTGGAAGAACGAGCACCCCGAGTTGCTGGGCGACCCCCAGGCCGTTCTGGGCTTCATCTTCAGCGCCGCGCGGCGGTATGCCGAGCCCGGGTGGCGGCTCTATCCCGTGCTGCGCCTGCTCGAGCTCCCCGATGAATCTCATTGAAGCGGAGAAGTTGAACGTCTCCTGGGCGGGCGGCACGCTGTTGAACGGCCTGTCGTTTTCAATCCGCCCGGGCTTGACGTTCGTGCGCGGCGGCGAGGGGCGGGGCAAGAGCACGCTGCTGCGGCTGATGGCGGGCAGCATGGAGCCCGGCTCCGGCGTCATCCGACGTCTGGCGAGGACGACCTTTCACCAGAACCCGGCCGATCCCGCCCACGACCCGGTCCAGGCCCGTGCTTGGCTGCAGGCACTGCGCCCGGGCCTCCCGGACTGGGACGCTGGCATCGTGCCCGGGCTGGTCGAGGCCTTCGGCTTGGCCGAGCACATCGACAAGCCGATGTACATGCTGTCCACCGGCAGCCGGCGAAAGGTCGGCCTGGTCGCAGCGGCCGCCAGCCAGGCCCAGCTGACGCTCATCGACACGCCCTTTGCCGCCTTGGACGCAGCCTCTTCCCGCTTCCTCGTTCAGTTGCTGGACGAGGCCGCCGAATGCGAGCGGCGAGCGTGGGTGATGGCGGACTACGAGCTGCCGCCTGGGTTGGCCGGGACACGCTTGTCGGGCCTCATCGACCTGGGTGACTAGGCGGCTCAACCGCCGTCGCGCACAACCCGGCAGGATTCGATGTCGAAAGAGACGGTGCCAATCGTCAGCGCCGTCTGGTCACGAAAGCCCGCCGCAAATTCAAGAAAGCGGTCGACGTCTGCAAAGTTGCTGGCCAGCCCCAGCGACACCCGGATGGCCCCGGCGCTCTTGCCGCTGTCTTGCTGCAGGAACTGCAGGAAGCGTGGCAAGTTGATCTGGGTGCCGGCCTCCGCCACGCCCGCCCGCAGGTCAATTTCGTCGATGCCCTCGGCCGTCTCGCCGGCACCGGGGTTGCAGAAGCAACCAGTGCGCAGCGAGATGTGGACTTGTGCCGCCAGTTCCTCGATCCGGCGGTAGTCCACCAGATGGCCCTCTGGGTCGTAGAAGTTCATCGTCACGGTGCCGCCGCGCTGCGCCATGTTCGCCGGGCCATAGAGGCGGACCATCGGCCGCCCGTTGCTGTGGCGCAGCGCCAGCACCTGCGTGATCAACCAGTCGGTCAGGCAGTGCACACGGGTCTGGATGGTCTCGATCCCGATGTGCTGCAGGTGCCGAAGGCCGATCTCCACCGCCGGGATGCCCAGGTAGTTGAGCGTCCCGTCCTCGAAGCCGGCCTCGCCTGCGGAAAGCGTGTGCATCTGCCCCTGGACGGTGGCGAAGTTGACCGTGCCGCCGCCGAACCAGGGCCGGCGCAACGAGGGCAAGGCCTCGTTGCGCACGAGCAGGCAGCCCACGCCGGTGGGATAGCCGAACATCTTGTAGAACGACATGACCACGAAGTCCGGCGAGTGCAAATGCAGATCCAGCCGGTTCGTTGGCACGAACGCGGCAGCGTCCAGCAGCACCTGCCAGCCCTTGGCGCGGGCCGCGTCGATCAACGACAGCGGGTGCTTGACGCCGGAAAAGTTCGACTGTGCCGGGAAGGCCAGGAGCCTGGGTGGGCGGCCCTCGCCGGCCGTGAGCAGGGCCTCCATGGCGGGCATGTCGATGCGCAGATCCAGGCGCGTCAGCGGCGCATAGTCCAGGTCGGCGCCCTTGGCTCGTGCGAACTCGCGCATGCCGTTGACCGAGTTGTGGTTGTCTGCCGTCAGCAGCAAGCGCGCGCCCGGGGCGAAGGGGTAGGACTCGCCGACCAGCTTGAGCGCCCCAGACGCATTGGGCGTGAAGATGGCGGTGTACGCGCCGGTGCCATTGAAGTAAGCCAGCACCGCCGCGCGGGCCTGCTCGACGAGTTCCGTTGTCGCCGTCGAACTCGGGTTCACCGAATGCGGGTTGCCGAGCAGGTTCTCGCTCAGCATCTGGACATGCTCTCGCAATTGGCTGTCCGCATGCAGCCCACCCCCGGTGTAGTCGAGGTAGGTCTGGCGGCTGGCATCGAGGCGGCCGTAGTCCGAGGCCCGCAGGCTGTCGATGGCGCTGGTGGAGGCGTAGGCTGGATGGCGCTGGATGAACTGATCGTAGTCGGGCATGGCATGAACCCATTGAGCAGAAATGAACTACAGCGCGCTGGCGCCGGTCAGCCGCCAGATCACGTCCCCGACGTCATCGGCCACCAGCAGCGATTTCTGGTCTGGCCCGATGGCCACACCCACTGGTCGGCCGAAGGACACGGATTCGTCGGGCGCCAGAAACCCCGACAGGAGCTCACGTGGTTCGCCCGACGGCCGGCCGCCGGCGAACGGCACGAACACGACCCGGTAGCCGCTGAGCCTGCTGCGGTTCCACGAGCCGTGCTGGCCGATGACCATGCCGCCGGTGTCGAACCCGGGCAGCGTGCCGGCTGGCATCCAGCACAGGCCCAGCGAGGCGGTGTGCCCGCCCAGCGCGTAATCGGGCGTCAGTGCGCTGGCCACCCGGGCCGCGTCCTGCGGTACGCGCTCGTCCACCGTCTGGCCCCAGTAGCAATA
>Ga0075163_10006748_pt1 | contig 15230 bp, 19 predicted proteins | sample JI1023141ADNA_FD_71478 | JGI IMG/M metagenome (GOLD analysis project Ga0075163, IMG submission 71478) | Wastewater effluent complex algal communities from Wisconsin, to seasonally profile nutrient transformation and Carbon sequestration -... | ecosystem: Engineered > WWTP > Effluent > Algae... | reverse complement strand
ACCGACCTTACATAACATCAAGCAACAACAGGTTCTTTGTTAGCCATGAGCCATTCAATAGCCTTGACCAACGTATTCCCATGACAGTCAAGCGGAGCGCAATGGCAGATCAGGGCCAGCTTATCACCAGCTTGAACTGCTTTTGCAAGACCTTCAACAGCCAGCCAGTTCGGAGTACGCTGAATGCGCTGCTTATTCAACCAAGCACGGTGGAGTGCAATCACTTTTGCCAGCCGCGACCGATGGCGAAGCCAGCCGTTCGGCCGCGCTGCCACCGACGGTGGACGCGATCATGCGCGAGATCAGTAGAAGCACTAATCGGGAAAGGGTTTCCAAACAAACTTCCACGACCGATGTAAATCCTAGTATAACCGGGGGTCTTCACACCAACCTTGCTAACAATCAACTTTTTTACAGTCATCACAATCTCCAATCAAAAAAAAAATTAACCTTTCTGGAAGGCATGCTGAATCAGCTCTGGAAGACACGGCGATGTCAAGACCGCCGAAGGCGCCGCGTAGCGGACGGAGCGCAGCGGAGTGTCTTGATATTGACGGGGCTGGAGGAGATGATCAGCGTTTATGCCTTTCAGGAAGGATAATTTTAATTACCACTTAACAAGTAAAGTGCTTTTGTAAGATAAGGATGGATACTACAGAAAGGAAGAGAGGGTATAGAGATTTGTGAGGTAAATAAATGAATGTAAAGATAAGATGGTGTATAACACCACTACTCTTATATCTTATATAAGACTATACTGTACCGTATGGAGGTAGGTAACTAATTGATTTTAAGGGGGTGGGGGGGAAAAACTGAGAGGTTACACTATGGTGACTTAAAGCATGATATATTTTTTATATATTTTGAATAATGGTCTATTCAACAGAATAGGAGGGTGACTATTAGTTAATTAGTTATAAGCTAATTGTGTCTCTCTTACGAGATCCACACATGGATATACATAGTATTAATAGATTAATATACATTAACCTAAAAGAAAACCAAAACTAAGAACAAACCCCCCTTACCCCCCTTAGACTTTATCTAAAGTAGAGCGTACCTGTCATTAAATTGGATGTCTCCAAGCAGGAAAGAACAAAAAAAGAAAAGAAAAATTGTGTGTACCTTCTCCTTCACCAAGGTGGTACATGCCGCCCCTCTATGTCTAAGAGAAGCCAGAATGCCACTGATTTGCTACGCTGGTTCAGTGACAGAAACCTCGATAGGTTCGTAGCCTTTGGCTAAAAACTCAAAAATTAATTTCTAATTTTGAAGTTAGCATTATACACTATTTTTAACCAAAAGTCAAGAACTTTTTACAAAAAATAAAATATTTTTAAAAAATGTAAAATAATGCTTGACATTTGATTAAAAGTATGCTATAATGTCGACTTTATTTAGAAGTATGAATTTAGGAGAAAATATGCCGGGTTCGTGGAGATACGTTAAGGCCCCAAGAAAGAATTCATTAGCTGAAGGTGGATTATGGTCAGACAAAAAGAAGAATGAAGCTATTGCTGTCTTCGTTGCTACCAGATCACCAACTCTTACATCAGAACAAACCAATGTGCCCCTCACAACAGTTAAGAAGTGGCAACAACAACAATGGTGGAAAGATAAGCTAAAAGAGATTCAAGAAGAGGATTATGAGAAGTTAGATAACAGACTTACTAAAATATTAGATAAAACCTTAGACCAGTTTGTAGATAGGATAGAAAATGGGGAATTCACCTATGATGTACGTACAGGTAAGGTTAAAAGAGTACCAGCTAAACTAAGAGATATTAACACAGCTTTAAATTCTATTATAGATAAACGACAACTTATCAGAAAACAACCAACAAAAATTGTTGAACAACAATCAACAGCAGCCCAGTTAGCTAACTTAGCTGAACAATTCACTAAGTTTGTTAAGGGTAAAATAAATGAGGATTCTGTCAAAGATTTAGTTAAAGACTGTATCGAAGGTGAGAATGTGGTACAATTACCTGATGGTTCATGGGGAATAAAAAATGATTGAAGAATTAATAACAAAGATTTTCTGTACAAGAAACTGTGCTCATCAACAACACTGGATTACAGATTCATATGCAGAACATGAAGCTCTAGGTGATTTCTACAATGATGTTATAGATTTATTAGATAATTTTGTTGAAGTACATCAAGGTAATTATGGTAAGATAGATTCTCTTGATTTTGATTGTGAGTGTAAACCCATTATAAAACATCTTGAAGATGATATTAAGTGGATAGATAAAAATTATAAATCCTTAAGTGGTTCTGTTACAGCACTACAAAACATCCTAGATGAGATTGTTGCTCTCTATTTAAAAACTATATATAAATTAAGGTTCTTAAAATAATGCCATATATGTCAGGCGGAAAACGCGATTATCAAAAAGAAGAAAGACTTTATGAGAAGAAACATCCTGAACGAAACAAAGCACGTGTGGCTCGCAACAAAGCTAGGGCTTTAGTGGCGAAAAAAAAGGGTGTTAAAGTCACATCCATTTCCGGGGATGTAGGACATAAGAAGGCTATAAGTAGAGGGGGTAAATCAACTCTGTCTAATTTATTTGTACAAAATCCAGGTCAAAATAGATCTTTTAGTCGTACTGCTAAAGGTGCTATGAAGTCAGAACGTAGTAAACGTGAACGCTGTTAGACCTAAATGGCCCAAACTAACTACTGAGATTATTGAAGGTTTTGCTTCCTCCTGTTTAACCCCATTCTTTGATGATGCTTCAGCGTTTGCTAATTTTCATCGTGAGTTATGGGAATTATGTTGTTCTGATGATAGATTTGTGGCAATCGAGGCGCCCCGCGGTTAATGTTATTGGGCGCATTACAAATATAAAGTGGCCGCGTTTCACCCCTCAAATTCGGAGAACTCCTTATAGGACAACCCCGAGCGAAACCAGATTGTTCTGGGACTGTGTAGAGACTAGACGGGGGGCTTAATCCAAATTTAAAGGAGATATATATGAGTCATACTCATGATGTAGCATGGTGTTCTGGTTTTTTTGATGGTGAAGGATTTGTAACAATACAAAGTAGAAACTCTTTAGTTAGTGGAAAAAGATATGCAGGGTATTATCTACGTATTGGAATAAATCATGTAGCAATAGAACCTCTTCTAGAAATGCAACGTATTTTAGGAGGGACTATCAGAAAACAAAACATTGATAAAGTTATAGGAAATAGAAAGCAACGACATTCCTGGCAGATGGGTACACGATCTGCTGCTGAGGCTCTTATAAGAATGATGCCTTATTTAAGAAATAAGAATAAAGTTGCTGAATTAGGAATAGAATTACAAAATACTATGGGAAATCATGGACAAAGAACTACTCCTGAATTACAAATATTTCGTGCCATGCTCAAAGATCAAATCTCTACTTTAAATGCCAAGGATTAATGAAGGTATAGTCCGACACTCTTAGTAATAGGAGCAAACAGTAAGCACGCAAAATCAACAATTATCACAATTGTTTATTCACTGGCTGTATTATTATTTAGAGAACGTAAGTATGTGGTTATTGTAGCTGATACTGAATCTCAAGCAGCTCTATTTATAGGACAAATTAAACAAATTCTCTGTGATTCTAAAGAAATCCATAATCTTTTCGGATTAAAAATAAATGAAAAGGGTGTAGTTTTCGAGAAAGAAACAGAAACAGACATTATCCTGCACTTTCAGGATATGACTAAATTCAGAATTGTTGCTAAAGGGGCAGAACAAAGACTCAGAGGGATGCTTTGGGATGGTCAGAGACCTGATTTAATTATTATTGATGATCTTCTAAATGAAGAATTAGTAGCTAATAAAGACAGAAGAGAAAAATTAAAACGTTGGTTCTATGGATCACTGATTCCACTAAGATCACGTAATGGTATTGTTAGATTTGTAGGGACGCCTATGAACCTAGATGATCCTCTTGATTCTCTGATGCCTCATGAGTCTGCTAAAACCACAATTGTAGAAGATTTAAAGGTATGGTCCAAACGTAAGGTTGGTATGTGGAGGTCTGTTAAATACAGAGCGCATGATCCTACAATATCAAAATTACTATGGCCAGAACGTAATACTAAACAGATGTTCATAGAGCTTAAACAAGAATTTTTGGAAAGGGGTATTCCAGAAGTTTATTCTTGTGAGTATTTATGTAATCCTGTTGACGATTCTATACGATATTTTAAACGGGGTGATTTTCTATCAATGACTGAAGATGATAGAAAGAAAAACAAAACCTTTTACATCACAGCGGACTTGGCAATTTCTGAAAAAGAAAGAGCTGATTATACAGCTATTGTTATTGGTGGTATGGATGCTAATGGTCAATTACATATTGTTAATTGTATTCGGGAGCGACTACCTGGTAATGAGATTGTTGCAACGCTTTTAACTTTACAAAAGATCTATAATCCTGTTGCTGTTGGTATTGAAGATACTCAAATATCTAAAGCTATTGGTCCTTATTTAAGAAAAACAATGCAAGAAGAGGGTGTATATCTAAATCTTGTTATGTTAAAACCACATAGACAAGATAAAATCCAACGAGCTAGATCTATTCAGGCACGTATGAGAGCTTCTATGGTTAAGTTTGATAAGGTGGCAGAATGGTGGCCTGATTTTGAAAATGAGTGCTTAACCTTCCCAAGAGCTAGACATGATGATGTCGTCGATGCTCTAGCATATCAAGGGATTTTAATTGATCTTATGTCAGAAGGTTTAACAAAAGAGGAGTTAGAACAGGAACAGTACGAACAAGAATATGAAGAAGCAGGATATAACGATAAGGGACGAGATGAGTACACAGGTTATTAAAAAATTAAAAATTCAAAAGATATTAGATGAGAAAAATAATCTAGCCACTCTGTTAGACGAACAAGATCTTATCTCTATCGGTAATAAAGCTGTACAAGGTTTTGAAGATGATTTAGCTTCAAGAAAACCTTGGGAAGAAGATTTAAAAACATGGACAGAATTAGCATTACAAATTTCAGGAGAAAAAACTTACCCCTGGCCTAATGCTGCTAATATTAAATATCCTATGTTATCTACTGCTGCTATGCAGTTTGCTGCTAGAGCATATCCAACATTAATTCCTAGTAATGGAACTATTGTAAAATGTCGTATCAATGGGTATGATCCTACAGGAGAAAAAGCACAAAGGGCAGAACGTATTTCTAAACATATGTCTTATCAACTTCTGTCTGAGATGGATGATTGGGAAGAAGATATGGATAGACTACTTATCTGTTTACCTATTGCTGGTACTTGTTTTAAGAAAACCTATTGGGATTCTAATAAACAAAAGAACTGTTCTAAATTAGTTTTTCCTAAAGTTCTTGTTGTAAATTATTTTGCTAATTCTTTAGATAATGCAGAACGTATTACCGAGATATTAACACAAACTAAACGAAAAGTTAAAGAATTACAAAACCAAAAACTATATTTAGATATAGATTTACATACACCATCAACTGTAGATAAAACTCAAACACAATCAGTAACTGAAGCTTTTTCACATAGTCTTTCTGGTGATGATGAAACTACACCATACACAATCTTAGAACAACATACATTTCTAGATTTGGATGATGACGGATACTCTGAACCTTATATTGTTACTGTAGAACAAGATAGTCGTAAAGTACTTAGGATTGTTCCAAGATATACCGCAGATGATGTTACTGTAGATGAAAAACAAAAAGTTATTATGATTGAACCTGTTCAGTATTATACCAAATATTCGTTTATTCCTAATCCTGATGGTGGTTTCTATGATATTGGTTTTGGTCGTTTATTAGGACCTTTAAATAAATCAGCAAACACAATCATAAATCAATTAGTAGATGCAGGTTCATTATCTAATCTACAGTCAGGTTTTGTAGGTCGTGGTCTTCGTATTAAAATGGGTGAAACTAGGTTTGTTCCAGGTGAGTGGAAAGCTGTTAATGCTACTGGAGATGATATTAAAAAGCAAATCTTCCCATTACCAGTACGTGAACCTAGTGATGTTCTGTTTAAATTGTTAGATCTATTACTTAAATCTGGTAAAGAGTTAGCTTCTGTAGCAGAAATATTTGTTGGTAAGATGCCTGGACAGAATACACCAGCTACTACTACAATGGCAACAATTGAGCAGGGTATGAAAGTATTTACTTCTGTCTATAAACGAGTTTATAGAGCTTTAGCTTCTGAGTTTAAAAAGCTGTATAAATTAAATAAAACTTATAGTAATCCTGAAGAGTATGTTGCTGCCTTAGATTTACAGATTCCACAAGAAGATTATCGAGGTCCAGTAGATGATATTTATCCAGGAGCTGATCCTACCGCTGTTTCTTCCCAAGAGAAACAAGCTAAGATCCAAGCTGTTATGCAGTTACTTCAATTAGGAACTATTGATCCTATGGCTGTTACTGCTATGTATCTAGATGCTTTTGAAATACCAAATCCTGAGAAACTAATGAAACAGCCACAGCCACAGCCTGATCCTAAGATGGAAGCTATTAAGGCTAAAGCTCAAGTAGATCAACAGAAAGCTCAAATTGATATGCAACAAGCACAACACAAAATGCAGTTAGAGCAAGCATCAAAAGAACAAGAATTACAATTGAAAGCTGCTCAAGTACAGCAAGAATTACAAGCGAAACAAATACAAGCTATACTTGATGCAAAAAATGCACAAGCTACACAAGCAATGAAGATGCAGATGGAACAACAGTCTGCTCAACAAAAGATGGGAATACAAGCCAAACAGACTCAAATGAATCTAGCAACACAAGCTGCAACACATAGTCAGAATATGCAGCATCAGGGTGAAATGAATAAACAACAACAGAAACAACTTCCAAAGGGGACAAAAACTAGATGATTGAAATTACACAAGCAGATTTTAAAGATTGGAAATCTAATAAAGTAACAAAAGCATTTTTACAAGCTGCTAAAGAACGTGCAGAGGATTGTAAAGAAATGCTAGCTACTAGTGCTGGTATAGATGTATCACAGGATAGATTCTATGTTGGTATGATACACGCTTATCGTGAGATGCAAGAATTTCGTATGGAGGAGTTTTAATAATGGCTATCCAATTAATTCTACATCAGCTATTAATTGATCCTGATAAAGCAGAAAGTGTAACTCCAGGTGGTATTGTAATTCCTGAACCTACTCTTGAACGAGAACGTAAGGCTGTAGAATATGGTACAGTTCTTCAAGTAGGACCAACAGCATTTAAAGATTACGGCCGTGAGAATGATGCTATTAAAGTTGGTGATCGTGTATGTATGATTCGGTATGCAGGTAAAGAAGTTAGAGATACTGATGGACAAAAATACATCATTATTAATGATGTTGATATTTTATGCGTCATAAAATAAGGAATATATATGAGTGAGTTAAATCCAGTTGTAGGAACTGAAGAAGTTGTAGAAAAGACAGAAGTTCAAGTAGATCCATATGAACAACAAGCAAAAGAGCAGGGATGGAAATCAAAGGAAGAGTTCCAAGGTGATCCTAGTCAATGGCGCCCGGCTAAAGAATTTATTGATCGTGGAGAGTTGTTTGGAAAAATTGATACATTAGGTAGAGAACTTAAGGAAACTAAAAAAGCGTTACAGATGCTTCAAGAGCATCACTCAAAAGTACGTGAAGTTGAATACAACAAAGCTTTACAAGAACTAAAAACACTTCAGAAGAAACATCTTGAGGAAGGTAATTCAGATGGTTATCTAGAAACTACTGAACTACTTACTGATCTTAAGGCAGAACAAAAAGCCAGGGAAGTTCTTAAGGAACAAGTTCCACAACAAGAACAACCTTCTATTGATCCACGATTTGTACAGTGGGTTAATCAGAATGCCTGGTATCAAAAAGACGACGAGATGCGTCAGTTTGCAGATGCGATTGGGACAGGATATGCTAAGGTACATCCTGATACAAATCCAGAAGAAGTGTTAAAATATGTTTCTGTACAAGTGAAAGCTAGGTTTCCCCATAAATTTAAAAATCCTAACCGAGATAATCCAGGTACAGTCGGAACTTCAGATACACAAAATGCACGTAGTGCCTCATCATTCCAATTAACAGAAGATGAAAAACGAGTAATGAATACATTCATTCGTCAAGGTATTATGACTAAAGAAGAGTATCTTTCTGAATTAAAGAAAACAAAAGGAGTCTAAGATGACAGCAAGAAGCACACCCCAAAAACGAGTAGTTCGTAAACCCTTATCAGCACGTGGTCCTCTAAATATTACAGGTGAAAAAGACCCTAACTTTCATTATCGTTTTATTAATGATGTTGGTTCTCGTGTTTATAATTACCAGCAAGCTGGTTATGAAATCGTTACTGACGGTGATTTAACCGTTGGTGATTCTCGTGTTTCAGATGCGTCTGATCTTGGCTCTCCCCGCCGTGTAGTTGGGGATCAAGGTACAACTTCTGTTCTAATGCGTATTCCTAAAGAATACTTTGATGAAGATCAAGCAAAGAAAAATGCTGCTTTAGATGAACAGGACCAGGCCATGAAGCAACAAGCCACTAAGGATTTGGATTATGGAAAACTACAAATCTCTTAGTCTTTTTAATTTAATGGAGATTCTATGGCTAATACGTCTCGAATTAACGGGTTCAAGCCCGTAAAACATTTAAATGGCTCACCATATAACGGGCAAGCCAATTTATATGAGGTCCCAGCAGGTGAGGCAGTTCCTGTCTTTGTTGGTGATCTTGTAAAACTTTCTGATTCTGCTGCTACTTCACTTTATCCTGCTGTTGAAGCAGTTGTAGGTGCCTCAGCACAGATCGCTGCTGGTCCTATTCTTGGTGCCGTTGTTGGTATCGTGAATAGTAAATTTGATCCAGTTGCTGGTGCTTTATCTTCAGGTTCTATCTCTCTTGATACTCCTGTATATCGTCCAGCATCAACTAAGCAATTTGTACTTGTTTGTGATAATACTGATGTTGTTTATGAAGCAGAAGCTGATGCCTCAGTTGCAGCAGCCTCTATTGGTCTTAACGTAGGTGTAGGTGCTTCAGCACATACCAACCCACTGTTAACTGGTGCTTCACCTATGTATGTTTATTCAACTACAGCACCTGATACAACCGCAACACGACCACTGCAGATTCTTGGTATCGTTAACCGTCCTGATAATGAAATTGGGGCAAACAGTAAAGTTCTAGTTCGCATTAACGTCCAGTCATTTGGTAGCGTTGGTGTGGCCGGCGTTTAATCTTAAGGAGATAAATTATGTCTGGTGTTATTACTTCTAGCTCCTTTGCCAAGTTACTTTGGCCTGGATTAAATGCTATCTACGGAAAAGCCTATAATGACTATCCCGTAGAATGGACTCACCTTTTTGAACAAAACAAATCTGATAAAGCCTATGAAGAAGATGTTGGTCTTTCTGGTCTTGGTCTAGCTATTGTTAAACCTGAAGGTAGCCCAATTACTTATGATACAGAACGCCAAGGTTTCACAACCCGTTACAATCATCTAGTATATGCTCTTGGCTTTATTATCACTCGTGAAATCTATGAAGATGATCAGTATGGTAAAGTAGGTGCACAAAAAGCTAAAGCTCTTGCACGTTCCCTACGTCAAACTAAGGAAATTGTAGCAGCTAACGTTTATAACCGTGCATTCACTGCTGGTTACACTGGTGGTGACGGTATTGTTCTATTATCAACTGCCCACATTAACGTAGCTGGTGGTACTTACAGTAACAAGATTGCAACCGATGCTGATATTAGTGAAGCTGCTCTTGAGCAAGCCTCTATTGATATTTCTGGCTATCGCGATGATCGTGGTTTATTAATTGCTGCTAAACCTAAGAAACTAATCATTCCTTATCAACTACAGTTTGAAGTTAAGCGTATTCTTGGTGCAGATGGTCGTGTCGGTACTGACCTAAATGATCCAAACGTTCTTAAGCAATCAAGCATCTATGACCAAGTTGTTGTTAACCATTATCTAGCCTCAACAGGTACAGATGACTGGTTCATCATGACTGATGTTCCAGATGGTATGAAGTACTTTGAACGTCGTGCTGATCAGTTTGAACAAGATAATGACTTTGATACTGAAAACGCTAAGTTTAAGGCAACTGCTCGTTACTCATTTGGTTGGTCAGACCCGAGAGGTCTGTACGGTTCACAAGGCGCCTAATATTAATCAATAAAGGGCTTCGGCCCTTTAATCTAAGAAAGGATTTCTTATGCCACAACCAAAACTAGGACCAGCTGGTGTTACTAGAACTACTCCTCCAGCAAAGGAACTTTACCATCAAGTAGTACAGATGGATACAAGTGCTGGTGACGCTACAGGTTTCGCTGCTTTTGTTCTACCAAAGGGTTCTATTCCCATTGAAGCTTTTATTGTTTCCAGTGGTGCTAACGTAGCACAAACTCTTAACGTAGGAACTACATTAGGTGGTACTCAGCTGATTAACGCAGCTACTTGTAACGGTGCTCAATGTGCTGTTGTAGGTACAGCAGTAGGTGCCCAAATGGGTGCTCTCCAAACTGCTGATACACTGTACTATGCCAAGGCTTCGGCACAGCTAACCAATGCAGTGAAGATTGTTATTTCATACTACTTCCCACAACAAGGGATGACTTGGTAAAACCCAAAGGTGGGATTAAGACTAATAATCTTAGTCCCATTTTTTTTTATAGTGAGGTTCCAATGGGAACAAAAGTTTTTTCATCTGCTATTAACTTTGTACGTATCACTCCAAGTGATAGTGCAGTAGTTAGTTTTAAAGCATTATATATTGGCACTGCTGGTGATGTCACTATAGCTCCATCTGCTGCAGGCACTCCTGTAACATTTGTTGGTGTGGCTGCTGGTACATTCTTTCCAGTTGAAGTTAAAGAAGGTCGTCTTATGGCTACAGGAACAGCAGCTTCAGATATTGTAGCATTAGGTTGGTAATATGCTAATCAATGGATTAGGGATAGGAGTACCATATGGAACCTCTGGTGGGGGATCTGGTGGTAGTGGTAGTATATTAGCTACATCTAGTTTATACTTACCATTAAAAACAACAATTGTTCCAACAAGGGGTGCAAGCACTCCTACCTTTACTAGAGCTACAGCGGCCTGGGACTTCGACAGTGAAGGCAAGCTGAACCTCAATATTCCGTCAGGGTGCCCGAGGTTTACTGGTGCGCGGTTGGTGCGAAACCTGTGCCCTCAGAGCGAGGTATTTAACACCGGGGCCTGGGGAACAACCAATCTTACGGCAGGAGCCAATTCCTTCACAACCAACGCAACTGTAGGTGATCAAGTAGCGTTTCTTAACGCTCCGCCAACAACAGTTATTGGGTATAAATACACCTATTCCACCAGGGTTTCGTACAACAACCATCGTTATGTGCAACTGACTTGTAGCTCGGCGGGTTTTGGGTCTGGGCAGCACGTAAACTTTGACCTTAATGACGGGACGTATACCGCAACGGGGTGTACCGCCGAGGCTACTCTGGTGTCTACGGGCGTCTACGATTTACAAGCGACATTCACTGCGACTGCTGCGGCTGCTGCCGGACCTGTTCTGGTTTTCGCCAATGATAAAACAAGCTCTCGTGTTCCCGCTTTCGCGGGCGGGACGGGGAAAATCATTGGAGTACTGCGAGCACAATTTGAAAACGTCACCGGCCAAGCCGACCAAACCGCCAGTGAGTATGTCAGTGTCGGTGTTCTCTCCGCTCCATTCCACGGTGCCGGCGTAGATGGCTGCAAGTACTTCACCACCAACAAGAATGATACTCCAATTTATTCTTCAGTACTGAAAAAGTATCTGGCTGAACCGAGCAGGGTGAATAACTGTTTGTGGGGTAGGGACGCTACAAACGCCGCTTGGACGAAATCTAATGTCACTGCTGCCAAGACTGCAACCGGTATCGACAACATAGCCAACAGTGCAAGCCGCCTGACCGCCGCAGCAAATGATGCCACGCTTCTGCAACTCCTGACAGCGGCGACCGGAAGCCGTACTACAAGCGCTTGGATCAAGCGAATCTCAGGATCAGGAACCGTCAGCCTAACACGCAACGGAGGTACGAACTGGACTGACATTACCTCGTCACTTGTGACAGATACGTGGGTTCCTGTCGAAGTGACTTCTGACGTAGGAGCTAATCCTACTGTTGGCCTGAAGATGGGTACATCTGGTGATGTGATCGAAGTTGATTGCTTCCAGGACGAGAACGGAGCGTGGCGCACGAGTCCGATACTGACGACTACGGCGGCGGTGACTCGGAATGCTGATGTGCTGAGCTATGCGAGCGCGTTTGATGTAACGCAGGGGACGGCGTTGTGTTCCGTACAATCATCTGTGCCGATAACGGTATCAGGCTACGTCGTTCTTGCTGGTGACGCCGATGCTAGAATGCTGAGGTTTGATACCTCAACCGCGCGAGATTCAGGAGAACTTTGGGATGCTACAAACACCGCAACGGCAACCGGATTACCTTTACTGACAGGTGCTAGAAAACGTGCTTCGAGGTGGGGGTCTGATCTAAGGATGTGTGCTGATGGGACACTTGGCAGCGCCACGGCTTTCGATGGGTCAATGGGTGCAGCTACTACGATGTACGTTGGATGCAGTCAAACTGGAGCCTCTCAGATATCCGGCAACCTCGGTGAAGTCCATATCTGGAACTCTGCACTAACTGATGCACAGCTACAGCAGGTGACAACATGAGTCAAATTAATATTTTAGCAACATTACAGAATCATTGTGCAGTGCCACAAAAAGCAATCTTTAAAGGTAAGGATGGGACTAAACTTAAAATAGATTATTGGATTGATGATACTACTCCAGTAAGTCTCCAACCTCCTGTATTAGAAAAACTTAAACAAGCAAAAGCTGATGGTACTGTGACTTTCACCAAACCTGGGGAAACTACAAAAACTTCTGCTGAGTTGATCAAAGAAGGCAAACCAATATCTAAACCACAAAAGGAGAAAGTAAAATGAGGCGGGTTATTTATATTCCTGATGTGGAAGAGAGTATTCCATATATTAGTTATCATTATCTTTTACCAGTATTAGGGAAATATGTATTTGACTGTATTGTTTCGGATACATGGACTACAGATGGTGAGATCATACATGATATGACTGATGATAAAACTATTACTGTGCAATTAACAGGACCAGCTGTTCATCATTATGCTGGTTGGGAATTCTAGTGAAGAATCGTTTTATATCTGGTAGTTGGAATTTAATATGCGATAGTTGCTCAATTAAATATAAAGCAACTACCGCAAAACAACGTTGGGATGGTTTTATAGTATGTCCTAATTGTTATGAACAACGTCACCCACAAGACTTTGTTTTAGCAAAACAGGATAAGATTACTGTCCCTTATATAAGACCACCTAATGATATATTTATAATAGTAGCATATCGTATATATGTTGATGACGGTTATGTATTAAATGGGTATATTGATAATGGTAATCTTTAGGGAGTAAATATGGCAACAATTGTAACAAGGGCTGTAAAAGGTCTTCCTTTAAGTTGGGCCGAAATGGATGCCAACTTCAACAATTTAAACACTAAAGTTAGTGAAATTATTTCTGTAAAAGATTTTGGTGCTGTTGGTGATGGAGTAGCAGATGACACCACGGCTATTCAGGCAGCAGTGAATAATGGCAAGACTGTCTTCTTCCCAAGCGGAACCTACAAGATGAACTCAGGGGTTTACCTATCAAGCAACAATATCATTGTGTGTGATGGCGGAGTAACCTTCAATATATCAAACACTGCCTCGCAAACAAATGCTTTTTACGGAACTGGCACCTTTGGAACGACATATTCTTTGACAGCTAACGCTGTTAAAGGTGCAACGTCTTTAAGTGTCACGGCTGGTGTCGAGGCCAACTTCGCGGCAGGAGACTGGATACAAATCTACTCAACAAGTGTCTTTGACCCAGGCTGGAGTAATGCTACAGAAGCTGAAATTGTTAGAGTTTTAAGCGTGTCATCGGGAACAATCAACCTACGAGAGCCATTACTTGGAGCAGCCTATAACACTGCTAATGACGCGAAGATCCGCAAATGTAACTTCATTGAGAACGTAAAGTTCTATGGTGGAAAAGTTGTTGGTTCAACTACTGCCACAACCATCCACACCGCCGTCAGAATAGATCTTGGTCGTCAATGTTCAGTCGAAGGACTTATAGTTGAAAGCTGCAATGGCTATGGTGTCAATTTCAGAAACAGCATCTTCTGTAATGTAAATGACATCTACGTTACTGGTGACTTACTCACAGCAGTCAATAGTTATGCTGGCGTCAATTTCACTGACACTTGTCAAGATTGTGTGGTCTCAGACAGCACTTTCGTTAGTTGTCATCACGCTGTTACAAATACCTTTAGTCTTGGTGGTGTCAATCGACGTATCAAATATGTGAATTGCACCTCTATAGACACTAACGACACCGGTGATGCTTTTGATACTCACGCCAATATCGAAGATGTTGTGTTCCTCAATTGCACCTCATATAACTCTTCTGGTAATGGGTTCAACGTTGAGGGTCGATCAGGCAAAGTGATGGGTTGCTCTGTATATAACGCTGCCCTTAATGGTATCGCAATCACTCTTGGAGCAACCACACAAATTTCTGAAATTCTCATCTCAAACTGCACCGTTGATAAAGCAGCAACATACGGTATTCGTGCCAACCAAGGTTCAATAGTCAATACAGCTTATTCAGACTATGTCATTATCGAAAACTGTCACGCTAAGAACTGTCAAATTGGTGTATATATTAGTGGTAATTCTTCATTTACTCTAAAGAATGCTCAAATCAATGGTGGCGTCTATAGCGGAACAAGTGCTAATGGAAGTGTGTATGTTGGAGATTATGTGAATAACTTCTCAGTGAATGGTGTTCAAGCCTTCTCGAATTTAATTACTGGCACATGTCTTCAGGTCAATGGAAACTCAACAAATCACGGAGTCATCACTGGATGCAACTTAGTCTATAGCGTCTCGGGTGCTAACGGGGTATCAAACACTGCTTGTATTCGTGTTCATGACGCTGATAACATCTTGGTTGTTGGGAATATGGGTAACCAGCCTGGATCGGCAGGTGGATATGGTTTGCGTCAGACAGGAACCACGTCCTTAATAACCGCAGCAAACAACCACTTCTCTGATTGCACGAACCCATAATGGAAGAGCAACATAACCGACGCTCAACAGA
>Ga0075163_10006743_pt1 | contig 15233 bp, 11 predicted proteins | sample JI1023141ADNA_FD_71478 | JGI IMG/M metagenome (GOLD analysis project Ga0075163, IMG submission 71478) | Wastewater effluent complex algal communities from Wisconsin, to seasonally profile nutrient transformation and Carbon sequestration -... | ecosystem: Engineered > WWTP > Effluent > Algae... | reverse complement strand
TACTCGCGCCCGGGGCGGCCCCAGAGGCGCAGGGCCGGGGTGTCACCGGGGCGGTCGAGCTCGAAGGGATCCTCGGGGGCTTCGAGGCCGGGCAGGCCGGGCAGGCGCTCACCCTGGTGCAGCCAGCCATCCCGGACGGCGCGGCGCAGGGACTCGTCGGCGTGCTCGACGTCCTCCCAGAACTCCATGCAGGGGTTGATGGCGTAGACAAACAGCGGCGAGCGCACGGCCAGGCGCGCGAAGATCTCGGCGAAAGCGGGGGCCACGTAGGACAGCCCAAACACGTGCACGGGTCCGGGCAGGTGCAGCCCGCGGCGCTGGGCCACCGCCACGGCGTCGGCGAGCAGCATGAAGCGCGGGCCGGTGGGGGCGGGGGCGAAGAGGCCGAGCTGGAGGTCGTCGCCCAAATCGGCTTGGGTTTCCGCAGGTTGCGGGTCCAGCAGGGCGACGCTGGCTGCGCCGTCGTCGTCGAAGAGGGCGCGCCACACGAGGCGCTGCCAGCGCTCGGTGCGCGCCGCGGGGGTCGCGTGCAGCACCGGACCACGCCGCCACGCCCGCACCATGTCGCGGCGTGAGTAGCCGTACTCCTCGAAGAGGCGGGCGAGCTGGCTGGCGAGCTGGAGCGCCCGCGTCTCGCGCTCGCTGGTGGTGCTGGCCCGATCCAGGTAGCTGCGGGGCTTCTCGAGGCCCTCTTGGTTCAGAAATGTGGGGTCGCGCAGACGCGCAAACAGCAGCAGCTCGAGCTGGTCGGCGGTGAGCACCTTGAGGGTGGCATCCACCGCCTCGACCCGCTCGGCCAGGAAGCGCGTCAAGAACGTGAACTGCAGGTGGGCGGCCACCCCCAGGCGCTCGGCGAGCCGAAAGCGCAAGTACTGGGCCACCGCCTGGTCGGGCACCACCAGCGTGATGGGCGCCAGCGCATCGGCCTGGCGGGCGGCTTCGATCTGGACCGCAAGCGGCTCGATCAGCGCTTCCATCTGGTTGGAGCAGGTGAGGTGCAGCATCGAGCCGAGCAGTGTCACCCGCCGCCGGACTGGGGGCAAGGGGTGGCTGGGCGCGGCAGCGCCGGACGGGCGAACAATTGCGCGCTGGCGGGCGGGCGGGCTAGAAGACACCCAGACTGGAGGGTGTCATGCGCGCATTGATTTTGTTGGCCTTCTGCGGGTGGTGTGCAGGCTGTGGCGGCGAGAAGGAGACGGTCCTGACGGGGTGTTCCGACGTGGACGACCTCAAGCCGGGCACGCCGATCCAGACCTTCATGACCCTCAATGGCGGGCTGTCCTGTGAGTTCTCAGGGTCGTGCCAGTATGGGCAGGCCCAGCTGATCTGCGGGGAGACCTCGGAGATCAAGCAGGTCAAGTGCACCTGCACCGATGGCACCTTCGAGTGCAATGATACGGCCGTTGAGGTCACCCAGCGCAACGCGGCTTGCGGGAGCTGATCGCTGGATTTCTCTGCGGAATCGAGCCGTTAGAATCGGCCACCGAAGAGAGGCAGGGCCAGCGTGTAGGCCCCCTCGGGCCCCGGGGCGAAGGCCAACGCCGGCATCCCCAGGCGGAGGCCCACCGCCGGGTTGAGGTCGAGGAGGGCGCCGGAGACGGGCGGGCCCTCGTCCAGCTCACCCTGGCTCAAGCGGTAGCCCACCGTCGCACCCACCGCCGGGCAGAGCACGCCGAGGCCGACGCCCAGCGGGAGGAGGCGCTCGTGGATGAAGCCCGTGAGCGCAAAGAGGCCGAAGCCCGCGAGTGTGCCCACGGTGCCGCCGGCCAGGGTCACCAGGACGCTGCCCTGGTGGCCGGAGAGCTGGCCGTAGCCATAGACCGCGCCGGTGGCGCCCAGGTCGAGGCCCAGCGGCAGGCCGATGAACAGCGCGGCGGCCAGGTCCTCGAAGCCGCCCAGCTCAGGGGAGTCGCCCACCGCCTTGGCCGCCAGGAAGGCGCCACCGGTGCCCAGCAGGGCGCCGCCGGCGGTGCCCGCACCGATGGACCAGACCCAATCGCGGGTGGTGAAGGGCTTGGCCGCCACCGGGGTGGCGATGAGGAGGCCGAGGAGCCAGGTGCGGTGCATCACGAGGCCTCGGCGGCCAGGGTGGCGCCCAGGAGCCCGGGGTCGGGATGCACCACCACATCCACCGGCACCGTGCGCAACCACGCGGAATAGCGACCTTTGTCCTCAAAGGCGGCCCGGAACTGGGCGTGCAAGAGGGGCAGGATGCGGGGGGGGATGCCCCCGGTCAGGTCCACCACCCCCGCGTTGCAACGCAGCGCCAGGTTGGCGGCCTCATCGGCGAGGGCGGCCACAAAGAGCGCCAGGGCCTCCACCGCGATGGGGTCGGTGCCCGCCAACGCGCGGGTGGTGATCTCCGCCGAGGGATCGACGCCCGAATCGCCGAGGTCGATGGGGCCACCGCGCAGGCAGGTGTCGATGAGGGCGATGCCCGGGCCGCTGACCACGCGCTCCACGCTCACGTGGCTGCCGAAGCGCGCAGTGAGGAAGCGCAGCAGCTCGAGGGCGCGCTCGCCGCGGGGGGCGTAGCGGGCATGGCCCCCCTCCCCCGCCACCACGCGCCAGCCGCCGCGGCCGTCGGGCACCAGGATGGCCTCACCCAGGCCGGTGCCGGGGCCGATGACCGCGCGGCAATCGCCTGGAGGCTGATCGGCGGGGGCAGTGGGCGCCAGGCGGATGCGGTGGGTGGGCCCGATGGCGGCCATGGCGAGCGCCTGGGCGTGGAAGTCGTTGATGAGGGTGACGGGAAAACCCAAGCGATCCGAGAGGATGGCCGCATCGAGCGTCCAGCCGAGGTTGGTGAGGTGGGCGCGGCCTCCAAACACCGGGCCCGCCACCGCGAGGCAGCCGGTGTCCACTGGGCCGCAAGCGGCCACCCAGGCGGCCAGCTCGGTGGCCAGATCCGCGACGTCGCGACTCGGGATCACCCGCTGCGCCATCACCTCGCCGGCCACCACCCGGGCCAGCCGCGTGTGCGTGCCCCCCACGTCGCCCACCACCACCCTGCGCATCGCTCGCCTCCCCAGTCGCCAACAGTGCTATCCTGCCAGCGTGATCATCGCCGACGCTACCATCTGGTCCGCCGCCCTCGACGGACATATCCCCGGGCTGGGGGCGCTCGTCGCCAGCCTACGCCTCAAGCACGAAGTCAGCGCCCCCACGGCCGTGTTTGCGGAGGTGCTGGCCGAGGCCACCGATCCGCGCGCGGCCCAGCAGGTGCGCACCTGGGCCATGGATGCGCCCAGCGTCAACGAGACCAACACCGCCTGGCTGGCGGCGGGCGACCTGGGCGCCCACCTGCGCCGCGAGGGCGTCATGCTCTCGGTGCTCGATCTCTTCTTGGTGGCGCTGTGCCTGCGCGAGGGCTGGTCGCTGTGGACGACCAACTCGGCCATCCACCGGGCATCGGGCGTCTTGCCGGTGAAGCTGTACGAGCCCATCGGCATCGGCTAACCGAAAATCCGCTGACTTTTCAAATACTTCTGAGTCCCGGTCACGGCACCAGCCGCGTGATCGCCCAGCCTTCGTCGGTCCGGATGCAGCGCACGCGGTCGTGCGTGGCGCCCACGTGGAGCTGCAGCCACTCCAGGCGCTGGGCGGCGCAGCGCAGGATGCCGAAGTGGGCGCGAGCCGCCGCTTCGTCCACCCGCGCCACCTCGGTACCGGCCTCGGTGCCCGGCGGCGCCAACGTCGCGTACTCCCGGCGGGCCCATGGGTGGAGGGCCGCCCAGGCGGCCGAGGCCAGGGCATCGTCGGTGTGCACCGTGATGGGCCCGGCGACCCGCAGTTGGATGCGCTGCTCGGGGTGCCAGAAGACCCACTCGCCCCAGGCAACCTCTCGAAGCTGCTCCACTTTTTCGGAGCGGATGTCGGTGTAGGCCCACAGCAGACCCGCCGTGGGATCCACCCCCCGCACCACCAACACCCGCGCCGCGGGGCCGGCCGTGGCCAGCACCCCCAGGCGCCAGGGGTGGCCCGGCTCGGTCTGCGCCGCCACCAGTTCACCCCAGCATCGGTCCAGCAAAGCCGTCGGTTCCACACGCCTCCTGCAGGGGCCGATTGACGCCCCGCCCCGGGCGCAGTATCTCGCGAAGGGATGAAGTTGAGCGAGACCCTCGTCCTCTCCGTGGACACGGAAACCACCGGCTCTGATCCCAAGAGCGACCGCGTCGTCGAGCTGGGCGGTGCCTACCTGCGCGGCCGCGATCGCCTGGGCCCGGCCCTGCGCGCGCTGGTGAACCCCGGCATCTATATTCCAGCGGGCGCCACCAACGTGCATGGCATCCGCAATGAGGACATCGAGAAGGCGCCGCCGTGGCCCGAGGTGGCCGGGCGGTTCAAGCGACACCTCGATGAGCTCAAGCCCGTGGTCACCGGCTACAACCTGCTGGGCTTCGACGTGCCGCTCATCAACGCCGAGAATCGCCGCAACGCGCTGGGCTGGGAGATGCCGCGGGTGCTGGACACCTTCGTGTTTGCGTGGTGGGGCCACCGTGAGCTGCGCAGCCGCAAGCTCGGCCTCGTCTGCGAGCACTATGGCGTGCCCCTGCCGCCGGATCAGGCCCACAGCGCCGACGCCGACAGCCTCGCGTGCGGCTGGCTGCTCATGGGCATGATCGAGGTGGGCCTGGTGCCCGACGATGTGGAGCAGGCCTTCGCGCGGCAGCAGGAAATCCTGCAATTTCAGCAGCTTGAGACCGGCCGCTATGGCAGGTACCTGTACGCCGACCGCCAAACCGAGGAGCTGCGCCTGGGGTTGGGCAAGCACACGGGGATCCCGCTGGCGGATGCCGAGGACGAGTACCTGCAGTGGCTGGCGGGCCGGCCCGACCTGCCCGATGAAGCGCGCCACCTGCTCAACCGCAAGCTCGGCCGGGTGGAGCAGCAGACGCTGTTCTAGCCAGCAGTCCGCAACCGGCGACTGCGCGCCGGCTACCGCGCGATCGGCACCACCTTGACCTCGAAGATGGCGTCATCCTGGGCGAGCAGCGTGGCCAGGTGTGGCGGCGGCTCGCCTTCGATCTGGATGCGGGCGCAGGCGGCCTTGGCGCCCAGAAACACAATGTTTTCCATCTGTTGCACATTGATGTGGAGCTGGCGCAGGTGGTCGAGCACGCCCGCGAGCACCCCGACGCGGTCGGCGTGGCGCACCACCAGCAGGTGGGTGGCGGGCGTCTGATCGGCCAGGTTCACACAGCCGCGGGCGACGCCCTTCTGGGCCCAGTCGAGGATGATGCGGCAGGTCTCGGCAGCCACCGCTTCCTGGGCCTGGGACGTGGAGGCGCCCACGTGGGGGGTGCCGTAGACGCCGGGCATCGCCACCAGCGGGTGCTGCCAGTCGCCGTCCTCTTCGGGCTCGTTGTGGAAGACGTCCAGGCCCACCTTGATGCCCTTCTCCTGCACGGCGCGGGCGAGGGCGCCCTCGTGCACCACCGCGCCTCGGCTGGTATTGACGAAGATGCTGCCGGGGCGGAGGGCGTCGAAGATGGCCGAGCCCACGAAGCCGCGGGTGGCGGGGGTGAGCGCCAGGTGCACCGTGAGCACATCGGCCACGCGGGCCACGTCCACCGGGCTCTCGGCGCGGGTGACCCCCAGCTCCTCGGCGCGGGCGGGGGTGAGGCTGCGCGACCACACCACCACGTTCATCTCGAAGGCCTGGGCCCGCGCGATGACCGCCTGGCCGATGTCGCCGGCGCCCAGCACCCCGAGGGTGCGGCCCTTGAGCCCCGAAGCCTTGCTGTACCGCGTCTTCTGCCACTGGCCGGCGCGCAAATCGGCGGTGGCATCGGCGATGCGGCGGTCGGCGTTGAGGATGTGGGCGAAGGCCAGCTCGGCGGTGGCCACAGCGTTGGTGCCGGGGCAGTTGCTCACGAAGATGCCCCGCGCCGAGGCCGCGCCGAGGTCGATGTTGTTCACCCCGGCGCCAGCCCGCACCACCAGTTGCAGGGACGGGCTGGCGTGCAAGATGGCGGCATGCACCAACGTGGAGCGCACCACCAGCACCTCGGGCGCGAGGCGGGCCACCGCATCCACCAGGGCCTCGTCTTGCAGGCCGGGCTCGAAGTGGACCTCGAGGCCCGCGGCCTGGAGCTCGAGTCGGGCGGTATCGGGCAGGCGATCGGCAATGAGAATGCGCATGAGGGGCCTCCGAGTCGTGGGTGCCGTAGTGGTAGCCCTGGACGCGCGCGGAGGCAACCGGGGTGGACCCGCCCGGTGCCTGGGGGGGGCACTCGTAAGACCCGCGCCACAAAGTGAAGTGAGATCAAACACTTGCCCAATCCGGCCCGGCCGATGGGGGCGTGGGTCCGCCCGCATTGCGGTTGACCGGGAGGGTGCTCTAGCGTGCGAGTCGAGCATTGAACGGGGGGAGCGCCGTGCGGAGGAGCGCCTGGGTTGCAGGCCTGCTGGGTCTGCTGAGCCTTTCGGGGTGTCTGGACGACGACCCCCAGAGCGGTCGACCGAGCACCGCGGATGCCAGCGTTGGCCCGGGGGGCGCGGGTGGCGGCGGTGCGGGCGGCGTCGGTGGTGCCGGCGGAGCCGGCGGCGCGGGTGGCACCCCAGTGCCCGGCTGCCTACGCACGTTTGTCTACCGCCAGGTGGGCGCAGCGGCGCCGGGCAGTGTGCGGTTGGCGGGCCCCTTCGAGGCCACCCCCTGGTCGGGCAGCATTGCGCTGAGCGACGCCGATGGCGATGGCTTCTGGAGCGCCGACGTCGCCCTCCCGCCCGGGGGCTACCCCTACAAGTTCATCGTGGATGACCAGTGGCAGCTCGATGGTGACAACCCGGCCGTGCAGGACGACGGCATGGGCAATACCAACAGCCTCGCCACCCACACCTGCCCGTTCCAGCCCGGCTGCTTGCGCGACGCCGACTGCGCCGCGCCCACGCCCCTCTGCCGCAACTATGCGTGCGTGGATGCCGAGGCCTGCCGGTGCCCCGACGACCAGGTCTGCGATGAGGCGGGCCAGTGTGTCGCGCCGCCCGAGTGCGACGCCGGCCACCCCTGCGGTGAGCCGCTGGTGTGCCGCGATGGCCGCTGCGGACCGGAGTGCCTGGACGACACCGACTGCGGTGCGCGCCTGTGCCGCGACCTGCGCTGTGTGGATCCCGAGTGCGCCCTCGACGAGGACTGCGACCTCTTGACCCAGGTATGTGGCGGCGGCCTGTGTGCGGAAAAGGCCTGTCGTTTCCAGGTGTTCACCTTCAATCCCAACGGCGAGATCTACGACCAGGTGGTGTTGGCGGGCGAGTTCAACGGCTGGTCCCCCGATCCGGCAGCGGGTGGCACCGCCATGCGCTACGTGGAGGCGCTGGGCGTGTGGTTCGCCACCGTGGAGCTCGCCAACGGGCCCTATGCCTACAAGATCGTGCTCTACCAGGGCGGCGGCGATCCGCGCTGGATCGCGGATCCTGCGGCGCTGCGCAGCGTGGACGACGGCTTCGGCGGCCAGAACAGCATCCGCGACGTGGACTGCCCCATGGAGGGGCCCGGCGAGTGTGGCGATCTGGCGGCCTTCGACTGGAAGGACGCCGTCATGTACTTCGCGCTCATCGACCGCTTCAGCGACAGCGACGGCCGCGTGGAAGAGGTGCCGGGCGCCAGCGGCGGCGACGCGCGGCGCGGGGCGAGTGGCCAGTACGCGGGCGGCGATCTGCCCGGCGCCACCCAGCGCATGCCCTACCTGGCCGAGCTGGGGGTGTCCGCGATTTGGCTGTCGGCGCCCTACGAGAACCGCAACTCCGCCGGGGCGGCCATCGATCCCAACAGCGATCCCCACACCTACTCGGCCTACCACGGCTACTGGCCGTCGCCCGACAACGTGGACTACAGCGATCTCGCCCACCCCAATCCCGTGCCCCGCGTGGAGTCCCGCATCGGCAACGCCTCGGATTTGCACACTTTTGTGGACACGGCCCATGAAGCCGGCATCAAGGTCCTGTTCGACTACGTGATGAACCACGTGGACAACGAGAGCGGGCTGTACCGCGCGCACCCCGAGTGGTTCGCCACCGACAACGGCCGCACACGGCTCTGCGGGCCCGAGAACCTGTGGGACGATCCGGTGTGGGGCACCCTGTGCGCCTTCACCGCTTACCTGCCCGACTTCGACTTCCGCAACCCGCTGCCCCGCGCGTGGTCGGTGGCCGACGCGTTGTGGTGGGCCCTCGAGTTCGGCATCGATGGCTACCGCCTCGACGCCATCAAGCACGTGGAGTTGTCGTGGCTCACCGAGCTGCGCACCGCCCTCAACGCGCGGTTCCCCGATCCCGTCGGCGGCCGCTTCTACCTGGTGGGCGAGACGTTTGCCTACGACGACCGCGACCTGCTGCGCCGCTACGTGGATCCGGCCACCAAGCTCGATGGTCAGTTCGATTTCCCTTACAAAGCAAGGCTGTGCGAGGCCCTGTTCAACAAGCGGATGCGCCTGCAGGACTTCGCGGGCTGGCTGGATGGCAACGACAGCTTCTATGGCCGTGGCGCGCTGATGACCACGTGGATCGGCAACCACGACATCCCGCGGGCGATCCACTTCGCCAGCGGCCAGATCGGCGACTGCCGCCAGGGCAGCTTCCCCGGCAACGGCTGGACCAACGACTTCCCCCAGCCGGGGGATGCCGCGGGCTATGAGCGCCTCGGCCTGGCCTTCACGGTGATGATGACCAACCCGGGCATCCCCCTGATCTACTACGGCGACGAGATCGGCCTGGCCGGCGGGGGCGATCCCGACAACCGCCGCATGATGCCCTGGGATGACGCGAGCTTGTCGGCACCCCAGCGTGCGCTGCGCCAGAAGGTCCAGCGGTTGGGCCAAATCCGTAAGGAAAACAAGGTGGTGGCCCGCGGGCGTCGTGTGACGCTCGCCGCCGACGACGACACCTGGGTGTACCGAATGAGTGGGTGTGGCGAGGCCTCGCCGGCGATTCTGGTGGCGGTGAACCGCGCCGATGCCGAGCGCACGGTGCGCCTGCCCGCGGGCGCCTACCGCGACTTGTTGGCCGACGCGGCGGCCATGGGCGGCGAGGTGCGGGTGGCCGCACGCAGCGCCCTGGTGTTGAGGGAGGAACGATGAAGGGCCCAGCGCGAGCGGGTGCGAAGCAGATCGAGCGGGCAACAGTGCGCGGGGTGCGGCCTGGCTGGGTGCTCCTGGCCGCCCTGGCCTTGCCCGCGTGCGGCGATCCGGAAGCGGTGGCGCTCAACGTCACCGACGCTCGGGTGGTGGTGGATGCGGGCCCCGAGCGCGATCGCGGGGTGCGCGATGCGATGGTGGACGCTGACGTGGACGGCGGGGACCTCGATGCCGGCACCGTCGACGCCGCCGACATGGCCAATGCCGATCTGGGTGACGGCGAGCTCGTGGGGGACGCGGGCGACGCTGAGCCGGTGGATCAAGCGGTGGACATGGCGCCTCCAGGCGCGCCGCCGGCCCGCGATCGCATGGTGGTCTTGAGCAATCGCGACGATGCGTGGATCGCCTGGGTCAAGACCGGGCGCCTGTTTGCGGCGCGGCTGGCCGAGAACGCCGCTGCCGTGGAAGAGCCGGTGGATCGCGCCGATGCCTCCAGCCTGACCGGCCCCCTCCTGGGCTACCGCCTCGCCGGCAATCGCCCCTGGGTGCTGCTGCCCGACGGCGAAAATGGCATGCTGCGCGCCCACGATCTCACCGGGCGCAGCATGCCCGCCAACCTCGATCTCTGGCCGCCCGCGCGGGTAAGCGTGGATGGCGATGCCCTCATCTCGGGGCGGGTGGGCCCGGGCGCCGACGCTGTGACGGGCTGGCGCCTCGTGAGCGACGCCAACCGCCTCGGCCCGGTGATTGTTGACTTCCGCGGCGCCGGCCTGCCCGGCAGCATGACCCGCTCCCTCAACGGGTGGGTGCTGGGCTACGCCAGCGACACCTGCCTGGACACCACCGCCAACGCGGTGCCCCAGAGCCCCTGGCTGTGCCTGGGTCGGCCGGGGGCGCGCTTGTTGGGTGACAGCACGCAGCTCTTCTGGGTGGGTCCCACGGCGGCCGGCCTGCGCGCGTGGCTGGCGGTGCCCGGCGCGGCGGTGCCCGCCGATGGCGACGATCCCGATGGGGATGAGCTGGGCACGTCGGTGGACAACTGCCCCGACCTCGCCAACCCCGATCAATACGACAACGACGGCGATGGGCTGGGCAACCCCTGCGACCTGGACGACGACAACGACGCCATCGCCGACGATCTCGACAACTGCCCCTTCGCCCCCAACGAGAACCAGGCCGACGCCGACGGTGATGGCATCGGCGACCGCTGCGACAACCCCGCCGACCTCGACGGGGATGGCTTCGTGGCCAACGACACCTGCCCCGACGTGCCCAACCTGCCCCAGGTGCGCGGCCTGCCGTGTGTGCCCCCGAGCCCCGGCCGCCTCACCCTGGCGCCCGGCGCGGCCATCGAAGCCTGGCTGGCGCCGCCGCCTTCCGGCTACCTGCTGCACCTCGCCGAGGCCGACGGCACCCCCGCATTGTGGTGGATCACCAAGGATCGCACGCGCCGACAGGCACTGCCCAACGCCTCGGAAATCTTCGGGATTTCCGAAGTGAAGAGCGACCGCCGCCTCATCACCTGGTCGGAAGAAGGCGACCGCCCCATGCCCCTGCCGGCGGCGTTTGAGGATGGGCCTGATCCCCCAGAGTTCCAGGTCCAGGCCGACTGCGGCACCCTGGCCCCCGAGACCTGCACCGAGCGCGACGCCGACTGCGACGGGTCCGCCCAGGGCCTGTGTTGCCGTGACACGACGGGTGGCATGGCCGCGGGCCTGGTGGGCGAAGGCGCCATCAACCCGCACTGGCTGGCGGGCTTCAGCGACGAGGGCCTGCTGGTGGCGGTGCTGCAGGCCAACACCCTGCGCCTGCTCAGCCACCCCGCCGGGGACAACACCGGCAACGCCGCCCGCCAGTTGACCAGCTGGGACGGCATCGTGGCGTTGGAGCGCATGCACAACCTGTTGGCCCGCGCGGTGATGTTGGTGGAGCGCACCGTGCCCGATGCCATGCCGGTGGAGGGCCAGCCGCTGCCCACCGAGAAGCGCCTGCTCTGGTTCCAGGGCGTGGCCGGGCCCGCCGATGCGGCGCCCCCCTGTGCCGACGTGGTGGGGCTGACCCTGCTCGACAATACGGCCCGTACCCGCGTGTGGTGCGCCGCGAGCGGGGTGGACATGGCGCCGGGCGCGGCCATGGGTGATCCCGTGGCGTGGCCCGGCGAAGGCGGCCCGGTGCGCTGGTGGGAGCCCAACGCCCTCGGCCACAGCGACCTCTTCCTGGTGGCCCGCGGCGACGACTATGGGCTGCAGCTCTGGCGCCAGGCCCCCGATCGCACCCTCAGCGTGGCCGCCGACGCGCTGCCCCCCGAGGTGGCGTTGCTGACACCCGAAGAGCGCGTGTTGCCCTTCCGCCTGCCCGTGGTGGCTGGCGGCCGCACGGCGCGCACCCGCGGCAACGTCCTGGAGTGGGTGGAGCCCGGCTTCGGCTGGCAGGCGGTGCCCGGCAGCGCCTGGCCCGTGGAGGCCCACATCTCGCGCTACGAGCCCGTGGCCGTCTCGGTGGGTTACCTGGCCGATCCCAGCGCCGTGGCCCCCGCCGACCGCGAGTTCCTCGACCTGGGCATCGTCCTGCACTCCCTGCGCGGCGACGCCACCGCCTGGGGCCTGCCCTTCAACCCCGCGCGCCCCAACAACGTGCGCGGCTTCGAGCACCAGGGCGTCGGCTTTGGGGACTACCCCGCCGGGGCCTTCGGCCGACCCACCTTCGTGTCCGCCATTGGCCAGCTCAACGCCCGCCAGGGCATCTACACCTTCCAGGTCACCCGGGTGGACTGCACCCCGCCATTCTGAGGAGGGCAATCGTGCCCAAGTGCCTGTCTTTACTGCTCATTCTCCTCGCAGCGTGCACCGAAGCACCCCCGGAAGGCGGGGGCGGCGAGGCCACCGTCCACGGCTCCCAGCGCCTGCCGCGCGCCCACCTGACCGGTGCCCTGGCCCTGCACCCGACGCTGCCCTTCCGCCAGGCGGGCTTCTATGTGGATGGCCCGGCTGAGGGTCTGCGCTACCAAATCCGCCGCGGCGCGGTCTGGACGTCGCCCGCGCCCGTCCCGCTGACGTGGTCGGAGGGCGAGCACCACGTGGGCCGCATCTTGCTGGCAGAGCCCGCCGATGAGGTGGTGTTGGAGAGCGGCCAACCCCTTGATCTGCATTCGGAATTCTGGACGGAGCCCCAGACGGGCGAAGACCATGTGCTGACCCGCGACCTGCCCGTGGCCCAGGGCCTCGGCACCCTGCGCCAGGCCCTCGCGCCCCGGGATCTGGTCATTCCGCGGGAAGAGTGGGGCGCCCGCAACCCCGGGCTCATCTGCAACAACCCAGTGGACATCTACCGGATCTCGGTGCACCACACCGCCTCGCCGGAAGACGACGGCGGTGATCCCGCACTGCGGATGCGCCAAATCCAGGCCTACCACATCGACAACAACGGCTGGTGCGACATCGGCTACCACTTCGTGGTGAGCCAGAGTGGCCTGATCTTCGAAGCCCGCCGCGACGAGCGCGCCCCCGCCGCCCACGTGGCCAACCAGAACACCGGCAACGTGGGCATCTGCTTCATTGGTAACTACGAAGTTGCGGAAGTGCCCGACGCCCAGTTCAACGCCGCCGCGCGCATCATGGGGTGGGTGCGCACCACCTACGGCGTGCCCGGCAACCGCGACGTGATCCGCGGCCACCAGGAGTGGCCCGGCCAGCAGACCGCGTGCCCCGGGCGCAACTTGTTGGCGCGCCTGGACGCGCTCATCGCCCTCTCGGAGGGCGGCGTGGAACCCCCGCCCCCCCCGCCGCCCGAGGGTGTCGCGGTGGACTTCTCGGCCGCCTGGCTCAACCCCCAGAACATCAACGACCAGGGATCCAGCGCCGGGGTGCCCGACGCCCTGCCGGGCCAGCGCGTGCAGGTGGCCTTCCAGCTCAGCAACCGCGGCGGGGCGCCCCTGCGCGGGGTGACGCTCGGCTACGCATTGCCCGAGGGCCTCCGCGCGGTGGACTACGCCATCGAGACCGACTGGCCCGCCCGCGATGCCCAAACCTGGGTGGTCAACGACGCCGATGCCGCGCCTGAAAACCCGCCCAAGGACCAGCTCGGGCCCGCCGGCCAGCTCACGCTCTATGCCTTCGGCGCGGGCGAGACCAAGCGGGTCCGCATCACGCTCGAGGCGGGGCCATACACCGGTGCCTGGCGCCCCGAGGCGCGCGGCTTCGTGGCCCACATCGATGGGGCCTACGACCAGGGCGCCTACGACGCCGAGCCGGGCACCAACACCGTGGGTGCGCGCCTGACGGCGGCGGTCGCCATCGACCTGTTGGCCACGAATCAGTGGAGCTTCCCCGCCCCCGAACCCGATGATTTGGAAGGGTTTTCCACGTGCGGCCCCGCCCTGCTCAACAGCAGCGGGGCGCTGGTGGTGCCCGCCGAAGGCTGCGCCCTCTCCCCCGCCTGGACCCAGGTGGACGCCGACCGGTGGGACAGCCTCGTGCTGGAGATTCGCCGCGCGCCCGCGGACGGCCTGCTGGCGCTGTGGTGGCGGACGGGCGACGCGGGCTTCGGCGAGGACCGCGCCCTGACCTTCCGCGTGGAGGGCCCCGGCGCGTGGATCCTGCCGTTGTCCACCGCGCCGATGTGGCGCGGACTGCTGGACCAGCTGCGGCTGACCACCGACGGCACCGTGGCCGTGGAGCGCATCTACCCGGTATCCCGCGCCCGCCGGGAGTCGGGCTCGCTGTTGGCACCCTTTGCCGACGGGCCGCTGGCCACGGTGGTGACCGACGAGCCCCCACCCGAAGCGCCCGATGGCGGGCTGCCCATGGAGATGGAGGATGCCGGCCGGCCGCCGCCGCGTGATGCGAGCCTGCCCGTCGTGGACGCTCGGGCCCCCGCGCCCGACGCGGGCACCCCGCAGGCCGACGCCGAGCAGCCCGACGCCGACCCACCCACGCCAGGCGCCGGGGACGCCGGCTGCCAGAGCGCCCCCGGCCCCGTGGGCCTGCCGCTGGTGCTGGTGCTGTTGGTTGGCCTGGACCGCCGCCGATGGGTGCGCGCACCGCGCTGATATCTCTCGGTTTTTCGACACCACCGGCCGCCCCACCGGGCCGCACCGCGGCGCCGCGCACCCAAAAGCAGTACCCTGGAGCTCGCTGGCGGTTGTGCGCTCGGCGGAAGCGTCCGTTGGGCGGGCTGCTGGCGGATCGGCCCCGGCGAGGCGGGCGCCCATCCCCCGTTTGCTCCTCGCAGGCGACACCATGCGTACCGTGCTCACCGCCCTGCTGCTCCTCTCCGTAGCTCATGCCCAGCCCGCGGGCACCCCGCCCGAGCCCCGTCCGAGCCTGCCCACCGGCGACCCCTCCGCCGACAAGACCCTGTTTCGGCGCACCGTGCCCGAGCCTGAAGAAGCCTTCCTGGCCGAAGTGGAAGCCGGCCGCCGCCGGATGAACCAGGGCGAGCCCCTCTACCGCCGGTATGAGGGCCTGGGCTACGTCACCGAGGCCGCCGCCGGCCTGTTTGGCGCCGGCATCGTTGGCCTGGTGGGCGCCAGCATCGGTGACGCCATCGCCCCGGGAGACAATGGCCAGGCCCTCGGCGGTGCCTCCGGCCGCGCTTTTGGCCTGCTGGGCGGCGCCTACCTCGGCTCCAGCATGGGCGTTTGGGGCGCCTCGCGCCTGTTTGAAAAGCCGGTGCACCCCGGCTGGGCCTTCCTCGGCAGCGGCCTGGGCACGCTCGTGGGCGGCGGGGCCGCCACGGGCATCCTGTTTGCGCTGCAGGACGACAAACAGACGGCAGGCGGCCTGGCCGTAGCCTCGGTCTTCCTGTTTCAGGTGGCCGGCGCGGTGCTCTTCACCGAGGTGGGCATGCCCGACACGGGGGTCTTGGGCCAGCCAACTCGGTGAACCCGGTGTCCCGGGCGCCCAAATTGCAGTCAGAATGCAACATTGCGTGGTGGCTACCCGTGGAGGGCGCTAAGCTCGGGCAATACAGCCGGCCGCGGACCATGTGTAGCTTGATTACTCGACATCTCCCCGTCCTCCTCCTTTGGTCCTGTGCCTTGGGGTGCGACGCCGAAGACTCCACCGCCCCCGTCGACACACCGGTGCAGGCCAGCGAGCGCCCGGAGGCGGCCCCCGCTGAGTGGGCCGAGCTCACCCTCCGGCGCAGCCTCGATGGCCC
>Ga0075163_10006742_pt1 | contig 15235 bp, 9 predicted proteins | sample JI1023141ADNA_FD_71478 | JGI IMG/M metagenome (GOLD analysis project Ga0075163, IMG submission 71478) | Wastewater effluent complex algal communities from Wisconsin, to seasonally profile nutrient transformation and Carbon sequestration -... | ecosystem: Engineered > WWTP > Effluent > Algae... | reverse complement strand
ATGGTTGAGGACAGATCAGGACAGGGCGAGTCTGAGCGGAGGTGAGCTCAGAGCTAGAGTCGCCGCAGCTCTGGCGAGCCCAGCAGTGGCCACTCGCGCAATGCGCAGCAAGCTGAAGCATTAGCAGAGCGCCCGATGGCCGCATCGTCACCGACCCCAGCAAACCTCCCACTGGCTTTGAAGATCTTCTCCCTTGCTCCCCGCTTGGAGCCCGCGCTAGGTTGGGCCCGTGTTCAGCCCAGAGCACATCGGCCGATTTGCCGTCACATCATCGGTGGTGACTTGCCGCCCCGGCCTGCGCAGCGTCCCGAGGAAGGGTCCAGGTCTCCTCCTTGCACCTTGAGGCATCATCACCATGAGTAGGCTGGATCTGGATCAGGCTGAGTTTCTGTTTCACAGCGATGGCCTCCGCGATTCGAGCTTGCACGTCCATCGGTTCACGGGGCGCGAGGCGCTGAGCCAGACCTTCGAGTTCAATGTCGAGCTGGTCAGTGACGATCCGGATCTCGATCTGGAGGCGCCGATCGGCCAGGCTGCTTATCTGACCTTGCGCGGCCATCTGCCGAACGGCACCCGCTACGACCGCATCGTCCACGGCGTCATCGAGCGCTTCGTGCAGCTGTCGGCCGGCATTCGCCACAGTCGCTACGAAGCGACGCTGGTGCCGACGGTGAAGCCGCTGCTTTATACGCGGGACTCTCGCATATTTCAAAGGATGTCGACGCCCGAGGTCGCCAAGAAGATCCTGACGACGCAAGTTCAAAGCGACTGGCTCAATCTGGTCTTGCATGCCCGTTATGAGCCGCGCGATTACTGCGTGCAGTATCAGGAGAGCGCTCTCGATGTCGTGCAGCGCTTGTTTGAAGAGGAAGGCATTTTTTATTTCTTCGATCAGCGCCAGGATCGCGACATCCTCGTCGTCGGCGACGGCTCGTATGCGTTCGAGACGCTGAGCGAGTACGCCGCGGTGCTGCTGCGCGATCGGCCGCACCTTTATGAAGAGGGACTGAGCACGCTGCGCCCCGAAAGCGCGCTGCGGTCGGGCGCCGCAGTGCTGCGCGACTTCCGGTTCAAGCAGCCCGGGCTCGACCTCGAGGCCAGCGCGCAGAGCGAGCGCTTCAAGCAGTATCAGATGTATTACTTTCCAGGCGAGTACGTCGACCCGCAGCTTGGCGAGCGGCTCGTCAGGATGCGACTAGAAGAGCAGCAGTGCCAGCGCAATCGCTTCGTGGGCCAAGGAAATGTCCGCGCCATGCTGCCAGGCTACAAGTTCACGCTCAGCGGACATCGGCGCAAGGACTGCAACAAGGAATATCTGCTGATCGCCGTCGAGCATGAGGGTTTCCAACCCGCGGCACTCGCCGAAGAGGGACACGGCGGCGAACGGACCGTCTATCAGAATCGCGTCGATTGCATCCCGGCATCCGTGTCCTATCGACCTCCGCGCCGCACACCGCGGCCCAGCATTCCCGGCGTCCAGACGGCCGTCGTCGTGGGACCTGCCGGAGAGGAGATCCACTGCGACGAGCATGGCCGGGTCAAGGTCCAGTTCCACTGGGATCGAGACGGACAGAGCGATGACAACAGCTCGTGCTGGATCCGCGTCAGCCAGCCGTGGGGCGGCGCCGGACAGGGCGGCATGTTCATCCCACGCATTGGGCAGGAGGTCGTCGTCCAGTTTCTGGAGGGCGATCCGGATCGGCCGCTCATCGTCGGCCGCGTCTATAATGGCGAGAATCTCGTTCCGCACGGACTTCCGGCGGCCAAGAACATCTCGACGATTCGCTCGGCCAGCACGCCGGGCGGCAAGGGATTTAACGAGCTCAAGTTCAACGACACCGCGGGCAGCGAAGAGGTCTTCTTCCACGCCCAGAAGGACCATAACGAAGTCGTCGGGAACGATCACAACGCGCAGATCACGGCCAACCAGTCGAACACGGTCGGAGTGAATCAATCGGAGAGCATCGGATCGAATCAGAGCCTTAGCGTGGGCGGCAATCGCAGCGCCTCCGTAAAGGGCAACGAGTCGCTCAGCGTTTCCAGCAACCAGACTCAGAGCGTCACCGGCAGCCAGAGCATCAGCGTCGATGGCGGACAGTCCGTCGCCATCAAGAGCGGTCAGGGCACGACGATCACCGGCGGACAGAGCATCAGCGTTGACGGCGGGCGGTCCATCTCTGTCGTCGGCGGACAGTCTGAGACCATCTCGGGCGGTCAAGGCACGACGATCACCGGCGGACAGAGCATCAGCGTCGACGGCGGGCAGTCCATCGCTGTCACCGGGGGACAGAGCACGCAGGTCACCGGAGATCAGAGCATCACCGTCGCGACCAACCTGGGCGTCAGCGTTGCTGCGATGACGTCGATCCAAAGCGGAGCCCAGATCGCGGCTTCAGCACCGCAGATTACGATCTCGGGAACCTTGATCGGAATTCAGGGGATCAGCGTTCAAACAGAGGGGCTCGTGATAGGAACCAGCGGCCTGGTGATTACGCTCTCGGGTGCCATCGTCGGCATCGAAGGATCCGCAGCGGTCAGTGTCTCTGGAGCTCAGGTGAGCGTGTCCGGAAGCACGGTCGGTGTGAGCGGAGAGAGCTCGGTCAGCGTCGAGGGTGGCTCGGTGAGCGTGCAGGGAGGTTCGGTGGCGGTGCAGGGCGGGATTGTGACGATCAACTAACGTGGAGAGCGAGGAATCACGATGGCCCATCAGCAACCAGCGATGAGAATTCCGTCGACCCAGCCAGAGGAGCCGGGAGCTGAACAGCGCGCCCCGAAGCGCTCCACGCTCACACTGATTGATCCAGAGCCGCTCCCAAAGGAGCTCAAGCTGCCGTCAGGGCGAACGGTCACGGTGTCTGCCGCGAGTCACGAGCAGCTCTTCGTCAAAAGTCCTTCGGGGGAGATCGAGCTGACGATCGGCTTTTCCGCGCAGGGGCCTGTGCTTCGCTTCACCTCCGCTGCGCTAGAGTTCTCGACGGAAGGCGCCATCTCCATGGACTGCGCCAGTCTGCGCTTGCATGCGCGGGAGCACATCGAGATCGCGTCCGATGGCGAGCTGCATCAGAAGGCGCAGCAGCGGCAGGTCATGCAGGCTGGAACTCAGCTTCACATGGAAGCGCCGGATATCTCCGCGCATGCGACCCAGGGGCAGGTCGAGCTGGCAGCTCACGAAGACGTCGTCTTGCTTGGCGAGCGCGTCAGATTGAACTGCTAGCACTGAGCTCGATACGAGAACGCCTTGATTGAAACATTAATTACCGATGTGCAGCAGCGCATCACGGAATTCCTTGAGGATGAGGAAGCCCGCCTGTTGACGCTCAGGACCCTTCCGGAGCATCGCATGCTGGCGGCACGCGTGATCGCGCCCATCGAAGAGAAAGAGGATGGCTGGGTCCTGTGCTACGGCGTCGCAGATCCGTTCCTTTCCGCCGGGTCTTTTTATGAGCAGCTCTGGACCGGCCTGCTCGCGCATCTCGAAGAGAGCCGCGCCGCGCTGATGAAGCAAGGCATCGACCTGCCGCTGCCCGATCCCGGCAAGCCCGCCGAGCGCGACGGTCTGCCGGTAGAGGTCTGGTTTGTGTCGCAGGTCGAGGCACTGACACGGATCCTCGCACCGCTGTCCGATCGGCTCCTCATCGTGCTGGGTCCCGAGACGATCCAGACTCCCGATGCATACCGCCAGTCCCTGCAAAGGCTGTGTAACGCCACCGGATCACCGCGCGTTCGGTACATCGCGCTCGATGATCAAGCGAAGCCGATCCTCGACGGTCTCGTCCATCAGAGCAGCCGCTATCAGGTCGCTGCGCGCGAGCGGTGGGAAAAGGATCTCGAACGGCAGGTCGGCAACTGGCTGCGCGATCCAAGCCAGCGCGTCCTGGCGCTGCCTGGCGCATCGGCGACGAATCGAGAGTTTTTGGATCAACTGCAGGCGCTCGTTCGGGTTCCTGCGAACGGCAGAGCGATTTTGATTCATGCCGATGCCGTTTCCGTAGACGAATTCTATCGGCAGGCCCACGCCGCTCTTGCCAGCACCGCTGCGCTGCCTTCCGCGACACTCGTCACGTCCGGCGCCACGGGCGCTGCCAGCGATGGGTCGCCGACAGAGCCCGCGCTCTCGAGTCTGCTCGTGGCGGAGGCGCAGTTTGCCTGCGCGGCCGAAGAAGAAGCGCGAAAGACCCAGAGCAATCCGCTGCTCGTCATTCTGCAGCCCCGAGGACTTCCCGATGTCAGGGAGTGGGTCGGCTCGGTCATGGCGCTGGCCGAGGAGGCGGTCCATCCCAACGTCAGGTATGTGGTCCTCGATCCGGAGCAAGCTCTGCTAGAGACTGCTCCGGCACCCGCGGCCATTCCAGTTGTCGATCTCGATTTGTCGGCGGAGCGCATCGAGCAGGTCCTTCGCCAGAGCATCACGTCCCCGGACGCAGCGCTGAGCGCAGAGGAGCGCATCCGCTATCTGTCCATGCTGGCGAGCTTTGCCGTGGCACGCGAGGACTATGCCGATGCCTTGCGGCAGAGCGGCGCCGCGGTGGAGCTGTGCGAGCTGGCTGGCAGCGCAGAAGATAAGGCCGCCGCTTGGCTGACGATGGGGAATATCTTGTATCGGATGCGCAGCTTTGAGCTGGCTCGCAACGCCTATACCAGGCTCTCGGCGCTGGCGCTCGAACACAAGCAGGACGTGATGGCGGCGCAGGGCATCGAGAACATCGGCCATACCTATTTTTCCAGCGAGAACTACCCGCAGGCCGCCGCCTGCTACAGCACGGCGCAGCAGTACAATGCGAAGCTGGCCAATGTCTTTGGCGAAGGCAGGGCGCTCACCTGGCTAGGAGAATCCGAGCGCGCGCAACATCAATGGGATCGCGCTGCGCTGGCCTTTGAGTCAGCGCTGTTGCTGTATGAAGATGTGCGTCCGGAGCTGCGACCGGCGGCGGATCAGGCCCGGGGAGAAGTCCTGATTCGACTCGCGATGCTGCGCGAACAGACGGGCGATACCGGGGCGGGCAAGAAGCTGCGTCAGCAAGCCCAGACGCTCGGCTGCGCGAACGAGGTCTGTCGAACGCCATGAGCCTCCAACGAGTCACCGAGATCCTCGGCGCATCGAGCTCCGCGCTGACCAGCCTGACGCGTTCAACAATGCCGGCCTCGGAGCTGCTGGCCCACGTGCATCAGCGCGCCCTTGAGATTCCGCAGATCCCACGATTCGTGAACCCTACGCAGGCTCAGGGCAGCGGCACGCCGAGCACACCTGCGGCGCAGCGTCCCAATGACAGCCGTGCCGCAGCGCCGCAAAATTCCGACGGAGACAGGCCCAAACTTCCATCGCCGCCCCATGGCGTTCCGGATGGCGGCGACGGTAGCGGACACGCCGGAGCCGCAGTCCCGCACGGTGCGGGTCCCGGAGGCGGAGGCGGAGGCGGAGGCGGCGCGGGAGGAAATGGCGGCAGCGGCAGAGGCAGCGGCGGCGGCGGCGGTTCGGGGGGCGGTGGCCTGGCTGGCGCCCTCGGAGACATCGCGCTCGACTATGCGGTGAGCGCTGCAGCGAGCGAAGGAGAGAAGCAACAGAGCGGCCCCTTGCATCTCTTTGCCCAAGGCGTCGCCGCGCTCACGTCGCTGGAGCAGAAGCTGTCCGCGCCCTTTGCGGCCATTCCATTTCCGGCGATGCCGGCCCTGCGCGGCCTGGACCTCGAGTTTGGCATTCCGCATGGCCATGCCCATCCCCCGACCATGGGCGCTCCGCTACCAAGCATCGGCCCGGTGTTGCCAATCCCCATGCTCTGCGTGGCGTCCACGGTCAGTGTCAACGGACGCGGGGCCGCGCTGTGCGGCGCGATCGGGCCCGAGGTCTGGTGCGGCGGCTACGTGCCTATCTTCGAGACATTTTTTGGCTCGGCATCGGTGTGGATCGAAGGCGCCCGCGCTGCCCGCATGCTGGTCGATATCGGATTCCACTGCCGCATGGGCGATGCTCCCGCCGGTCCGTGGATCGGCTTTCCCGTCACGGGAAGCGGCAACGTCTTCATCGGCGGCTGTCCATTGCCGTCGCTGACCAACTTTCTGCTCGGCCAGGCGTTCAAGTGGCTGTTCAAGGGACTGGGCAAGCTGGGACGCGCTGTGGCCCGCTCGAAGTTCGGTCGGTTCGTCAGCCGCGGAGCGCGAGTCGCGGGGCGTGCGGTGAGCCGGGCAGCCAAGGCGGCCGTGCGAGCGGTGCAGCGTGCAGTCCGCGCTGCGGCCCGTGCAGCGAGAAGCGCGGTGCGGGCGATGGGGCGTGCCGGTCGCGCCGCGGTCAACGCCATGCGGCGGGCAGGTCCTGCGGCAACTCGCGCCGCGCAACGCGCTGCGGCCAAGGCGCGAAGCCTGGCATCGCGAGCGGCACAGCGCGCGCGAACCCTGGTCCAGCGCGCAAAGTGCAAGCTCGGCTTCGAGCCCATCGACTTGATGACGGGTGAGGTCGTCATCGATACCTGTGACTTCGAGCTGCCGGGGCCGATCCCGATCCAGTTCTTGCGCGCCTACAACAGCCGCGATCAGCACGTGGGCTCTTTGGGGCAGGGCTGGGCCCACCCCTTCGATGTCTCCATTCAAGAGGAGCCGGGGCGATTCACGCTGCGTCTGACGGACGGCAGAGAGACCAGCTATCCGCCGCTGGCCATCGGTGAGTCGCATTGGGATGACGTCGATCGCCACCGCATCGAACGGACTGCGAGTGGTTATCGCCTGCTCACCTGGGATGGCAAGGCGCATAGCTTCGCGTCGGTAGCGGACGCCCCCTGTACCCACTCCCTGGTGCAGATCGCTGACAGATGTGGCAACCGCATCTTGTTCCGCTACAAGGCCGGGCGTCTCTTCGAAGTCGTGGACAGCGCGGCCCGCGTCCTCGTGTTTTCATGGAACGAGCTCGGACGCATCGCTGCCATTCGCCTGCGCCTGCCTGAAAAACCGACAGAGTCTCGGCCGCTGGTGCGGTTCGAGTACGACGCCAACGGCCAGCTCACCGCGGCCTACGACGCGACCGAGCATGCGCTACGCTACGAATACCGCGGCGGCGTGCTGGTGCGTCACGCGAATCGCAACGGGCTCAGCTTTTATTATGAGTACGACGCATACCACCCCGATGGCTGGTGCGTGCGCACCTGGGGCGACGGTGGACTTTATCCAGGTCGACTGACCTATGACAAAGAGCACCGCGTCACGGTCACCCAAGACTCGCGCGGCAACAAGACCGAGTACCGTGGCAACGAAGACGGCCTTGTCATCAGCGTCCGCCATCCCGACAAGAGCGTCGAGCGCAGCGAGTGGGACGAAGCCTGTCAGCTCATCGCCGAGATCGATCCCATGGGCAACCGCACCGAGTATGCCTATGACGATCGCGGCAACCGCGTGCGCATCACGCGTCCCGACGGCGTCACGCTCGAAACCGAGTACAACGCGCTGAACCTTCCCGTGCGCCTCGTCGATGGCAACGGCCAGCACTGGCAACAGGAGTGGGACGAGCAGGGCCTGCTCGTGCGCCAGCTGACACCGCTCGGCGCCGAGCGGCGCTATGCCTATGACATGCGCGGACAGCTCATCGCGTTCACCGATGAGCTCGGCCACACGACGCGCCTGCAGCCCGACGCGCGCGGCTTCGTCAGCGCCGTCACCGATCCGCTGGGTCACGTGACGCGCTACGAGCTCGACGCGTTCGGCAACGTCCTGCAGGCGACCGATCCCATCGGCCGCAGCACGCAATACGCATACGACGATAGACACCGCCTGACGCGCATCCGCAGGCCGAGCGGCGCCGAGGTGCGCTGCGCCTACGATCCCGAAGACAACCTGATCGAATACCGGGACGAAGAGAACCGCGTCACGCGTCTTGAGTACACAGGCCAGGGCGAGGTTGCCTGCCGCAAGCAGCCCGACGGCCACACCGTCCACTACCACTATGATGCCGAAGAGCGCCTCATCGGCCTGACCAATCAGCGCGGTGAGACCTACCAGCTCAAGCGCGACGCCCTGGGCCGCATCGTCGAGGAGATCGACTACTGGGGCCAGGCCCGCAAGTACACGTACAACGCCGCTGGACACCTCGTGCAGAGCGAGGACGCTCTCGGCCGCATCATCAAGTACCAGACCGATAAGCTCGGCCGTCTCGCCACCAAGCTCCTCCCCGACAAGACCGCCGAGCAGTTTATGTACGATGCCAACGGCAACCTCGTCGGCACCAAGAACCAGCACTGCACCGTCAAGAGAGTCTTCGACGCAGGCGGCCGCATGGTCGAGGAACATCAGAACGACTTCGTTCTGAAGAATACCTTTGATGCCGCCGGCAACCGCGTTCGCCGTCACAGCGGACACGGCAACACTGTTGACTATCGCTACGATCCACTGGGTCGCGTCACCGAAATGCGGATCAACAATGGCGACCCCATCCGCATCGAGCGCGACGCCGCCGGCCAGGCCGTCACCGAGGTGTTGAGTCCGGTTCTGACGCGCCGCTACGGCTACACCGCCGACGGTCAAATCGCGTCACAAGACCTGAGCGCCGGCGCCCGCTCCATCATCCATCGCAGTTATGAATATGATCGCAGCGGCGAGCTCGTACGACGTCATGACTCGCACTGGGGAACCGACCAGTTCTTCTACGACCCGATGGGGAGAGTGCGCGAGCACATCGATCCGACGGGCAAGGTGAAGCGGTATCTGCACGACCCGCACGGCGATCTGCTCAGGAAAGTTCAGCAAAGCCCGGGAAGCAGCCTGGGCTGGGAGCGTGTTGGCGAATACGACGGTACCAAGTATCGCTTTGACGCAGCCGGGAATGTGATCGAGAAGACAAATCAAGATCGCTCTCTGCGGCTGGTATGGGATTCAAGCAACCGCCTCCATAAGAGTTTTTGCGATGACGGCCCAGTGACCATTTATGCTTATGATGCCGAAGGTCGTCGGATTTATAAAGAAACCGCCGCTCAACGGACAAATTTTTATTGGGATAGAGACGATATCATCACTGATAGTCCTCCTACCTGCGGCCCCAGAGAGTATGTCTACTATCCAGGAACTGCTGAGCCAATCTGCCAACTGACCACTCAGGGAATTATCAATATATATAATAATGATATAAACGGCGCTCCTCGTGAGCTGTTCGACCATTCTGGAGCTGTCATTTGGCTTGAATCAAAAACGGCACAGAATAAGGATGCCTCTGCTTCGCCCCATCAAACTGAGAACCCTCTTCGCTTGCAAGGGCAATATTTCGATATTGAGACGGGGCTTTGCTATAATCGAAATAGATATTACGATCCGTTAAGCAATATGTTTATTAGCCAAGATCCGCTGGGTCTAGCGGCTGGCTCAAATATTTATCAAATGGCGCCGAATATCTGGCGCTGGATAGACCCTCTTGGACTGTCGTGTGTGCACAACCTTCCGAAGGATCCCGAGACACTGCTGCGTGAAGGCTGGCAGGACGTCACCGATCCGCGCAAGGCAGCCAATACGAATATGCGCGACCTTCTGAATCCGCAGACAGGGAATCGCATAGAATATCATCCTGGGACCCCGGGGGAGCCGGGATGGGGAGGAAAGGATCACTATCATGTGCACAATCCCAACCGAACTGGGAAGGCAGATTGGTACTTGGACAGTCAAGGGAATCCTGTCCCAAAAGGTTCAAATGCCTCGCATATTGAACCCACACGCTGAGGTGACACATGAATGCTCGTGAATTAGTCGGCTCACTCCCTCTACATGACAGTGTAATTAGTAAATTAGTTTATCAGCCGGACATACATTCTTTGGCATTTGAATTAGAGCTGTGTGAATCAAACGGAGACGAACCAGCAGCCGATAGACAGGGATGGCTTGTGTTCAATTCTATATCTGATTTAAACTCAGATCCAGACATCTCGGAATTTCATATCAGTGCACCGACGAGTGATGGTGAAATTTTGCAAGTAAGAATACTAAGTGAAAAAGCCGAGGGGCCGGATCGGATCGAGTTTGTGATCCAGAGAACTTTTTACAAAAATCAAACCCAAGACATTCTTGTCTTAAGATTCGATTGCCAATCAGTTGATTGGAAGAAATCAGAAATCTGTGAATCGTAACTTCCTGCGGGATGGCGCCCGGGCCTGGGCATTGAGCAAGTGCTCGCGCCAATTTTCCTGCTTGCCCCTATCCTGACCCAGCGCTAAGTTGCCCGCGTGTCTTCCCCCTCGCACATCGGCCGATTTGTCGTCGTCCGCAGGATTGGCAGCGGCGGAATCGGCACAGTCTACGAAGCGCTGGATCCCGAGATCGAGCGCCGCGTCGCCATCAAGCTCCTGCGCCGCGAGATGGTCGCAGAGAACCCCGAGCTCGTCGAGCGGCTCTTCAACGAGGCGCGCGCAGCGAATCGCATCGGGCATCCGGGCGTTGTGCAGGTCTCGGAGTTCGGACGGCTCGAAGATGAGACGGCCTATCTGGTCATGGAGCTGCTCGACGGTGTGACGCTGCGCCAGCGAATGCGCGCGCACGGCGGACCGCTGCCCATGGACCACTCGCTGCACATCGTCATCCAGCTTGCCGACGCGCTTGACGCCGGACATCGGCGCGGCGTGATTCACCGCGATCTCAAGCCGGACAATATCATGCTGGTGCCAGATTCGGCGGCGGCCAGCGGCGAGCGCATCAAGCTGCTCGACTACGGCATCGCCAAGCTGCCGCCGCGCGAGGGCCAGAGCGACGGCCCGCTTACGCATACCAACATGGTGATGGGCACGCCGGGCTACATGGCGCCGGAGCAGCTCCGGGATACCTCGCGGGCCACGGATCGCAGCGACGTCTACGCATTGGGAGCCGTGCTATTCGAGCTGCTTGCGAACCGCGCGCCGCACGTTGCCGAGACCCAGGCCGATCTGCTGGTGCGGATCCTGTGTACCGACGCACCACGGCTGCGCGTGCTCCGACCCGAGGCGCAGGAGGCGCTCGATATTCTATTGGCACGCATGCTGGTCCGTGAGCAGCCGAGCGAGCGCCCGACGATGCAGGAGGTGCGACGCGAGCTGCAGCTCATCGCCGGTACCGGCCTGTTCAGCGCGGGCGCGAGCTCGGGGAGCGTTGGGCAGCTGGCCTCCTCCGCACAGTCGCCGGCGCCTTCCGCAGCGACGCCGTCGACGCTCAGCCGTGTCACCGGACAGCGCGTCGTGCGACCGGTCAACGCGCGCTCGATGCGACAAGTGGGACTGGCGCTGCTGGTCGGGACCGTCCTTTTGGCCTCCGCAGTGGTCACCTACCGCAGCGTGAGAACCGCTACGGCCCCGCCGCCGCTCAAGGTCGCGCCGCCTCCGGTTGCGGTGCCGATTCCCACAGAGCCGGTCATCAAGGTGAAGCAGGACGAGCCCACCCTGCCGACGGCGCAGCCGCCCAACGAACCGAAGATGCCGCTCAGTGTCACCAAGAAGAAGCCAATCAAGGTGCCGGTCATTCCCATCTGGCAGTGTGTGACCGGTCGTGGGTTGACCGTGCTGAACAGAAAAGACATCGCCCAGGCTTTTTCGAAGATGGAGCTGCCTATCTATCCGGGCGAGACGCTGACTCTGATTCGTCAAGGAGATGGGCTCATCCTTTTTGATCCGCCACGGCGAATCACTCCCGAGCGGCAGCGCTTTATGAATCGCATGCTCGCTCAGTTTGGCGCTGGTGAGCTCGCGCCCGAGGTTAAGCGCGCGACGGTCCGATGCGGTGGCGGTGCTCCATGATGCGTCCTCCCTTGCGTGCCCTCATCGCGTTCACACTGCTCATCGCGAGCTGCGACTTTCTGGTCACCGGCCCAAAGGAGATCGAGCTCCTGAAACAGGAAGTGATCACCCTGCAGTCCGAGATCACGCGGACGCAAGTTGCCGTGCACTGCAAAGATCCGCGTGTGCTCGACTTTCTACAGCAGTGCAAAGAGCTGTTGTCCGGCGGCAGCGGTCAGTGCAACCAGCTCAACGTCGAACAGGCGGTTCGCTTCATGATCAAGGAAGAACACGTGCTGGTGCGGCTGTGGCCCGATGCAGGACTGACCAGCATGACGCAGGGGCGCAAGAACCAGCTGAGCCGCTTGGTCGGAAAAGGCGGCTTTCGCCCGATCAGCTCTGTCCTCGTCATTGCGCAGCCGCAGAGCGACAAGCCCGAAGACAGCAATGAGGCCCTGGCGCAGGCACGCCGGCTCAAACGCTACCTCAATGAAACCATGAAGGTGCCTGAGCATCAGCTGCATGGCCCGCTGCCCGTCACGTGCCGCGGCAAATCACAGCTGCTTGATATGTACGCGCGTGCCAAGCCGGATGACAAACCCGATCGTGAAGAACCGCAGGCTCGCGATCCCAAGATCGCGGTGTGGGTCTTCAGACTGGACTGTGGAAACTATGCTACTGCCTCTGCTATGGATCGCGCTGAACGCGACCCCGCCGCTGGACTCGGGCCTTCTGTTGCAGCGCGTTGAGCAGCTGCAGCAGCGCCATCGCGATGAGGTTCACCTGCTGAACCAACAGGTCCGACTGCCAAAGCTCGCGGTCTGGGATGGTCCGCGCGGCGAGTGGCGCTCGCCGCAGGGCCGTGAGGGTACGGTGCGCGCGCTGGTGCGCGTCGTTCATCTGTGGGCCGATTACTGCCCGCCCTGTCGCGCGGAGATGCCGCGGCTCAAGCGCATGGCGCAGCAGCTGCATGCCGACTCGAAGGGAGAGGTGCAGTTCCTCTTCGTCTCTGAGACCATCGATCCCGAGGCGATGAAGAAGTTCCTGCGCGACAATCACACGTCCATGCCATCGGGTCTGCAGTACGGCGACACGAACCATGATCTGATGGTCGCGTTGATGCAGACCCTGCCACAGGTGCCCCAGACCCCGCCCTCGCCCGGCGAGCACAGCCTGAGCCGCGAGCTGCCGCTTCCGGTGACCCTGGTCCTTGATGACGAGGATGTGGTGCGCTTGGGCTTCGTCGGCTCTCTTGACGGCCGTCAAGGGGAGTTTGTAAACGGCATCGATCAGCTGCAAAAGACGCTCAAGGCGCGCGGCGCGCCGGCTGATCGCCGTGCCCCGATGCTCGCGGGACAACCTGGACATGCCACCGCGAACTAGACTGCATTGCGCAGGCGCGGCGCTGCTCTGCGTCGTCAGTGGAATCGGCACGGCACGCTCGGCGGAGCCCGCGCGCATCGTCTCCGGAGGGGTGCTGCGGGCCTGCGTGCCCGACAGCAACGCCAGCGGCACGGTCGTAAAGCGGCTCAGACAGATGGGAGATCTCGTCGAGTCTTCGACCAGTTCCGAAGCGGCGGTGCAGTGCCGCACCCTGGAGTGCGCGCACCGCGTAGGGGCCGGTGGGCGATACCTCGTCGCGGCACAGGTCAATCCGCAGGGCACGCGCGAAGATCGAACCTGGGCCTGGGTCATCGATCTGGCAACGGGTTTCGTGATGGTCTCAAGCCACGCCTGTCCGGGCTGCGGCGAACCCGAGAGGTTGGCGCGTCAGATATCGGCCCTGGTGCAGCGCGCCGGCGATCAAGATGGACCGTGGAGCCGCTTCGAGAGCATACGCACCTGCGACGGCAACCCGCTCAAGAGCGAGGCGCCGCCGCTGCTCGAAGCCAAGGATCCGGAACCGATCGGCCTCGAGGTCAGCGGGCCGGGCACGCTCGGGGAATACAGCGGCGCGATCCGCGGTGCCCTCACGCACTTCTTGAATCAAACTGGACGCCCGCGGGTTGCCGGTCGCGTCGCCCGGACGACACCGCTGCTCTCCATCACGCTGGCTGCCGAGCAAGAGCGCGGACGCGCGAAGCCATCTGAGGTCACGGTGCGCCTATCCGTGCCTCCCGAGGTCGTGCAGATTGCGCTCGACTGTGTATCCCTCGACTGTAGCCCGCAACGCCTGGCCCAGCTGGTGAAGCGCAACGCTGGCATCCTCCTCGACCGCTGGACCGAGCGCCGCACCCTCAAAGCTGTGCCAGGACACTCGGTTGTTGAGTGTCTACCGTCGCCGGTGTGTGAAGCGCCGAGTACGGCTGGCGTCATCCTGGGCTCCATACGGCTTCGCAACCAGCCTCAGGGGCCAATTTAGTGACAAGGCCAGTGAATTAAGGACGCTCTTCGACCGAGAACACCTCTCCACAAAGTGGAGAGGTCGCGGCGATAGCCGCGGGTGAGGTGCGCGGCAGGCGACGGGATTCCACCTCACCGCCTCGCCTCGCTCGGCCGCCTCACCGCCCGCGGAGAGGCTTTAACAGCGACGGAAACTAGGATTAACGCACTGGCATTGGGACCAGTGAATCTTCGGTAGCACTCTTCTACTTGGCGCTGGGCGCTGATTCGGGGGGAGACTCGAGTCCGCCGAGCGGCAGCGTGCGATAGCGATTGAAGACGCGCACTCCGGAGGGTAGCTCGCCGGCGGCGCGCACGACCATCACGGACAGGTGCGTGCAGTCGGCTCCCAGGGTCTTGCGGTGCAGCGTCTCGATGCGCGCCGTGCACTCCTCTTTGGTAAGAGAGGGATTTTCGCGCTGCAGATACGCACCGAGCGGCGCAAATATCTTCGTGCCCTCCACATAGTCGCTGCGGCTGTCGATGAAGACCTCGATCGATAGCTTCTGCGCTGCGGCATAGCGCTGGAGATCCGCGACGAAAAAGGGCTCCTTCGTCGACCCTGGCAGATCCGAGACGATGTACGCGGTACCGCCGGGCGCCACGACCTCGTCCAGCCGCGAGATCAACATCCGGCAGTAGTCCTGCCCATCGAGTCCAGGCCCCTTGGCGTAGATGGGAGCCTGTAGCTCCTGCGGCAGCGCCACGAAAGGCGGGTTGAACGTCACCGCCTTATAGCGCTTGCCTTGCGCCAGCGTGTCTTCATAGCGCTCGACCCGGATCTCGACCGTCTCGGTCTTGCGGTTCAGCACGCGGTTCATGTGAACCAGACGCAGCGGCGCCGGAGCAATGTCGGTCACGGTGACTCGATCGCTGAAGCACGACAGGTACAGGCCCACCAGCCCCGATCCGGTGCCCAGATCGAGCACCGGATCCGTGCGCTGGATCGACGCGGTGTCGACGTAGTAGCTGAGGAGCAGCGAGTCGGGTCCGAAGTAGACCTCGTGCGACGAATCGCCGGGAAAGTTGACGCGCGCATCTTCCAGCAGCGGCATGCCGCCGACCGAGATCAGCTGATAGGGCCCCATGAACAGCAGGCCGCCTTCACGCTGGAGCAGGCCGACCGCAACCAGTCGATCCGCGACTCGCTGCTC
>Ga0075163_10006741_pt1 | contig 15236 bp, 11 predicted proteins | sample JI1023141ADNA_FD_71478 | JGI IMG/M metagenome (GOLD analysis project Ga0075163, IMG submission 71478) | Wastewater effluent complex algal communities from Wisconsin, to seasonally profile nutrient transformation and Carbon sequestration -... | ecosystem: Engineered > WWTP > Effluent > Algae... | reverse complement strand
TCGGATCGACTCCGCGACGAGGACATGGGCGACGTCGAGGCCCAGAACGCGCGGCTGCGTGCGTTCGTGGCCGAGCTCAAGAAGAGCCCGATCGCGATCCACACCGACAAGGCCAACGAGCAGCACTACGAAGTGCCGACGGCCTTCTACCAACACGCGCTGGGCCCGCGGCTCAAGTACTCGAGCGGCTACTATCCGACCGGCCGCGAGACGCTCGCGCAGGCGGAAGAAGCCATGCTCCAGCTCACGTGCGAGCGCGCCGGCATCCGCGACGGCATGTCGATCCTGGACCTGGGCTGCGGGTGGGGCTCGTTCTCGTTCTGGATCGCGGAGAAGTACCCCAACTGCAAGGTGCTGGCCGTCAGCAACTCGGCCATCCAGCGGCGACACATCGAGTCCGAACGCGAGCGACGCGGGCACGCGAACCTCGAGGTCGTCACCTGCAACATGCAGGACTTCTCGACGGACCGGCGATTCGACCGGGTGGTCTCGGTCGAGATGTTCGAGCACATGAAGAACTACGAGCTGCTCATGGCGCGCATCGCGAGCTGGCTCGCGCCGGGCGGCTGCCTCTTCGTGCACATCTTCACCCATAAGGAATACGCCTACCCGTTCGAGACCGGTGGCAGCGGGGACTGGATGGGCCGTCACTTCTTCACGGGTGGCAACATGCCCTCCGACGACCTCCTGCTGTACTTCCAGCGCGACCTGAGGCTCGTGGATCACTGGCGCGTGAACGGGACCCACTACGGCCGGACCGCGGAGCACTGGCTGCAGAACCTGGATCGCAACCGCGCCCTCGTGGAGCCCCTCTTCGCCCAGGTCTACGGCTCGGGTAAGGAGCAGGCTTGGATCGCCAGGTGGCGGGTCTTCTTCATGGCATGTGCCGAGTTGTGGAACTATCGTGGTGGCCAGGAGTGGCTTGTGTCCCATTACTTGTTCGCGGGTCGGTGATCCGAGGGCCAGGGTTCGCGCGCTTCGCTCCTCCCGATCGACACCCTGACCGATAGATCTTCCGTAGGCCGACTCGCCGGCCACGGACACCACGAGCCGCCCGCCGTGTGCGGGCCACACGACACCGCATGCACCAAACCATCCCGCAGCGACGCTCACGTTTCTGGCTGACGGTGTCCCGTTGGTTCGACAGCTGGGCCGGAGCCGAGAACATCTCGAAGGACGAGCCGCAGCGCGTGGACTGGGTGCGCTGCATTCCGTTCCTCGGACTCCACGTGGCCTGCTTGGGCGTCCTCTGGGTCGGCTGGAGCCCGTTCGCCGTTCTCTTCGCCGTCGCCCTCTACGTGGCGCGCATGTTCGCGATCACGGGCTTCTACCACCGCTACTTCAGCCACAAGACCTTCAAGACGTCGCGGTTCTTCCAGTTCGTGTTCGCCATGTGGGGCAACAGCGCCGTCCAGCGCGGGCCGCTGTGGTGGGCCGCTCACCACCGACTCCACCACAAGCGCAGCGATCAGGTCGACGACGTCCACTCGCCGCACCACAACAGCTTCTTGTGGAGCCACATCGGCTGGATCATGTCGCGGGCGAACTTCCCGACGCACAAGGAACAGGTACCGGAGCTGGTGAAGTTCCCCGAGCTGCGCTTCCTCGACCGCTTCGACTCACTCGTGCCGATCGCGTTCTTCGCGGGCGCGTTCGGGTTGGGCGCGCTCCTGGAGCACTTCGCGCCGGGCCTGGGCACGAACGGCCTGCAGCTGCTCGTGTGGAGCCTGATCTCGACCGTGGTGCTGTTCCACGGCACCTGCACGATCAACTCGCTCTCGCACATCTTCGGTCGTCGTCGCTTCGAGACGAAGGACAAGAGCCGCAACAACTGGTGGCTCGCGATCATCACCATGGGCGAAGGCTGGCACAACAACCACCACCACTACGCCGCCTCGGCGCGTCAGGGTTTCTACTGGTGGGAGTACGACATCACGTACTACGGCCTCGTGGTGCTGTCGTGGTTCGGGATCATCTGGGACCTGAAGCCGGTGCCCGTGAAGATCCTCGAAAGCGGACGTCGCCAACGCGGCTGAGCACTCGCGCCGGGTTCGGGGGCGTCGTGCCCTTCGAGCCCGTCGTACCCCTCGAGGCCGACCGACTCATCCGGCCCGTCGCGGACGATCGGCACGCCCCGGGTCGTACCGCGGGCGTCCGTCGAGGGCGCGCGGGCCCCTGGCGATTCCCTGGCGTACGTCTCGGGTTTCTCGAACTCGCCCGCGAACCCGACGCGTCCGGTTCGGAGGAACTTCCGGCCCCGACGGCCCCGGGTCGCCTGAATCCGCCGACCCTCTCGTCTCGTAGGGTGGTGGGATGAAGATCGCCATCGTAGGAACCGGTGTCTCGGCCATGGTCTGCGCCCGGATCCTGTCGAGCCGCCACGAAATCACCGTCTACGAGGCGGCCGACTACGTGGGCGGGCACACGCACACGCACTCGATTCCGCTGGGTGGTCGCACGTGGCCCGTGGACACGGGCTTCATCGTGTTCAACGACTGGACGTACCCGAACTTCATCCGCCTGCTCGAGATCCTGGGCGTGCCGAGCCGCGCGTCGGACATGAGCTTCAGCGTGCGGTCGCGCGCGTCGGGCCTGGAGTACAACGGCACGTCGCTCAACACGCTCTTCGCGCAACGCTCGAACCTGTTCCGGCCGTCGTTCCACCGGATGATCCGCGACATCCTCCGCTTCAACCGCGAAGCGCCGCGCCTGCTCGAGTCGGAAGACGACTCGCAGACCCTGGGCGAGTACCTGACCGAGCATCGATACTCGTCGCAGTTCCTCGATCACTACGTGCTGCCGATGGGCGGAGCGATCTGGTCCGCGTCCTCGGACGCGATGCGTTCGTTCCCGGCGCGCTACTTCGTGCAGTTCTTCCACAACCACGGCATGTTGAGCGTCGACGAGCGACCGCAGTGGCGGACGGTGATCGGCGGCTCGCAGTCGTACATGAAGGCCTTGATCGCCCCGTTCCGCGATCGGATCCGGCTCTCCACGCCCGTGGCGTCGATCCGGCGCTTCGACGACCGCGTCGAGGTCGCCTCGCGCGCCGGCGTCACGGAGTCCTTCGATCACGTCGTGGTGGGCGCGCACAGCGACCAGGCCCTCGCGATGCTCTCCGACGCGTCGCCCGTCGAGCGCGAGGTGCTGGGTGCGATCCCGTACCAGGAGAACCTGGCCGTCCTGCACACGGACGAGCGCGTCATGCCGCGGCGCAAGTTGGCCTGGGCGGCGTGGAACTACCACCTGGGCGCCGACCGCGACGGCCGCGTGGCCGTTTCGTACTGGATGAACCGGTTGCAAGGGCTCGACGCGCCGGCCAACTTCTGCGTGACGCTCAACGACACGAGCGAGATCGATCCGGCCAAGGTCTTGCGACGCTTGCGCTACCACCACCCGGTGTACACGCGCGCCGGCGTCGCGGCCCAGAAGCGCTGGGCCGACGTGAACGGAAAGCGGCGCACGTGGTTCTGCGGCGCATGGTGGTCGTTCGGTTTCCACGAGGACGGGGTCAAGAGCGCCTTGCGCGTCGCGCACGAGTTCGGTCTGTCCCTGGAAGACGTCGCCGCGACGCCGACGAGCGCACGCACCGGATCGACCGCGCTGGAGGCGGCGGCCTCGTGACCCGCGCGCCGAGATCGTCGGAACGGAGCGGTGCGCGCCGCCTCGAGAGCTGCCTCTACGAGGGCCGTGTTCGCCATCGCCGGCATGCGCCCGTCGTGCACGAGTTCGAATACGGCGTGTACTTCCTCTACTTCGACCTGGCCGAGCTGCCGACCTTGTTCCGCGGGCGTTGGCTGTGGTCGTCGACGTCGATCGCGCCGGTTCGCTGGCATCGTTCCGATCACTTGGGTGAGCCGCGTGTGCCTCTCGACACCGCCGTGCGCGACCTGGTCGAGCGCGACACCGGATCGAGGCCCACGGGGCCGATCCGGTTGCTGACGCAGCCGCGACACCTGGGCTACGGCTTCAACCCGGTCAGCTTCTACTACTGCTTCGACGAGTCCGGCGAGACCGTCCGCACGATCGTGGCCGAGATCAACAACACGCCTTGGCGCGAGCAGCATTGCTACGTGTTGGACCGCTCACGCGACGAAGGCGACGGCGCGAAGCACCGTTGGCGTCTGGCCAAGGACTTCCACATCTCGCCGTTCATGGGCATGAACGTGCGCTACGACTGGCGCTTCGTCGATCCGTCGGACGCGCTGGTGGTGCACATGGAGAGCGCGGAGGACGGACGTCACTTGTTCGACGCCACCATGACGCTCCGTCGGCGAGAGATCACGGGCGCGTCGTTGGCCGGCGCCCTCGTGCGCTATCCGTTCGCGTCGGCACGCGTGGTCGCGGCGATCTACTGGCAGGCGCTGCGGCTCAAGCTCAAGAAGGTCCCGTTCCACGAGCATCCCCGATGGAAGACTCAAGCATCCACTTCGACACGCTGACGGCGGCGACGAGGTTCCCCTCGTCGATTCCGACGATCGCGATCCGCCGTGGACCGGCGCAAGCGATCGCCCGCCGGCTCGTGCTCGGCAAACTCGCCCAGATCGAGGAGGGCGAGATCGAGTTCGTGGACGGACACGAACGCAACGTGTTCGGACGCCGGACCTCCGACTTCGACGTGCGCGTGCGCATCGACATCCATCATCCGTCGCTGTACCCGCAGATGGCCTTCGGCGGTTCCGTCGGCGCCGGCGAGGCGTACATGAGCGGCGCGTGGTCCACCGACGACCTCACGAACGTCGTGCGCGTCTTCGTGCGCAATCGCGACGTGCTCAACGGGATGGAGAAGGGACTCGCCCGGCTCCTGCAGCCGGCGCACTGGCTGTACCACCGCTTGCGCGCGAACACGCCCAGCGGTTCGAAGAAGAACATCGCCGCGCACTACGACCTGGGCAACGACTTCTACGGCCTCTTCCTGGACGAGACGATGATGTACTCGGCCGGGATCTTCGAGCGCGAGACGAGCACGCTGCGAGACGCGTCGATCGCCAAGATCGACCGATTGTGCCGCAAGTTGGATCTGAAGCCGACCGATCACCTCCTCGAGATCGGCACGGGCTGGGGCGGGTTCGCGGTGCACGCGGCCACGCACTACGGCTGCCGCGTCACGACCACGACGATCTCGAAGCGGCAGTTCGAGTACGCCGAGGAACGCGTGCGCCGCGCCGGCTTGTCCGACCGCGTGCGCGTGTTGTTCCAGGACTACCGCGAGTTGACGGGAACCTACGACAAGCTCGTGTCCGTCGAGATGATCGAAGCGGTCGGTCACGCGTTCTACGACGAGTTCTTCTCGCGCTGCTCGCGGCTCTTGAATCCCGACGGCCTCATGGCGATGCAAGCGATCACGATCGCGGACCAGTACTACGAACAGGCGCTGCGCAACGTCGACTTCATCCAGCGCTACGTCTTCCCCGGCAGCACGATCCCCTCGATGGCCGCGATCTCGACCTCGGTGGCTCGCGCGAGCGACCTGCGCATCGTGCACCACGAGGACTTGACCCCGCACTACGCGCGCACGCTGGCCTCGTGGCGCCAGCGCTTCCACGCGAACTTGGACCGCGTGTCGGACCTGGGCTACGACGAGCGGTTCGTGCGCATGTGGGAGTTCTACCTGTGCTACTGCGAGGGCGGCTTCGCCGAGCGCGCCATCCAGAGCGTGCAGACCGTGTTCGCCAAGCCGCGCAATCGGTCCGCACCACTCTTGCCCGCACTGAACTGACGGCGCCGCGCCGCGGAACACGGACGACGACCCGGCATGCGCAAGCTCTACAACTTCGTCGCCTTCCAAGCCGCGTGGTTCGCGGCGGTCCTGGGAGCGGCGCACGGTCGCGAGTGGCAGGGTCTGCTCGCGATCGCCGTGGTGGTGGCGGTGCACCTGTGGATCGCACGTCGGCGTCGTGGGGAGTGGCTGTTCTTGGCGTCCGCGCTGCCCGTCGGCTTCGTCGTCGACGAGATCCTGCACCGCACGGGGGCCGTGGTCGGACACGGGACGATCTGGCCCGCGTCGTTCGCGCCGGCGTGGTTGCTCGCGATGTGGCCGCTGTTCGCAACGGTGTTCGGCGAGTCGATGAGCTGGATGCGTGGTCGCCACGCCGTCGCCGTGGTCTTTGGCGTCGTGGGAGCGCCGCTCTCGTACTTGGGCGGCATGAGGCTCGGCGCGCTCGAGTTGCACGCCGAGACGTGGCGTTGGCTCCTGCCCGTCGCCGTCACGTGGGGCCTCGCGATGCCGATCCTGACGGTGTCACAGGTGCGGCTGACGGCTCCGACGACTCCGCCGGCAGCTTGAGCTTCGGCGCAGGGCTGTTGCGCAGGGCTGTTGCGCAGGGCTTTTGCGGAGGGCTCTTGCGGAGGGCTTTTGCGGAGGGCTTTGGCGCAGAGCTGTGGCGCAGAGCTTCTGCGCTGAGTTTCTGTGCTGAGTTTCGGCGCAGCGGTCGCCAGAGAGCCCGGCACGATCGTGGGGTGCGATGCGTCCGCTCACGCCGGCGCCGTCGTGGCGCCCGCCGCCTCGAGCAACGATCGATACCACGCCGTGGCCGTGGCCGCGCGGCCCGGCAACGCGTTCGTCCCCCACACGATCGACAACGTGCGCCGCGTGCCTGCGTGCGTCTTCGTGCGTTGCGCGTCCTTCACGGCGTTCGCGCAGGGTCCGTCCTCGTCGCACAGGCACAAGAGCCCGCCCAAGTCGATCGTCTGCCCCGAAGCGTTGAAGACGTAGGTCGACCCGGGTTCCGCGACGCGGATGGACAGCGCTCCGCGCGTGCGATCGAGGTCGACGACGCTGATCGGCAGCCCGGAATGCAACGACACGGCATTGCACGCGTCGACGGCGACGTTGATCGTCGCGAGAGGTCCCTCCGCGGCGACGCCGAGCAAGTACTCGCTCGCCGGCTTGCCGCGACCGGTCGGCTTGTATCCGCCGTGCCGCAACAGGTCGCGCACCGCCTTGCGCACGGCGTCGTCGCTGCCGAGCGGCGCGGCGTACCCCGGGCGCATCGCGTCGACGATCACCGACGGGGTCGTCACGTGCTCGAGCGGCACGGGGAAGTTCGTCGTGAACGCGGCGTGTTCCAACAAGGGATGGGGTGCGACGGTCAACATGTGGTCGGAATCCTAGCCGTCGGCGCGATCGGCGTCTCCCACGGCTCGCGGCGGCCAGATCGCCACGTCGAGGCGTCGCGCGAAGGCCACGTGCTCGGGTGCCGTCGTCGAGCGGAGCGGAACGTCCCCTCGGAGTCGATCCCCGTCCGCCGCGAACGCCCGAGTCGACACGTCGAACCCGTGCGCGGCCGGCACGGTGCACACGTCGATGCGCGCGTGAGCCGGCTGCAGCGGCCAGGGCTCGTGATGGATGTCCCCGCGGATCAAACGCCGACGGCCGTCGACGGTGTAGAGGCAGTACCGTTCCGTGAGCCAATGCTCGAGCGATCCCGCGCGCGCCGGCGCGACGTCGCCACTCGGACCGTACGTGCCCGCGAACGTCGCCGGCGCCGCGCCGCGGTGCGTGCGCTGACTGTGGTAGGCGACGTCTCCGTCGTCGAGTGCGTCGCAGGACATGCGCGCCTCGAAATACGGCAGGTGGAACCATCGCCGCGCGACCGCGACGGCGATCGGTTTGCTCGCGTCGAGCGAGAAGAACCACACGCCACCTCGACCGCGGTGCCGCACGTACGTGCGCACGTTCATCTCGACGAACGTCGACACCCGCGGCATCGGCGGCAAACCGCGCGGCCGGATGCCGCTCATCCGGAACGGAACGACGCCGAGCCACGCGCTGCCATCGAACGTGTCGACTTCCAACGCGGGCGGGATCACGGAACGCACGAGCGCTTCGGGCACGCGCCAGTGCGCGAACAACAAGTCGTGCCACGACTGTGCCATCACCCACGGGCCGCGCGGGAGCGGCCACGGACGATGCGCGGTCTGGCGGAGGCACTTCATCGGCGCCCCGCGCGGACTAGGTGAGCCCCAGACCCAAGCCGCCGGTCACGGGAACGCACGCACCGGTCACGTAGCTCGCTCGCGGCGACACCAGGAATCCGACGACGGCCGCGATCTCCTCGGGGGTGCCCGCGCGTCCGGTCGGAGTGCCCGCGATGAGCGCCTCGCGCGTCGCGACCGGGATCGCCGCCAGGACACGTTCGGTCAACACGAGCCCCGGCTCGACGACGTTGCACGTCACTCCGTGCGCGGCCCCCTCGAGCGCCAGGCTCTTCACGAGTCCGTGCAGGGCCGCCTTGGCGGCCGCGTAGGGAGCCTGCCGCACCGCGCCCGTCGTGCCCGCGATCGATCCGAGGAACACGACACGTCCGAAACCACGCGCCTTCATGTTCGGCAACAGGTGCGCGGTGATGCGCATCGGCGCGAGGACGCCCACCTCGAACGCGCGCGTCACTTCGGCGCGCGGAACGTCCTCGAGCGCACCGTAGGGCGGGAACGCCGTCGCGTTGTGAACCACGACGTCGATCGCGTGCCCCGTTCGATCGAGAGCGGACGGGTACGTGTCCGCGGTCAGGTCACCGGCGAGCACGGTGGCGCGACCGCCCGACTGCGCCACCAGCCCACGCGTCTCCTCCAGCCGTTGCGTGTCGCGGGCGGAGAGGATCACGTGCGCGCCGTGCGACGCCAACTCGAGCGCGATCGCGCGACCGATGCCGCGGCTCGCACCCGTGACGAGCGCGCAACGCCCGGCCAAATCCGTGTCCTTCATGGCGATCCTCGGGACCTTCCTCCCCGCGAGGATACCAGTTGCACCGACCCGGACCGCGACGGCGTCTCGAACGGTGTCGCGGCGTCGCGTCACCCTCGCGCCACCGTCGCGTGCGCCGCCGCCGTCGCGTAGCGTGTCGCCCACCTTGTTCCGCGTCGCCCGAGAGAATCCGCAGTTCGCACGGCTGTGGGCCGCCCAGATCGTCAGCCAGAGCGGCGACTGGCTGAATCGCGTCGCCGTGTTGACGCTGATCGGTGCATTGGGCGGGAAGGAGCACGCGGCGGGCATCGGCGCGTTGTTCGGCGTCGAGTTGGTGCTGCGCCTGTTGCCCTCGGCGTTGCTGGGGCCGCTCGCGGGCCCGGTCGCCGACCGCTTGCCGCGGCGGTGGCTGATGGTCGCGGCCGACGTGGGTCGGGCACTCGTCGTCACCGGGCTCTTCTTCGTGCGCGAGCCGGCGCACTTGCCCTGGATCTACGCGCTCGTCGCGTTGCAGATGGGCATCAGCATCTTCTTCGACGCGGCGCGCACCGGCGCGTTGCCGGCCACCGTGGGCCCCAAGGACCTGCACGACGCCTACACGTTGTCCGCGGCGACCTGGAGCGTCGTGTTGTGCGTCGGTGCGCTGGTCGGCGGTCTCTTGGTGCACGCGATGGGTGCGCACGCGGTGTTCCTGGTCGACGCCGCCACGTACGTCGCGAGCGCGTTGTGCTTGATCGGCCTGAAGCTCCCACCGACGCCCGTTCATCCCGAGCGGTTCCGGTGGCGCGACGTCGTGATGTTGACCGAGTTGCGCCGCGGCTTCGCCCACGCGCGCGAGCGCGGTGTCGCGCCGGTACTCTTCGCCAAGACGTTCTGGGGCGCCGCGGGCGGCTACCTCGTGCTCTTGGCCTTGGCGGGCTACGAAGGTTTCGGCCAGGGTGCGCCGGGCGCCGCCGAACACTCGGCCATGGCGATCGGCATCCTCTACGCGGCGCGCGGCGTGGGCACCGGGTTGGGTCCGGTGCTGGGGAGGACCTTCCTGGGCGGCGGCGACCGGGCGTTGAAGCTCCAGGTGTCGCTCGGCTTCTTCGTCGCGGCGGCGGGCTACACGGCCTTCGGCTTCTGCGACCGCTTGGGCTACGCGGCGTTCTGGGTCGGCGTCGGTCACTTGGGCGGGGCGACCTTGTGGGTGTCGTCCACCGTCTTGTGGCAGCGCCACGTGGCCGACGCCTACCGCGGACGGGTCTTCGCGCTCGAGTTCCTGACGATGGACGTGTCCTTCGCGGCGGGTGGCGCGCTGGCGGGAGCTCTGTTCGACGCCACGGGCTCGCTCGCGACGTCGGTGTGGGTGGTGTCGGGTCTCGTGTTCGTCCTGGGGCTCACGTGGACCTGGCTCGCGCGGCACGTCGCGAAGGACGGCGAGGATGCGACGACGCCGCCCGACGAAACCGTGGCCCCCCTCGCGGGCTCGGCCGTCGTGGAAGAGGCGTGACCGCCGAAATCACCCCCAATTCCGGGTAGTGCGCGCGCGACGCGAACGAGCGACACGCGTGAAAGGTGCTTCATACGGATTGCGACGAGGCATCAACTTCCTTGCTTGACGCTTCTCGACGCTTCGCTTCCAATCAGGGTCTAGGATTTCCCATTCTCTCCGTCGGGTTCGAGCCCGCGAGAGACTCCGGTCCTTCGTCCCCCTCGGAAGCTCGCCGTCCCCTCGTTCGAAGCTCCATCGAGTCGCACCATGACCACTCCCCAGCGGTTCCCCTCCATCGCGTCCCTCGCCCTCCTGGGCGTCGTCGCCCTGTCCTCGTCGCTGCACGCGCAACAGGCGCGGACCTACACGCTCGACGCGGACTTCGACGAAGGCGTGCTCCTGAACGTGAACCACGACGTGGTCCACGACCAGCTCCAGCTCGACGCGCCGAACCAACCGGGACCGCTGCCGATCCTGTGCGTCGCGGCCTCGGGTCGGGGCACGATGATCCGGGTCGACACGAACACGGGCGCGATCCTGGGCGAGTACCGCACGGCCCCCGAGGGCCTGGCCGGGAACCCGTCGCGCACGGCCGTCGACTCGCTCGGCAACGTGTGGATCGGCAATCGCGACGAGTCCTCGCAAGTCGGCGGGACGGGCCCGGGTCGCGGCTCGGTGGTGAAGATCGGCGTGTGCCTGGGTGGCACGCGCGTCGACGCCAACGGGACGCCGAATCCGAACGGGCTCTACCTGAAGGGACCGTTCACCTACAACACGTGCGTCGACCGCAACGGCGACGGCCTGATCCGGACCTCGCGCGGGCTCTTGGACATCCTCTCCTGGCCGAACCTGACCGACGGCGCGGGCGGCGCGGACGGCATCGTCCAGGACGCGACCGACGAGGCGATCCTCGTCTACCAGCGCACCTCGGGCGTCAACGTGCGCCACGTGTCGATCGACCCGAACGACGACGTGTGGGTCGGCGGATATCCGTCGACCTTCGACCGCTTCGACAAGCTCGACGGCCACACGGGCGCGGTGCTGACGTCGATTCCCTCGCCCGGCTGCGGTGGCCACGGCGGCATCATCGACAGCCACAATGTGCTGTGGTCGACGGGCGAGTCGGACGGCACGGTCCTGCGCTACGACCTGAACACGAGCACGGCCACGTGCATCTCGGTCCCGTCGAACCACGGGCTCGGCATCGACTTCCTGGGCAACGTGTGGGTCTGCCAGTTCGCGTTCAATTCGATCTTCAAGATCGCGCCGGACGGCAGCGTGTTCCCGGGCTTCCCGAAGACGACGGGCGGCGCGGTCGGTGACCGCACCGTGTGCGTCACCCCGATCGACAACCACGTCTGGGTCGACGGCAGCGCCGGCAGCAGCGTGTCGCGCCTCGACAACGACGGGAACTTGCTCAAGGTCATCGATCTCGGCGCCGACGGCGTGAGCCCGCGCGGTCTCGCGGTCGACCGCAACGGCAAGGTGTGGGTCACGTGCACGATCTCGAGCACGGCCAAGCGCATCGACCCGAACGGTGGGCCGGACGGCCTCGGCGCGGTCGACCTCACCGTTCCGTTGGGCCGCAACGCGCTCCCCTACGACTACAGCGACATGACCGGCATCGCGCCGCTCACGACGTTGAACGCCGGCGGTTCGTGGCAAGTGACCTACGACAGCGGCGCGGCGAACACCGAGTACGGCCGCATCTCGTGGACGGGCGCGACGCCCGCGGGCACGAGCCTCGCGGTCCAGTTCCGCGCCTCGGACGACCCGACGGCGTTGCCCTCGCTCGCGTACCAACCGGCGCAGAACGGCGTTTCGTTCACCGGCGTCTTCGGTCGCTACGTCGACGTGCGGGTCGCGTTCACGCGCCCGGCCAACTCCACGGTCACGCCCGTGCTGTTCGACCTCACGATCGAACCGATCGGCGACCAGCCGCCCGTCACGGAGTGCCCGACGGCCATCCGCACGCCGGGCAGCTTGCTCGTGTTCCCCGAGTTCGACAACCGCGTCGGCGACTTGACGTTGCTCTCGGTGACGAACACGCAGGCGATCGGCTCCGACGTGCGCGTCGAGTTCGTGTACATCGGCCGCTACGGTCTGAGCGGCGAAGAGCTCCCCTGCCTGGAGTTCAACCGCACGCACCTGATGACGCCCAACGACACGTTGTCGGTGGTCACCTCGGCGCACAACCCGAATCAGTCGCAGGGTTACGTCTACGTGTTCGCCAAGGACAAGACGACCGGTGCGGCGATCGTCCACAACCACTTGACCGGCCAGGCGATGGCCATCAACGGCATCGACGCGCTGTCGTACTCGTTCGATCCGTACACGTTCCTGGGCGTCGGGGCCGAGGGTTCCACCACGGACGACGACAGTGACGGCGTGCGCGACCTCAACAACCTCGAGTACTCGTGCGTCGGCGACGAGATCCTGGTGCCGCGTTTCTTCGGCCAGGACCTCAACTTCGTCAGCCAGCTCGTGCTCGTGAACCTGACGGGCGGCAAGGACTTCACGGCCACCGTGAACTTCCTCGCCTACAACGACAACGAGGAAGTGTTCTCCGGTCAGACGAACGTCACGTGCTGGAAGAAGGCACGCCTCGCGACGATCTCGGGCATCTTCAACCAGGAGTTCTTGAAGAGCACGAACCACGCGACGAACGAGATCCTGGGCGCCAACGTGCGCGAGACGGGTTGGTTCCGCATGGACGGCCTCGTCGCGAGCTCGCCGGCCGCCAGCATCGCGGATCCGGCCATCCTCGCGATGCTGGTCGAACTCGTGGGCACGCACGCGTCGTCCGACTTGCCGTTCGAGCAAGGCAGCCAGGAGAACGGCGACTTGGTCCTCACGGGGATCTTCGCCGACTCGACGCCCTGAACGAATCGACACCACACGATCCCTCCGCGGTCCAGACGGTTCGCGGAGGGATCGGTCGTTTTCGGAGCCGCTCGACACGGCTGGGTCGCCCCTCGGCGCCCATCGGCGCTCCTCGGGTGTTCGCGCGGAGGTCGTGCGGAGGTCGCGCCCGCTCCGTGGCTCCCGACCGCGGACACCGGACATCCCGGCTCGCGCGCGGGCTAGAATCGCAGGGGGGCGCTCATGGATTCTCTTCCCTCCGACGACTGGGTCCGACGCGCGCGCGACGGCGACGAGAGCGCCCTCTCGCGACTGTTCGAGCGTCAGCGGACGCAATTGCTCCGGCTCGTGACGTTGCGCATCGAACCGAGTCTGCGCCGACGGCTCGATCCCGCCGACGTCGTCCAGGAAGCGTGGCTGGACGTGGTGCAACGCTATCCCAGCTGGCGCGCGAAGGAATCGCTGCCCTTCCACGTGTGGGCGCGATTGGTGACGCGCGAGACGCTCGCGACGGCGCACCGTCGACACCTCGGAACGCAGAAGCGCGACGCGAATCGTGACGTCATGGGCGCCGACCGGAACGCGAGCATGAGCGCGATCGGGTTCGCCGACGCGTTCGTCGCGAGCTCCACGTCGCCGACGCAAGCCGCGCAGCGCGAGGAAGTGCGCTCGCGCGTGACCGACGCGCTCGAGTCCCTGGATGACGTCGACCGCGAGATCGTGACCTTGCGTCACTTCGAAGGACTCTCGAACGAGGACGCGGCCATGGAACTCGACATCGATCCGGCCGCAGCGAGCAAGCGATTCGTGCGCGCGCTCACGCGGCTCAAGCCGGCACTGTTGTCGCTGGGCGGCGACGAAACGAAGGCACGGGGATGACGGACCGTCCGCATTCGACCGAAGAGGCGCTCGAGTCGTACGTGAACCTCCGCCGGCGAGGCGAGCGGATCGGCGCGGCCGAGTTCGCGCGACGCCACCCGCACCTGGGCGCGGAACTCGTCGACGCGTTGGAGGCCCTCGAACTGCTGGAGGGGCTCGGCGGAAGCCCGAACCCCGACGACGTGGATCTACCCGACCGCGTCGGCTCGTTCCGCGTCGTGCGCGAGATCGGACGCGGCGGCATGGGCATCGTGCTCGAGGCGATCGAGGAACCGCTCGGTCGACGCGTGGCGCTCAAGATCCTCCCGGCGGAGATGATCGCGAGCCCGGCCGCGCGCGCGCGATTCCGCCGCGAGGCCGAGCTGGCGGCCCGCTTGGACCATTCCGGCATCGCCACGGTGTTCACCACCGGCATCGAGGGCGATCGGCCGTGGATCGCGATGAAGTACGTCGAGGGCGTCACGCTCGCTCGCGCGATCACGACGGCACGCGACACGAACCAACCGTGCGCGCAGTTGCCCGGGTCCCGCGGCGACGCCGTCTCGGCGGTGGTGGCGTGCGCGGCCCAGGTCGCGCGCGCGCTGCACGCGGCGCACGAGCAGGGCATCGTGCACCGCGATGTCAAACCTTCGAACGTGATCGTCACCCCCGAGGGCGTGCCGGTGTTGGTCGACTTCGGTCTGGCGATCCCGCGCGAGTCGGAAGGCATGACCGTGACTCGCACGGGCGAGACGGCCGGGACGCCGGCGTACATCGCGCCCGAGATCGTGGGCGGCTCGCGTGATCGTCCCGACGCACAGGTGGACGTGTACGCGCTGGGCGTGACGCTGTACGAGTGCCTGACGTTGCGTCGCCCGTTCGACGGACCGACGCCAGTGGCGTTGTACCGCTCGATCCTGTCCGACACGCCCACGGCGGTGCACGCGGTGCTGAGCGAAGCTCCGCGCGACCTGTCGGTCGTGGTCGCGACCGCGATGGAGCGTGATCGGTCACGTCGGTACGCGACCGCCGCCGCGTTCGCGGCCGACCTCGAGGCCGTGGTCGCGGGCCGACCGATCGCGGCCCGCCCTCTGCCGACGCACGAGCGCGTGTTGCGCTGGATGCGGCGCGAACCCAAGCAAGCGGTGCTCGCCGGCGTGTTGGTGATCGTGTCGGTGGCGCTGGCTTCGTTCGCGGGCAACTGGTGGGCTTCGCGCGGCGAGGTCCTCGCCGCGGAACGCGTCGTGCGCTCGCAAGAGTGCGAAGCGGCGCTGACGGAGGGATTCGCGCAGTTGTTGGAGACCGGTAGCGGAGACGCATCCTTCGTGAGCGCGGACCGCTTGGATCCGGGAAACC
>Ga0075163_10006740_pt1 | contig 15237 bp, 6 predicted proteins | sample JI1023141ADNA_FD_71478 | JGI IMG/M metagenome (GOLD analysis project Ga0075163, IMG submission 71478) | Wastewater effluent complex algal communities from Wisconsin, to seasonally profile nutrient transformation and Carbon sequestration -... | ecosystem: Engineered > WWTP > Effluent > Algae... | reverse complement strand
CGTATGACCAGTTGGTGCAAACCAACCGCAGCCGCAGCCGTCAGGAATTCGAGTATGAACTGATCAACACCGGCGTCTTCAACGACGACCGCTACTTCGACGTGTTCGTGGAGTACGCCAAGGAGTCTCCGGAAGATCTTCTGGTACAGATCAGCATCCACAATCGGGGTCCTGAAGCCGCAGAGATTCACGTTTTGCCGACGCTTTGGTTTCGGAATCGGTGGTCCTGGGGAGGCGATCATCCACGGCCCACGCTGGAGGCGGTTCCCGGAAAACTGGCCGCCGTCCGGGCAACGGAAGAGGACCTGGGGGAGCGTCACCTGTACTGCGATGGAAAGGCCTCCCTGCTGTTTACGGAGAATGAGACCAACGCGAAACGGCTCTTCGACGGTCAGAATCGGACACCGTTCGTGAAGGACGGGATCCATCATTTCGTCGTTCATGGGGACGCCGGGGCGGTGAATCCGGCCATGACCGGAACCAAGGTGGCTGCCCTCTACCGGTTGAATGTGCCGGCGGGACAGTGCGAGGTGGTGCGACTTCGGCTGACGACGGCGACGCCCGGGGCACTGGCGACCTGTTACGGCAAGGCCGACGGCGCGTTCGGCGGACATTTCGAGGAGGTGCTGCAGGCGCGTCGTAGGGAAGCGGACGAATTCTACGGAGAGGTCATTCCCAAATCCCTCAATGCCGATGCCGCCAATGTCATGCGCCAGGCCCTGGCCGGCATGTTGTGGTCCAAGCAGTACTTCTACTACGACGTCAATCGCTGGCTTGAGGAGCGCGGCAACGATCCCTACTTGCCCTCGGCCAAGCCGGCGCCTCGCAATGCGCAGTGGCATCACATGTACAATGCCGATGTCATCTCCATGCCCGACAAATGGGAGTATCCCTGGTACGCGGCGTGGGATCTGGCGTTCCACGTCCTGCCGCTCACGCTGGTGGACGTGGATTTTGGCAAGCAGCAGCTCGATCTGATGCTGAGCGAGAATTACCTGAATCCGAACGGCCAGATTCCTGCCTATGAATGGAACTTTGGTGATGTGAATCCACCGGTGCATCCGTGGGCCACCATCTTCACCTACCGCCTGGAAGCGGTACGCACGGGCCAGGGGGATGTCCAATGGCTGGAGCGAAGCTTTCAGAAGCTGTTGCTCAACTTCACCTGGTGGCTCAATCGAAAGGACCGTTCGGGGAAGAACACCTTCGAGGGCGGCTTCCTGGGATTGGACAACATTGGCGTGTTTGACCGCAGTTCACCGCTGCCCACGGGAGGCTACCTGGAACAGGCGGATGGCACTGCGTGGATGGCGCTCTTCAGTCTGAACATGCTGGAGATCGCGGTGGAGTTGGCGACCCACAACCCCACCTACGCGGACATGGCGCTGAAGTTCATTCAGCACTTCGTCTCCATTGCCTCGGCAACCATCCACGCCGGTAGCAACACGGGCATGTGGGACGAGGAGGACGGGTTTTTCTACGACGTGCTGCAGTTGCCCAACGGTCAGGCCCAGCGTTTGAAGGTCCGTTCCATGGTGGGGTTGCTGCCCCTGTGCGCGGTGGCCGTTTTCGAAGGGGGGTTCGGGAAGAAGTATCCCGAGATCATGAAGAAGTTTCAGAACTTCATTGGCGCCCGACCGGAACTGAAATCGTTCATTCACGATCCAAACAAGGCCGGCCACGCCGGTCGCCGGCTCGGGGCAATCCTGGACGAGACCAAGCTCCGCCGTGTGCTGGCGCGGATGCTGGACGAGAATGAATTCCTCAGTCCCTTCGGCATCCGATCCCTCTCCCGGATCCACGCGGACCATCCCTACGTGTTCAACGCCGGAGGTCAGGACTATCGCGTGCCCTACATCCCCGGTGAGTCCGATACCGGAATGTTTGGCGGCAACTCAAACTGGCGCGGTCCCATCTGGATGCCGGTCAACGCCCTGATCATTCGCGGACTCCTTCAGTATTACGCCTACTACGGCAACGAATTCACGGTGGAATATCCCACCGGATCCGGTCGGCAGATGAATCTATACCAGATCGCGGAGGAAATCTCGCGTCGCCTGGGCAGCCTGTTCCTGAAGAATGAGAATGGGCACCGGCCGGTCAACGGAGGTGAGAAGACGCTCCAGGAGGATCCCCACTGGCGGGAGTACCTCCAGTTCTACGAATACTTCCACGGGGACAACGGAGCCGGACTCGGGGCCAACCACCAGACCGGTTGGACCGGGGTCGTCGCCCGCGGCATGCATCTCTTCGCCACCACCACCGCCGAGCAGGTGCTCGAACTCGGCAAACTCGCCGCCCTGGTTGGGATCGAGAAACCCGCGGACACGACGGAGCCAGGCAAGCGCACTCCCTGATGGGCGGATCTGGCTAGCGAGATCCCGAAGTCTGCGCCCATGTCAGACCACGCCGACCGTTTCTCCACACGAGTGTTCGTACCCAGCGAGCGAATCCCCGAAGTGCTCTTTGGCTTGATCATGATGCTGATCTTCACAGGTTCGCTTGGTGTCGCCAACGCCAGTCGCGGGGAGGCGCACACCCTGTTCATCGGCGCGCTGGGTTGCAATCTTGAAGAACCAGGGGACAGGACAGCCGCTTGCATTGAAGCCGGCCGCGCCGGGTGGGATGACGGCCGGTCAATTTGGGTGGTACGGACGCCCGCGTGAATCCATCCTGGTTCCTTATGAACACTGGATTGGATTCCCTGAAGTCGCGGAGAGAATTTCTGGTCGCCACCGCCGCAGCCGGCATCGCCGTTTCCATGTGGCCCGTGTGCGCCCAGACCATGATCGTGACTCCGGCGGAGGGTTTGGACACCGGTGAGACACGGATCACGGCAAAGGACGGCACGAAGATCCCGATGTACTTCGCGGCGCCGCAACGCGCCGGGAAGTTTGCCACCGTCCTGGTCGTCCCCGAGATTTGGGGTGCCCACGAACACATCAAGGACGTGGCGCGGCGCCTCGCGAAGGCCGGCTATTTCGCCCTGGTGGTGGAGCCGTACACGCGCATCGGCGACCTGACCAAGCTGCCGGAGATCAAGGATGTCCTGGCCGGGGCGAACCAGTTGACCGACGAACAGTGCTTCGCCGACCTGGATGCCGCGGTGGCCTGGGCGGATACGCAGGCCAAGGCGGACACCAGCCGGCTGGCCATCACCGGATTCTGCCGGGGTGGGCGGACGACCTGGATTTACACGGCGCATAATCCGCGCATCAAAGCCGGGGTGGCCTGGTATGGCGGGTTAAATCCCAATCCGCCGGCGCAGGCGAAGACCCCGGCGGATGTCGCCGGCCAGCTCCATGCGCCCGTCCTGGGTCTGTATGGCGGGGCAGATGCCGGCATTCCTCCGGCGGCAGTGGACCGTCTCAACGCGGCGTTGAAGGCAGCCGGCAAAGACAAGGAGTCTCTCGTGTACGTGTATCCTGAAATGCCGCACGCCTTTCATGCCGACTACCGTCCGAGCTACCGGAAAGACGCTGCAGAAGATGGCTGGAAGCGGATGCTGGCATGGTTCGCCAAGAACGGCGTCGTTTGACCGCCGCAACCGCCTCCTGCAGGAGTTGAGTAACAATAGCGGGCTAAAGGATAGGGCAGCGATTAGTACTCCAGTCGGCGCTGGATTCCACGGTGTTGATGTCTTTCATCGGGATCAATAACTGCCGGGACAAAGGTATTCCAAAGCCCTTGAATTTGGACACGATCTCGCCCGCCAGAGCTTATGTCCGAAATCCCTCCACCACGCGAGTTCACCACCACCCGATGGAGTGTGGTGCTGCGCGCCGGGGGGGCGAGCCCGGAGGAGGCCCATGCCGCGCTGGAGCAGCTGTGTTCGGATTACTGGTACCCCCTGTACGCCTTCGTCCGGCGCAAGGGTCATTCCCCCGAAGATGCGGCGGACCTGACCCTGGACTTCTTCGCCAAACTCCTCGCCAATGATTTTACCCAGGGCCTGACCCCGGAGGGCGGTCGCTTCCGATCGTTTCTGCTCACGTCCTTGAACCGCTTCCTGATCGATGAATGGCACCGAGGCCAGTGCCTGAAGCGTGGGGGTGGAATGCAGCCCACCTCCCTGGACGTGCTCATCGCGACCCACGGTGAGTCTGAGTATCTCGCCCTGGCCGATCACCACGAATCGCCGGAACGCGTCTTTCAACGAGCCTGGGCCGAAACCTTGCTCAACCGCGTGCTCACCCGGCTCGGCTCGGAATGTTCCACCCGGGGAGATTCCCGCTTCCGGCTGTTGCGCCCCTTCATCACTGGAGTCGGCGATGCCGCCAAGCTGACCAGCGTGGCCGAACAACTGGGCTTATCCCTGTCCGCGCTCAAATCCCTGCTTCACCGGTTTCGCGAACGGTATCGGGAACTGCTGCTCGACGAGATTCGCCAGACGGTTGGGGATCAGGGCGACACCCGTGACGAACTGCGCGCGCTCATGGAGGCGCTGCGGTGAGGAACCATTGAGCTCGCCCTTGAGGATGTGGGTCAGGAATTTTCAGATTCCGCGAACCTGGCCGTTCCGGATCCCGTGGAACCGTGGGGGAACTCGGCGCGGTTCGGACCCTATCCGAACCCACCGTCGTCGAGCCGACCCCGACCGCACGTGCGCTAACTATTCCCATCCGTGACTGATTCCTCCGATCGCTGCGTCCGCTGCGGTGCCCCGGTTTCTTCCCTCCTGGGCGGCGAAGTTTGCGCCTTCTGTTTGCTGGCGGAGGTGGATCAAGAGTTCGACCGCCCGCGTCAGGCACAATCCACGCCCGACTTCCACGAGGATGTCCGGATGCTCCAGCGCTTTGGTCCGTACGATCTGATGGAGGAAATCGGTCGGGGTGGCATGGGAGTGATCTACAAGGCGCGGCAGCCCGGTCTGGATCGCGTGGTCGCGGTCAAGATGCTGCTGGCGGGTGAATTCGCCGACGCCAAGTCCCGGCAACGCCTGCTGCGCGAAGCCCGGATCGCCGCCCGTCTCTCGCATCCGGGCATCATCACCATCTTCGACGTCGGCGAGCAGGAGGGCCGACCGTACTTCGCCATGGAGTATGTGCCCGGGCGCAATCTGGCGCAGATTTGCCGGGAAGGTTTGTTGCCGCTCAAGACCGCCGTCCGCTACGTCGAACAGGTGGCGCGCGCCGTGGATTACGCGCATCAGCACGGCGTCATTCACCGGGACCTCAAGCCGTCCAACGTCCTGCTCGGACCCGACGACGAACCCAAGCTCACCGACTTCGGGTTGACCAAATCCCTCGTCGATCCCACCCAGACGATTGAGAGCGCCGGTTCCCCCAACTTCATGGCGCCGGAGCAGGCGGATTCCCAACTGGGAACCACCGGAACTCACACCGACATCTTCGGACTGGGCGCTATTCTCTACTATTTGCTCACCGGCCATTCCCCAATCGTGGGCGAGTCCTTGGCCGAGACCGTTCGCGCCGCCGCCACGGCCGATCCCATTCCCCCGCGACGCCTTCGTCCCACCCTTCCGGTGGATCTGGAAACCATCACCCTGAAGTGCCTGGAGAGAGACCCCGGACGCCGCTATGCCAGTGCCTTGGAGGTGGCGGAGGAACTGGCCCGCTGGCAACGCCACGAACCGATCCAGGCCCGGCCCACCACACCCGTTCAACGCCTCGGCAAATGGATTCGCCGCCGCCCGGTGATCGCCGGGCTCGCGGCCGCTTGCACCCTGGCGGTTCTCGCGGGTTTCTCGGGAGTCACCTGGCAATGGCAACGCGCCGAAAACCAAGCCGAGGCCGCGTCCCGAGCCAGCTACGCCGCCACTCTCGGGCTCGTGCAGCAACGACTGCAGACCGGTTCTTATCTCGCGGCGCGACTTCAGTTATTCGCCTTGCCGGAACGGTTCCGGGGCTGGGAATGGGGACGACTTCTCAGCCTCGCTCATCGCGAAATTCTGGAGGCACCCGTGTTAACCAAAGGATGGTCCGGAGACCTGGATCAGAATCCCACTCCTGCCTCCTCTCTTGACCATCAGGTCAGTCCCGATCGCCGCTGGGTGGTCAGCTGGGGCAGCGGTCGACTCGAAGTCCTTAACCTCACCAACCAGGCATCCGTCTTTCGACTGGGTTCCAGCACGAATCGGGTAAAGGAGGCGGCCTTCAGCCCCACTGGCGATCGCTTGGTCACCGCGGGTCCGGGAACTGACTTCGCCCTCTGGAGCTGTGGCGACTGGCGCCCGCTCCGGACCTGGACGACTTCCTCGCCGTCCAGCATTCGCTTCAGTCCGGATGGCCGTCAGCTCGTGACCACCGATGGTTCCTCCACCGTACGCCTGCTCCAAGCCGCTTCCGGAGAATCCGTGAGAGAACTGACGGGGCCGCGTTCGAGTTACGATTCTGCCTGGTTCACTGCCGACGGCTTGCGCGTCGTGAGTCTGTGCCAAAGTGAAGGAGTTCAAAAGTTCACCCTCTGGGACGCGATCCACGGACAAATTCTGGCGGAGGTGCCGGGAGTACCGGGGATCTTCCGGAGCGTGGAACTGACCGCGGATGCAACCCACTTCGTGACCGTGGACGACCAGGGGGTGGCGGCGCTCTGGCCGGTGGGAGGTCAACAACCCGCCTTTGCCACGCCCGCGGAGGGAAACGAGATCATCTGGGCCATCGCCTCTTCGGAACACAACCGCTTGGTGACAGTTCGCTTTCCGTCGTTCCAAGCCCGTTTCTGGGACACCCAAACCGGACGGTCGCTCCCGGTTTCCAGCACACTCCTCAACCACGGACGCCTGGGTTCTGATGGCCGGACGTTGCTCAGTTGCGCCAACGCACTGGTTCACGTCTGGGACTGGAGAACCGGGCAACCCGCCGCAAGTTTCGGAATCGGAGAAGCCGCCATCCACGCCCGCTGCGACGTCACGCCCGATGGTCGCTTGGCCAGCGCCTTGATCGGGCGATTCCCGGTCAACTCGACCCTCCACGTCTGGCCGTTGCCCGGAGTGGACCGGCGGATTGCCCCGCCCAACACCGCCGTGCGGGCGGCCTTGGCTCCGGATGGTGAGACCGTCGCCCTGGGCCACTTGGATTCCCGTATCTCCCTTTGGAATTCCCGGTCAGGAGCGTGCCTCGGTTGGCTCGAAGGCCACTTCCGGAGCGTCAACGACATTGCTTGGGCCAAGGACGGCCAAACGCTGTTCTCCGCTTCGGGCGATCACACAGTTCGCCGATGGAACGTTCGGGAGCAGCGTCTGGAAGCAACGTTCACGAACTTGACCCGGACGGTTTGGTCGCTGTCAGTCACTCCTGATGGTCGGAGAGTTGCCGCCGCCGACCTTTCGGGACGGATAGCCGTTTGGGACGGCGGGTCCGGAGTCCTGATTCGCGACTGGAATGTGCCCTGGGACATCGACCTGTTGCCCATTCAGATGGTGAGCCTGAGTCCGGACGGACGACTGATGGTGGCGACCGGCTTCCGGGAGGCCGGGGTGTGGTCGGTGGATACCGGCGAACAGTTGGCGCGGTTCAATCCCGCAGGCGCGACACCCGAGGAGGACGTGATTATGGCGGGATTCTCCAACGACGGCCAGCGGCTGGTCACCGTCAACCGAACCGGTCGGATCCGCACTTGGGACACCCAAGCCTGGGGTTCGAACCGTCAGGATCGGATCCAGGAGATCACCCAGGGAATACCCCTGTCACCCGATGGACGGCGCGTGTTCCTCACCTTTGGCCAGGTGATCTCGGCCTATGTCGGCGAGGTGGCGGTTCAGGTTCTTGACACGGCCACAGCCACCCCACTGCTCCAACTCGATCGTCATCGCGGCTGGGGCACTTCGCTTTCCTATCACGCCCCGCAGCGACGGTTACTGCATACGGTCATTGATTCCGATTCGCCGGCCTGGGGCACCGAACTGATGGCGGCGCTGCCGTGGCGGGATCGCGACTTCCCGGGATCTCCGCAGGAACCTTTGGAGAAGCGGGTGGAACGTTTGGCCCGGGCTGAACTTTGGAGCCAGTTGCGCGAGCCGTTGGCCCATCCGGAACCTCCGCCCCTGCGTTCGCCCGAGCCTCGTTCCAATTGGAGTCCGCGTGATCCCGCCGCTCCCTCGGAGTGCGTTGACCTGACCGCCGCGTACAACGCCCACCTCGAGACCGGCTGGCTCCCAAACTACTTGTTTTGGGGTGATGACAACGATCTCGCGGCGCTGCCCCAAGGTGTGGTGCGCCTCAGCGGGCAAGCCTGGGACATTCGCGGAGTGGTCACCACGGGCCAACCGGAGCGGTCACCGCTCCGACTCTGGAATTCCGGTCGGATGGTTTCGGGAGTGCCCCTGAAACTCCGGGCTCGACGCCTGCACGTTCTGCACGCAAGTACCAAGGCACCAGGAGCGGGACAATTGGCGGGACGTTATCGACTTCACTTTGCCAATGGCACGTCTGCCGACCTCGAATTGCGGATCGGCGAAGACCTGGGCGACTGGTGGTCCTTTTCCTCGAATACCGAATACCACCCGGCCTCCGTCGCTTGGGAAGGCAAGAGTCCCGCTGCCACTCGAGCGGGCGCGAAGGTCCGGCTCTACCATCGGGTCTGGGACAACCCGCACCCGGACCAGGAAATCACTTCACTGGACCTGATTGGTGAAGGCGGCGCGACCATCTTCGTCGTCGCCCTCACCGCAGAACGCTGAGCGGCCGCCCCGCGCGGCCGTTTATTTCTTCGGTTCAAGCGAACCTGCCACCTGGGAAGCCCGTGTTTCCTGGGTGAATGAATGCATCATCGAACCGCCTGCCCACTGCCGGGGCATTGCCTCATCTCGACCACCATCGCGGGTCCACCCAACGACCTCCCGGAATCCGGTCAAGATGCCCATTGATGCAGAACGTCCTGGCGTTGCTGAGCGTGATGGCAGTCAGTCTTTCTCCGATGGCCGTGGCTCAAGGGGTTTTGGGATTCGGCATTTCTTCTCGCCAGTTCATCTTAGAGGATGCCGGAGCCATCCTGGGGGCGGTTTATCGTTGGGACTCCACCGCCGAGGCCTCGGTCGTGCTCCGGTTCGAGGGGGTTGGGGCGACGCTCGGGGTGGACTTCAAGGCCGCCGACCAGACGCTGGTCTTCGCTGCCGGGGAGTCCTCAAGGTATTTCGGCTTCAATTTGATCGATGATCTCGAAGTGGAAGCTAACGAGACGATTCGATTAACCGTCTCAGACCCGGTCAATGGAGAACTAATCTCGAGTGCCAGTGTAACGCTGTTGGATAACGACGTGGGCACATTGTACGGGGAATCACAGGGCGACGAATCTACCGGTCTAACCTTCACCCTGACTCGACTCAATGGACTCCAACACGCGGCGACCCTGACCTACAGAACCCGACCAGTTGCAGACCCGACCACGGCCGCAACCGCCGGTGTCGACTATGTCGAGGCGACGGGGACGGTGACCTTTCAGCCCGGTGAGACCATGAAAACGATCCGTATTGAGACCATCGACAATCAGCAGATGGAACCCAACCTCCGCCGGCTCATGCTGGAATTTGAGTCCACCTCACCGTTTCTGCGGGGAGAGTCTTTCCAATTGGAGGTGACCGATGATGAACCGTTGTCAATCCGGTGGGCTCGGCAGTTGCCACAGTTGCCATCGCGGGTGTCCGAGGGAGGAGTGATTCGACTGGAATTCGCGCGTTCCGGCGAATTGGCCGGTGACACTTGGATTCGTCTCCGACATCGAATCCTGTTGAGGCCCTGTGATGACTCCTCTTGGGGTAGTTTTGAGCTTGGAACCAACGGCCTGCCCATCGGTTGGCAGTTGGTGAGCGAGGGGACGACTGAGGGCTTCGGTCCGAGGGATCGTACCCTTTCGTTGGAGTTGATTGCCCCGGACGATCCTCAGTTGCAGACAACAAACCGGTGTTTGACGGTGATTTTGGATACACCCGACCGTCCTGACGCAATCAAAGGGTGGGTTGTGGATCTCAAACTCGATGATAGCGAGTCCCGCATCGTGACAGGCAGCACCGGCATGATCCCTGGCGCTACGGAGGAGTCGTCCTTTGTCCCCCTTCCGGACGGAAGCGCCTATATTTTGGGAGAGGTGCTTTCCCGTATCCGACCCGAGTTGGATCGAGACCCGCAGTTTCAACCCGAGATACCCACACAGCTGGCTCCAACTGTCATTGCTCCGATGCCCGCTGGGGGTGTAATGGTTGCCGCCGTTAACCGACGTGACCAGAAGTGGTCCCTTTTATCCCTCGATCATCGTGGCCGCGCTGACGCGGCGTTTCGTCTGGAAACACCCCTGCAACGGGTCTCGGCGATGAAGACCACCTCCGATGGGTTCGTTTATCTGTCCGATGGCCGGCGGCTGATGCGTTTGAAGCCTGACGGGAAGCCCGACCCGGCATTTGAGGAGCCGGAAATCAACGGGATCATCGAGCGGATTTGGCTGGATGGGCCGATCGCGTATCTCGGCGGGCGGTTTACCAACTTCGCCGGACGCTCGCACACCAACCTCAGCCTGATTCGCATCCAGGGAAACGGGACTCCGGATCCGGATTTTCTCGGGCAAGTAGGCGGCGACGGGCGAATCATCCTGGATCTGTTGCCATTGGAATTGGGTCGCTTGCTCGTTTTGGAAACAGACCTTTATTCAAACACCTTGCAGGTGCGTGGAGCGAATGGTGGCGTTCTCACAAATTATTGGGCTGGGAAGTTTGAACACCTGGCGCGATTGGATAATGGTCGAGTCTTCCGAGCCAGCGGCAGCTTTTGGTGCGGCATGGCGGGATGTTCGTGCGAACGATCGCTATTGGAACTGCGACTGGAGGCCATGCCGGAGATCGACTGGATCGAAGTTCTTCCAACACGCCGCTGGATCGATTCCTACCAATTTGCCAGCCAACGAATCTATGCGGCCGGCGAATATCTCTGGATCCGGGAACCTGGTACAAGCGCGTGTCGCCGCCTTCGGTATCTGAAGGAAGGAGAAACCGCCTTCGGATTTGTCCCAGCGAGCGAAGCTGAGTTGGCCAGCCAAGGTGGCCGACTGGTGGGGGCGGTCAGGCGCTTTGCCCACTCATCCGATCGGGAGGCGACCACGATGGTGACGCTGAATGTGGGACGCTCGGACTCGGCGACCCGTTTCCAACCTTTCGAGTTGCCGGTGACCTTTGCCGCCGGGGAGGTCACGAAGCCAGTCCTCCTGCCCGAGGGATTTCGTTTCACCCCTGATTCATTATCGGAAGTTCGGTTGACCCTGGCCGCGCCCCCTGGACCTCCACTCGGCGGAACCACGGCGATGACCAGCCTGATGGTGGGGGTTCCGGACCAGAGCAGCTCGTATCGGCTGGCGATCCATCGTTGGAACGATTCCTATCCGGGAGATCCACCCCTCCTGTCGCTGACCGGGCCGCACGGCCCATTCCGAGTGGATGCTTGTTTCTACTTTGGCTTCGCGATGAACCCCCAGTCGTGGTTCACTGTGTATTCCGACTTCACCTGGTCTACCATAGATGGCCCTGTGGCTCGACTCTCTCCCGACGCTCCTGCAGCCTTACTTCCAGTTCCGACCTTCCTGCTTGGGCGAGAGGCTTATTTTCTCCGGGTAGTTGCCGACCCATAGGTGGGTGGAAGACGAGTTGCTTGGTGGGGTAAACTTCCGGTCGTTTCGCTCATTCACAGCTTAACTGACCGGAATGCCAACTGCGCTAGGTCAGCAACATTTTCGAGGTCTTTTCAAACCTGGATCGGACGGATCCCGTGTGTATGGGATGCATGAAACGTTTCCTTTCACACTTCGCCACGAATCCATTCGGTTGGTTTGCACGGCAGTTAAACTGCAGTGCTTCCCTTGTTGCGGTCGCCTGGACGTGCACCTCGGGTCTCATCGCACAGTCCCCAGAGTTGGTCGATCCTGAAGCCTTGCCCAGTTTGTTCCAGATTATGGCGGGCAACACACCTGCGGTGGAACCCATTCTCCCATTCAGTGCTCCCGCCAGGGAGCGCCTTTTGCGGGTGAATCCCAACTTGGCGGACCATGCCGGACAGTGGCTGCAGCCAGGCCGATCTGTGCGACTGGACCTCCTGGAGAACCAGGATGTGACCCTGAGGGTGACCCGCGTCCAACGGGCCAAGGACGGAGCCATCGAGGTCGAGGGCGGCTTATCGAACCTTCCCGATAGTTCCGCTCACCTAGTACTCGACCGCGGCGAATTGAGCGGTCTGGCGCTGATTCCCGGCCTCGGCGTGTTTCAGTGGGTGCCGCATGGCGCCGGCACTCCGGTAGTGGCGCGTTTGCCGTCGGGGCATTCCCTGCAGTGTGCGACTCCGGATGGACCGTCGATCATAGCCTCCGAATCGATTTCCTCGCCCGGTTCCGGAGTCACCCGACAAGCCCTGGAAGTGGGACGATGGGATTCGAGCCTCGAGCCCCTTCAGATCGACGTCATGGTGATGTATTCACCGCTGGCGTTGACTGCCCACGGCGACGAGATCTCGCTCCGGCAGGCAATCCAGGAAATGTTGAACAGTGCCAATCGCAGTTTCACCAACAGCCTGGTGGGGGTGCGACTGAATCCCGTGTTCATTGGGCTGCACAACACCTGGCGGGAGAGCGGCAACATGCTCACCGATTTCGACGCCATGTTCGCTGATTCCCGGGTTACCCAGTGGCGCAACGACTACAAGGCCGATTTGGTCTATTTGATTATTGAGTCCGATGCCAATGGCTACGGGGGAGCCGCGACGTTGTTGAGCAATCCGTTGGGCAATCCTTCCCGGTCCATGAGTATTTTTCGCCGCACGGTGATGGCCGGGAACCCGCGCTGGTCTGAGTTCGAGAGCCTGGGCTTCACCCACGAGACGGGCCACATGCTGGGCGCAGGACATGATCGTGAGCACGGTTATCCCAGCGCGTTCCAGGGCGCCAAGGCGGCGTTTCCCTACAGCAACGGGTACCGCTTTGAAGTCGGGGGCATCACGTACCGCACGGCCATGGGCTACGACCCGGGCGTACAGTTGTCGTTGTTCTCCAATCCTGATTTGAACTTCGACGGTGTTCCCCTCGGAGTGGCCGCCGATCAACCGGGGGCGGCTGACAATGCTCGGACCTTGAATCTGATAGCCCCCAAGGTGGCCGCCTACCGCATCGCCCACAGCCGGATCGGCTTCGCTGAGCCGGCGCTTTCCGTGGGAGAGCAGGGCGGTTCCGTGACGGTGAGCCTGGTGCGCACCGGCAATCTCAACACCTCGACTCAGGTCACGGTGGGATTCGACGCCACCAGTCCGGCGAAGGCCAGCCTCGACTACACGCGCCCAGCCAGCGTGTCGGTCGCGTTTGCCACCAATCAAGCCAGGGCGGAGATTGTGATTCCCATCCTTCAGGACGAACTGCTCGAGGGCGACGAACCCTTGCGCCTGACGCTGTCCTCGGTGCAGGGCAACCATGGATTGGGCACCAACGCCTCCCTGGTGATTACGATCCGGGATGACGAGCCAGCGTATGCCGTAAGTCCGGCCGTTCTCGCGCTCAACGAAGGCGGGGGCGAAGCGGAGGTGACTGTGGAATTCACGGGCACCATCGAATCCAATGCTTCCCGCGAACTTCAGCTCCGGATCGGCTTGGAAGGCGACTCGGCCACGGTCGGCAGCGACTACACGGTCACCCCAACCACGCTGAGCTTCACCACCGAGAACCGGCGCCAGTCATTCCGGATCCGATCGCTGCCCGACGAATTGGCGGAACCGGATGAGACGGTCCGAATCGGTGTCGGAAATGCGGCGGTTGAGGTGCGATTTCTGGATCATCAGCGAGCTGGCAGCCTCAGCCCAATCGCGAAACCGAATGCCCAAGTCATCGCTCTGCGGGCGTTGCCGACCGGGGGCGTGGTACTCGGAGGGGACTTCACCTCAGTGGACGGATCGCCGTTGACGGCCATCGCCCGTCTGCGGATCGACGGGACAGTCGACTCGACCTTCACGCCTCCCACCTTGGTCACATCGCCGGTGAAACAGGCCGGCGTGCCGACTGCCCGGGTCATGTGCCTCACGCCACTGGCCAGTGGGGACTGGTTGGTTGGCGGAGTCATCGGGTTGGCCGATGGCGTCCCGGCTCGCAATCTGGTCCGGCTGAAACGTGACGGCCGCCTGGATCCCAGTTTCCAACACCCTGGCTTTGACGGCGCGGTGGCAGCGGTGGTGGAACAGCCCGACGGTCGGCTCTTGATTGGCGGTTTGTTCGACCATGTAGGGGAAAAGAACATCCGCGGTTTGGTGCGGCTGAACGCGGACGGCACCCTGGACACGACATTCAAGTTGGAGCCGGGTCTTGGAGGCACCGTGGTGGCCGGTCACGCCATCGGATTGCTGCCCGATGGACGGATTCTCGTTGGGGGCACCATCGAAAAATACAACGGAACGACCGTGCGCAATCTGGTCCGACTCCAAGCCGATGGATCTCTGGACACTTCCTTTCCCCTGCTTAAATCCGGGGCCTCCACACCCATCGATCGCGTGGCGGTCCTGCCCGATGGACGCGCTTACGTCGGGGGCTTCTTTGAAACGATCGGAGGCCGTCCGTACAGGAAACTGGTGCGCCTGACGGCCGACGGAGCCGTGGACACCACCTTTCGGGCGGTTCAGCCGAATGGAGAAGTCCTCGAGATTGTGCCCTTGCCGAACGGTCAATTGCTCGTCGGGGGAGGCTTCACCGTGATCGCCGGTGTGAACCGACGTTTCATCGCGCTGCTCAACGAAGACGGAACTTCGGACGACTCCTTCGATCTTGGTCGTGGCGCGGGCGATCACGTCTGGTCACTGGCGGCCGGCGGCGATGGATCGCTATTCGTCGGGGGCGCCTTGCGCAGCTTCAACGATCAACCCGGCACCTATCTGGCGCGGGTCCGTCTGCCGAAGATTAACGGCGGTCTTGCCCTCTCCGGCACCCTGGAAAACGGTTCGCTCAGGACCCGCGTACTCGGCTTCCCGGGTTCCACCTATGAGATCGAGGCCAGTCCCGACCTCAGGACTTGGCAATCCGAGGGGCAGGTTCGTATTGATGGCTTGGGAGATACCGCAGAATTCTTGGAACCCATCCGGGAATCCGCCCGCTTCCTCCGCCTCAAGTCACCGTGATTCGGATCCCTCCTGAATTCACCCTGGCCTGTGGATGGTATCCGTCCGGTGAACCCCATACTACCGGAGGTTGAGTCAGACGATAGGATCGGCGGGTGCGATTAAACCGTTCGGGAAGCTTTCCAAGCCGTCGGGCAGAGTTCGCCGACGCGGTTCG
>Ga0075163_10006739_pt1 | contig 15241 bp, 13 predicted proteins | sample JI1023141ADNA_FD_71478 | JGI IMG/M metagenome (GOLD analysis project Ga0075163, IMG submission 71478) | Wastewater effluent complex algal communities from Wisconsin, to seasonally profile nutrient transformation and Carbon sequestration -... | ecosystem: Engineered > WWTP > Effluent > Algae... | reverse complement strand
AGCCCCACTGTGTGGGCCTCTATGACCTCGAGGGCCTGCAACGCGGCGACCTGGGGCAGGTGCTTCACTGGACCGGCAGCGTCGCAGAAGACACGCGAGACGAGGATGCGGACAACGAGGACGACCCGGTCGACCACCCCGAATGGCGGGTGCCCCAGCGGGGTCGGCGGCGCCGCGCCGCCCGGCCCCGGCAGCCGAGGCGAGTGTCCAACAAGACCAGGCTCTCGGACGAGGAGCTGATCCTCATCGCCCAGCACATGACCTTGAGCGAGACCCCGACGGGCCAAGGTTCGACCATCTTCTCGACCCTGATGGCGGGGATCTGCGGACTCGCTTGCCTCGGGCTCCCCGACCAAATCGTGTATGGGTGCGACCTGCTGGACCTGCTCAAGGAGCGGCTCCGCATCGAGATCCACTGTTGCTCGAGGACCTTGAGCCAGGCGCTCGCCGCCGTCGCGAGGCATACGCCCATGGTGGTATCGGTCGGCAGACGGTGGTTATTTCGCTTTGGCGACCTCCTGCTCGTCGGTTCGGAGCTGCTGCGCGAGATCGCCAGGAGAACGCCCAGGCAACCGGCGGACCCGACGGCGGCGGAGTCGTCGGAGGCCGCGCCGTCGACCGCAAGCGCGCCGAGGGGCCCGCAGGCGACCACGATGGGCCCGGAGGAAATGAACCGGACCTCGGCGAGCAGGCCGAGCGACATGGGCGCAAGCACGGCCGCCCCGGACGAAGCAGCACCCCCGACGGATGACACCGACCGGGAACGCCCACCATCCGGGGATCCCGGCGTGGACCCGGCTGACGACATCGATCTGCAGCCGCTCATCCAGCAGGGGTATCGTCGGCGCTACAAGCGTTGGCGCCAGGATGGGCCCCTGCGGACGACCCTGGCCAGCGTGCCCGATGGGGAGTCGGCAAGTCGATGGGAGCCGAAGGCGAAGCGAGGAGAGCGCGGTCCACCATGGTGATGCGCGCTCCGGCGAGACCGGGTCACCCGGCATTGCCGGACGAGCCGCAGGGACGACGTGCACGCGCGGCGCGGCAAGAAACTTCGTCAAGCCCCGCGGTGGACAGCCCGCCGTGCCCCAGCCACGCTCGCAGGCGATGCCGGGCGCTAACCCGGCTGGCGTCTCCGCGCCCGATCTCTTACGGTGTGGCGTGCCAGCGGACGCACGAGACCATGTCACCACCGAGGAGTTGCTGGCCGTCACCGGGTCCAGCCGCGACACGCTGTATCAGTGGGTCGCGCAGAAGCTCCTGGACCGCCCGCGGATCGCCACCGACGCGAACGGTCACCAGTTCGCCGTCTGGCCGTCCGAGACCCTCGAGCGCGTGCGATTCATCGTCGCCAGCCAGCGCCAGGGCACGAAGATGGACGACATCGGCTTGCTCGTGGAGGCGCATTGGCCTCGTCGATGCGGCCCGTCGCGCCGGGTCCGTCGCGGATCCCCTCGGGGCCTCTGCCGCACCCTCGGCCCTGCAGCGGCGCTGAAAGCGGACGCGAGGCGGCGCTGCTGCGAGGCGGCGCGCGCGAGACGGCCGCCTGGTCCGTCGCGGCATAGCCGCTGATCACCCTGGACCCGGGAGCGAAAATGCGCTAGGTTGCGGTCGTGGGGACCCGGCACACCCTGGCGCTCGTTCTGGTCGCGGCCTGTCAGGCGTCGACCGCGAATCACACCGGCTTCGGCTCGACGCCCGAGATCACGACGGCGTCCGCCGCGTCGACCGGCGAGGGTTCGACGAGCTCGAGCAGCTCGGGGACGTCGACGAGCGAGGACAGCGGCTCGGGGGGCGGTGCCGCCGACACGTCGGCCGAGCCGCCGCGCGACCTCGGGATGATGCCGGACTTCGGCGACAACGCGCCCATCGGCTGCAAGGGCAAGATCGATCTCCTGTTCATGATCTCGCGCGAGGCGTGGATGACGGCGCGCCAGGAGCAGCTCGCCCTCGCGTTCCCCCAGTTCATCGCCGCGATCCAGTCGAAGTTCGCCGACTTCGACTACCACATCATGGTCGTGACCGGCGACGATGGATGGGGCAACAACACCTGCACGGAGGTCTGCCCGACCCCCGGGTGCAAGATCGGCGAGCCCTGCTGCCCCTCGACACCACAAAACGGCGACAAGGGGCAACCTTGTTGCCACCTGCCTGACTACCCCTGTCAGGACCTCGACCTCGTGACGCAGTGCGACCGCACCTGGGGGGCCGGCGAGGTGTTCCCCGCGGGCACCGCCACGCCGAACAAGCCGTGTCCGATCGACGGCGGCGCCCGCTACCTCGTCAAGGGGCAGACCGACCTGGCCGAGACCTTCGAGTGCATCGCCATGGTCGGGGCCAGCGGCTACGGCGCGCTCGGCCAGGCGCTCACGGCCGCGATGCAGAAGCCTATCAACGACCCGGGCGGCTGCAACCCGGGCTTTCTCCGGAAAGATGCGCTGTTGATGGTGACGTTCATCGCCACCAGCCCGGACGAGCCTGGGGCTCTCGGCTCCGAGGGCACTCCGGCCGAGTGGGCCCAAGCCGTGCTCGACGCCAAGAAAGGCGACGACAAGTCGGTGGTCATGTTCAACATCGGCGGCTGTGACTGCCCACCGCACGAGGGCGAGTGCCATCCCGACGACCGGCTCTGTGTGTTGACGACAATGTTCCCGTACCACCACAGCGAGTATGTCCTGACCCCCGATTACGGGCCGGCGTTCGTCGAGGCGGCAAGCCTCGTCGAGACCGCGTGCGCCGGGTTCGTGCCCCCCGCAGGTTGATCTTGGAGGTCTAACTGCCGATGACCGCGAACGCGGGGTGGTTCATGGCGCCGACGCCACCGGCGTAGACCGCACCGTAGAGCCCAATCACCACCGCGAACGCCATCTGGGGGACCTGCTTGTCGTTCGGGATGAAGGTCCACAGCGGTCCAAAAATGCCTGGCTTGAGGGCCTGGACCTTGAACACGGAGGACTGGTTCTGCATCGCGCCCAGGGCGACGACGACGTAGCCGGCCGGGCTCCACGCGATGTCATGCGGGCCGAACCAGTCCGACCCGAGCGGGCCGAGCGACGCCTGCCACTCGAGCTTGCCGCCGGGGGAGTAGACCCTGTACTCGCCCTCCGGCTCGCAGACGTCGAGGCAGGTGTAGCCGGCGAGGTGGTAGCGGCTCTTGTCGTCGACGTCGACCGCGAGGGCCCGGCTCTGCACGCCGGGGCCGGGGCTGGCCACGGTCCATGCTTCGGCAGCAGCGGCGACATCGACCTCGATGACCATGAGGCGATCGCGCTTCTTGTTCGGGTTATCGACGTGCTTGCCGTTGGCCTCGCCGACTAGCACGAGGGTGTCACCCGCGAAGGTACAGTCGCGGACGTTTTCTACGAAAGTGTGCTTGTCGGGGTTGGGCTGGTAGTCGAACAGCCGCTCCTCCGCCGGCTGGCCGGGGCGCAGCAGCACCGCGAGCGCGTCGCGCCCATCGAGCGTGGCGACCGGCTTCGAGCCGCAGACCGCGACGAGGCCGGGCTGGCTCGCCAGTGCGAGCGCCGTGTCGCCGACCTCGCCGATGCCGATGTTCTTCGGCCCCTTGCCCCACGCCGGCATCTCGCCGGCCCACCACACGGTATCGTCGCCCATCTCGCGCTCGACGAGCACGTGCATCACGCCGGTGTCGCGGTCGATCGCCAGGTCGATCGCCCTGCAGTACGCGGGCGGCAGCACCGGCACGAGCTCGACCGGCTCCCCGGTCGTCTCGCGCAGGCGCAGGTAGCAGCGCGGCTCGCCCATCTCGAAGTACGTGCCGAACTCGACGGGCCTGCCGTCGGGCAGCACCTTGATCGCCGCCACGTACCCCTCGTTGTCCTGAGCGCCGTCCTGCCACGAGACCTCGAAGCCGGGCGGCGGCAGGGCGATCACATAGTCGGCGCCGACGGACTCGCCGACGAGCACGTCGCGCCAGGGCGTGAAGATCGCCGTGTGCTCGCCGTTGTCGAGACCCGTGAACGCCTCGATCCCGCCGATGAACTCGCCGGGCCCTGCCGGTGTCAGCTCGACATCGTCGCCGTTGTCAAGCAGCATGCGCACGCCGTCGGCGTTGTCGGCGGTGACACTTACGTCCAGGAGGGCGTTCTTGTCGGTGTAGTCCGGCATCACGACGCGGGTGATGATCGACGGCGGCAGGGCGGGCTCGCCGGTCGTGCCGGGGGTGTCGACGGTGTCGGCGCCGCTCTCCGCGTCGGGGGCGGTGGAGCCGGAGCTGCCGTCCACGCTGTCGCCGGTGACGGTGTGGATGCCGTCGCCGGTCGTCGGCGTCTCGCCGCTGGTGGAGACCGGCTGCGTGGTGCCGCAGGCGTCCTCCTCCTCGCAGGTCACGAAGTCGGGCAACGGCGGACAGCCGAGCACCAGGCCGAGGAGTAGCGGCAAGAGCGGGCCGATGCGGAGCTTCATGGTGATGTCCTGGAGGGTCGTCAGAAACGTGCGTGAAACACAATGCCGCCGGGCGCCGGAGCGAGCGCCGTCCGCGAGGCGGCGCGGGCTATCCGTCGCCCGCCGATGCTGGCGAGCACCGCGGCGACCAGCACCGCCGCGCCGCCCGCCAGCGCCAGCGCGAGGGTCCGGGGCCTCATCGCTTCGAGGTCGCCGATCAGGGCGTCGCCTCGGGCCGCCTGGTCCATCGTGGCGTAGCCTTGGATCGACTTGTCGAGCGCGAAGATCTGCTGGCGCGTCTCGATCATGCGGTGACCCATCACCCCCGCCGCCGCCGTGAGGGCGACCCCGACGCCGAGCGTGACCCCGCCAGCGATCAAGAGACCTCGGCCAGGGTGGGGTTCGCTGGCGTGGTCTCCTGCGCGAACGCCTTGCGCCGTCAGGGCGCGCCCGCGGGAGCCGCTCACGGGCATGAGGACAGGCTCCGACGGTCGGCGGACCATCGCCCGCGGCGGCTCCCCCACGTCCGAATCCAGGGGCAGCACCGCCTCGCGCTCCACCGTGGACGAGGGGGTCGCCTCATCGCGGACCCCGGCCGTTTGCACAGGGTCGGCAGGCAGAGCGGGGGGCGTATGGGGGGCAGCTCGGCGGGCGACGAGTGGCACGTCGGTGGACTTGATGCGCCGCCGCCTGACGACGTTCTTACAGGTCACGGCCTCCTGTCGCTCGCGCGCGGCGAGGTCGTCTCGCATGGCCGCAGCGATCGCGCGTTGAGCTGGCGGCTGGTCGCGAACGGCCAGGCTCGCGTCGATGGCCCGCCGCGCCTCGCACAGATCGAGCGCGTCGTCGGTCTTGTCGAACACGAAGACGTATGACCTGGCGGCGTTGTAGAGATAGTTCGCGCGCTGAGTGGCGTTCGGCGCTTTCGCTGCGCGACGTTCGTACCGCCTGGCCTTGCAGCGGTTGTCGGTGAGCGGGCAGTCATCCGTGGTCGCTGGCGGTGTCGCGGCCGCGAGCACGAGGACGGCCGTGAGGGTGCAGGCAGTGGCGGTCACGGTTCGTAATCCTCGGTGAAGGTCGCTGCGCCCCAGGGTTGGAAGCGCAGGCGGGCGGTCGCGTCATGGACGCAGCGGTCCAGGTCTGGCGTGGAGACGCCGGAGACGGCCACGGTATCGAAGGTGTCGCCGCCCGCGAGGGTCGTGAACTGCACGACGAGGGGTCCGCCAGCGAGAGCCGAGCATCTTCGCAGCGCGCCAGTCGCCGTGGCGAGTGCGTCGCGCAGGAGCGGCGGCGGCGGGAGGACGACCGGGGCCGGCTCGGGTGTGATCGGGGCCGGCCCGGGTGTGATTGGGGCCGGCTCGATCGATGCCAGCGCAGGGGTCACCGGGGGCGCACGGACGGCGACGCCGGGGATCGACAGAGCGTGCTGCGTTGCGAGGGTGCCGAGGACAGCGACGACGACCGCAACGGCCACAGCCCCGAGGGCGGCGAGCCGGGAGATCCCGACTCGTGGCGCGAGCGAGGAGAGCGCGCGTCGGATGGCGGCCGCCATGACGGTCGCCGATGGGAAGCGGCTCCCTGCGTCTGTCAGCGCCCCCATCACGACGTCGCTCACAGCCCGGGGGATGCCGGGCACCCGCTGCGCCGGCGGGGGGATCTCCAGCGGCTCGTCAGGGTCGATGTCGACCTCGTGGCCGGTCAAGAGCCGATACATCAACGCGCCGACCGACCACAGGTCCACGCGGTGATCCCACGCGACCCCGGCCATCATCTCGGGGGCCATGTAATTCGCGGTGCCGACCGCCTCCCACGAGGCCGCAGGACCGCCCGTGACGGGTAACCGTGACGCCGCGGAGCCGAGGTCGATGAGGAAGACCTCGAGGCGACCGCTGTCGCGCTCGCGCCAGAGGCAGTTCGCCGGCGAGACGTCCTGGTGAACGACCCCGGCCTCGTGCAGCGACGCCAGGGCGTCCAGCACCTGCAGGGCGAGCTCGCAAGCGCGGGCCGCCTCGACCCGGCCGGACTCGAGCATGCGCGTCACCGGGGTCACGCCCGGGATGTAGTCGAAGACGATGAAGTTTTGACCCTCCGAGGCGCCGTAGTGCAGCGCAACGACGAGGTGCGGGTCGCGGATCCGGGCTGCGAGGCGGCTCTCGAGGCTGAAGCGGGCGACAGACTCGGCGCTGTCGTGCTCCATCAACTTCACCGCCACCGTCGCTCCGGTCACGAGGTCGTGTCCGCGAAACACCTGGGCCTGGCCGCCGATGCCAAGGCGCTCGTCGAGTCGATATCGGCCGGCCACGACCTGCTGCATCTTCACTCCTCCGATGTCGGCTCCGTCTCATCAGGGCCGCCGCCGTCAGGCGCCTCGCCCTCCCAGATGCGGGATTGCAAGTACTTGGCGATCGAGTCGAGCGTCCAGCCCTCGGCGCGGAGGCGACGCGCCAGCTCGGCCCGCACGAGGGCCGATCGCGGGTACTTACTCACGTTGCCGCGCCCTCGGACCGCCTCGATCGGCACAGGGATGATGCCCCGCCGGGTCCACTCGCGAAGGGTGACGCCGGAGACGCCGGCGGCTTTCGCGACCTCGTCGCCGCGCGCAAACGTCCTGCGCGGTTTCGGTATCCTGCGTGGCACGGGCCCAGGGTAGGCCGAAACTGCCCACCCATGCACTAAAAAATTTTAGCTTTCCATTTTCCTTTAAAACTTTATTCTTTTTTAGAAGGGAGAAAGCCATGAATTTGCCAGGGATCTTCTCGACCATCCCCTCCGAGCTCTCCGGACTTCCTCGCATCGTACTGGGTCAAAAGACGGCCGCATCGGCCGCGGAGGGCATCCCGGCCGGGCCGCCCCCGCTCCCCACGGGGGTCGTGGCAGGCGAGGTCGTCGATCTGTCCCCGACCGAGCGGGTGGGACAACTTCAGCGCCAGCCAACGGTGATCTCGCGGGTCCCCGGCACGGCCTCGGACCTGGCACGGCTCCGCGCCGGCCGGGAGCCCGACGCTCCGCAGCCCATCCACAGGAGGCGGTGAACCATGGCCGCTCCAGGCTCATCGTGATGCTCGAAAAACGCGACGCCTTCGCGACGCTGTTCATCGCAGCGGCGGCCAACTTCGCCGGCGGCACTGCGGGCCGCATCGTCCGCTGAAAGGAGCCCAGGATGGAGACATCAGCGAACCTCACCGATCACCCGCTGTTCTTCCACGCCCCCAGCGAGCGCCTGCTCTACCTCGCGGCGGGCCCCTGTCACTGCGTCTTCACCATCACCGCCGCGGCCCTTCTGACAACGGAAGCGGTCGTGAGACACGGCCCCGTGGCGGGGCAGACGACTCACCCGTTCGGTCGATCGACCGCGGTCGCGTCGCTCGCGGAGGATGGCACCCGCCGTGGTCTCGCGGAGGCCACCGCGATGACATCGGAAGCCCTGGAGTCGCTCTGCGCCGACTTCGGCGCCGTGCTCACGCCCAGCGCCCTGGAGTCGATGATGACCCTCTGGGCCGACTTCTGCGACGCCGTCGCGGAGCGACTCCACGACGGGGAGGCCCGATCGACTGCCCTCGCGACGACCTGGGGGTCCGCGCCCTGCGAGGGCACGGCGCCATGAAGAGTCGAAAGATCACCCTCCCGGACCTCAACCTCCACGACACCGAACGCCTTCTCGTCACCGAGGCATTGACCCGCACCGAGACGCTCGCCGAGGCGGCAAAACTGCTCGGCACCAACCGTCACGCGCTCCGCCGCTTGATCGCCAGACACGGGATCCACTGGTGGCCATACGCTCAACAACAACCCCGCTGGCGAAAAGTCCCAAATGACCAGGAGACAGGACATGGAAGTGAAGCTCCCAAACCTCGAAATCGCGGCGGCTCAGCGTCGACTCATCATCGTGGCCCTCGAGACCCTCCCGTCCTTGGATGAGGTGGAGGCCGCGCTCGGCGTGTCTCCTCGACAGCTCGAGCGCCTCTTGGTCCTGCACAAGCTCAAGACGCGCGCCCGTCGTCTGAAGCGAGCCCGCCAAGTAGAAGCAGGTCATGGAAGCGACGCGGGACGACCTCATCGCCCGCACTTGCATGGATGACTCAGGAAACGCCGGCCGCGGCCGCGCCCCGGCGCCGGATCCACATGGTAGCGGTCAGCCCATAGCGATGGGGCCGTTGCTTCCCCACGCTGGAGAGCGTGCTGGATGGCGCAGCGGACGAGGACGAGGGCGAGGGCGACGAGCGAGCCCAAGTAGGTAACCAGGCGGGCGGCATCGCCGCCCGCCACTTTCGAAGGCCCGGCGGAGCGCCGCACTCCGCCAGCCATCCGACTGCGCACCAGGCGCATCCCCCAGGCGAGCATCGGTTCTGGCATCATCGCGCGGCCATGAGCGCCACTCCGAAGCGGGCCGTTCTGCAAACGCTAAGCGTCAAGCGTCTGGGCGGGCTGCGTGACGCCCTCGAAATAGATCACGCGCGGATTGCGCGGAAGGATGACCTCATCGGTCTCCTCCAAAGCTCCCGGAAAGCCTCGCTGGAGACCATCCTCGAAAGGCTCAACCGGGACGAGCTCAAGGCTATCTGCCGCGCCCGTGGCCTTGGCGATACCGGCGCGGCGCGCCAGCCCCTGGTCGATCGCATCCTCGGCCGCGCCTCAGCGCAGGCGCCGCTCCTCCCAAACGAGCCTCGCGCGCCATCTCTGCGGGTCACGCCGGAGGAACCGGCCCGACGCAAGCCTTCTATCTCGGCCCCCCCGACGCAGCCTCTCCTCGAGCTCGATAAGCTCGAGTCGCACCTCTGGGAGGCCGCCAATATCCTCCGCGGCAGCCCCGTCGACCGCACCGACTGGAAATCGTACATTCTGCCGCTCCTGTTCTTCAAGCGCATCTGCGACGTGTGGGATGAGGAGCATGAGGCGATGCTCGCCGAGTATGGCGAGGACTTCCCCGACGAACACCGCTTCCAGGTGCCCGAGCGCTCCCACTGGCGCGACGTCCGGGCTGCCGCGAAGAACGTCGGCACGGCGCTCTCGAACGCGATGCGCAGCGTCGAGTCCGCCAACCAGAAACACCTCTACGGCGTCTTCGGCGACGCGCAGTGGACCAATAAGGACCGCCTACCGGACGAACTGCTCAAGAATCTCATCGAGCACTTCTCGGCGCTCCCGCTCGGGAATACGCGCGTTGCATCCGACGTGCTCGGTGATGCCTACGAGTACCTAGTCAAGAAGTTCGCCGACTCGACCAAGAAGAAGGCCGGCGAGTTCTACACTCCGCGCAGCGTCGTCCGGCTGATGGTCGACATCCTCGACCCACGCGAGGGCGAGAGCATCTACGACCCGGCCTGTGGCACCGGCGGCATGTTGCTCGCGGCCGTGGCCCACGTCCAGGAGGCCGGCGGCGACCCCCGCACCTTCTTCGGCAGGCTCTACGGGCAGGAGAAGAACCTGACAACCGCGGCCGTCGCCCGCATGAACCTCTTCCTGCACGGCATCGAGGACTTCGACATCCAGCTTGGCGACACCTTGCGTGCTCCGAAGTTCACCGACCCGAGCACGGACGGCCTCGCCACCTTCGACGTCGTGCTCGCCAACCCACCCTTCTCGCTGGAGCAGTGGGGCCGCGAGATATGGGAGAGCGACCCCTGGGGCCGCGCCTTCGCCGGCGTGCCCACCGACAGCAACGGCGACATGGCCTGGGTGCAGCACATGGCCAAGTCGATGGTCGCGCGCACCGGGCGCATGGCCGTCGTACTGCCCCAGGGCGCCCTCTTCCGCGGCGGCGTGGAGGGGCAGATCCGGCAGCACCTCCTCAAGTGCGATCAGATCGAGGCGGTCATCGGCCTCGCTCCCAACCTATTCAATGGGACTGGCCTCGCCGCCTGCATCCTCGTCCTGCGCCAGACCAAGCCCGCCAAGCATAAGGGCAAGGTGCTGATCGTCGACGCATCGATGCTCTTTCGCAAGGGCCGCGCCCAAAACTTCCTCGAACCCGAGCACGGGCGGCAGATCCTGGAATGGGTGCAGCGCTTCGCCGACGTAGAAGACCGCGCCCGAGTAGTGAGCCGGGCCGAGATCGAGAAGGAGGGCTGGGCCCTCAACATCTCGCGCTACGTCTTGCCACCGATCGGCGCCGACATCCCGCCCTTGCCGGAGGCCATCGCAACCTTCAAGACCGCGCTGGCGAAGTGTCGCGAGGCCGAGGATAACCTCCGCAAGGTCATGATCGAAGGCGGCTGGCTGACATGAGCACCCTCTCCCAGGCCGCGCTCGAATCCTACCTCTGGGGCGCCGCGGTCCTGCTGCGCGGGCTCGTGGACGCCGGTGACTATAAGCAGTTCGTCTTCCCACTGCTTTTCTACAAGCGTCTCTCTGACGTTTGGGACGAGGACCACGCCGCCGCGCTCGCCGACTCCGGCGGCGACGCGAAGTATGCGACAGCGACCGCCAATGACCGCTTCGTAATCCAACCGAGCGCGCACTGGTCGGACGTACGCGCCGCCGCGAAAGACGTGGGCAAGGCGCTCCAGAAGGCGCTGCGTGCCATCGAGGCCGCCAACCCCGGCAAGCTCGACGGTATCTTCGGCGATGCGCCCTGGACCAACAAGGAGCGCCTGCCCGACGTCACGCTCAAGAACCTGCTGGAGCACTTCTCCTCCCAAGTGCTCTCGCTCGCCCACGTCCCGGAGGACGAGCTCGGCAACGGCTACGAGTTCCTCATCAAGAAGTTCGCCGACGACAGCGGCCACACCGCACAGGAGTTCTACACCAATCGCACCGTCGTGCATCTGATGGTTCAGCTTCTCGCTCCGCGGCCCGGCGACCGGATTTACGACCCCACCTGCGGCACCGGCGGCATGCTGATCTCGGCCTTGACCGAGGTGAAGCGCAAGGGCGGCGAGCACCGCACGCTCCAGCTGTACGGGCAGGAGCGAAACCACATGACCGCTTCCATCGCCCGGATGAACCTCGTGCTGCACGGCGTGGAGAACTGCGAGATCGTGCGCGGCGACACCTTGGCCGCGCCCGGCTTCACCGAGCACGACGAGCTCCGCACCTTCGACGTCGTGGTGGCGAATCCGCCGTACTCGATCAAGCAATGGAACCGCGAGGCGTGGCAGAGCGACCGGTGGGGACGCAACTTCCTCGGCACCCCGCCGCAGGGCCGCGCCGACTACGCCTTCTTCCAGCACATCCTGCGCTCGATGGACCCGCACACCGGCCGCTGCGCCATCCTGTTTCCGCACGGCGTTTTGTTCCGGAAGGAGGAGGCCGAGCTGCGCCGCAAGCTCATCGAGGCTGATCTCGTGGACTGCGTGCTTGGGCTAGGGCCCAACCTGTTTTACAACTCGCCGATGGAGGCCTGCGTCGTCGTCTGTCGCTCCCACAAACCCCCCGAGCGGCGCGGGAAGGTGCTGCTCATCGACGCGGTGAACGAGGTCGCCCGCGAGCGGGCCATGAGCTTCCTGAGACCTGAGCATCAGGCCCACATCGCGGGAGCCTGTGCGGTATTCCGTGACGAGGAGGGCTTCGCCAAGGTTGCCACCCTGGCCAACCTGGCAGCGAACGGGTACAGCCTGTCAATCCCGCTCTACGTGAAGCGCGCGGCGAACGCGGCGGCCGCCGAGGGCCACCCCGCCACAACTAGCGAGGCATGGAAGGCGTGGGAGACTTCGGGAAGGGTATTCTGGCAGCAGTTGGACGCGGCGGTGGATATGCTCGATGGGCTAGAACGAAGGCGAGGCGGCCAATGAGTGAGCTGAAGCCAGTGTGGAAACGCATGAAGTTCGGGGAGGTGGTACGCCTCTGCCGGGAGACGTGTAAAGACCCGGCAGCCGACGGAATCGACCGTGCAATCGGCCTGGAGCACCTGGAGCCCGGCGACCTGCGCGTGCGCTCGTGGTCGGACATCGCGGATGGCACGAGGTTCACGCAGCGTGTGCGTCCGGGGCAGGTGTTATTCGGCAAGCGCCGCGCCTACCAGCGCAAGGTCGCGGTCGCTGACTTCGAGGCTGTCTGTTCGGGCGACATCTACGTGTTCGAGAGCGCCGACCCCCAGCGCCTTCTGCCCGAGTTGCTGCCGTTCTTGTGCCAGACCGACGCTTTCTTCGAGCACGCGATTGGGACATCCGCGGGGTCGCTGTCGCCCCGCACCAACTGGTCGAGCCTCTCAGAATATGAGTTCGCCCTACCGCCGTTGGAAGAGCAGAGACGGATTGCCACAGCTCGCAATGCTCAAGAGAGCGCTGCTGCGGCGTTACTTGAAGTTGTCTCATCCGCAGCACAACTTCGGCGCTCATTGCTGGCCGAGCACCTGCCTGTATTGCCAGGCTCCGTTTCTATTCCGCTTGGAAGCCTTGCTCAGATCGTGCGCGGATCGACGCCCCGACCGGCCGGAGACCCTCGTTATTTCAATGGACGCGACGTGCCGTGGATTACTGTTGGAGAGATCACAGGAAGTGCGGAAATGTACCTTACGGAAACTGCGACAATGCTCACTGTCGAGGGAGCAAAACGTAGCCGGTTTCTAGAGAAAGGAACGGTGATTCTGAGCAACAGCGGCTGGACGCTTGGGGTTCCCAAGATCTTGGCGCTGAGCGGATGCGCAAACGACGGTGTCGCCGCATTCTCGAACCTCGCCCCCACCATCCTGCCGGAGTTCCTATACTACAGCCTCGAGCGCCAAACCGAGTATTTTCGCACGGTCGTGGCAGCCGGTGGCGATCAGCCGAACCTCAATATTGCCCGCATTGGCGACGTAGAGGTGCCCGTCCCTCCGATTGCGGAGCAGCGCGCCTTAATAGGAAGGATGCGCGACATCGACGAAACCGTCGCAGCGGCTAAGCGGAGACTTACTACGCTTCGCGCCATGGTGTTTTGGAGCGAGGAAAACCCATGACCTTCACCGAATCATCCACCGTCGAGTCCCTCCTCCGTGACCTCATCTCCGGCGGTCCCGGCGCCCCCTCCGCCGTCGGCCCCGGCCTCGCTCGTCGGCGCGGCAAACTCGCCGGCCTCGGCTGGCACCACCTGGCCGCTGCCCACATCCCTCGCCAGATCCACGAGGTGCTGGTCGAGCCCTGGGTCCGCGACGCCCTGATCCGCCTGAACCCCGAGATCGCCGCCGTCCCTGACCGCGCTGATGAAGTTCTCTACAAGCTCCGCGCGATCGTGCTCGCCGTGCGCTCCGACGGGCTCATCAAGGCCAACGAGGAGATGACCGCGTGGCTACGCGGCGACCGCTCGATGCCGTTTGGGCCGAACCACGAACACACGACCGTCCGCCTCATCGACTTTGAGAACTTAGATAAGAACCACTACATCGTCACCAGTCAGTTCTCCTTCCGGGCTGGGCGGGTCGAGAAGCGCGCCGACCTTGTGCTGCTCGTCAACGGCTTCCCCCTAGTCGTCATCGAGGCCAAGACGCCGGTCCGAAAGGCGGTGAGCTGGTTCGACGGCGCGGCGCAGGTTCACGACGACTACGAGGTGAACGTCCCCGAGCTCTTCGTCGCAAATGTCTTCAGCGTCGCCACCGAGGGCAAGGAGCTGATGTACGGCTCGATCCAAGCCCCGATCAAGCTCTGGGGCCCCTGGCGCGGCGATGACGAGGCTACCCCGAGTACGCTCCTGGGCATGAAAGCGGCGGTGGAGGGCCTCCTGCGCCCGTTGGTTGTCCTCGACATCCTCGCCCACTTCACGCTCTTCGCTACCGACAGCAAGAAGCGACGGATCAAGGTCGTCTGCCGCTACCAGCAGTACGACGCGGCTAACCTCATCGTCGAGCGGGTGCTCGCCGGCAAGCCGCGCAAGGGCCTGATCTGGCACTTCCAGGGCTCCGGCAAGTCGCTGCTCATGGTCTTCGCCGCGCAGAAGCTCCGACTCGAGCCTGCGCTCGGCAACCCGACCGTGCTCATCGTCGTCGACCGGCTCGACCTCGACGCGCAGATCAGCTCGACCTTCCACGCTTCCGACGTCCCCAACCTCGTCAAGGCCGAGACCCGCGACGAGCTGATGCGACTGCTCAAAGCGGACACCCGCAAGATCATCATCACGACGATCTTCAAGTTCGGCGAGGCCGAGGGCGTGCTCAACGACCGCGGCAATATCGTCGCCCTTGTCGATGAGGCCCACCGTACCCAGGAGGGTAACCTCGGCCTCAAGATGCGCGCCGCGTTGCCCAATGCATTCCTGTTCGGGCTCACTGGCACGCCGATCAACCGTCGCGATCGCAACACCTTCTACGCCTTCGGCGCCGAGGAGGACACACGCGGTTACATGAGCCGCTACGGCTTCGAGGAGTCGATCCGCGACGGCGCCACCCTCAAGCTCCACTTTGAGCCGCGTCTCGTGGACCTCCACATCGACAAGGCCGCCATCGACCAGGCCTACGCCCAGCTCACCGGCAGCCTCTCCGACCTCGACCGCGACAACCTCGCCAAGGCTGCCGCCAAGATGGCGGTCCTCGTCAAGGCGCCTGAGCGCGTGCAGAAGATCTGCGCCGACGTCGCCCGTCACTTCCAAGAGGTCGTCGCCCCCAACGGCTTCAAGGGCATGGTCGTCACCTTCGACCAAGAGTGCTGCCTCCTCTACAAGGCCGAGCTCGACAAGCTTTTGTCACCCGAGGCCTCGGAGGTCGTCATCTCCGCGACGGGCAACGACCCCCGCTTCAAGCCCTACGATCGCTCGCACGACGAGGAAGAGAAGCTCCTCGGCCGCTTCCGCGACGCCAACGACCCGCTCAAGCTGCTCATTGTCACCGCCAAGCTGCTGACCGGCTTCGACGCGCCCATCCTACAGGCGATGTACCTCGACAAGCCGATGCGCGACCACACCCTCGTGCAGGCGATCTGCCGCACGAACCGCA